>Ga0364900_10282_pt1 | contig 18498 bp, 17 predicted proteins | sample ExccelJu500002D3_FD_206974 | JGI IMG/M metagenome (GOLD analysis project Ga0364900, IMG submission 206974) | Enriched cells from Trout Bog Lake Hypolimnion, Wisconsin, USA - BchlTB.July09.5000.02.D3 | ecosystem: Environmental > Aquatic > Freshwater > Lake > Hypolimnion/Profundal zone | place: USA...
CAAGCATTATCAAAAGCACCAAGGCCATCGTCAGAATTTCACTGAAATTCTGATTAACACGATCAAAGCCTAACTAGGCGGGAATAGCAGGAGAAAGATATGGCACAGAAAAAAGGCGGCGGCTCGACACGAAACGGCCGTGACTCAGAATCGAAACGCTTAGGCGTTAAGGTATTTGGCGGCGAGCAGATCAATGCTGGCAGCATCATCATTCGTCAACGCGGCACCAAGGTTCATCCTGGTGTTAATGTTGGTATTGGCAAAGATCACACTTTGTTCGCCTTAGTTGACGGACAAGTGGAATTTGGCGTGAAGGGTGCTTTGAAGAAGGCCCAGGTTTCAGTATTGCCTCGTTCATAAAGGCGCCTGACTGAGAAACGTTTTAATTCAGATTGATTCCGAATTTAACTCTTAGGAACAGGCCTCGCTAAGCGAGGCCTTTTTTATTCATGAAATTTATAGACGAAGCACGTATCGAAGTGATCGCTGGCCAAGGTGGTGCCGGTAGTGCATCTATGCGTCGCGAAAAATTTATTGAATTCGGTGGCCCTGATGGTGGTGATGGCGGCAAAGGCGGTAGCGTCTGGGCCATTGCCGATCGCAACATTAATACATTGATTGATTACCGTTACGCTAAAACCCATACGGCAAAAAATGGAGAGCCAGGACGTGGCGCAGATTGTTATGGGCGCGCGGGCGATGACATTGAATTGCGGATGCCGGTTGGCACAATCATTTCTGATTACGAAACAGGTGAGCCAATTGCCGACCTTACTACACATGGCGAGCGTTTGTGCTTAGCTCAAGGTGGAGTTGGTGGTTGGGGCAATATTCACTTTAAGAGTAGTACTAATCGTGCGCCTCGGCAGAAGACAAACGGCAAGCCTGGTGAACGTCGAAAACTTAAGCTTGAGCTGAAGGTGTTGGCTGATGTGGGCTTGTTGGGTATGCCAAATGCAGGTAAATCTACCTTGATCACTGCCGTCTCTAACGCGCGCCCTAAAATTGCAGACTATCCATTTACCACTTTGCATCCTAATCTGGGTGTAGTGCGTGTTGGTAGCGAGCGAAGTTTTGTGATTGCTGATATTCCCGGCTTAATCGAGGGCGCCGCAGAAGGTGCTGGCTTAGGCCATCGCTTTTTACGTCATCTGCAGCGCACCGGCGTTTTGTTGCACCTCGTGGATCTCGCGCCTTTTGATGAGAATATCGACCCCGTTGCAGATGCGAAGGCAATCGTCAATGAGTTACGTAAATATGATGAAGCCTTGGTTGAAAAACCCCGTTGGTTGGTGCTCAATAAAGTAGACATGATTCCCGAAGAAGATCGGGCTAAGGCAGTTGCTCATTTTGTGAAAAAATTTAAGTGGGAAGGCCCTGTCTTTGAAATCTCCGCATTAACAGGATTAGGTTGCGATAAGCTTTGTTATGCCTTGCAAGATTATTTAGATTCAGTGCATCGCAATCGTGATGAGGAAGATGAACGTGCTGCTGATCCGCGTTATCAAGTAGAAGATAAGAGTCCAGATTAAAGTATTGCCGTATATGAATAGCAAACAATCAAAACGTATCGTTGTCAAAGTAGGCTCTAGTCTTGTCACCAATAATGGTGAGGGCCTAGACCATGCCGCCATTGGAATGTGGGCGGAGCAAATTGCCTCACTTTTAAAAGCGGGGCACCAGGTATTGATGGTCAGTTCTGGCGCGATTGCTGAAGGTATGCAGCGCTTAAGATGGACTACTCGACCAACAGAAATTCATCAGCTTCAGGCTGCTGCAGCGGTAGGACAAATGGGCTTAGTGCAGGGATATGAAACCTGCTTTGCGCGCTACAATTTACGTAGCGCACAAATTCTATTGACCAATGCAGACTTGGCGAACGATGATCGCAATGCCAATGCTAAGGCAACCTTAGAAACTTTATTGAAGCTGGGCGTCATTCCGATTATTAATGAGAATGACACCGTAGTCACCGATGAAATTAAATTTGGTGATAACGACAACTTAGCCGCATTAGTGAGTAATTTAATTGAGGCCGATTTGTTAATCATCCTGACGGATCAGGGTGGTTTATACACTGCCGATCCACGCTATGATTCAACGGCGAGTTTGGTCCTTACCGGCACTGCCGGAGATCCTGCTTTAGAAATAATGGCAGGCGGCGCTGGGAGTCAGCTCAGCAAGGGTGGCATGTTGACAAAAGTGCTTGCAGCAAAAGTGGCAGCCCAAACTAGAACCTCAACCATCATTGCTTCTGGTAAAGAGCGAGATATTCTGACGCGCCTTTTGGCTGGCGAAAGCATCGGCACTCGCTTGAGCGCCAACTAAATCTTAATTACCCATTACGCCAAAAGAATTGGTGGGTTGAGTCCCGCCAGTGAACTTTTCTGGGTCAAGTGATTTCAGAACGGTTTTGAGACTTTTTTCTTGGGAGCTAAAGTCACACAAGGCTCCTTGAGCTAAAGCCGCTTGATAGCGATTCGGTGTATGCAATTTAATATCCTTCCATTGACTCAAAGGATTGGGTCGCCATGCTCCAGACTCATAGGATCCATAGAGACGCCACTGGTAGGAATCACAACGAATTCCTTCATATTGCGCTTGTTGATCACCGCTAGGATTGGTGATTACAACGATATAGCGTGTTACCCCATCTGCACCAATCAAAATTGAACTGGTATCAATTGAAAACTTAAAAATAGTAGTGGGGGAGACATAAAAGGATTGAAGCTTGTCCGGATTAGGGGGATTTAGGGGCATCGTTGTTGTACCCTCTTTAAATACGCTTGGGGCAAAGGGATCCAAACCACTTACCATGGGATCACCACCACAAGCAGTTAAGCCTAAGCTAATTAAAACGCTGAAAATGTATGACCAGAGTTTTGGAAAAGATTTAATCATTTGAGTATTTGCCCTCTTTTGCATCTTTGACGGAACCTTCTTTTGGATAAAAAGATTGCATGAGATCAAGAGGACATCCCCAGACCAGTTCCTGCATTTTGACGCCACGACTAAGATATCTGGCCAGTTCAGAGAGGGCGAGTTGATAAACTCCGCGCTTAAATTCAATAACGGAGTTGAGTTCAATCCAAAAAGGAACCCAACGCCATGCATCAAACTCAGGGTGCTCCGATGCTCTTAAATGAATATCGCTATCCAGCCCCACTAAACGCAATAGAAACCAGATTTGTTTCTGGCCACGATAGGCAGCGCGATGGACCCGAGTAGGGTGCTGTCTACGGAGATACTCTTCTGGGACGTCATAGCGTAGCCAATCCCGGGTACGCCCAATAATTTGGACGTGCTCAGGCAGCAAACCGACCTCCTCATGCAATTCGCGGTACATGGCCTGTTCTGGACTCTCGCCATGCTGAATTCCGCCCTGCGGAAATTGCCACGAATGCTGCCCAACGCGTTTTCCCCAGAAAACCTCGTTATGGCTATTGAGGAGGACAATGCCAACATTGGCTCTATATCCTTCACGGTCAAGCATGATCGTGCCCCAAATCCTTTAAAATCAACGATTTGATTATATCCATACATGAAAGCCTCACAATCATTTCTCGCAACGCTAAAAGAAGCCCCCTCTGATGCTGAGGTGGTTTCGCATAAGCTCATGGTGCGTGCAGGACTCATCCGCAAGCTAAGTGCTGGCATATACAACTACCTCCCTTTAGGTTTAAAGGTGATTCGTAAGGTAGAAAACATCATTCGTGAAGAAATGAATCGGGCAGGCGCTATTGAATTACTCATGCCTATGATTCAGCCTGCTGAGCTCTGGCAAGAAACTGGGCGCTGGGAAAAAATGGGTCCAGAGTTACTTCGTATTCAAGATCGCCATGAGCGCGATTTTTTGATTCAGCCTACATCAGAGGAAGTGATAACTGATCTGGCGCGTAATGAGATCAAGAGCTATAAACAATTACCGGTGAACTTTTATCAGATTCAAACAAAATTTCGTGATGAAAGACGCCCTCGCTTTGGAATTATGCGTGGGCGCGAGTTCAGCATGAAGGATGCCTATTCCTTTGATCGTGATGTTGAGGGATTAAAAAAATCCTATCAAACGATGTTTGATGCCTACACCAAAATCTTTCAGAGAATGGGGCTTAAGTTCCGGGCTGTTACAGCAGATAATGGCGCTATTGGGGGCTCTGGAAGCCAAGAGTTCCATGTGATTGCAGATACGGGTGAGGATGCTATTGTCTATTGCCCAAGTTCAGATTACGCAGCAAATCTTGAGGCTGCAGAGTCTCTATCCTTGATTGCAAGTCGAGGAGCCGCTCGGCAACCAATGCAAAAAATTGCGACCCCAACCCAAACGAACTGTGCAGAGGTAGCCAACTTCTTAAACATTCCGATTGAGACAACGGTCAAATCTCTCTTGTTTGCAGTGGATCAAGAAAAAGGACCGGCTAAATTATTTATGTTGTTATTGCGTGGTGATCACGAGTTGAATGATGTCAAGGCCAGCAAAGTGCCGGGAATGGCAGATTCTCGTTTTGCGACGGAAGGCGAAATTTTGCAAGCATGCAATGCGCCAGCCGGATATTTGGGTCCAGTTGGTGTTGCTGCCAACGTCACAGTGGTGGCAGATCGTACTGTTGCCAATATGTCTGACTTTGTTTGTGGAGCCAATCTAGCAGGTCATCACTTGAATGGCGTGAACTGGGGCCGCGATTTACCAGAGCCTTTAGTAATGGATCTTCGTAATGCGGTGATTGGGGATCCATCGCCAGACGGTAAAGGCGTTGTGGATATTTGTCGAGGGATTGAAGTCGGCCACGTCTTTCAGTTGGGAACCCGCTACTCTGAAGCGATGGGTTGCACCTATCTTGATCAACAAGGAAAGTCACAGCCGATGGTGATGGGTTGTTACGGCATTGGCGTAACGCGTCTCTTAGGTGCTGCCATTGAACAGGGGCATGATGAGCGCGGAATTATTTGGCCGATTTCGATGGCACCATTTGAAGTCGTGATCTGTCCTATGAATTACGATAAGTCTGAAGCGGTTAAGGCGGCAGCCAATCAACTACACGAGCAATTACTTACTGCTGGAATTGATGTGGTGCTTGATGATCGTGGTGAGCGTCCAGGTGCGATGTTTGCTGATTGGGAGCTGATTGGTGCACCATTTAGAGTGGTAATTGGTGAGCGCGGATTAGTAGATGGCCAAGTAGAATTTAAGGGGCGTACTGATCCTGAGTCCCAAAATATTCCGATTGCAGAAATCAAAGACAAAGTGATTGCTGCTGTGAATGCCGCCAAGCAACTCGTGTCTTAATTACTTTTTAAATAAGCCGCCGATACCCTTGGTGGCTCCCTTAGCAGCCATGCCCGCCATGGCGCGTGCCATCTTTCCGCCTTTAAACTGCTTCATCATGGTTTGCATTTGTTCAAATTGTGCGAGTAAGCGATTGACCTCTTGCACTTCCACTCCTGCCCCTGCAGCAATACGTCGCTTACGACTAGCCTTGAGTAGCTCAGGTTTGCTGCGTTCCTTCGGTGTCATGCTGTCGATGATGCCGCGCATTCGCACAATTTGTTTGTCAGCTTGACCCATATTGGCTTTGCTCGCAGCTTGCGCCATATGACTTGGGAGTTTATCCATGAGGCTGGCCATGCCGCCCATTTGCTGCATTTGAGAAATTTGATCTCGGAAGTCTCCAAGATCAAAACCCCCTTTAGAAATTTTTGCTGCTAATTTTTCTGCTTTAGCAACATCCACATTTTGTTGGGCTTGCTCTACCAGCGCCAAAATATCACCCATGCCCAAAATACGGTTTGCCATGCGCTCGGCATCAAATGCCTCAAGCCCATCCATTTTTTCGGCAGTACCAATGAACTTGAGGGGTACACCAGTTATTTGACGAACGGAGAGTGCCGCTCCTCCGCGTGAATCACCATCCAACTTGGTGAGGATGACGCCAGTGAGCGGCAGTGCATCATGAAAGGCCTTGGCGGTGTTCACCGCATCCTGACCAAGCATGGCATCGACAACAAATAAAGTCTCTATGGGACTGAGTTTGTCATGCAGATCTTGAATCTCTTGCATGAGTACCTCATCGATACCCAGTCGGCCGGCCGTATCTACCAGCAAGACATCAAAATAGTGACGACGCGCCCAATCTAGAGCTGCAAGTGCTATCGCTGCTGGCTTTTGATCGATGCTACTCGGAAAGCATTCGGCGCCAACTTGTTTGCTGACGGTAGCGAGCTGCTCTATCGCAGCAGGACGATATACGTCACAAGAGACGGTGAGCACTTTCTTTTTCTTTTTTTCTTGCAACCATTTGGCAAGCTTGCCAACCGAAGTGGTTTTACCGGCGCCTTGTAAGCCGGCCATGAGAATGACGGCAGGAGGTTGAGTGGCTAAATTGATTTCACCACTCTTTGATCTATCGCCAGCCATTACCTGGGCGAGTTCTCGTTGCACAACACCGACTAAAGCCTGTCCGGGACTTAGACTGCCGACCACTTCCTCGCCAAGGGCTTTAAATTTAATTTGCTCAAGTAGCGTTTTAACGACTGGCAGGGCCACGTCTGCCTCTAAAAGGGCTAGACGGATTTCCCGCAGCATCTCCGCGGTATTGCTTTCGGTTAGGCGCGCTTCCCCCCGCATTATTTTCACAACACGAGATAGGCGATCGGTCAGGTTCTCTAGCATTTATGGATTAGACTTTCTAGATGGACATTTTAGGTTACCTCAGTTGTGGCTGGCTTACCCCGGCCCTTTATTTACTGCTTTTAGTCTTTTTGACCTTCAGTTCAAAGGCTTTAGCGCAATCTCCATTTTTTATTGGACTGGTTCGCATCAGTATCTTTTTGATATTGGTCATTCACGGTATTCAACTGCATGAGTCGGTTTTTACGGGCCAAGGCTTCGTTTTTGGCTTCGCTCAGGACCTTTCTTTAATTGCCTGGGCAGGACTCGCTTTTTATTGGTTTCAGTCCTGGTTTTTGCCTATCGTGAGTTTGCGGTGGATGGCCTTAATTTTTGCAATGGTTTGTTCTGCCCTCCCAGGTCTCTTTCAAGGCGTTCTCATTTCTCCTGCTGCAGTATCAGATCCTTGGTTTAAGGGACACTTTATTGTTGCCACTCTGTCAGTGGGCCTCTTGAGCCTGGCTGCAATGCATGCCATGTTGATGAGTATTCAGGATCGGGCCTTGCATAGGCAGCTGAGCATTCGGCCTAATGGATGGTTAGCGCACTGGCTAGAAGATTTGCCACCATTGCTGACAATGGAAAGTCTTTTATTTAGCTTGTTATATGTTGGCTTTGCGCTCTTGAGCTTGACCGTTTTTTCTGGACTTTTCTTTTCGCAAACCCTGTTCGGCCGACCCCTTGTGTTTGACCATAAAACCGTTTTTGCTTTGATCTCGTGGGTTTTATTCGGAGGTTTATTGGTAGCGCGCTGGAGAGTGGGCTTGCGTGGAAGAACAGCAGTACGTTGGGTTTTAAGTGCATACACTGCTTTGCTACTTGCTTATGTAGGCAGTCGCTTTGTTTTAGAAGTCATTCTTCATAAGGCATGAACTTGGTTAAGTGGCTACTCCTAATAGTTGGCGCTGCTTATTTCTACTATTGGTTTAAAGGTAAAGAGCGGACCGCACAGACCGACCGTGCTCGAGTTGAGGCCGAGACTCAGAAGCAGAACGTGGAGCCTCAGACCATGGTGCAGTGTGAGCTTTGTCATGTTCATCTTGCGCAGTCAGAGGCAATCAAACAGGAGCAGCGTTTTTACTGCTCAGCTCAGCATCTGCAGGCTTTAGACGATGCGGGCTGGCTTGGTTCTGCCCTATGGCGTCCCTCACCTAATCAGGATGCCCGTCCAGATGGATGTATGCCTGAGTTGGTGGTGATGCATCACATCAGCTTGCCACCCGGAGAATTTCAGAAGCGCATCAGCACTCAACACATCATTGATTTTTTTCAAAACACACTTGATACATCTGCACATCCTTATTTTGCAGAAATCGATGGGCAAAAAGTCTCCAGTCACTTTTTGATTTCTCGCCAAGGCCAAGTCTTTCAATTTGTCTCGGCGAAGCAAAGGGCATGGCATGCCGGTGTTTCTGAGTTTTTAGGTAGAGAGCGGTGCAATGATTTTTCGATTGGCATCGAAATGGAGGGTGATGGTGATTCTCCGTTTGAGGCAATTCAATATCAGCAGCTGACTACATTGATCCAAAATATTGAGACAGCATTTCCGAATCTTCAATTTGCGGGACACAGCGATATCGCCCCACAACGAAAAACAGACCCAGGAAAATTTTTCGACTGGGCAAAGTTGCAGAAAACAACACTCATCCCAGAAAAAAATTTCCCCTTTGGCTTTGACTCACGCTAGTCAAAAAGTCTGATGTGAGGATCTACTCACTTCTCTAGCCCCATTGAAAAGGGCTCAAATATTTCAGTTTAAAAATGAGTCAAATTTGTGCCAAAGGCTAGTGAAAATACTTACGCAAATTTGTAATAAAAGTCTTACTAAACTGGAAATATTTCCCTATACTTAGTATCAAATGAACAAAAAAACACTAGATGTAGTGTTTACAGTAGACAATAGCCCTTTGTATTTAAAGACTTTTTAGCCCAATAACTATATATAAGTAGGAAAAACATGACATACGCGAATCCACAAACCGCTGACCAACAAGCTGGGGTAGCCAATCAGGGCTTGAACCCTGGTGGTCCAGTGAGTCAGGCTCCTTCTGCTGGCTTTGTGGCCGGCGGAGTGGGTGGAGCGCAGGCAACCCAGCTTTCAGACTACAAAATCATTCGCCGCAATGGTTCAGTGGTGGCATTTGAGCCATCAAAAATTGCGATTGCCGTGACTAAAGCATTCTTGGCAGTTAATGGTGGTCAGGGCGCAGCATCGGCTCGAGTACGTGAGCAAGTTGAGCAATTGACACACGCGGTAGTGCGCGCTTTATTACGTAGCCGTCCTAATGGCGGCACATTCCACATTGAAGACATCCAAGATCAAGTGGAATTGGCATTGATGCGTAGTGGTGAGCACAACGTTGCTCGTGCTTATGTGCTTTATCGTGAAAAACGCAACCAAGAGCGTGCTGTGCAGCAAGGTAGTGCTCAAGAAACTCAAGCAGCTACACAAGCTGGCGAGTCTGGCATTAAGGTTACCGACAACGGCGAAGAAAAGTGGTTGGATATGGCTGCGCTGCGCACAGTCATTGAGGCAGCTTGCGAAGGTCTGGGTAATCACATTGATGCCACGCCCATCATTACTGAAACTATCAAGAATCTTTACGATGGTGTGCCAATGGCGCAGGTTTATGACTCAGCCATTTTGGCTTCACGCACCTTGATCGAGAAAGATCCTGCCTATAGTCAGGTGACAGCGCGGATTTTGATGCATGTGATTCGTAAAGAAATCTTAGGTCGCGAAGTATTGCAAGGTGATATGCAAGCTGAATACAGCACCTACTTTGCGAAGTACATCAACGAAGGTATTGCTGCTGAATTGCTAGATCCACGCATGCGTGAATATGATTTACCAAGACTGGCTGCAGCTTTGAATGCAAGTCGCGATTTGCAGTTTAACTACCTTGGTTTGCAAACCTTGTATGACCGCTACTTCTTGCATATTGAAGATCGTCGCATTGAAATGCCACAAGCATTCTTCATGCGGGTTGCAATGGGTCTGGCGCTCAATGAGATGGACCGTGAGCGTCGTGCGATCGAGTTCTATGAAATCCTATCGACATTTGATTTCATGTCCAGCACACCAACCCTGTTCAACTCAGCTACAACCCGTCCACAACTTTCTAGTTGCTACTTGACTACAGTTGATGATGATTTGGACGGCATCTACGAGGCTTTGAAAGAGAACGCATTGCTGTCTAAGTTTGCTGGCGGCCTGGGTAATGACTGGACCAATGTTCGTGCGCTCGGTAGCCACATCAAAGGCACCAACGGTAAGTCACAAGGTGTTGTGCCATTCCTTAAGGTTGTGAATGACACCGCTGTTGCAGTTAATCAGGGTGGTAAGCGTAAGGGTGCAGTTTGCGCCTACTTGGAGACGTGGCACTTAGATATTGAAGAGTTCTTGGAGTTGCGCAAGAACACTGGTGACGATCGTCGCCGCACCCATGACATGAACACATCGAACTGGATTCCTGATCTATTCATGAAGCGTGTAATGGAAAACGGTGACTGGACTTTATTCTCCCCATCTACTACACCTGATTTGCATGACAAGTTCGGTAAGGCATTCGAAGAGGCCTATGTCGCCTATGAAAAGAAAGCTGATGCAGGCGAGATCAAACCCTTCCGTAGAATCCCTGCGCAGCAGTTATGGCGCAAGATGCTTGGCATGTTGTTTGAAACCGGCCATCCTTGGATTACCTTTAAAGATCCTTGCAACATTCGCAGCCCACAGCAACATATTGGCGTCGTTCACTCATCCAATTTATGTACCGAGATCACTCTCAACACTAATGAGACTGAAATTGCAGTCTGCAACCTTGGTTCCGTGAACTTAACTGCGCATATGACAACCGATACATCTGGCAAGATGGTTTTGGATCATGAGAAATTGCGTAACACCGTACGCACTGCGATGCGGATGTTGGATAACGTGATTGATATTAACTACTACGCAGTAGCCAAGGCGCGTAACTCCAACCTCAAGCATCGTCCAGTTGGCTTGGGCATCATGGGCTTCCAGGATTGCTTGCATATGCAGCGTATTCCTTACGCAAGTCAAGAGGCTGTCCAGTTTGCAGATTCTTCGATGGAAGCAGTTTGCTACTACGCTTACCTTGCCTCTAGCGAATTGGCAGAAGAGCGCGGCACCTACAGCACCTACAAAGGCTCTTTGTGGGATCGCGGTATCCTCCCACAAGACTCAGTTGCTTTATTAGCTCAAGAGCGTGGTGGCTATGTTGAGGTGGATGGCTCTTCCCAGATGAATTGGGATAGCTTGCGTAGCCGTATTAAACAACATGGTATGCGCAACTCCAACTGTGTGGCCATTGCCCCAACCGCAACGATTTCGAACATTATTGGTGTTTCGGCTTGTATCGAGCCTACATTCCAGAACTTATTTGTTAAATCGAACCTTTCTGGTGAATTTACGGTTGTAAACGAGTACTTGGTTCGTGATTTGAAAGATCGTGGCCTGTGGGATGAAGTGATGATTGCTGATTTGAAGTATTTCGATGGCACATTGTCCAAAATCGATCGTATCCCACAAGATTTGCGTGATTTATACGCAACTGCTTTTGAGGTGGAGCCAAGCTGGTTGGTCGAAGCTGCGTCCCGTCGTCAGAAGTGGATTGATCAAGCTCAGTCTCTCAATATCTACATGGCCGGCGCATCTGGTAAGAAATTGGATGACACTTATAAGTTGGCCTGGTTACGTGGTTTGAAGACAACCTATTACCTCCGTACGATGGCAGCAACCCACGTTGAGAAATCCACTGTTGCTAGTGGCCAACTCAACTCAGTCTCTAGTGGCGGTGGCGTCAATGGAACTGATGCAGCCGCAGCTAGCGCAGCTGGCGCAGTAGAGGCTGATGGTCCGGTTTGCACAATGCGTCCAGGCGACGCTGGTTTTGAAGAATGTGAAGCATGTCAATAAGCCATTTGCTCATTGACAGACAAGTAAGGAATTGAGGAGAGCATTATGTTGAATTGGGAAGAAGAAGTTGCACCAGCACTAGCAAAAGCCGGTATCGCACCGCAGCCTGCAGTTGCTGAAGTACAGCGCCCACAGCCAGATCAAGTTGCTATCGCACCGCAGCAAGTTGCACCAGCACCAGTAGCGCCATCAGCTGGTGGTGCTTCACTGCGTGTGAATGCCGCAGACAAGCGTGTTATCAATGCTAAAACTGACGTTAATCAGTTGGTGCCATTTAAATATAAGTGGGCATGGGAAAAGTATTTGGCTGGTTGTGCAAACCACTGGATGCCCCAAGAGATCAACATGAATCGCGATATCGCGCTTTGGAAGGATCCTAATGGCCTGACGGAAGATGAACGTCGCATCATTAAGCGCAATCTGGGTTTCTTTACCACTGCGGATTCTTTGGCTGCGAACAATATTGTTTTGGGCACTTATCGCCACATTACCGCTCCAGAATGCCGTCAGTACCTATTGCGCCAGGCTTTTGAAGAAGCTATTCATACCCACGCCTATCAATATATTGTCGAATCTTTGGGTTTAGACCAGAGCGAAATCTTCAATGCGTATCACGAGATTGATTCGATTCGCGCCAAGGATGAGTTCCTCATTCCCTTTATTGATGTCTTAACTGACCCAAACTTTAAGACCGGCACCTTAGAAAACGACCAAAAATTACTTCGCTCGCTGATTGTTTTTGCTTGCGTAATGGAAGGTTTGTTCTTTTATGTTGGTTTTACGCAAATACTTGCAATGGGTCGCCAAAACAAAATGACGGGTGCTGCTGAGCAGTATCAATACATCTTGCGTGACGAGTCGATGCACTGTAATTTTGGCATTGATTTAATTAATCAAATCAAGCTGGAGAACCCACAGTTATGGACTTCTGCGTTCAAAGACGAGATCAAATCGATCTTTGAAAAAGCAGTCGAGTTGGAGTATCGATATGCAGAGGATACGATGCCTCGTGGGGTACTCGGATTGAACGCGCCAATGTTCAAAGGTTACCTCCGATACATCTGTAATCGCAGATGTTTGCAAATAGGACTTGACGCAATGTTCCCAAATGAAGAGAATCCATTTCCATGGATGTCAGAAATGATAGATCTGAAGAAAGAACGAAACTTTTTTGAGACACGCGTTATTGAGTATCAAACCGGTGGTGCGCTAAGTTGGGAGTAGTTGATTATTAAAAGCGCACAGCCGGCTAAATAGGAGATTAGACGGTTGGATAGTATTCAGAATCAGGTAAACCAGGCGAAATTCCGAAAACCCTTGCTCAAGGGTGTCTGGGCTACTCTCCCTATTTTTTTCACCGCATTTAAAAAGCCGTTGCCCTTTGGGGCCACGGCTTTTTTTCCAGGATTCATTAGCGTGCAGCACCAAGTATCAAGCCGTGCGCCGATGAATGGCTCGCTCGCCAACTCTTTAATGCCGCAAGGCCTTATGGAATGGAGTGGTCGGGTCTTCTTAAACGGTAGTTTGTACTAATCCTCACGTGAAGGAGCAATATTATGGCAATCGCCAAGAAAAAAACCGCTGCAAAGAAACCAGCTGCTAAGAAAGTTGCAGCTAAGAAGCGTCCAGCTGCTAAGAAGCGTCCAGCTGCGAAGAAAAAAGTAGCTGCTAAGAAGCGTCCAGCTGCTAAAAAGAAAGTAGCTGCTAAGAAGCGCCCAGCTGCTAAGAAGAAAGTTGCCGCTAAAAAGAAGCCAGCCGCTAAAAAGCGTCCAGCTGCAAAAAAGCGTAAACCAGCTGCAAAAAAAAAGTAAGTAAGCCTGCTGCGAAGAAAAAAGCAGGCTCTGTTAAAAAGCCTGCTGCCAAAAAAGCTGCAGCTTCAACTCCGTTGAATCCTGCTGCTGCTTGGCCCTTCCCAACTGGCACACGTCCATAAGCCTAGGCTTATAGGTGTGTGAAGTTCCAAGGGGTCTCTAACGAGGCCCCTTTTTTATTGCCCAAAAAATTAGAAACTAAAGCCGAATGCCGTTTTGAACTGAGCGCTAATCTCTTCTTTGGAGGGCTTGTGGTTTTGTGGTCCTTGGTGGGTAATTTTGATTGAACCCATCAAACTGGCTAGGCGGCCAGTAGTCTCCCAGTCCATCCCATTTTCTAGGCCGAACAGGAGTCCTCCCCTAAATGCGTCCCCGCATCCGGTGGGGTCGACTACTTTTGCAGCCGGTACTGGAGGAATGGCAATCTTTTTTCCGTCGGAGTAAATATCAGCACCTTCGGCCCCTTTGGTAACGATGAGGGCCTTAACCCGTTCAGCAATTTTGTCTAGACTCATACCAGTTCTTTGGGAGAGCATTTCACCTTCGTAGTCATTGACAGCCAAAAAGCTGGCTAGCTCGATCAGCTCGAGCAATTCAGGGCCATTGAACATTGGCAAGCCTTGGCCTGGATCAAAAATAAATGGAATCTGTGCATCTGCCAATTGATGGCAGTGTTCCCACATCCCTTGGCGACCATCTGGAGCAACAATTCCGATTTTGGCTTGCGCTTTGCCTTTTTGGGCGCGCTCATCAACCACCTTAGAAACTAAATTGAGGTGCGACTCATTCATTGCCCCGGGATGAAAGGCGGTAATTTGATTATTGGACCGATCAGTCGTAATCATGGCCTGTGCAGTAAAAGCATCATCAATTTGCCGAATATGGGTTTGATCAATCTTCAGAGTCTGGAGATGATTGAGATAAGGCGTAGCATCGCCTCCGACCGTAGCCATGATGATGGGATCACCGCCTAGAAGATGAAGGTTGTAGGCGATATTGCCAGCACAACCCCCGAATTCACGACGCATAGTCGGCACCAAAAAGGCCACATTCAGAATATGAATCTGTTCGGGAAGAATTTGATCGGCAAATTTGCCTTCAAAGTTCATGATCGTGTCGTAGGCGACTGAGCCGCAAATTAAGCTGGCCATAGAGGTGTTCCGTTCGAAAGAGTCAGTAGGATAAAAAATTAGTGTGAAGGATAAAACAGCCGAACACGGTAGCCTGCGACTTGGTTAGCTAGGGTAATTACTAGTTCGGTATGAATACTTTCTAAAGCAGACGCGCCAGTGCGCAAAAAGTTTGGGTGCAGCTCTTGAAATTGCGAGGGGATCCATTGATCAGGTGTAAAAGTGATTGTCTGAATCACGGATTCTTCTGCATCAGTCAAAGAAACTTCTAAACTGGGCCATAAAACAGGAAGAGTGAGGCGATTTTGTATGTCTACTTGCAGAATAGATTGCTTAGGCGGATTTTTAAGGCCCTCTTGAGCATTATTTAATGCGAGGCTTGCCGCAGTGATCTTCCATGCAGAAAAATCGCTTACAGGCCGATCTGTGCAGCCTAAGGCATTACATAACTGACGATCAACATGTTGCAGTTCAGAAAAAGCGCGCTGCGAAAACGAATTTGAGTTGTTGTCCGAGTAGGGTGCGAGGGCTGGAAGTAGAGTTTGTCTGAACATGTGCTCGCTAAACAAGAGGACCAAGACCCAAAATAGCGCCAGTAAGACCAGCTTCACCTTTTTCTTAATACCGCCTAAAAAATGATTCTGCGATTTGCTTGGCAGGGTTCCCTGCAGACAAACCCATCCTTCACTTTCTTTCCAGATCGATAAGTCGAGCCATTGGCGGTAGGTGGCAATCACTTCTTCTGCTTGTCGTGCCAAAACACCAGACAAAACAATTTGACCGCCTGGCCGAATTTTATTGACTAGGGCTGGCGCTAGAACCTGAAGTGGATTGGCCAAAATATTGGCCATCACGATGTCGTATTGAGTGTCAGGAGCGAGTTCAATAGCATCCTCATTGGGAAGAATGAATTGGATCTCAACCTGATTGATCTGTGCATTGCTCCGCGCGGCAACAATGGCTTGTGGGTCAATATCTGTGCCAACAACTGCAGTACAACCAAGTTTTGCAGCAGCAATCGCCAAAATGCCAGAACCGCAACCGTAATCTAGCAAGGTGTGATTACGCAATTGGGTGTGTTGCTCTAGCCAAAGTAAACATAGATGGGTAGTCGGATGACTGCCCGTACCAAAGGCCAGGCCTGGATCTACCGCCAAGCAAATAGCATCCGGATCATTCGATGGAGTTTCATGCCAAGAAGGAACTACCCAAATGCGTTTGCCGATCTGAATCGGCGCAAATTGACTTTGCGTAAGACGCACCCAATCCTGTTCTTCGACACGCCGCTCTTCTGGTGGAGAAATATCAAAACCCAGATCTTTCAGAGAAGTCAATAAATTGCTAATGAAATCCGGCGCATCGGAGTGATCTATTTCAGGATTAAAAAGTGCAGTGACTGATGAGCGATCCCATGCTTGTACCTCTGGAGAGAGGCCAGGCTCGCCGTAGAGAGGGTTTTCATCATAGCCACCAGCTGCATCATCTTCTACAGTGACAGAGAGGGCGCCGAGCTCGAGAAGTGCATCCCCTAAGGGTTCAGCAATTTCAGCAACAACCGTGAAAATCAGTTCACGATAAGCCATTTACGCTTTACCGCGACTGGCAGCCTGCTCTTCCAGACGATGCTCGAGGTAATGAATGCTCGTACCGCCTTCGATGAAGTTTGGATCGAGCATTAGCTCGCGGTGGAGCGGGACATTAGTAGTTATTCCGTCTATCACCATTTCAGAGAGTGCAATTTGCATCCGACGAATCGCTTGTTCGCGAGTCACGCCATAAGAAATCAACTTACCAATCATCGAGTCATAGTGTGATGGGACCATATAGCCGCTGTAAGCATGGGAATCAACTCGGATTCCAGGACCGCCTGGCATATGCCAGGACTGAATGCGACCAGGGCTTGGGGTGAACTTGAAAGGGTCTTCCGCATTGATTCGACATTCGATAGCATGTCCACGAAAGACGATATCTTTTTGACGGTAAGCTAACTTCAGGCCTGCAGCAATCCGAATTTGTTCTTGCACGATATCCACGCCCGTAATCATTTCGGTGACAGGGTGTTCCACTTGAACTCGGGTGTTCATCTCAATAAAGAAAAACTCCCCATCTTCATAGAGAAATTCAAAAGTACCTGCGCCGCGATATCCAATTTTTCTACAGGCCTCTGCACAACGCTCACCAATCTTCGCAATTAAGCGACGATCAATTCCAGGTGCTGGAGCTTCCTCAATCACTTTTTGGTGGCGACGTTGCATTGAACAATCGCGTTCGCCAAGCCAGATGGCATTACCGTGGGTATCGGCGAGTATTTGAATTTCAACATGGCGTGGTTTTTCTAAAAACTTTTCCATGTAGACCTCGGGATTCCCGAAGGCTCGACCCGCTTCTTCACGCGTCATATTGACCGCATTAATCAGGGCTGCTTCGGTGTGAACCACACGCATACCGCGGCCACCGCCACCACCAGCAGCTTTAATAATGACGGGATAACCAGTTCGTTTGGCTGCAGCGATAATTTCTTTAGGGTCATCTGGTAATGCGCCTTCTGAGCCTGGCACGCAAGGAACGCCTGCTTTGATCATGGCGCGCTTTGCAGACACTTTATCGCCCATCAGTCGAATGGACTCTGCTTTAGGTCCTATGAAAGCAAAGCCGGATTTTTCAACACGTTCTGCAAAGTCGGCATTCTCAGAGAGAAATCCATAGCCTGGATGAATCGCTTCAGCATCAGTGACCTCGGCTGCAGAAATAATCGCTGGCATGCTCAAGTAGCTTAAGGGGGAGGGCGGAGGACCGATACAAACTGCTTCATCGGCTAGCTTTACATACTTTGCTTCTTTATCTGCAGTTGAGTAGACCACTACCGTTTTAATGCCTAATTCACGGCAGGCGCGTTGAATACGAAGAGCGATCTCGCCCCGATTGGCAATCAGAATCTTATCGAACATGGAGGCCTAGAGTTAAGCGATGATGAAGAGGGGTTGATCAAATTCAACACCCTGACCGTTCTCACACAGAATTTGTTTAATAACACCCGCTTTTTCAGCTTCAATCTCATTGAGCAGTTTCATTGCCTCGATGATGCACAGCGTTTGTCCTACGGCTACCGTGTCACCCACTTTGACAAAATCAGGAGACTCGGGATTTGGGGCTCTATAGAAAGTGCCCACCATGGGGGAGTGGACTGTAAATCCAGTTTCTGCCACGGCAACTGCAGCAACGGGCTCAGCACTGATTGCAGCAGAAGGGACTGGAGCGGATGGCATGACTTGCATAGGCGTAGGGTTTGCATAGACAACCTGCCCACCACCAGCATTGGATGTTCCTGCGTTCACAATGCGAACACGATCCTCGCCCTCATTTACCTCTAACTCCGAGATGCCAGATTCGGCAACAAGATCGATCAAGGTTTTGAGTTTTCTAAGATCCATGGTTTACCCCTTCTAAATTCAATAATTATTTTTGTAAGCGAGCAATCGCCGCCGTCATTGCTAATTCATAACCAAGAGCGCCAAGGCCACAAATCACACCAGTTGCAATGTCCGATAAATAAGAATGTTTACGGAATTCTTCACGCTGGTGAATGTTTGATAGGTGGACTTCAATAAATGGAATGGCAACTCCTGCCAGAACATCCCGAAGTGCAACGCTTGTATGAGTAAAAGCGCCAGGGTTGATGAGGATGAAATCCACCCCCTCTTGCTTGGCTCTCTGAATCCGATCAATTAATTCACCTTCATGGTTACTTTGATAGGTATCCAGATTTACAGAATGGCTTTTAGCCAGTTGCCCTAGCTTTTGGTGAATATCTTCAAGGGTGGTTTTGCCATACACCTCAGGCTCGCGGGTCCCCAGAAGATTGAGGTTAGGGCCTTGAACTACCAGAATTGAGGAATTTTTTGACATAGATAGGTATTTTTAAGCGCTTTTGATATCAGTTGATTAATTTGGCTT
>Ga0364900_10283_pt1 | contig 18437 bp, 18 predicted proteins | sample ExccelJu500002D3_FD_206974 | JGI IMG/M metagenome (GOLD analysis project Ga0364900, IMG submission 206974) | Enriched cells from Trout Bog Lake Hypolimnion, Wisconsin, USA - BchlTB.July09.5000.02.D3 | ecosystem: Environmental > Aquatic > Freshwater > Lake > Hypolimnion/Profundal zone | place: USA...
TGCCTCTACCATGATCTTCAAAACCGCTCACTGAGGTTTGTGAAGGTTTCGGCTATTAACGGAGCATTCGATCCTGAACGTGAAGTTCTCGTCATTGACCAGACCGGCTATCTTGTTGAGCTTTATTCAATAGCATCTATAGCGTATGTAGGCGGAGGATTCGGAGTCAATGTCCATAACACGCTTGAACCAGCGGTCTACGGTATTCCTGTGATGTTCGGCCCCCGTTATCACAACTCGCCTGAAGCAGAAGGTCTTGTTGCAGAGGGCGGGGCAACAGTCATTCATGATGAAGCAACACTGACAGCGGCATTGAACACCCTTATAAACAATACAACTGAAAGAAACAGGAGAGGAAAAATCGCTGAAACTTTCGTCAAAGAGAGAACCGGGGCCACAACAAAAATAGCAGAAAGTATTATGAGCCTGCTTTCATGAGAACAGCTCAGGGAACTAGCGTATCCTTAACTGCCTTGATTGGCGCAATTTTGGGCACTTGAACAGGGCGTTTACGATACCTCTTTGACCAGCCCTGTATGGTATATGCTTTAAAAGTCTGCGTAGCGACTACAACACCTGTGATTTTAACATGTTTACCAGGAACAAGACGAGTGCCGGGCCGCACTTCGGTACTGGTCATGTCAATCTGCCAGATATTTTTGTTAAAATCCCTTATAACAAGAAGTTGTTTATCCTTCTGATACTGAATAACCTTGCCTCCGAGCAGGCCTTTTTCTGCATGCGTCCAGCGGTGTTCATTGGCGTATACCAGCTTGTTATACACATGAACATTTTCAATAAGAAAACGATGGATATACTTGCCGACGTCAATCGTGTTGAATCCGACACTGAGTAAAAGGCTTGCCAGAAGAGCACCCGCGATAACCTTTGTTGTAGCATACCGATAGCCTGTTTTAGTGTGCCGAAATCCGAAATAGGCAACCAGGGTAAACAGCGCAAGCGTTGCCAGCCATATATAGGGGATGCTTGCTACAATTTCGGCGATCAAGGGTCGCTCAGCTAAAAACAGATGGATGTATTCATGATCTTCAATGAAATCGTTATCAATGAAAACATAAATAGCAGTTGCCATCGCAATACTGCCGGTTATGACAGAGATTGCCGCAAGCAGCCAAAAACCAAATTGCTGGAGAACAAAGTGCCACCGCGGTATCGGTACTACCTTTCTTTTTTCGATTTCCTCCAGAATGGATTTTGATCTGTCCTTTAGCATAATCATGATATCTAACTCTCTTCTAAATAACTTTTTATCTTTTTCTTTGCACGATTAATCATTGTAGCAACTGTTCCCTCAGGTATCTGTAAAATATCTGAGATTTCTTCATAGCGTTTTTCTTCAAAAAATTTCAAGACAATTATTTCACGACTCCTGGTATCAAGCCGCTCAACAGCCACCTCTATTTCCGCTGCTGAATGCTTCTGACCATCCTGATCTGACAGTTCTAGATCATCAATCACTTTATCAAAAAGAAACAAGTCCCCCTCTCTCTCTAATACACACGGGCTGTTCTTTTCCTTTCGAAAAGAGCTGATTATTTCATTATGAGCGATTCTGTAAATCCACGAAGAAAACTGAAGCGAATGATCGTAATCGTTGAGATGAATGTAGGTTTTGATGAATATCTCCTGCAGCAAGTCCTGTGCTGTACTGGAATCCCTGCAACCCAGGCGGGTTATATATCGTAAAAGAGGAGCTTCATAGCGACGAACGATTTTCGCAAACGCCTGTTTATTGGCAAGCGTTTGAGTAACCAGATCCTGATCAGAGGAGTGCTGCTGCTCATTATGTCTTGAAGTTTCAGCCATATACCTTGAAAGATCCTGGATGTCAGTGTTTCAATCTTTATAAAGCAGCAATAGAGCCTGCCTGACTAACTGATTTCGAGAAAGGAGATGGCAATGCTTTATATTGAGGCATTTAATCCAGCCGCGGCTTAACCCCTTTAATATCATGGAATGAAACAACACCAAGCATGTAATCATTCTCATCTGTTATCGGTATAGCACGGAAAGAGTAACGAGCAAACATATCAAACGCATCCTGAAGGGTCTCATCTGGACTGAGTGTAATAAGATTATCTGTCATAATCCCGCCAAGCGTCTGCTCCGGTTCAGAGGCAATCAGCTCCCTTAAATCAACAACCCCCTGAAGGATATTCTCTTGATTGACAACATAGACATACATGATAACATCCATATCACCGGCAACTTCCCGGTAATTATTGATGACATCCCTGACGACCGTGTCATGTGGACGTTTGATAACCTGCTGTGTAGAGTAGAGCATGATGTTTTCATCGTGTTTATCGATCATCTGCTGCACCCTCTGTTTGTTTTCACTGTCTACAAACTCGATAATCTCATCAGCCTCAGAAGCAGGCAATGCTGAAAGAATATCAGCAACCTGCGCAGGACTCATTTCATTGATTAATTCGGCAGCCCGCTCTTTTTCCATTGACCGGATAAGCTCTCGCTGCACTCTCGGCTCAACCTCCTCAAGAGTATCAGATGCCAGTTCCGGCTCGATTTGATTGAATACGGCCATACGCTGGCTGCCGTCCAGCTCCTCGAGAATATCAGCAAGATCGACGGGATGGATGTCGTTGATGTTTTCCTTGAGAACATTGAGCTTGACATTGCCTTCAAAGCTGCCGATAGAGTCCGGCAAAGGCTGCACATAAAGCCATGAAATGCTCCCACCCTCATTATACCGTGCCAGATAGTTTGCAAGATTCTTAAAGCCCATTCGGCGGAGTATTCGAAAGCGGTTGAAATCTACATCAGTGACAAAAAGCCGGTCATTCTGAAACAGAAGCTTGACATCATAGACCACTTCAACCTCATGGCCATCCATATCAAGTATCTTCTTGTCAAGGATATAGTCTTTCAGAAAAATATGGTTGTCGAGAGGATTCAGTTCATACCCATCAGCGTTGGTTATTTCCGAAACAATCTCCGTGTTGGATATCAAGGTAATTTTATCCCATGGCAACAGCAGAAGCGGGTCTCCATAAGGCTGGTGAACCAGCAGGTGGGTAACTTCCGGAACTTTTCCGACGTTCTCCTGTATAACAAAATCTTTAAGCTTGCCGATCGAACGTGTTTTCAGATAGACTCGGCGTCCGACAATCTCTGTGAGATAAAATTCACGATCAAGTATAGTAACCATTGGCGTGTTTGGGGTTTTATAAAACCGTGATGAATTTGTAGATCATCAAAAGCACAAGCACAAAGAGGTATATCCTGAGAACCGCCAGAGAAAATTTAACGCTTTTCGACATTTCAATCTTTGGCTTGGCATAGCGCTGGTTGATCTCACGAATCTTGCTTCTGAACTGTTTGAGCATCCTCATTTCACCTGTCCCGCTGGATTACTGGAAAAGATTAGGAAAAAGTGCACTGACACCGTACAACGTCGAGAGTACAATAATTAAAACAACAATGATAACACTGACAGTATTCTGTAAAGGGGTATTGGCATACTCACCCATTGTCTTTTTATCGTTAAGCAGTAATATTAAAAAGACCAGTGCTGCGGGCAACAGAGTTACAGCAACAACCTGCACAAAAAGCGTGATAAGTACCAGCGGAGCTCCAGGTATAAGAGGAACAACACCTGCAGTCGCAAGCGTAAGAAAAAAAGAAATATAGAACCAGGGAGCTTCCTTAACCTTCGTGTTAAGCGAGTGGGCCCATCCGAAAATCTCTCCAAACGCCCACGAACTTGCCAGTGAGATGCAGATTGCCCCGAGCAGACCGGCGTCAAACAACCCGATAGCCATGAAAGCACCGATATAGTGATTGGTTTTCATCAGCATTCGGGCGGCTGTTGCAGCATCATCGATTGGCACACCATTAAGGAGTGTTCCGGTTACAATGACAATAAAAATCGCAACGACAACAGTGATGATGGAGCCGATGAAGGTATCAAGTTTGCCCATGTTGATATCCTTTTCCTGTAATCCTTTATCAACTACTGAGCTCTGCTGAAAAAACAGCATCCATGGAGCAATAGTCGTCCCGATATTAGCCATGAGCAAAAAAAACAGCTCATTATTGAATCCCCCAGGCAGATTAGGAATCAATCCCTGACCTAAAATGCTTGATATTGAAGGGTTGACCATAAAGGCCGCTGGAATATAAATCAGGTTCAGCAGGCAAAATCCCAAGGCAATCTTTTCCCAGGTCCAATATCGGCCATTGAGAACAATAATGCTCATAAGGAGTACCACTAAAATCACGGTCAACCAGGCAGGAACGCCGAAAATACTTAACGCTGCCGTCATGCCGACAAACTCAGTGACCAGTGTCAGCCAGTCCACAAACATGAGGTCAATGAGCGAGAACCAGCCCCAGAATGCGCCAAAACTCTCAAAAATGGCCTCAGCATGACCTCGTTTGGTAACCGCACCAAGCCGAACGGTCATCTCCTGGACGTAGTAAGCTACAGGAATGAGAAGAAGAAGAAACCATATCAGGTGATAACCGTATTTGGCTCCTGTAGCTGCATAGGTAGTTATGCCACCCGCGTCATTATCTGCAATCATCACCACAAGGCCCGGCCCTGCAATAACAAGATAAATGCGAATTGCTTTCCAGACTTTTTTAAACCGGTAGTAGAGAACGGAAAAGAAATCCATATCCGTTGAATTGGACGTTGACGAAACCCGGCATTGCTCTTAAGAAGGAAAGGAAAGGCATCGAACTCAAAGGTGTTCACACTCACCATTCGATCTGGCGCAAATTTACAACTCTTGGCTAACTTTACAAAGTCGTTTTAACATTCTCTGAAACAGAGGAAAGCAAGAACTATACCATATATGAGGTATTTTTTAATAATCACTTGCAAGCTCCTCATATATTGTTCTTTATTAGCAATCCGGATGACGCAACTCACTGCGCAAAACGATACCCCGTAACACGAATAAAACACTTGACCCAAAAGGAAAAAATTATTCATGCCATTGCCGATTACTTCGAATCCCGCTTTTCTAAAACTCTTGTCTTTTAGAATATTCATTGTTCTTGCCTACCAGATCATGGCAATCGTTGTGGGCTGGCACATTTATGAACTGACACATGACACGCTTGCTCTTGGTTTGATTGGACTCGCCGAGGTCATACCATACTTTTCCTGCGCACTGTTCGCTGGCTATGCGATAGACCACTATTCACGTCGGTTGTTCGGTGTAGTCGCCTGCCTGATGTTAGTTGTCAATGCAATGACACTCACCGCGGTATCTGCAGGTTGGATCAGTGGTCATCCTTCGTTGTGGATTTACGGTTCTATTGCCATAGGCGGGGTGGCTCGCGCATTTATCGGTCCATCTTATAGTGCCATGTTCGCCCTGATTCTGCCTCGTCATCAATATGCCAGAGCCTCAGGAATCGGCAGTTCCGTATTCCAGCTTGGATTGATTGTCGGACCTGCTTTAGGTGGTATTCTTGTCGGATGGGCAGGGAAAACAGCTGCCTATAGCGTTTCTACAGGACTATGTGTGATTGCGGCAGTGATGATGCTGTCAGTCCGTATTGAAGAGCCTCCCTCGGCGGAAAGCACACCAATCCTCACCAGTATTGCAGGAGGGCTCCGTTTCGTGTTCAATAACCAGATTATTCTGGGTGCACAGTCACTTGATATGTTCGCCGTGCTCTTCGGCGGTGCGGTTTCCATGCTGCCTGCATTCATTCATGATGTCTTTCATTACGGCCCGGAAGGACTTGGCATGCTTCGTGCTGCTCCGGCAATAGGTGGTTTGATGACTGGACTATTTCTTGCACGCCATCCTATCAATCTCCATGCCGGACGATGGCTGCTGGCCGCTGTGGCAGGGTTTGGCATGTGCATCATCTCCTTTGCCATATCGGCAAACTTCTGGGTTGCCGGCCTGCTCCTGATGCTCTCCGGTGTTTGCGACGGTGTATCGGTGGTTATGCGTACAACCATCATGCAATTGGTGACACCCGATGCAATGCGCGGCCGGGTTTCCGCTATAAACGGTATCTTTATTGGATCATCCAACGAACTGGGTGCTTTTGAATCAGGTTTTGCAGCACGCTTGATGGGACTTGTTCCGTCAGTAATATTCGGCGGTATAATGACCCTGACCGTAGTCGCGGCAACAGCAAAACTGGCACCGAAACTACGCCGACTGGAGCTTCATCAACTGTATTGATCCTGACCAGGAGTTACTCCTGAAGCTCTTTTCATGCCAACATTTCCATGCAGAAGCTGCTGTTATTTTGACGGATTTGGATTGTTGTCCTTATCATCTTTCTTCTGCTTGCCTGAACTATTCTTGCCATCATCCTTCCTGGTTTGATCTGGAGATTTCTTAATATTGGCATCCTTTTTGGGCTGGTCAAGCACCTTCATGACGTTATTACTCTTGGGTTGATCCGAGGTTTTCTTGTTGTCGTTACCACGATTATTCCCTTCGAAAGAGCGAATGCCGTCATTTCGCTGATCACGGTTACCGCCCCGGTTATCATCACGGCGTTGATCCGTGGCTTTCCTGTTGTCGTCACCACGATTATTCCCTTCGAAAAGGCGATTGCCATCATTTCGCTGATCACGGTTACCGCCCCGGTTATCATCACGGCGTTGATCAGGATTAACCCTGGGGCCTTTATCGTTGAGCCTTTCTCTATCCCTTTCACGCCGGCCCTTCTCCTCCCAGTAGCTGCGGTCATGCTTGCGGTACTCAACATCACGATACCTTCTTATGTCCTCCCACCGATGTCTTCTTATTTTATATGGGAGATCATACTCATGGACAACAATCCACGGACCACGATAATCTGAAGAACGAAACCAGCCGCCATCTCGATAGAGATAATAGAGATCATCAAAGTATATAATATCATAAGGGCTGTCAATGGATACTGAAAAACCCTGATCATCCAGGTAGACAAAATCCGGCCGCGTATCGATGACAAATGTCGGCCTCTCTCCTGCATCAATACGAATGTCGCCAAGGCGTATACGCAGATCAGCCTGAGCATCAACAGAGGAAACGCCGAAGAACATTCCTGCAATTCCTGCAACTACCAAAATATTTTTCTTCATAGTTTTAGTTCCGTTAAAATATTATCCGAATTATAATGCAAGTATAAGGAAAATCTGTCAAGCTATGAAACATAACCGATGATGGTATATATCCGCCGGGAATTTTTTCTTATAAAAAAAGGTTATTTATTATTTTATATACATGGGATTTATATACAGGGATCGTGTTAAACTCTTAACCCTCTAATAAAAGGAGATGCAGCCATGGGACTGACACTTTACGGAAAAGACCCCTTGAAGTTGTTTGAAGATGTCTTTAATGACAAAGTATCACCATTTTTTTCTTCAATGGTGGCTCCGTCCTTCAAGGTTGATATCAGTGAGGATGATACTGCTGTTTTCATTGAAGCCGACATGCCTGGAGTACAAAAAGAGGATATCAAGGTGTCGATGGAAGACGATGTGCTGACGATCAGCGCAGAAAGAACACAGAAGGAGGAAGAGAAGAAAAAAGGTTATCATCGTGTTGAGCGTTCCTGGGGCAGCCTTAGCAGGAGTTTTACCGTGGGTGAAAATGTTGATACTGAAAAAATTGAGGCCGCCTATGATAATGGTGTGCTGAAGATCAAGGTGCCTAAAATCGAGCCTAAACCAAAAACGGGCAAGGAAATTCCTGTTTCATAAAGCGCCGGATAACATCAAAAAGCAAAGCCCTCGAGATAAACGAGGGCTTTGCTTTAACTACCCTGAGCATTGACAACCCAGTAAGGTTCACCCTCATGCTCAACCAGCTTAAACCTCCCTGTTGCGAGCATATCCTGCATGACTTCGCTTATTTTATCGTTCTCTCCGGGAAAACAATCGGCAATGGCTTTCTGCAGTTCGCGTTGCTGTACCGGATGTCGAGAAACTATGGCTGTTACCGCCTGAAGCATGTCAGGTACATTGCGAAGCTCCATAGTGCCTTTGACCGGATGAACAACGGGAGCTACCGTTGAAAGGATGGCGATGACTTCCTCAATACGCTCTTCAGAGGGAAGGCGAACCTCCTGTTCGGGCGCTGGTCTGGTGGGCAGCACAAGGTGAACCATATCAGGATTGATCTCTTTAATGACGGCAGCAAGTTCATGAAGTGCTTCATCAGAGTCATTGATCCCGCCAAGCAGCATCACCTCAATCCAGAGCCGCCCTTTATATTCCCTGCGAAAAGCTGCAAGACCCTCAACATGCTGGCGAAAGGTCAAACCTGCAGCAGGACGGTCTATTTGTTTATGCAAGGCTTCCGAGCCGGCATTAAGCGATGGCAGCACCGCGTCAGCCATGAACAGCTCTTCACGCACTTCCGGCAAATATAAAAGCGATCCATTGGTAATGACAGCGACAGGCGTAGTGGTAAGCTTTTTAACCTCCCCGATAAGCCATCCGATCCCTTTGTAAAGCATGGTTTCGCCGGAACCGACAAAGGTTATCCAGTCCAGTTCTTTGTTGGCAGCTATAGCCTGACGAATCTCCTCCAGAATATCTTCGCGAGGAAAAAACTCCTGCCTTTCGGTGACAAATTTCCTGGTTTTCCCCAACTGGCAATAAACGCAGTTCCATGAGCAGCTTTTAGGAGGAAGCAGGTCAACGCCGAGTGACTGGCCGAGTCGTCTGGATGATACAGGCCCGAAAATGTATTTCATAGTTTTACGTGCATTTTCGCGGGTCATCAGAGTTTGCGGGCAAGGGCAAGTTCAGCCATCTTTGCCTCGCTTTCAGCCTCAAACGCCTCTTTTGAAATGTGCGGCAACACCAGGCTTGCAATGGTGAATGCAATAATTTCAATAGCAAAAATTGCAACATAGGCCCAGACATACTCCCCTGAAAGATGGTAGACAGTATCAATGATAATACCTGCTCCCAGATGGCCGATAAAAATTGCAAGGCTTTGCGCTGTACCCCAGAGTCCGATGTAGACACCGCTGCGACCTGCGGTCATGGACATCATCATGGATATATTGGAAACACTGGACGCTCCAAGGCCGATGCCGGTTACGACAAGGGCAAAACGGAGAAACTGCACATCACGGAGAAACGCTGCCACGATCAGCAGGCCGAAGCCGATGATACAAAACATGTTACCGATGAAAGCACCGCGTTTCTGCCCGATGCGGTTAAGCAGAAAGCCTGTAATGAGCATAAAAATCAGCTGGGTACCGCCCATGGTCGGTCGGAAAAGTTTGGTAGTGGTACCTACCGGCATACCAAAAACGTGAGCGCCGAAAGGATCCATAACGATTTCGTTAGCAAAAAGCGCAAAAATCGAAATAAAGATATAGGAGGCAAAAAGCAGGGTTTTGGGAGATGATGAAAGCAGCATGATGGACTGAGTGAAGGATATAGCATGCTTGCTCTTCCCCTCTTTCACTTCGGCATTGCGCTTTTCTATACCAAGCACAGCAAAAAGACCTATACCAAGTGCAATCAGGCCACCGATCTCTGCCACTTTCATCAGGCGCTCCGGTGTAAAAACATCAAGAAAAGATCCTACAATTCGGGTAGAAATAATAGTGGTGAGAACCATCAGGGTCCAGCTCGCTCCATCAGCTGCCTATGAGGTCAAAATAGCAGGTGTGGCATTATCAGAGATGCTTCCTGCCATGATGAAGGATATCGGCCTTTTGAAGCTGTCCATTATTTTTCTTGTGTTTGGCTTTGGCCTTCAGGTTGCTACAACTGCCTATTACGCCTTGCTTGCTGACACAGCAGAGAAGACCAAGCAGGATATATGGCGTACGCTTCAACCCGAAAATCTGTGAACGATCAGACAGGTTGCCCGCCCATACCTTTACACCGAAAATCGCCAGCAGCTCCTTGAGACTGATCAGGCCGAAAACAATAGTGGCAGAGATACGGAGCTCGGTGGTCATGACCCGGTTGAGGGTATCAAGCAGAAAGCCGAGCATGATGCCGAAACCCATCTGGAAAAGGGAGAGGCGGACTAGATTGATTCTCTTCATAAAAGCAGCACTCATGTTTACGGGAATATCAGGTATGCTCAACACATATTTCTACTCTTTCGGAGGGCACCCTTAAAGCATGGCCGAAATATAATAAAAAAGCGGGATGATCATCATTGCCGGTGGTTATCCTCTGTTTATCAGGAAATCCTTGCGGAGGAAATCCTTGCGGCCAGACCAGTGAGTCTTTGCGAAGAACGTCTGTTACCTATAGCCATTGCAAGAGCTTTTGGGTCGCCAATGATCATCACCAGCTTTTTGGCTCTGGTCACTGCGGTATAGATAAGGTTTCTTTCGAGAAGCGAGTAGTGCTGCATGGAAAGCGGTATCACCACTGCAGGATACTCCGAACCCTGACTTTTATGGATAGTGATGGCATAAGCCAGAGCAATTTCATCAAGTTCGCCATATTCATAAACAACCTCTCTATCGTCATACAGCACGCAGAGAGAGTTCTCCTCCTCATCCGCTGTTACAATACGCCCTATATCGCCGTTAAAAACCTCCTTATCATAGTTATTGACCATCTGTATCACTTTATCACCTTCTGCATAGACAGTCCCATAACGTTCAATTTTTCTCGCAGAATGAGGGTTCAATGTTTCCTGCAGCAGAGTGTTAAGAGCTTTTGTGCCAAGCGGCCCCTTGTTCATTGGTGTCAGCACCTGAATATCATTAAGTGGATCCAGTCCGAAGCGTTCAGGAATTCTATCGGCGACCACCTGGAGGAGCCTGCGATGAATATTTTCAGTACTCGCAGAAGGAACGACGTAAAAATCGGAAAGCTCTTTTCCGACGAACTGGATCGGCAACTCTCCACTATTGATTCGGTGAGCATTGACAATAATCCTGGAGGTTTCGGCCTGACGAAAAATCTCTGTCAGACGAACCACAGGCAGAACTCCGGATTGAATCATATCCGCAAGCACAAATCCCGGACCAACCGGTGGAAGCTGGTCGACGTCACCGGCAAACATGAGAGCAGAACGATCGGAAATGGCTGCCAGCAGGCGGTTCATCAGCACAATATCAATCATGGAAGCTTCGTCGACAATAACCAGATCGGCCTCAAGAGGATATGAGGAGCCCCTTTTAAAGTTACGGGCATAAGGATCAAATTCGAGAAGGCGGTGAATGGTTTTCGCTTCCGAGCCTGTGGATTCCGAAAGACGTTTGGCCGCCCTTCCTGTTGGGGCGCAGAGAAGAAATTTCAGCTTCCCTGTACCGAGAATTTTAAGAATGGTATTGATGATGGTGGTTTTTCCAACACCTGGGCCACCTGTAATAATGATCAGTTTGTTCAAGAGCGCAAGCGATACAGCATTGCGTTGCGATTCCGAGAGTTGAAGATCTGATTTTTTTTCTGCCGCCTTAATAGCTTCTGCCGTGTCAACAGTCCGCCAAGGAAGCACACCCTGCATGATTCGACGTATACTGCCAGCAACCCCCGTCTCTGCATGGAAAAGAGCTTTAAGGTAAAAGCTTCGATCGCCCTGATTCTCAACAACAACAAGAGTACCTGAGGAGAGTTCAACATTGATAGCCTCTTCAAGAACCGACGCAGGAATATTCAGGAGCCTGCCGGAAGCTTCAAGCAGCATTTGTTCAGGTACCCGGCAGTGCCCCTCCGATGAAAGCTCCTGCAGCACATAAGCGATACCTGCCCGAGCCCTCAGCGGAGAATCAGAGGCTATTCCGATATTCCGGGCAATCTGATCGGCTGTTTTAAATCCTATTCCCGGTATATCAAGCATCAAGCGATACGGATCAGCTCGAACCATAGAGAGAGCCTCAGCACCATAAGCCCGGTAGATACGTACTGCCCGTGCAGTACCAACACCGTGAGACTGAAGAAACACAATAATCTCCTTGACACTCATCTGCTCCGCCCATGCCGCAATAATCTGCTGCATGCGCTTTCTTCCGATCCCTGGAAGCTCAAGCAGTTTTTCAGGTTCATCCTCGATAATGCTGAAAACCTCCATTCCATAAGCACTGATAAGCACCTTTGCCAAATGGGGGCCAATACCTTTCACCATTCCAGAAGAGAGATATTTGCTTAATCCATCAAGAGTATCGGGAGATATGACCGCAAGATGGGTTGCCTTGAACTGCAGCCCCCAGGTTTTATCGTTATGCCAGAAGCCGACTGCCTCAACATGCTGGCCAGCATCAACAGCAGCAATACACCCTACAACCGTCACAGGATCCCGCTCCCCTTTTACCTCAAGACGCAAGACGCTGTAACCCGATGATTCGCTGAAAAAACTCACTTTTTCAACAATACCAGTAATGCGTTCCTCACCGGCAGTGACGAACTGGCTTTCACTCATTAAACGGATTGCAGGATAATACAAGGTTACAGAAACACAATATCATCAGGAAGGTCGCTCAACCTTAAGCCGCCCTCAGCAGTGACAACAAAGGTATTTTCGATGCCGATGACCCCTTTGCCCGGAATTACAAACTTTGGTTCGACGGCAATCACCTGGTTGGCCTGCAGAAGCATTGAAAACCCTTTGGCCAGCACCGGCAACTCATCAAGTTCGAGACCCACACCATGGCCCACAAATTTTGCCTGTTGACCCGGCATACCCATGAAGCAGGAACCAAGTCCAGCATGCTCAGCCATTGATGCTGCTGCAAGAAAGAGCTCTTCACCAACTACTCCTGGCTTCATGTCCTTGCGTACAATCTCCTGAATGTCGATCGCGACATCAAATGCCCGCTGCAGTTCCTCGTCAAGCGTTCCGATAACAAAGGTACGGGTCATATCGGCAATATAACCATTGAAGACCCCGACGAAATCCATAAGAACCGGCTGTTTCGGGAGAATCTCTTCATATGATGCTCCATGTGGTGAAGCGCTCGACAACCCCTTTCCCGTCACTGGTCCGTCAAAGAATCCGCCGTTTAACCCTCCGGAGGAAACTGCCAAACCAAAAAAAAGCTCCTGATTGAAAGCCCGCATGCGTATATATCCCTCATGCCCTGCCTTGCGGAGTCGATATTCCATTTCGGCAGAGAGATCAAGCTCGCGCATCCCCGCTTTCAGAAAGTGCGGCACCTCGGCAAAAACTGAAGCGAGCTTGCCTGCGCTATGACGGAGCTGCTCAAGTTCAAAGGGCGACTTCACTGAACGGAGTTCACGAACCATCATCGAAATGTCCACAAAACTGCGCCCCGGAAGCGCCCTTGTGTAAAAAAGATGCTGCTGTATCGGAACGGCGTCAAACGTCATGCCGATGCAGGTCTGATGATCACTGAAAACGGCGGCAAACTCTTTGCTTGAGGGAAAAGGGCGAATATCAGCAATCGGGCTCTCCTCCCTGGCCCGCGAAAGACTTTTACGCACCAGCAGCATCGGCGTACCATCCGCTGGAATCCAGAGTATGGCGTTCTGACGGGTACCGGAAAAATAGTAGACATCAATCGGCAGAATGAAAAGAGCCGCCTGGATATCCTTGCTCCGGAGCATTCCCTGCAGCCGCAATATCCGATCTTGTGATTCAGTTTCTGTCAGCATAGTTTATTTTTATCGTCATTGAGGAACGTCATTGAGGCTTCACTGCTCAGTTTACCTGATTCATCAGAAAAGGTAAAATTTTAATTTCAGGATTTCTGATGATAAAAACCTGACAAATACACTGTTTGTATAATAGAGTGGATTTCAGTATTGTTTCGTTAAATTCTCACCATGGGGCAGTAAAGATGAACCCCCGGCTGTTTAAACATCTTCTATGACCAACGCAACTGACAACACGTTCTGCCCTGAACAACGCATTTACGGGGTTCCTTCTGAAAAAACCTTTATCAAAGGCACCCTTTATCCGATAGAGGTTGGCATGAGAACATTGAAACTCAGCAGAACCTATCTCTGCCGCGGTCAGGAGTTCTCTTCGTTTCCTCTTTACGATACCAGCGGCCCCTATTCTGATCCCTCAATCATCATTGACCCCGAAAAGGGACTCCCTGCGCTGCGTGATACCTGGGGCTTTTCTGAACGGGTTACTGTACCGTCGACCTTTTCATCGGTTTCTGGAGCAAGAACAGCGCGTAAAGCAAAAGATGGCTTCGGGATCACCCAGATGTACTTTGCCCGCAAAGGGATTGTGACCCCTGAAATGGAGTATGTTGCCATACGGGAAAACCAGCAGCTGGAAGGGTGGATTGCATCGTTTTCAAAAGGCGGCAGACAAAGTGTGCCGATAACTCCGGAATTTGTCAGAGACGAAATCGCCAGAGGCCGGGCTATTATTCCTTCCAACATCAATCATCCTGAACTCGAACCGATGATTATCGGGCGGAATTTCCGTGTCAAAATCAATGCAAATATCGGCAACTCTGCACTTGGCTCATCAATAGAGGAAGAAGTGGAAAAAGCAGTCTGGTCGTGCCGCTGGGGAGCTGATACCGTGATGGATCTCAGTACCGGAGCAAATATCCATAAAACCCGAGAGTGGATTCTGCGGAATTCCCCGGTACCTATCGGAACAGTGCCTATCTACCAGGCACTTGAAAAAGCAGGAGGACAGGCTGAAGACCTCACATGGGAACTCTATCGCGATACGCTTCTTGAACAGGCTGAACAGGGCGTCGATTATTTTACCATTCATGCAGGCATCCTGCAGGAGCATCTCCCCTTCGCTGAAAAACGCCTTACAGGAATTGTATCCCGAGGCGGTTCGATCATGGCGAAATGGTGTAAAGCTCATAAGCAGGAGAACTTTCTCTATACTCATTTTGAAGATATCTGCAGGATACTGCAAGCCTACGATATTGGCGTTTCCCTTGGAGATGCCCTGCGCCCCGGCTCAATAATCGATGCTAATGACGAAGCGCAATTCGGAGAACTCAAGGTGCTCGGTGAGCTTACAAACGTTGCCTGGAAATACGATGTACAGGTGATGATTGAAGGCCCCGGTCATGTGCCTCTTCATCTTGTTGAGGAAAACATGGATAAGCAGCTTGAATATTGCCATGAAGCCCCTTTTTACACCCTTGGACCGCTGATTACCGACATTGCCGCAGGATATGACCATATCAATTCAGCTATAGGCGGTGCGCTGATAGCAAGCAAAGGGTGTTCAATGCTCTGCTATGTCACACCGAAAGAGCATCTTGGCCTGCCTGACAGGAACGATGTCCGTGAAGGAGTTATTGCCCATAAAATTGCTGCCCATGGCGCAGATCTGGCCAAAGGAAATGCTGTGGCATGGCTGCATGACGAACTCATGAGCCGGGCGAGATACGCTTTTGCCTGGGAAGATCAGTTCAACCTGTCGCTTGATCCTGTTAAAACCCGTGAAGTACATTCGCAAAGCATGGCATTGAGCGGCCACACGGAAAAAAATCCTGATTTCTGCACCATGTGCGGACCTGATTTCTGTTCGATGAAAAAGTCGAAAGAATGTGCCGAGTTATGATTACTGAGGAAAAAAGAAAAAATGTATCTCTCCCTTTGGTCGAGATGACGTAGTTTGGTCGAGATGACAGAGGTAAAGTGAGGGACGAGTGCTGATGGAAAAGTTGGCAGTGGACAGTGAGCAGGATCACTGTCCGTTACCTGGGTAAAAAAAGGACTATACTGAGGCGGCTTGGACAATTGCGACAAAGTCGTCTGCATTGAGGCTGGCTCCTCCGATAAGACCACCGTCAATATTCGGCATGGCAAAGAGTTCTGCTGCGTTGGAAGGCTTGACGCTTCCACCATACTGAATTCGTACCAAGCGGAAGGCTGGCTCGCCATAGAGCTCACCGATGAGTGTACGTATAAAGAGATGCACCTCTTCAGCCTGAGAGGATGATGCTGTTTTTCCAGTACCGATAGCCCATACCGGCTCGTAGGCAATGACAATGGCGCCTATATGGCTGATACCCGTTAAACCTTCGCGGATCTGAGAGGAAATAACTGTTTCAGTCACTCCTGATTCGCGCTCTGCAAGAGTTTCACCGACACAAAGGATCACCTTCAATCCTTCACTCAAAGCTTTTTTAATTCTGAGATTCACTGTAGCGTTGGTCTCACCGAAATACTGACGGCGTTCCGAGTGACCGATAATGACATAAGAACAGCCGATAGCATTAATCATTCTGGCCGATACCTCTCCTGTAAACGCCCCGTCATTTTCATAATGACAGTTCTGTGCAACAAGCTGAACCTCACTTCCTTCAAGCAGTTGACCCACAGCATCCAGAGCAAGATAGGTAGGTGCCAAGCCAACATCACAGCCTGAAAACCCTTCACCAAGCGCTCCGATAACATCCGTAGCAAGCGTCACCGATTCGGCTACGGTATTATTCATTTTCCAGTTGCCGACAACAATTTTTTTTCTCATTTCTAATAATCCGTTATAACATCACAATATATCCGGTCAATCTGATCCAGACTGAACCGGTGTTTTCCCGAACGAGCATCCTTAAGCTCAACATCGTTACTGCCAACAGCAATAATGGTTCCATGCCACACTCTTGCCTCGTTGGTTACCAAGTTGATTTCACGATTCAACAGGCCCTGATTACCCCCAATCCTGTCCCTACGATATATAATTTGACGTTTTCCCATAGCCGAGCTGGTTTGAGTGACCATTATGAACAAAATCAAAGCGAATTGTAACCTGTTACACAATTATGAGATACAAAATGATTTGACCCTTATGTATCATACGGTTAAACAAATCCCGCTTTTTGCTGTCGGAAATATACGAATCACAGGGATAAAACAAGGCTGAAATATTTCCAGAGGCTATACAGACCCACTGCATGGCTAATCATTCCTTCAAACACCAATTAAATACAATAACTATCATTATTTTAAAATAATTTCTGCTCGGCGTGTCTGGATGGCAAAGTAGGTCTGGGCAAAAGCAATTTCCTGCTTGCGTGGGTCGCCGTTCTGGGCGATGAGATAACAGGCATAGCGGGTGAGCATGATATCATCAACATCGCGTTGGCTGCCTGATCCGAGATCGACCATTTTCCCGACGTCGGCAAAATGGTCGACAGTCTTGTGACCCGAAACTTCACAAGCTGTTTTAGCTCTCGATACTACATTCAGAAAGTTGTCCCACTTGCTATAGCCAAGAAGAGGCTGGATATCGCGGGCCAACCAATATTCTACTCCTCCTTCAACGTTATGGGCATGTGCCTAAAACTTCGTTGTAAGGGTTTGGATAAGTTCGATTTTCATGCTACAAGAATTTGAGTAATATTTCAGGCAATTGGAACCTTAAGTCCGTGAACATCAGCATTGAGGCATTACAGTTCCTCGTTATGCGTTTCGAGTTGCTTATTATAATCTGCGTTGTTCATTGTTTCACCCTGCGCTTCACCTTCATAAATAGCAGGTATTTATTTATAAAGGAAAAAAGTATATTACTCGTGTTTTTTATTTAACATTACAGTATAATAATTATTTTCATGCTATCAAATTATACGGTGTGGGGTGTGGAGGTAGTAGAGTATGAGTGGAATGAGAAAGCCCCAGACTCCGAACAGGAAGCGTGGGGCATAGACAAGCTTTTTAAAAAACTGAAAAAGCTATTTGACGAAAATCTCCAGGATCTCATAATGCAGTTCACCTTTGGGCACTATGATCGAAACTTTATCTCCAGGCTCTTTTCCTATCAGTGCCCTTCCGACTGGAGAACGGACAGAAATTTTGCCAGAATCGGTATCTGCCTCTTCGGAAGAGACAAGCGTATATTCAATGATTTCATTCGGATCATCAAGATTGCGCAGTTTTACAGAGGTCAGAATATAAACCTTATCGGTCTTGATATGCTTCGGATCAAGAATCGTAGCTGCTGTAAGCTTGTTTTCAAGCTCGGCAATGCGCGCTTCCGTATGTGACTGCTCCTCGCGCGCCGCATCGTATTCTGCATTTTCGCTCAGATCACCATGGGCTCTTGCTTCAGCAATTTTTTCCAGAACTTCCCTTCTGGTTTCATGAACCAGCACATACAACTCCTCTTTCAGCCGGTTATACCCATCATTGGTAAGGTAAATTCTGTCAGTCATCTCTTGTACTGTTTTTGTTGAAAAAAAGAAATAACTCCATAGAGCTACTTGCTCGCCAATCGGAGAGGATTGCAAACAAAAAAAAGTAAAGTCAGCTGGTCGCTGCTGACTTTACTTCAAAGTAATGTACAACTCTTAATCCTTCAGGCAAAAAAAACTTTACACATTAAACGCAAAATAGATTTTGCTTCCTCCACGGTCGACAAGCAGGAACAACAGGTCGCCACTTTTGACTGAGTGTATTAGAGAGCTGTACTGTGCAAACGAGGTCACATCCTGCCTGTTTACAGAAAGAATGATATCACCACGCCTTACGCCTGCCTGGTATGCGTTTGAAGATGAAGAAACAGAGGTGACTATCACTTTACCGTCATCCGGCTTCCGGTTAA
>Ga0364900_10284_pt1 | contig 18390 bp, 15 predicted proteins | sample ExccelJu500002D3_FD_206974 | JGI IMG/M metagenome (GOLD analysis project Ga0364900, IMG submission 206974) | Enriched cells from Trout Bog Lake Hypolimnion, Wisconsin, USA - BchlTB.July09.5000.02.D3 | ecosystem: Environmental > Aquatic > Freshwater > Lake > Hypolimnion/Profundal zone | place: USA...
ATGATTTATATTCGGTTTTCTTTTCCGATACCAGTACAGGTTATGCGGTGGGTGATTCTGGAACTATTTTAAAAACCATCAATACAGGCACTACTTGGAGTACTTTGCCGAGCGGAACAACTAATAATTTACGATCAGTATATTTTTTAGGTGCTAATACAGGATATGCGGTAGGTCAATATGGAATCATTTTAAAAACTATCAATGCAGGTAATACCTGGCGTGCATTAACAAGCGGAACAGTTAATGATTTATCATCTGTTTACTTTCCTGATTTTAATAAAGGTTATGCCGTTGGTACTAATGGAATCATCTTAAAAACGCTCAATGGAGGTACCATTTGGACTGCCTTAACGAGCAGTACAACTAATAATTTATCATCGGTTTACTTTCCAGATTCCATTACAGGATATGCGGTGGGGACTGGTGGAACCATCTTAAAAATACTCAATGGAGACAGCACCTGGACCGCCTTAGCGAGCGGAACGAATAATGATTTATATTCGGTTTTCTTTCCTGGTACCAATATAGGTTATACGATGGGGACTCATGGAACAATTTTAAAAACCATTAATAGTGGCGTCACCTGGAATGCCTTGTCGAGCGAAACGAATAATGATTTATCATCCGTTTACTTTCCCAATTCTATGACAGGTTTTGCAGTAGGCAGCAACGGAACCATCTTAAAAACAGTGAATGTAGATACCACATGGACCGCTTTATCGAATGGGACAATTAATGATTTATCATCAGTTTATTTTCCCGATTCTAATACAGGTTATACAGTTGGAGCATCCGGAACAATTTTAAAAACTATCAATGGCGGCGTCACTTGGGATACTCTATCAAGTGGAACAACTAATTATTTATCGTCAATTTACTTTCTTGATTCTATTACAGGTTATGTCGTTGGAGCATCCGGAACAATTTTAAAAACTATCAATGGCGGCGCCACTTGGGATACTTTATCAAGCGGAACAACCAATTATTTATATTCCGTTTATTTTCTTAATTCCAATACCGGTTATATTGCAGGTTTGATTGGAACCATCTTAAAAACCAATGATGGAGGTGCCTCCTGGAGTGCTTTAGCAAGTGGTACATCAAACTGGCTATATTCCGTTTTCTTTCTCGATGTTAATAGAGGTTATTCAGTGGGTGATTATGGAACTATTTTAAAAACCTACGATGGAGGTGTCACTTGGATTGCTTTATCAAGTGGTACAACTAATGATTTATATTCCGTTTATTTTTTTGATACTAATACTGGTTATGTGGTGGGTGATTATGGAACCATTTTAAAAACCAACAATGGAGGTGCCACCTGGACAACTTTATCAAGCGGAATAAGCAATTGGTTAAATTCCGTTTACTTTACCGATTCAAATACCGGTTATGCCATAGGTTGGGCCGGAACCATCTTGAAAACCACTAATGGAGGCAACATCTGGATGGCATTATCGAGCGGAACAACTTATGATTTAAATTCTGTTTACTTTTCCGGTGCAAATATAGGTTATGTGGTGGGTCAATATGGAACCATCTTAAAAACTATCAATGGTGGGGTTACTTCTATTGATGAATCCAGATTACAGGAATCAATATACAGTATTTATCCCAATCCTGCCAGTGATAATATAACAATAGACAACAAAGACAACTTTTTCAAAGAAACTCTGATAAGTATTTTCAATATGGTCGGTCAACAAATAATGTCTGAAAAATTTAATCATCAATATAAGATTGATCTTGATGTTCATTCATTATCAAAAGGCGTTTATATAGTGAGAATACAAGTTGAAAATGAAATTATAAATAGGCAGTTGGTAATTCATTAATCATAGTGAGCACTCTTTTTTATTACTGAAAATCGGAAATGAATATAATAAAAAAAATAATCCTTTTAATACTCATTGCTTTATCAATAAATATTGTAAATGCTCAGTGGCAACAATTCAATGGCATTAATGGTGAAAATATAAACTGTCTTGCCACTAATGGAAACAAAATTTTTGCAGGGACTGATGATGGCGTGTATTTTTCAACCGAAAACGATACCAGCTGGACGGCTCTGAATACCGGTCTACCGAATGATGCTTCGGTTTATTCATTAGCCATAAACGGAAGTAATATCTTTGCAGGAATTAATGATAGTGGAGTGTATTTATCTGCCAATAATGGCAACAGTTGGGCAGCGACTAATAACATTTTAATAAACACTTATATTTTTTCATTAGCCGCGAGCGGAAGCATCATTTTTGCAGGGACTTATAATAATGGAGTTTTTTTATCAGCCGACAATGGTAACAGTTGGACTGAAGCGAATAATGGTTTGCCGATTAATACGTATGTTACTTCGTTAGCCATAAGCGGGATCAATATTTTTGCTGGGACTGATACTAATGGAATTTATTTATCAATCAACAATGGCAGCAGTTGGACAGCGGCAAACAACGGTTTGCCAAAAGATACAAATGGCATTTATTTATCTGTATCTACAATTGCCATTAACGGGTATAACATTTATGCAGGGATGAGTGGCGGAGGTGTATATTTGTCAACAAACAATGGAATCAGCTGGTCAGCGATGAATACCGGTTTAACAGACCTTTTAGTTACTTCATTAGTTATAAGCGGGAATAATGTTTTTGCGGGCGGTATTGATGGTATATATTTATCAACCAATAATGGAAGTAGTTGGATAGCGGTAGATACCGGTTTAACAAATCCTTATATTCTTTCATTAGCCATAAGTGGAAGTAATATTTTGGCAGGTACTTATGGAAGTGGCGTTTGGAAAAGACCATTATCGGAAATGCTAGGGATTGAAGATCATAGCTATATTACTAATGTCATATTGTATCCTAATCCTGCCAGCGATAAAATTAGCATTGTAAAGAATAACAATATTTCAAAAGAAAGCATTGTAAGTATTTATAATATGACCGGTCAAAACATAATTTCTGAAAAATTTTACAATCAAGATAAGATTGAAATTGATGTTCATTCATTATCAAAAGGCATTTATATTGTGAAAATACAAATTGAAGATGAAATTATGAATAAAAAGTTATTAATCCGGTAATAAACAAGGGCAAATAAAACATATTTTCATTAAGAGCAAAAGCCAAATAGTATAAAAGGGAGAATATTTTTAATTTTAAAAGAGTCACACTCTTACTCTTTTCTTTCTCAAAATGGAATTCTTATTAAATGTAAAATTTTGTAAATGATTTCTTGTTTTTTCATGAATATTCTCACTTACTTCTGATTATCTTTTCCTGAAGCATTCGTTCGTTATTATGCAAAAACCGGTGAGTTGGAATACTTATCAGCACTTCAAGCTGGAAGCTAAATCCAATATTGAAAGGTATTGCAATATCTTTGATGGTTTTGCTCCCTTGTTCATTCTTGATTGGTTGGAAAGAACCGATGGGTTTATTTCCAATAGTTGGAATGACTGTAGTGTTGGGTGCAGGGTTGGGATGGGTCATTGAACGTGTTTAGGTAATGTGTTTAAAATTTTTATTTCTTTGATATAAATATTGTCACAAATTTATACTATATTTGTGACAGTTTTTATTATCCAAATGGAATCATCTATTCAAAATAAAATTGCAGAGAAGATTTCTTCGTTTCCAAAGGGAACAATTATATTGCCGTCTGACCTTATCGATATTGGTAGTTTTGAAGCAATCAGACAATCTCTTTCACGTCTTCATAAATCTGGTCTAATCATAAGAATATCACAAGGAATATATTTGTATCCTAAAAAAGATAAGCTATTGGGTGTGCTAAATCCTTCCATTGAAGATATAGCTGAAACAATAGCCAAACGAGATAAAGCAAGAATAATACCTACTGGAGTGTTGGCACTGAATAAACTGGGTCTTTCAACTCAAGTGCCAATGAAAATAGTTTATCTAACAGATGGTGCACCACGCATTATTAAGATTGGCAAACAAAGTATCAATTTTAAAAAAACCAGTCCTAAAAATCTGGCAGTTAAAAGCGAAATAATCATGCTTATAATACAAGCATTGAAAGAACTCGGTCAAAAGAATACAACCAAAGAAACAATTCAAAAAATTAATTTTTATTTACAAAAAGAAAAATCACAAAATATGCTGGATGACATTAAACTTGCACCAGCTTGGATTGTAAAAATATTATTACCATTAATTACAAAAAAACATGATAGAGTGGCTAAAACTACCAAAAACAAAAAGGGGCGAAATATTAAATCGGGTTGCTGAATTAACTGGGTTGCCAATCCAAGCGATAGAAAAAGACTGGTGGGTCACATTAACACTTCATGCAATCTTTTCATTACCGTATTCTGGTTCTATTGTTTTTAAAGGTGGCACTTCATTAAGTAAAGCATGGGGTTTGATAGAACGGTTCTCAGAAGATATTGACCTGACTTTAGATAAAGAATATCTTGGTTTTAAAGGTGACATCAGTATCTCTCAGATAAAAAAATTAAGGAAGGTTTCATGTAGTTTTTTTGGTAACGATTTTCTAAATGATTTGCAGAAACATTTATTTGAAATCGGCTTAACTAAAAAAGAATTTACTTTAAAATCACAAGATATAACTGATTCTGACAAAGACCCATTAATTCTTGAACTTACATATAATTCTATAATAGAGAAGTCAGCATATTTATCAGATAAAGTATTAATTGAAATTGGCTCACGGTCATTGATAGAACCCTGTGATAAAAGAGATATTCAATCCATTATTGGTGAAAAGATTAGTGAACAATCCTTTTCTGGTAAGCCATTTAAAGTGTTAACTGTTTCACCTAAACGAACCTTCCTTGAAAAAGCATTTTTATTACATGAAGAATTTTCAAAGCCAAAAGACCAGATAAGAAATAGCAGAATGTCTCGTCACTTATATGATTTAGAACGATTGATGGATTCTGAATACGGCAAAGAAGCACTTTTAGATGTTTCTTTATATAAAACCATTGTTACACACCGTGCAAAATATACACCTATAAGAGGAATTAATTATTCAAATCATAATCCTGATAAAATTAATTTTGTTCCACCCAAAGAGCTAATATCAGAATGGTTTAAAGATTATAAAACAATGCAAAATAATATGATTTACGGTGAATCATTGAGTTTTGAACAATTATTGGATAGAATGAACGAATTAAAAAATAGATTTAGTCAAATCAATCTTGGTTTATAAGAAATAACATCAGATTTTTATTGTGATTTAAAACTGCCAAAAAAAACATATCTTATCTGTGACAGATTTTTACATCTGGAAAATATTTTTCCTAAAATTTAAAACATTAAAAAAAAATAAAACTATAAATAGTTTTTTTGTTTTTTTTAGTAAATGTCCCTTAATAATAAAGAGGGACATTTATTTGATTGATTATCAATCAAATAAATAATCATCCTTTAAATAATGTCCAAATTATTGAAATAATTTTTTTTCTTAGACAGTTGGGATGGGTGATTAGCCGTGTTTAATTTATGACTAATTTAGGGATGTATGAGATTTTTCAATTCACATATTGCCCCACAGTTGACGGTGAAATGTGTAATCTTCTTGCAATTTCTCGATTTGAACACTTATCTTTTTTCAGAATTTTAACTTGAATTTGTAAATTTTCATCAATTCTTTTACGACCTCCTACTCGATTTGCCAGACGTGCTTTCTGGAGACCCGCAATAACTCTTTCAGATAATCTAACTTTTTCCTGCCTTGCCAAACAAGCAAGGAGTGCAATAATGGCATCTTTAAACAAACCTGTGCTGTCCAAGTATTGTTCCGTGAAAGATTTAAAAGTCACACCACAATCTTCTAAGTCCTGTAAATAAAAAATAGTCTTTCTTACGCCTTCCCTTGAAAATCTATCCAAAGACCAAAAAAGTAACAAGTCATATTTTCTTTTTTTAGCATCAGTAAATAATTGTTGAAATTTTTCCCTGTTTGGATTGCCACCACTTTCTTCGTCTATGTATTCCTTGTAAATATCATATTCCATCCTTTTACAATATTCACGAAGTTGGATTAATTGGTTCTCGGTATCCTGACCTTTAGTCCTAGTGGACACTCTTCCGTAGATTGCTACTTTCATAATTTAATTTTTTTGGTGTTCGATTAACGAGTGTAAAAAAAATATTGATTTAATTTAACAGTTCACTATTATTTAGTTGTTTTTTTCTGAGTGATTCACCTTTTAATTCCAGTCGATGTGCTTCATGTATGATTCTATCCAAGATTGCATCAGCGACTGTTTTCTCCCCAATGACTTCATGCCATTTGCTTACAGGAACTTGTGATGTAATAATAATAGAGGACTTTCCATGCCTGTCTTCTATAATTTCCATCAGAGCAGCTCTACTTTGTGTATCGAAGGGTTGTATTCCAAAGTCATCAAGTATTAAAAGATTCTGTCGTTCTATTTTTGCAACGTCTCTAATGTAAGAACCGTCAGCCTTGGACATTTTAAGTTTACCAAAAAGTTTTGCCGTGTTATGATACATCACCTTATAACCTTGTGCACAAGCCTGGTAGCCTAAAGCTGAAGCAATATAACTTTTGCCGATTCCTGTACTTCCTGTAATGAGTATATTTTCATGTTTAGCAATAAATGAACAATCTGCAAAGCGCATCATCTGATTTCGGTCAATATTCCGATCCGTATGATAATGCAATTCTTCTATTGCTGCTTTATACCGGAATCGGGCATTTGTAATTTGACGCTCTATGCTCCGGTTTTGCCTGTCGTCCCATTCAGCTTCTATGAGTTGGGCAATCATTTCATCAGGTGTATAATCTTCCTGTTTCCCCGATTCCAGGCTTATTTTTAAAGCTCTGTGCATACCAAAGAATTTCATCTTTCGCATTTTTTCTAAAGTTGTTGCATTCATTTTTTTTATTTTTTGGTTAGTTATTTTATTTAGTTGTAATAATTTTCGCCACGGATGTTATCATGTTGAGGCATTTGTCCATTATCTTCTTCTTCGTATTTATCCATTCCTTTTTCTAATATGCTTTGTATAGTTTTATAATTATAAAGACCATATCCAAGGGCACGTTGACAAGCTTTTATTAACCTGTCATTACCCACTTTCTTCGCAAAGCTTAATATACCAACACAAGATTTATAGGCTTGTTCAGGATGTTGTTTTTTATCCAATATTTTTAGGATATAGAGTTGTACATCTTCATGGATGCCAGATGCCCAGCTAAGAAAACGCTCTGGTGTCCAATCGCTGACAAAGCGATGAGCGGAAGCCATGTGTTCTTTATCTGTGGTATAATTATAAGGACTCTTTAATCGCTTATGTAATGCAATACGTTCATAGTGATAAAATATTTCTACATTATAACGAGAGTACATCAGTTTTACTTTTTTACCAATGAAGCGATAAGGAACACTGTAATAATGCTTGTCTGCATTAAGTGATACATGCCCGTTTTTCATAACAGTAACAAAGAGTTCTTTTTTTAGTTCGTAACGAAGTGGTGGTAAAGGAGCTAAAGCAACACGTTCAACTTCTTCGAACTGTTGCCTGCGACTGTAATTTCTGCCGGTTAACAAGGTGTTGTTGTGTTCCTCTAATGCTAATCTTATGGCTATATTTAATTCTTCTAAAGTAGAATAAGTACATTCTCTTAATTTGGTATAAATGCGTGTATATATTATCCGAACAGCATTCTCCACCAACGCTTTATCTCTTGGTCTATAGGCTCTGGCAGGCAATATAGTAGTACTGTAATGTTGAGCAAAATCAGCAAAGGCTTCATTTAAAACCGGCTCATACTTGCTACTCTTTGTTACTGCTGATTTTAAGTTGTCGGGAACAATGGCGGCAGGCACTCCGCCATAATAAAGTAAAGCTCCTTCACAGGCACCTATAAAATCTTCTTTCTGTTGACTCATCACAGCTTCAACATAGGTTAGTTGACTGGCACCAAGTATAGCTACAAAAACTTCTACATGTTGTATTTCTCCTGTTTGTTTATCTACTATGCTTAATTTATCTCCTGCAAAATCTACATACAGTTTATCTCCTGCTTTATGATCCATTCGCATAGTGGGACTCACTTGTTCCTTCCACCTGGCAAAGTAATAATTGAACTGACTTCGTCCTACACCATTAATATTATTACGTTTGTATTCTTCCCATAGTAGTTGTCGGGTGACACCTTTCTTCTTTAACTCCTTATCTATCGAAGGAAAAAGATTGAATAATGTTTCAAGTTTTGGGTTAACAAGGTCAGATTCTTGCTTTACAAAAAGGTCTTCTAAGTCTTTATCACATAGTGTATTTATTTCTAAAAAACTTAATTCACTTTGTGAAAATTCTTTGATATACTTTCTTATCGTATTGCGTGCAATTCCCGTTTGTTCGGCTATCTTAAGCTTACCTATCCCCTGAGAATGCATACGAAGTATTTGTCTTATTTTATTCATATTAATTGAGTTATTTGACATAATTTATTTAATTAGATTTCTTAGAATTTAACTATAATAAATTATGGTTGCCTCAAAAAATGAACTTTTTTCTTCTTTTCAGGTGGTCAATTTGAACCGGTTTACAGGGGTCAATTTGAACCGGCGAACAGGGGGTAGTTTAAACCGGTTTGTGGTGGTCAACTTCACCGGTTTTTGCAATTATGTTCCAAGCTCTGATGACTTTTGGAATAATTATGGTTTTGAAAATGTAAATGGAGAAAAGAAAACCTTCAAAATTGACATTAACAGTGCAATTGAAGTAGCTAAACAACATGGTTTAATTGTTACGGACTCAAGTAATATTTCTGAATTTCTCACATGGGAGAACTTTAAGAAACAGACCTTTTACAATGGACAATTCAGATATTATATCACTGATTTGACAAGTAAGACAGAATATAAATCAGGGCAAGACCGTCAAGGAATAATTTACAGGTATGATGTGTATTCATTCAATCCTTGGACAGGAGAATTTGTTGAGAAAAAGAAAATGAAATCAAGACATGAATGGGATAAAGCAAGTGGACATAGCACTGGATTAATGCCTGACAATGATTAGAATTTTTTTTATTATTAACAGTAAAACAAGCCCATTGAATGAAAAAATTAAAAATTATATATCTATTTATCCTGGTTCTGCTTGTTTCTTGCGATAATTCTACAAAGCAACAATCTGGCAATGTGCATACCAATTCAGCTACTAAAACAAAACCTGATAATATTATTTCGGTTGACACTGTTAAAACTCAAGTAGAAAAATCAAAAAACAATTTGCAAAAAATAGAAAAGAAGGTTGATATTATGAGTAGCATTGACAGCTTTCTAATAAAACCATTTGACTTATATAAATTCAAAGAAAAAGTTGGACAATCCAATAGTGGTGGTGTAGAAAGAAAGCCTTACTATTTCAGACCTAATTATAATGGAATGTATTATTCCTTTTACTTTTTTAATTTTAAAGGATATGTGGGAACAAATAAGAATGCATTTTTAAAAATGGAAATGGGGCTGAATATTACAACTTTTAAACCATTAGGTAAATACAAAGATGAATATTTAGACCCAACTGAAGAACTAATAGAAGTTGAAGCAAAATTGAATTATATTGACTTACCAGAACTTGCATTTGTTGGACTTGATACAATTGAAATAAAAAAACAGCTTGGCGAAAAATCTTTCTTCAAGGAAAACTGTTTTGTTTATACTTATAAAGACAGAGCTTTAATACTTGGATTAAATGGCAAGACTATAAAGTGGCTTAAATACGTCCATTTAAGAGCACCATTGACAAATAATAATACATTTGACAAGTTATACAGCGAATGAGATTATCATCTGCTAATTGTGATATTTGTCCAGTTATACATTAGAGAAATATAAATCCAATTAATCCAGCCCCCATTCACTCACAGCCCAATAAACTTCAATAAGTTTATCATTTTTATTACTTGACAGCATTGATTGCGTTTACATATTCCAACAATTTCAAACCTCTTCAAGCACAAGACCAATATAGGATTTCAGCGATTTTGTTGATTGCAGGTGTAACACTGTAACAAAATAAAAGGGTGACACCTGATACATTCGATACAGGTGTTACAGGTGTTACAGAATGTGAACAGAATCCGCTACCTGATTTTATATTCCACACATCTTTTAGACTTGAGCTATAATATTAAATAATTCGAGCAAATCAAGGAAGATAAATTTTGCATCACTTTTCGATTTAATAATTAAAGATGCAGTTCAAATCCAGTTCATTTAAAATAAAAAAGCCCATTTTATAAGGCTTTTCATGTAAAATTTGTCGGGATGGCGGGATTTGAACCCACGACCTCCACGTCCCGAACGTGGCGCGCTACCGGACTACGCTACATCCCGTATGAAAATGATTAATCTAATTTTTTAAGAACTTCCTGTCTTGCATAAAGAAAATAAAATTTAATGGCAAAAATACAAATTTTTTGACTGAATGTATCCATTCTGAAAAATACTTAGAATATATTATTTCATACGCACCAAAATTTCCAAAACTTCAAGCATAAAGAAACAAAAGAGATTATTGAGCAAAAGATCGGGCTTGATAATATTGTGATTTCTGTAATAAAAAAATGGAATTGTTACAGGTGCACAAAATAAATCGGAGGAAAATAAAATTATCAAAAAGCTGCACAGGTTTAATATTGCATTAATAAATCATGAAATAACTTTAGCAGTTCTTGATTTTTTCAAATTTACATAAAAATTAATAATCTACACACAGACATATAAAAATCGGAATCAAAGTCTTAATTTTGCCCTATCATTATAATGGGCTTCCGAACTCGAAGTTCAATTATTTTTTGCAAGGTCTAAGAATCCGACATGGCAAATATAAACAATTTTGCAAAAAGGTTGGGTATGTTTGTAGTGGCTAACAACCCCGTTTACAAATTGACCTATACTACAGTCCTGAAAAGGACTTTAAAGAACACAGACATGAGTTAATGTTGGCAATTGCGCCGACCAAACTCGAAGGAGAAACCCGCAAACCAAAGGCGTTAATAATTTGGGTTAGGATTTATAGGAGAAACATACCATTTAAGTCATGGATTAGCGATTCCTGATTGTATTATTGCCGCCACTTAAGCGTAACAGGATTAGATTTATTTATAAAATCAAGTATTTTAACTTCATAAAAGATATCATTATTGTCTACTATAATTTAAAATTCGTTCTTTGAAATCATTGTAGAATCTATACTTTTAGAGCTTTTTTGTTACGTGTCGATTTGAAATGCTTAATTCGTGAAAATATTTTTCCATGAATCAAGGCAAGTATGTTTTTACTCAGGTAACAGATTTTCTTCCCAAGAGAGTTTTCGATTGCATTGTTGCTCGCTATTCAGGCGACAAAGGTGTTCGTCATTTTAGTTGCTGGAATCAAATGCTGTGTATGATTTTCGGACAACTCACCAATCGGGACAGCCTTCGGGATTTAATTGTCACCATAGAAGCCCATAAAAAAAAGATATATCATTTGGGTTTTGGTAAAAGTGTAACTCGCAGCAATCTTTCAAAAGCAAATGAAAGTCGAAACAGCAAGGTGTTTGAGGAGTTCGCTTATTATCTCATCGATGTTGCCCGAAACAAGTTAAAGAATGAGACTTTTGAAATTAAAGGCAAAGTTTATGCCTTTGATTCTTCGACTATTGATTTGTGTCTAAATGTGTTTTGGTGGGCAAAATTTCGTAAAGCAAAAGGAGGTATAAAACTTCACACACTTTATGATATAACAACCCAAATACCAGCATTTATTCACATTACAGCAGCAACAGTTAACGATGTTAATGCAATGGACTATATTCCTTATGAAAGCAATGCTTATTACATCTTCGACCGTGGTTATGTCGACTATGCTCGATTATATAAAATAACTCTTCTTTCAGCGTATTTTGTAGTCAGAGCAAAATCAAATCTTCAATTTAAAAGAATTTACTCTCAAAAGACTGACAAATCCACAGGTGTACAAAGCGACCAAATTGGTATATTAACTGGGTTTTATGTTTCAAAAGATTACTCAAGTAAATTACGAAAAGTAAAATATTATGATAGCGAAATGAATAGAACATTCGTTTTTTTAACCAATAATATGTCGCTTAAAGCGCAAGAAATAGCATTTCTTTATAAGAATCGTTGGCAAGTAGAGCTATTTTTCAAATGGATAAAACAACATCTAAAAATAAAAACCTTTTGGGGTAACCCTGAAAATGCTGTTCGTATCCAAATTTATACTGCAATCATTACATATTGTTTGGTTGCTATTGTAGGGAATGACCTCAAAATTAATCGTACAACCTACGAAATATTACAAATTTTAGGAATATCTCTACTGGACAAAACGCCTGTAAAAGAGCTATTTACTGATATAGATTACAAAGATGTCAAAGAACTTAATTATAACCAACTGTCTCTCAATTTAATTTAAGTGGACAGTCATGAAAAGATATAAGACTTAAATAAAAAGGGTAGCACAGCTCATACCGTCTATTCCGTGTTAACCAGTATAATCTATAAGAAAATGAAAAGTTGGAGTTTTGAAATCCGTATTGGCATAATAATATTTACCAACTTTATACTTCCAACTTTTTCTTTATCTTTGCACTCCATTAGAAAAAAGAGAATTTTATAATGATAAAAATTACATTACCGGATAGTTCAGTAAGAGAATATCCTGAAGGCACTACTGCTCTTGATATTGCTAAAAGTATCAGCGAGGGACTAGCAAGAAATGTGTTGGCTGCAAAGGTGAACGATGAAGTAATTGACGCCACCAGACCTTTAAATAAAGATTCAAAATTAAAATTACTGACATGGAATGATACCGAAGGTAAAACAACCCTGTGGCATTCATCAGCTCATATCATGGCTGAGGCGATTGAATTTTTTTACCCGGGCGTAAAATTTGGAATAGGTCCCGATATTGAAAATGGTTTTTATTATGATATTGATTTAGGCGACCAAACAATTTTTGAAAACGATTTAAAAAAGATTGAAGATAAAATTCTTGAATTAGGAAGACAAAAAAATAAATTTGTCCGTAAAGAAATTTCCAAAGCTGAAGCTATTGACTTTTTTACAAAAAAGAATGATCCCTATAAGCTTGAATTGATCAGGGATCTGGAAGATGGGACCATCAGCATTTACGAATCCGGAAATTTTGTTGATCTTTGCCGCGGACCTCATTTACCGGATACAGGCTTTATCAAGGCTGTGAAGTTATTAAGTATTGCAGGCGCTTACTGGAGAGGCAATGAAAAGAATAAACAATTGACAAGGATCTACGGTATCACCTTCCCCAAGCAAAAAGAACTTGACGAATATCTTGTTTTACTGGAAGAAGCCAAAAAGCGCGACCACCGGGTGATTGGAAAAGACTTGGAGTTATTTACATTTTCACAGAAAGTAGGTTCGGGTCTTCCATTGTGGCTGCCTAAAGGTGCAGCATTGAGAGATCGCCTGGAGAATTTTTTAAGAAAGATTCAAAAACAATATGGCTACGAACAGGTGATCACGCCACATATCGGGCAGAAGGAATTATATGTGACTTCAGGACATTGGGAAAAATATGGAAAAGATTCATTTCACCCAATCAAAACGCCGCAGGAAGGGGAGGAGTTTATGCTGAAACCAATGAATTGCCCGCATCATTGTGAAATTTATAAATCAAAACCTCGCTCATACAAAGATCTACCGTTACGTTTAGCGGAATTTGGAACAGTCTATCGTTACGAACAAAGCGGGGAATTGCACGGATTGACAAGAGTTCGTGGGTTTACACAAGATGACGCACATCTTTTCTGCCGTCAGGATCAAATAAAAGAAGAATTTTTAAAAGTGATAGATATTGTTTTATACATTTTTAAGATTTTAGATTTTAAAGATTACACAGCGCAAATATCATTGAGAGATCCTGGAAATAAAGAAAAATATATTGGTTCAGATGAGAACTGGGAAAAAGCAGAAAAGGCTATCATTGAAGCTGCTTTGGAGAAAGATTTGAAAACGACCATGGAATTAGGTGAAGCGGCATTTTATGGTCCTAAGCTGGATTTTATGGTGAAAGACGCCATCGGCAGAAAGTGGCAGCTTGGTACTATCCAGGTGGATTATAATTTACCGGAAAGATTTGAACTGGAATATATCGGGAATGATAATCAGAAACATCGCCCGGTGATGATTCACCGCGCACCTTTTGGTTCAATGGAAAGATTTGTGGCTGTCCTGATTGAACATTGCGCCGGAAAGTTTCCGTTGTGGCTAACGCCTGAGCAGGCTATCATTCTACCCATCAGTGAAAAATATCATGAATATTCAAAAAAAGTTTTAACTTTGTTGCAAAATTCCGATATTCGCACGATGATTGACGAAAGGAATGAAAAAATAGGTAAAAAGATACGTGACGCTGAGTTGAAGAGAATACCTTTTATGCTGATCATCGGGGAAAAAGAGGAAGCGGAAAATAATATCTCCGTTCGCAAACAAGGGGAAGGCGATTTAGGAACGTATGAAATAGAAGGATTTGCAAAGTTGATCAACAACGAAGTAAAAAAGATTTTAGAAAATAAGTATTAATAAAAAAGGAGGAATTTAACATCGCTACTAACAATCAATTTCAGAAAAGACCTTTTGAGAGGAAACCTTTTAAAAAACAAAATCCCCACAGGATAAATTATTACATCAAAGAGCCGATGGTGAGAGTGGTGGGAGAAAACATTCAACAGGGAATTTACCCAATCAAAGAAGCGTTGGAAATGGCGGAACAGCAGGGTCTTGATTTAGTTGAGATTTCGCCAACAGTGAATCCTCCTGTGTGTAAGATTATAGATTATCAAAAGTTTTTGTATCAATTAAAAAAGAAACAAAAAGATTTAAAAGCAAAAGCGGCCAAGGTGGTTGTTAAGGAAGTAAGATTTGGTCCCAATACAGATGAACATGATTTTAATTTTAAGTTAAAACATATTATCAGTTTTTTAAATGAAGGAGCAAAGGTAAAGACTGACGTATTTTTTAAAGGACGCTCCATCATGTATAAAGAACAAGGCGAAGACATATTGAAAAGAGTTGCTATCGGAGTTGAGGAATATGGAAAAATTGAGCAGGAACCAAAATTAGAAGGCAAAAGAATGATTATGATTATCTCTCCAAAAAAATAAATTTAAATTACACAATAAATTTTTTTACAAAATGCCAAAGAAGAAAACAAAATCAAGCGTAAAGAAAAGATTCACACTAACAGGCACTGGCAAGATTAAAAGAAAACATGCTTTTAAAAGTCACATCTTAACTAAAAAATCAACGAAGAGAAAACGTCAGTTGACGCATTCAACTATAACTGACAAAACTGATTCGAAGAATATCAGAGAGATGTTAGGTGCTTAATTAAATTGATTATTAACCTTGTTCAAAGCTTTTGAAGTTTCCGTTGAAGCCGGAACGCCTGAACAAAAAAATTAAAAACAATGCCAAGATCAGTCAACAGCGTCGCAAAACGCGCAAGAACAAAAAAAATGCTGGACCGTACCAAAGGGTATTTCAGCAAAAGAAGAAATGTACGTTCTCATGCCAAAATAGGATGGGAAAAAGGTCTGTTACATGCATTTGTCGGCAGGCGAGACAAGAAAAGAGATTTCAGATCATTATGGATTGCCCGTATTAATGCTGTGATTAGAGAATACGGAATGAGTTATTCAGAATTCATGGGTAAATTAAAAAAGAGCAATATTGAGATTAACCGCAAAGTACTTGCAGATCTTGCACTGAACAACCCGGATGCTTTTAAAGCTATTGTCGAGTCTGTAAAATAGCTTTTTGAATCAAACATTTTTTGCATAATTAATGTGGAAACATTTATTGAATAAATAAATTTTTTTTTGGGGATTTTAAATAATGAGAGTATCTTTGCAATCCCAAAAAAATGTTTAAGTAGCTCAGCAGGTAGAGCACATCCCTTTTAAGGATGGGGTCCCGGGTTCGAATCCCGGCTTGAACACTTATACTGAAAGCTTATTCTACGCAAACCACCGCAAAACCCCCATTTTACGGTGGTTTCTTTTTTTACCCCACCGCAAAAAAAAGCATAAAATGCATAACATTCGTTGGAGTTGCCGTTGGAGTTTGAACTACTTTTTCTAACTCCAACGAATACGGATTTAATGCACTGATATGTAGTATTTTGCACTTGACGGACTTGCATAGTTGATCTAATTTTGCTAGCTAATAAACAGAATTATTAAAATAAAAAATTAAAACTATGAACAAGATGAGTTATTCAGTGATGTTTTTCATTAAACGCACAAAGTTATTAAAGGATGGAAAGGCTCCAATATTTATAAGGGTTTCTGTCAGTAATGAACGTTTTGAATTTAGTCTTCATGTCAAATACAGCAACTGTAAATTATAAATGAGGAATAAATTCAAAATATTCCAACATCGTTCATTTGACTCTTTATAAAAACAAATTGATATTAGAAGGGAATGAATCCTGCGGATATTATTTACAAATATTGGATAGTAAAACAGGAAAATTGTTATTTGCTTAATCCATGCAGTAAGTTTGGCAATCAGTATTATTCCCTTGCCTTTTGAGTCGAGGTATTTCATTACATTTTAAAGTTAATGTTTTTACTTATTATCTTGTATTAAATTGTCATCAATAATATCAATGTAATCTTCCGAAACTTCACTATCAGGGTTGCCTATTTTATTCAGGACAGCATATTTCCTGACGAATAATTTTTTTGTATAAATATTATTATCTGCAAACACTTTCACCAGGTAAATACCTTCAACTGAATTTAATTTGATCTTGTTTAAAGAATTTGATTCCAGTTTTTGAGTAACGATTTCTTTTCCCTGCAGATCATAAACAACAATCAATCCTTTTTCAACAGTAAAATTATTTTGTATATAAATAATATCATTATTTGAGTAAATGTCAATTGCATTTTCATCTTCATCAATCTTCATCTCATTAACACCACTCACCGAAGCGTTTCCAAAGTGAACCAAGAACCTTTTATAATTTATTACTGAATCTGAAGAAAATGTATAGCTTGAACTTCTAAGGTTAGTGATAATTTTAGTTTTCAGATCTTCCAATGTTACTTCAATAGAAGCATCACTGATATTTAGACTTGAAGCTGCAATGGTATAAGTACCTTTAACACCTACTGTAAATTCCACAGGAACTATAACATTTGTCATAGAAGAAGAAGGCAAAACATTAACAGCTAACTGTGCATCATTAATATCCAGTGTCATTGAATTGATCTGCGGAACGATTGCTTCCGGACTGAATAATTTATAAGCATCATAATTGCCATCAAACCCATTGGTAGCTTCAGGATTAAAGGCTATGACCGTTTCATCAGAATATCCGTTGCCTGTAACAATAAGGTTTAATTGATTGGTAGTTGGAGCATTTTCATCTTCGCCTTTCCACAGTGGTTGATTATATGCAATTCTCACCCTGTTATCCATGCTCCATTGACCAGCTGCCGTGCAATGAATATAGAAGCCTTGCATCGGAGGAATATATCTTATACCGCCATTAGTGCCTGACTGAGAATTTTTATTATAAGTAGTATATCTTTTCTGAACGGCGTCATAGGTGTAAATAGTAGGTTCAATGTTTGTACAATTCCAACCGTTAGGAGCTTGCCAGTCAATGGCAGAAGGATAAGGATTGCCCACCATGTTCCATCCACTGCCTTTATTGGTTGTATATGTTACCGGGTATGTGATTGTTCCGGTATGTAATTGAGATATGGGAGATTTAAAGGTAGTTAAACGATTAGGATCGGTAAGAATAGAATTATTAAATTTAATTGCATATCCTCTGCCTGCCTGTAATGAATCAAATCCAGTAACCGAGGTGTAAGTATTGGAAGGTTCAACAAAACGCATTCCATAAAAGTAATGTAACACCATGGCGCCCATGTACCCGTTATATATCGGAGCTGCCTGGTAATGCCAGTTATTTAAAGTATCATAAACCTGAACATAAACAGTATCTTTTCCGCCTGTACCCGTCAGTCTTGAAGTATTATCTGCAATTACCAGTTGTCCCATATGATGTGGATCAGTCGCTTTTATATAGATTTGATTTGCAACACGCATGATCTTACCGCCGGCATCAATCGTTAAAAGTTGTCCAGGAGCAACATCTACATTATTGAAGGTCGTAGCGTTTGTTGACCCGCTGAGAGTTGTATTCCCATTAAAAGTAACTTTCCCGTTATTGTGGTTAAAGGTTCCATTATTTGTCCAATTGCCGGCTACATTCATATTTGTAGCATGTCCGGTCGCCGTACCAGCTATGATAATATTATTAAAATTTGTAGTTGTTGAACCGCT
>Ga0364900_10265_pt2 | contig 18388 bp, 17 predicted proteins | sample ExccelJu500002D3_FD_206974 | JGI IMG/M metagenome (GOLD analysis project Ga0364900, IMG submission 206974) | Enriched cells from Trout Bog Lake Hypolimnion, Wisconsin, USA - BchlTB.July09.5000.02.D3 | ecosystem: Environmental > Aquatic > Freshwater > Lake > Hypolimnion/Profundal zone | place: USA...
CAAATGGAATATTTGCTTCTGCAAGCTGATGGCAATGCTCCCACATGCCTTGACGACCATCTGGGGCAACAATTCCAAAATGAACAGCCGAGTGCAAGTTGAGCACCCAGTCACTGAAATGATCACTGGCGTAGATATTGTGCAGGAGCAAATTCGCATTGCTGCGGGACTGAAGTTGTCTTATCGCCAAAAAGATATTGTCTTTCGCGGCCATGCGATTGAATGCCGCTTAAATGCCGAAGATCCATTTAAGTTCACGCCAAGCCCAGGACGCATCCAATCCTGGCATATGCCTGGTGGCCCTGGTATTCGTGTCGATTCCCATGCTTACAGCGGATATATGGTCCCATCGAACTACGACTCAATGATTGGTAAGTTGATTTCCTATGGCAATACGCGCGAACAAGCAATCCGCCGGATGCAAATTGCACTCTCAGAAATGGTGATTGACGGCATAACAACTAATGTACCCCTACATCGCGAACTCATGCTTGACCCCAATTTCATTGAAGGTGGCACCAATATTCATTATTTAGAGCACCGCCTGGAAGAACAAGCTGCGAGCCGCGGCAAAGCATAAGCTTTTCTATTTAACCGAGATCCCTGCATGTCTTATCGTGAGTTAATCTTTACCGTAGTAGCCGAGACTGCAGAGCCCCTGGGTGATGCATTACTTGAATTGGGCGCGCTTTCAGTCACTGTCGAAGATGATGCTGCAGGTGGCTACGATGAAAACCCCCTCTATGGAGAGCCTGGCCTATCGCCAGAAGTGCAGGCCTGGGATCGATCCTCAGTCACAGCACTCTTTAATCCCGATATTGACGATTCTGGGGCAGAAAACTTCATTCCGCAATTGCTGATTGCCTTGAAAGAAGCTGGATTTGTACTAACAGCCCCACAAGAAAAAATAGTTGAGGAGCAGGATTGGGTTCGCCTTACCCAAAGTCAGTTTGCACCCATTCAAATCGGCGAGCGTATTTGGGTAGTCCCCTCTTGGCATGACGCCCCTACTGATCCCAATGCAATCTGTCTCGCAGTCGATCCAGGATTAGCATTTGGCACAGGCAGTCACCCCACTACCCATTTATGCCTTTTGTGGCTTGAACAAAATACCAATCTAGAAAAACAAAGTTTGCTCGATTACGGCTGTGGGTCCGGAATTCTAGCGATTGCAGCAGCAAAACTTGGCTGCAATCCCGTAGTAGGAACCGATATCGATCCCCAAGCTATGGTCGCGGCGCGCAGTAACGCAGAAATTAATAACACCACGATTCGCTTTGTATTGCCAACCGAAGGTGCTCCAGAGTTGGCTGCAGAAACAAAATACGACATTGTGATGGCCAATATCCTTGCCAACCCATTGCAAGTACTTGCTCCGGCACTAGTCAACAAAATGCGCCCAGGCGGCAGAATCGTTTTATCCGGCGTTCTTGCCAGACAAGCTGAAGAGGTGATTGCAACCTATAGCCAGTGGTTAACACTCTCGGTTTGGAAAGAAAGTGACGGTTGGGTTTGTTTGCATGGCACTTTAGCAATCCAAAGTGACTCTACAAAAACACACTCACTCGTTTCGGCTCAAAAAAAAAGTCTTAAATTAGCTCTGCTTGTTCTATGCGCGCTAGTGCTCATCATTTTTGGTGAGCACCTATCACGCAATTTCCTACTACCGAGACTTGCTACGAACATTGATGGCAGCTCAAATCCACTTGCCGTAAAAGGATTTACAGCTTTACTCAGCGCAGATGAAAAAATTTGTCAGGCAGCAAAGTGCGTGAATCGCCCTCTAAGCGATTTTTCAGCATGGAAAATAACTTCTGCCACACTATCCCCAGAAAACGTGCGAGAGGGCCTTAAAGGCGGCTCTAATCATTCAATCCTACAAGTAGAGCTACAAAATAAACTTGCATTGCCCGTTTTGCCTCCTAATTTGGTGTTGGTGATCACCGATGCAGAAGAAAATGAGATCGAGTCTATGCAATTTACGCCTCAAGAATGGCTTACAAATGAATGGCAAGAATCTCATCCAGATTTTTTACAAGTCGGCGTGCGCGCAGGAGAGGCTCTTTCTATCAATCTGCCAATTTCACTACCTCAAAATGCTGCAGGCTATCGAGTCAGCGTGATTTACCCTTAAGCTATCACCCACTATCAGATCATTTTTAGAAGAAAGTAATTTATGGCAAGCCTTATCTGCGGTTCTGTTGCATACGACACGATCATGAACTTTGAGGGTAAATTTGTTGATCAAATTCTGCCTGACCAGATTCACAAGCTCAATGTGGCGTTCCTGGTGCCAACTATGCGTCGTGAGTTTGGCGGCTGTGCTGGCAATATTGCCTACAACTTGAACCTGCTTGGTGGTGACCCCATCATCATGGCAACAGTTGGTGGTGATGCTGATCCCTACCTAGAGCACCTTAAAAGACTAGAAATCAATGCCAGTCATATTCGCACTATTCCCCAGGCCTTCACTGCCCAAGCAATGATCACAACCGATCAGGCCAACAACCAAATTACTGCATTTCACCCGGGGGCCATGAATGAATCTCACCTCAACCTTGTCTCCAAGGTAGTGACAGAGCGTACGCAAAATAAAAAAGGGGCTGTTCATTTTGGAATTGTTGCCCCAGATGGTCGTCAAGGCATGTGGGAGCATTGCCATCAGCTTGCAGAAGCAAATATTCCATTTGTTTTTGATCCAGGCCAAGGTTTGCCGATGTTTAGCGGCCCAGAATTACTGGAACTCATTGATATTGCCAGCTACCTTGCAGTCAATGACTATGAAGGTGAAATGCTTTCCCAAAGAACTGGCCTGAGCTTGGATAAGATTGCTGAACGTGTAAAAGCCCTGATTGTTACCAAAGGTGCTGAAGGTGCTGATATTTATACGCAAAATAAATGCATTCCTATCCCACCAGTGCCAGCAGAAAAGCTGATCGATCCAACCGGTTGCGGCGATGCCTTTCGTGGTGGACTGCTTTTTGGCCTAGAAAATGCGATGGATTGGGAAACAACTGGCCGCCTGGCCAGTTTGATGGGTTCAATCAAGATTAGCCATCAAGGCCCACAAAATCATCAACCCAGTAAAGATGAGATTGCAGAGCAGTTCAAATCTGCGTTTGGTTTTGCCTTTTAAAAGATTTTTCACTTTTAAGGCGATAAAAAAGGGGTCTCGGAAGAGACCCCTTTGAACTTCACCCGTCTACAAGCTAAAGCTTATGGACGTGTGCCAGTTGGGAAGGGCCAAGCAGCAGCGGTATTCAAAGAACTAGTCTTTGGCGCGGCTTTTTTAGCCACGGGCTTTTTTACAGCTGAGCCCGCTTTCTTCGCAGCAGGCTTACTTACTTTTTTTTTGCTACTTTACGAGCTACTTTCTTAGCAGCAGGCTTCTTAGCAGCAGCTTTTTTAGCAGCAGGCTTCTTAGCAGCAGCTTTTTTAGCAGCAGGCTTCTTAGCAGCTACTTTCTTAGCAGCAGGCTTCTTAGCAGCTACTTTCTTAGCAGCAGGCTTCTTAGCAGCTACTTTTTTAGCAGCAGGCTTCTTAGCAGCAACTTTTTTAGCAGCAGGCTTCTTAGCAGCAACTTTTTTAGCAGCTGGTTTCTTTGCAGCAACTTTTTTCTTGGCGATTGCCATAGTAATGCTCCTTCACGTGAGGATTAGTACAAACTACCGATTAAGAAGACCCGACCATTCATTTCCGCCTTGCTTTGCAGCAGATTGGATCCGACGAGCGAGCCATTCATCGGCGCGCGGCTTGATGCTAGGTGCTGCACGCTAATGAATCCTGGAAAAAAAGCCGAAGCCCCAAAGGGCAACGGCTTTTTGAATTTGCTTGAAAAAATAGAGATAGTGGACCAAATACCCTTCAATGAAGGGTTTTGGAAGTTCACTTTGGTTTGCTGACTCTTAATACTGTCCAACCGTCTAATCTCCTATTTAGCCGGTCATGCGCTTTTTACTTTTTTATTCCCAACTTAGCGCACCACCGGTTTGATACTCAATAACGCGTGTCTCAAAAAAGTTTCGTTCTTTTTTCAGATCAATCATTTCTGACATCCATGGGAATGGATTCTCTTCATTTGGGAACATGGCGTCAAGTCCTATTTGCAAACATCTGCGATTACAGATGTATCTTAGGTAGCCTTTGAACATCGGAGCGTTCAATCCGAGTACTCCACGAGGCATCGTATCTTCGGCATAACGGTACTCTAATTCGACTGCTTTTTCGAAGATCGCTTTGATCTCATCTTTGAACGCGGAAGTCCATAACTGCGGGTTCTCCAGCTTAATTTGATTAATCAAATCGATACCAAAATTGCAGTGCATTGACTCATCACGAAGGATGTATTGATACTGCTCAGCAGCACCCGTCATTTTATTTTGACGACCCATTGCAAGTATTTGCGTAAAACCAACATAAAAGAATAATCCTTCCATTACGCAGGCAAAAACAATGAGTGAACGCAGTAATGTTTGATCCGTTTCTAATGTGCCAGTCTTGAAATTTGGATTGGTCAGCACGTCAATATACGGAATTAAGAACTCATCTTTAGCGCGAATTGAATCAATCTCGTGATACGCATTGAAGATTTCGCTCTGGTCTAAACCCAAAGATTCCACAATATATTGATAGGCATGAGTATGAATCGCCTCCTCAAAAGCCTGACGCAATAGGTATTGGCGGCATTCTGGGGCGGTAATGTGGCGATAAGTACCCAAAACAATATTGTTTGCAGCCAAAGAATCTGCTGTAGTGAAGAAACCGAGATTACGCTTAATAATCCGGCGTTCATCTTCCGTTAAACCATTTGGATCTTTCCAAAGCGCGATATCGCGATTCATATTGATCTCTTGTGGCATCCAATGGTTTGCACAACCAGCTAAATATTTTTCCCAAGCCCACTTATATTTAAATGGAACCAGTTGATTAACGTCTGTCTTGGCATTAATCACGCGCTTATCAGCAGCATTCACGCGATGTGCAACACCACCTGACAGTGACGCAGCCTCTAATGCTGCAGGTGCAGCAACTTGGGGTGCCATTGCAACTTGGTCTGGCTGTGGACGTTGTGGCTCCGCTGCTACCGGTTGCGGTGCAAGCCCAGCTTTCGCTAACGCTGGAGCAACTTCCTCTTCCCAATTCAACATAACTTTCTCCTAATTCTTCTATTTCAAATCAGTAAGCAAATGGCTTACTGACATGCTTCACATTCTTCAAATCCAGCATCACCTGGACGCATTGTGCAAACTGGGCCATCTGCCTCTTGAGCTGCCGCTGCATCTGTTCCATTGACACCGCCACCACTGGAAACTGAATTCAACTGACCACTAGCAACTGTTGATTTCTCAACGTGTGTTGCAGCCATGGTGCGGAGATAATAAGTTGTCTTTAAGCCACGTAACCACGCCAACTTATAGGTGTCATCTAATTTCTTGCCAGAGGCACCACCCATGTAGATGTTCAGTGACTGCGCTTGGTCAATCCACTTCTGACGACGTGAAGCGGCCTCAACTAGCCAACTTGGCTCAACTTCAAATGCAGTTGCATACAAATCGCGTAAATCTTGTGGAATACGATCGATTTTGGATAAAGTGCCATCAAAGTACTTCAAGTCGGCAATCATGACTTCATCCCAGAGGCCGCGATCCTTCAGATCACGCACCAAGTACTCGTTTACTACTGTGAACTCACCAGAAAGGTTGGATTTCACAAACAAGTTCTGGAATGTAGGCTCGATACAAGCAGATACACCAATAATGTTAGAAATCGTTGCAGTTGGCGCAATGGCGACGCAATTGGAGTTGCGCATACCGTGTTGCTTAATACGCGCCCGCAAACCATCCCAATTCATGGTGGAAGAGCTATCCACCTCAAGATAACCACCGCGCTCTTGCGCTAGCAAAGCAACCGAATCCTGCGGCAGGATGCCACGATCCCACAATGAACCCTTATAAGTGCTGTACACGCCACGCTCTTCAGCCAATTCGTTAGACGCTTGATAAGCGTAGTAACACACTGCTTCCATGGAAGAATCGGCAAACTTCACAGCCTCATCACTTGCATAAGGAATCCGTTGCATATGCAAGCAATCCTGGAAGCCCATGATGCCCATACCGACTGGGCGGTGCTTCAAGTTTGAATTACGCGCCTTCGCTACTGCGTAGTAATTAATATCAATCACGTTATCCAACATGCGCATTGCAGTGCGAATGGTTTTTTGGAGCTTCTCGTGATCCAAAATCATCTTGCCTGAAGCATCGGTAGTCATGTGAGCAGTTAAGTTCACAGAACCCAAGTTACATACGGCAATTTCGCTCTCGTTGGTATTGAGGGTGATCTCAGTACATAAGTTAGATGAGTGAACAACGCCAATATGCTGCTGTGGGCTACGAATGTTGCAAGGATCTTTGAAAGTAATCCATGGATGACCAGTTTCAAACAGCATTCCCAACATCTTGCGCCACAATTGTTGCGCTGGAATTCTGCGGAAAGGCTTCAATTCACCACGATCAGCTTTTTGCTCATAAGCAACGTAAGCCTCTTCAAATGCTTTACCGTATTTGTCATGCAAATCAGGCGTGTTGGATGGCGAGAACAAAGTCCAATCGCCATTCTCCATCACGCGCTTCATGAACAGGTCAGGAATCCAGTTGGAGGTATTCATGTCATGCGTACGGCGACGATCATCACCAGTGTTCTTACGCAACTCCAAGAACTCTTCAATATCTAAATGCCATGTTTCTAAATAGGCACAAACAGCACCTTTACGCTTACCGCCCTGGTTCACGGCAACTGCTGTGTCATTCACCACCTTCAAGAACGGCACAACACCTTGTGACTTGCCGTTAGTGCCTTTGATATGACTTCCCAAGGCGCGAACGTTTGTCCAGTCATTGCCTAAACCGCCGGCAAACTTAGACAGCAATGCATTCTCTTTCAATGCTTCGTAGATGCCATCAAGATCGTCATCAACAGTAGTCAAGTAGCAGCTTGAGAGTTGTGGACGAGTAGTTGCTGAGTTGAACAAAGTAGGTGTACTGGACATGAAATCAAATGTAGATAGAATTTCATAAAACTCAATCGCACGGCGTTCACGATCTAACTCATTCAAAGACAAGCCCATCGCGACGCGCATAAAGAAAGCCTGTGGCATTTCAATACGACGCTCTTCGATGTGCAAGAAATAACGGTCATACAAAGTTTGTAAACCGAGGTAGTTGAACTGCAAGTCGCGGCTAGCATTCAATGCTGCAGCCAATCTTGGCAGGTCAAACTCGCGCATACGTGGATCTAGCAACTCTGCAGCAATACCTTCGTTAATGTATTTCGCAAAATAAGTACCATACTCCGCCTGCATATCGCCCTGCAATACTTCGTGACCCAAAATCTCTTTACGAATCACGTGCATCAAAATGCGAGCAGTTACTTGGCTATAAGCCGGATCGTTTTCGATTAAAGTACGTGAAGCCAAAATGGCTGAGTCATAAACCTGCGCGATTGGTACACCGTCGTACAAATTCTTAATCGTCTCAGTGATGATTGGAGTTGCATCAATTTGGTTGCCCAAACCTTCGCACGCCGCCTCAATAATGGTTCGCAAAGCAGCCATATCAAGCCACTTCTCAACGCCGTTATCGGTCACCTTGATGCCGGACTCACCAGCTTGGTTCGCAGCTTGAGCATCTTGTGTGACTTCTTGCTGAGCAGCGCGCTCTTGATTGCGCTTTTCGCGATAAAGAACATAAGCACGGGCTACGTTGTGCTCACCACTACGCATCAAGGCCAATTCGACTTGATCTTGGATATCTTCAATATGGAAAGTGCCACCATTTGGTCGGCTACGCAATAAAGCGCGGACAACTGCATGGGTTAATTGTTCAACTTGCTCACGCACACGGGCAGAGGCGGCGCCCTGACCACCATTTACCGCTAAAAATGCTTTCGTTACGGCAATAGCAATTTTCGATGGCTCGAAAGCTACGACAGAACCGTTACGGCGAATAATTTTGTAATCGGACAACTGGGTTGCCTGGCTGCCTCCAACACCTCCGGCAACAAATCCTGCCGAGGGGGTTTGGCTCAATGCCCCAGCAGGGTTCAAACCGGGATTATTCGTTCCAGCCGGTTGGCCTGCTGTTTGTGGATTGGCGTATGTCATGTAGCTCCTGCTTATATATATAGTTATTTGGTCAAAAAAATCGTTAAAAAACAATGGGGTACTGCTGTATTCAAACACTACATCTAGTGTTTTGAAGTGCATTTGGTACTAAGTATAGGGAATTATTCCTACTTTAGTAATACTTTTTTAATAAATTCTTATAAGTATTTTTACTAAGTTTTATGCTGAATTTAGTGCCATCTTGGTGCTAAATTTCGAGCCCTTTTTAGATAAAGGGTATAAAAGTGAGCGTGTACTCACATACTAAAAATGAACCCTAGCGGGAATGTAAGCCGTAGGGAAATTTTTCATGTGAAATACCAGCCTTCAACTGCATTTTTTTCCAGTCAAATTGGACTCCAGGGTCAGTTTTACGTTCTGGGGCGATGTCGCTATGCCCAGCAAATTGGAGATCTGGAAAAGTCAGTTGTAAATCTGCCACTAATCTTGAAAGTGCACTGTATTGCACTTCTTCAAACGCAGTCTCCCCATCTCCTTCTAATTCGATGCCAATCGAAAAATCGTTGCATCTCTCCCTACCTAAAAATGAAGAAACGCCAGCATGCCAAGCCTTACTCTTGGTGGAAACGAACTGAAAAACTTCTCCAGCTCGAGAAATTAAGAAATGGCTAGATACTTTTTGGTTAGCAATCTCTGCAAAGTAAGGATGCAAAGAGGCATTAAGTCTATTTTGGAAAAAATCCACAATGAACTGAGTGGAAGAGCGATTCTTGAACTCTCCAGGCGGCAAGCTAATGTGATGAATGACTGCTAAGTCAGGCACACACGCTTCTGGCCTTAGGTCATGATTAGGCGAAGCCCGCCAAGCAGCGTAACCGAGCCAGCCTTCGGAATCCAAGGCATTGAGATGGTCTCCAGAGCAATAAAAACGATCCTCTAGAGCAATTGCATCTGCCTGCGGAAGATAAACTTTGCAACATTGGCACTGAACCATCGCTTGAGGCTTTAGGGTCTCAGCTTTTTTTTGTGCACCCGTTTTGAGGTTTTCAGTGGCGCGGAACTCGGCCTGTTTTTTACCTTTAAGCCACAGATAAAAAAGGCTTGCGCCCACAAATAGGAGTAACCACTTGATCAAAACATCACGCTCTCTGGAGAATGACTTCCATTACAAAACGACTGCCGATATAGGCTAGCAGCAAAGCAGTATATGCACTCAGGACCCAACGTACTGCCGCCCTTCCGCGTAGGCCGACTCTCCAGCGCGCCACTATTAGCCCACCAAATAAAAACCAAGAGACAAGTGCAAAGATAGTTTTGTGGTCAAAAACCAAAGGTTTTCCAAATAAGGTCTGGGAAAAAAGTAGGCCTGAGAAGACGGTTAAGCTCAGGAGAGCAAAGCCTACATATAGCAGGTTGAAGAGCAAGCCTTCCATCATCATCAAGGGTGGAAGGTCTTCAAGCCAATGACCCACCCGACTATTAGGGGAAACGGCTAGCTCACGATGCAAGGCGCGATCTTGCACGCTCATCAACATGGCGTGCATTGCCGCCAAGCTGAGAAGGCCGACTGAAATCGTCGCCACAATGAAGTGCCCCTTAAACCAAGGGTCCGAGACTGCACGAGGCGAAATTAAGGTCCCCGGAAAAATCGACGGCAGGAATGCATAAATCATGGCAAATAAGATTGCCATCCAACGCAAACTAGCAATAGGCGTGAACCAAGACTGGAACCAATAAAAAGCCAAGCCCACCCAAGCAATTAAAGATAAATCTTGGGCAAAGCCAAATACAAAACCTTCTGGGGTGAATACCGAATCATGCAGTTCAATTCCATGAATCAACAAAATCACAAAAATTGCAGCCTGCACCAGACCAGAAAACAGAGGAGAATCCGCTGCAGCCTTTGATCTAAAGCTTAAAACAAGCAAAAGAATCAAATAAAGCGCAGATGGGAGACATCCGTAACTTGAGTAACCTAAAATATCCATCTGGAAAGTCTAATCGATAAATGCTAGAAAACCTCACCGATCGTCTATCACGCGTTGTTAAAACAATGCGGGGGCAAGCGCGCCTCACCGAAAGCAACACTACTGACATGCTGCGGGAGATCCGCCTGGCCTTGTTGGAGGCTGACGTAGCCCTGCCAGTCGTCAAGTCCTTGCTAGAGCAAATTAAATTTAAAGCCCTTGGGGAAGAAGTGGTTGGTAGCCTGAGTCCTGGGCAAGCCTTGGTCGGGGTAGTACAGCGCGAGCTTGCCCAAGTCATGATGGGTGACACCAATCAAAGCGGCGAACTCAATTTAGCCACCCAACCACCCGCCGTGATTCTGATGGCCGGATTACAAGGTGCCGGTAAAACCACTTCCGTTGGGAAGCTTGCTAAGTATCTGCAAGAAAAGAAGAAAAAGAAGGTTCTGACTGTTTCTTGCGACGTTTATCGCCCTGCTGCGATTGGGCAATTAGAAATTGTGACCAAGCAAGTGGGTGCTGAGTTCTTCCCCAGCAGCGTAGATCAAAAGCCAAACGATATTGCCATCGCTGCTCTGGACTGGGCGCGTCGTCATTACTTTGATGTCTTGCTGGTGGATACCGCCGGTCGATTGGGTATTGATGAAGCGCTCATGCAAGAGATCAAAACCTTGCACGCCACCCTTAACCCGATTGAAACACTCTTTGTGGTTGATGCGATGTTAGGCCAAGATGCTGTTAATACTGCCAAGGCTTTCCATGAGGCACTCCCGCTAACGGGTGTCATCCTCACTAAGCTTGATGGTGATTCTCGTGGTGGTGCCGCCCTATCCGTTCGTCAAGTCACTGGTGTGCCACTGAAGTTCATTGGCGTGGCTGAAAAAATGGATGGCCTGGAAGCCTTCGATGCCGAACGTATGGCCAGCCGCATTTTGGGTATGGGCGACATTCTTGCCTTAGTTGAACAAGCACAGCAAAACGTTGACGTTGCTAAAGCAGAAAAGTTAGCAAGTAAGATTTCTAAAGGCGGCTTTGATCTTGGTGATTTCAGAGATCAACTCGCACAGATGCAGCAAATGGGTGGCATGGCCAGTCTAATGGATAAATTACCGAGTCATATGGCGCAAGCGGCATCCAAAACAAATATGAGTGCAGCCGATAAACAAACCAAACGCATGCGCGGCATCATTGATAGCATGACGCCAAAAGAGCGTGCCAAACCTGAATTACTTAAAGCGACTCGTAAGCGCCGCATTGCAGCCGGCGCAGGCGTTGAAGTTCAAGAAGTCAATCGCCTGCTTGCACAGTTCGATCAAATGCAAACCATGATGAAGCAATTCAAGGGTGGCAAGATGGCGCGTACGATGGCAACCATGGCTGCAAAAGGAGCCGCCAAAGGTATTGGCGGACTCTTTAAAAAATAAACAGTTATAAGCTTAAGAAATGAATTGTTTAGCTGCTTGCACAGCTGCAATGACTTTTTCTTTAATCTCAGTTAGTGGAATATTTTGGGACTCAGCATCCGTGCGGCCTTTAAATTCCACTTGAGCATCAGCAAGCCCACGATCGCCGATCACAATGCGGAATGGCGCACCAATCAATTCCCAATCTGCAAACATTGCCCCTGGACGTTCACCACGATCATCTAGGATGACATCAATACCAGCAGACATGAGTTCATCATGCAATTGATCTGCGGCGACTTTAACCCCTTCAGATCTGTCGTAATTCATAGGGCAAATGACCACCTCAAATGGCGCCATAGAAATCGGCCAAATAATGCCGCGTTCATCGTGACCCTGCTCAATTGCTGCACCAAGTAAACGCGTAACGCCAATGCCGTAACAACCCATCACCATCGGCTGTGCCTTACCTTGTTGATCAAGATAGGTGCAGCCCATTGCTTCAGAGTAGCGTGTACCCAATTGGAATACATGACCCACCTCGATGCCTCGACAAATATCCACTACGCCTTTGCCATCGGGCGAAGGATCGCCAACCACTGCATTGCGAATATCTAAAACGAGTGGCTCTGGTAGATCACGCGCCCAGTTCACGCCAACCAAATGATGGCCTGCTTCATTAGCGCCGCAAATAAAATCCGACATATTGGCAACGGTACGATCGGCCACGACTGTAACTGCAGCACTCACGCCTACCGGACCCAAATAGCCAGCAGGTGCATTGCAGGCCTGCTTAATTTCTGCTTCTGTAGCAAAACGTGACTCAGCCATGCCAGGTATCTTGCTAGCCTTCACCTCATTGAGCTCATGATCGCCACGAAGCAACAGCATAAATAATTTGACTGGGCCACTCTCTTGATCAGCAGCAAACAAAAGTGATTTGACCGTTTTCTCGAGCGGCAAGTTCAAAAACTTTGCCACGTCAGCGCAATTGGTTTTTTCTGGAGTAGGCACTTTTTGCATCGCTTGGGTTGCGGCAGCACGCACTGCAATCAAAGCGATGGATTCTGCAGCCTCTAAATTTGCGGCGTAATCAGAACTTGGGCAATACACAATCGCATCTTCACCAGTATCGGCAATGACATGAAACTCTTGACTGCCTGACCCACCAATGGCGCCATTATCAGCAGTCACAGCGCGGAACTTAAGGCCCATGCGTTTAAAGATACGGGTATATGCGTCAAACATGATTTGATAGGATTTTTTTAATCCCTCAGCATCGCGATCAAATGAATATGCATCCTTCATACTGAACTCACGACCACGCATGATTCCAAAACGTGGGCGACGCTCATCGCGAAACTTAGTTTGAATTTGATAAAAATTAATTGGGAGCTGTTTGTAGCTTTTGATTTCATTACGCGCCAAATCGGTAATTACTTCTTCCGAAGTTGGCTGAATTAGAAAATCACGATCATGTCGATCTTTTATGCGTAGCAACTCTGGTCCCATTTTTTCCCAGCGACCCGTCTCTTGCCATAACTCAGCAGGCTGAATCATTGGCATCAACAATTCAATGGCGCCTGCTCGATTCATTTCTTCGCGGATGATATTTTCCACTTTGCGAATGGACCTTAAACCCAATGGCAAATAGTTATAAACGCCAGCACTGAGCTTGCGAATGAGGCCTGCACGCACCATGAGTTTGTGCGAAACCACCTCAGCGTCAGAGGGGGCTTCTTTTAGCGTGGCGAGAAATGACTGTGATGCTTTCATGAATGGATATAATCAAATCATTGATTTTAAAGGATTTGAGGCACGATCATGCTTGACCGTGAAGGGTATAGAGCCAATGTTGGCATTGTCCTCCTCAATAGCCGTAACGAGGTTTTCTGGGGAAAACGCGTTGGGCAGCATTCGTGGCAGTTCCCGCAGGGCGGGATTCAACATGGTGAAAGCCCTGAGCAGGCCATGTACCGCGAATTGCATGAGGAAGTGGGTTTATTGCCAGAACACGTCCAAATTGTTGGGCGAACCAGGGATTGGCTTCGTTATGACGTCCCTGAGGAGTACCTACGCCGCCAACACGCCACGCGCATTCACCGAGCAGCTTACCGTGGTCAAAAGCAAATTTGGTTTCTCTTGCGTTTAGTCGGCCTAGATAGCGATATTGACCTACGCGTCTCTGAACACCCTGAATTTGATGCCTGGCGCTGGGTTCCCTTCTGGATCCAGCTTGATGCAGTGATTGACTTCAAGCGTGAGGTTTACCAGTTAGCCCTTTCTGAATTAGCTCGCTACCTCTCCCGAGGCATGAGAATGCAACAGCTCGCTTGGGGATCCCCACTTGAAATCTTTCAATCCCTTTATTCTGGCAGCGAAGAGCATTCACAAAATCCCAACCCTACGGATAAACCGAAATGACCCTTACATTACGCCGCACTTCGATCTACTTTTGCAGCGCAATAATAAGTCTCAGCTTGATTGCTTGTGCAGGCGATCCCATGGAAAGCGGTTTAGATCCTTTTGCACCTATGGTGTTTAAAGAGGGTGCTACGGCAATGCCACTCAATCCACCCAACAAAGCTACCTTAGTGCCATTCTATGTATCTCAGCACACTATTTTCAAGTTTGCGGTGGATACGGATTCCATTTTGATTGGGGCCGATGGGGTTACTCGCTACATTGTTGTACTCACTAATCCTAGCGGTGGCCAACAAGCGCAATATGAGGGAATTCGTTGTGACTCATTTCAATGGCGCCTATACGGAACATTTGAAAATCAAGCCTGGAAAGAAAATCCACTCTCTACCTGGAGAGGCATTCAGAGCAATGTACCCAATCGTTACCAAGCTTCTTTAGCCCAAGGTGCATTTTGTAACTTCAACTCACAAGAGAAGAACATCAAGACAATTATTCAGGCACTAAATCCAAATGGCTTTACTGGTGGCACTAAGCCTACCAATTCATTTGGGGTGCAGTAACTAGAGTTAGATGTATCTCTAGTTTGATTTGGAACTTAGATAAGTTCCAATTTTCTCGCCAGACAATAGGCGAGTTAATACCTTAGGCTCATGACCAGAAGCGATCACCGTTGCAGCGCCTGTTTGAGCTGCAACTTTGGCAGCCAATACCTTAGTCAACATGCCACCTTTACTGAGCTCGCTACCAGCGCCACCCGCCATTTTTTCTAAAGCAGGATCTCCAGCCACAGCATCACTTAATAAAGTTGCGCTGGCATCCCGTCTTGGGTCTGCTGTAAATAAGCCACCTTGATCAGTCAAGATCACCAGCAAATCTGCATGGATCAGATTGGCAACTAGTGCTGCAAGATTATCGTTATCGCCGAACTTAATTTCATCGGTAACCACTGTGTCATTTTCATTAATGATCGGAACCACGCCCAACTTCAGCAAAGTTTCTAGAGTGGCCTTAGCATTTGCGTTACGTTCGGGGTGTGCCAAGTCAGCATTCGTTAATAAGATTTGCGCACTGCGTAAATCAAAACGCGCAAAACAACTCTCATAAACCTGCACTAAACCCATTTGCCCAACCGCAGCTGCAGCTTGTAGTTGATGGATCTCTTGTGGACGCTTCGTCCAACCTAGACGCTGCATGCCCTCAGCAATTGCACCTGAGCTCACCATCAATACCTCGTGGCCGCTAGCTAACAACGCAGCCATTTGTTCTGCCCACATCGCAATGGCGGCATGATCTAAGCCCTCACCGTTATTGGTAACAAGGCTGGATCCTACTTTGACAACAATTCGTTTTGCTTTTTGCACTGTCATATCAATTGAGCTTATCAAATGAGTATTTAATCTGGGGCTTTATCTTCAGCGTGATCTTGATATCGCGGATCTGCAGCGCGCTCTTCAGCATCATCACGATCGCGACGCACAGAATCCAAATAATCCTGCAAGGAATAGCAAAGCTTGTCGCAACCTAAGCCAGTTAAAGCGGAGATCTCAAATACAGGGCCCTTCCACTTAAACTTCTTCACAAAGTCAGCCACTACTTTTTTACGATCCCCTTCAGGAATCATATCGACTTTGTTGAGAACCAACCAGCGCGGTTTCTCTACCAATGCCTCGTCATACTTGCGCAACTCGTTCACGATAGCCTTGGCATCTGCCACAGGATCTACGTTTTCATCAAATGGCGCGATATCAACCAAGTGTAAGAGCACGCCCGTACGTTGCAAATGTCGCAAGAAGCGATGGCCTAAGCCAGCGCCTTCAGCCGCACCTTCAATCAATCCAGGGATATCTGCAATGACAAAGCTACGCTCAGCACCCACTCGAACTACGCCCAAATTTGGATGTAATGTTGTAAATGGGTAGTCGGCAATTTTTGGACGCGCATTGGAGACTGCGGTAATCAACGTCGACTTACCTGCATTGGGCATTCCCAATAAACCAACGTCAGCCAATACTTTTAATTCGAGTTTGAGCTTGCGGCGTTCACCATCTTTACCGTTGGTCTTCTGGCGTGGCGCGCGATTGGTACTGCTTTTAAAGTGAATATTTCCCCAGCCACCAACGCCACCCTGCGCCAAGCAAAGACGCTCACCGTGAGTCGTTAAGTCAGCGATTGGCTCACCAGTATCGTAATCAGCAATGATGGTACCAACTGGCATGCGCAACTCAATATCATCGCCTGCGCGACCATAACAATCAGCGCCACGACCAGGCTCACCATTTTTAGCTGTGTGTGTTTTAGCGTAGCGATAGTCCACCAAAGTATTGATGTTGCGATCAGCTATAGCCCAAACGCTACCGCCTTTGCCACCATCACCACCATCGGGTCCACCGAACTCAATAAACTTTTCGCGGCGCATGGAAGCACTCCCGGCGCCACCTTGGCCAGCTATGACTTCAATACGTGCTTCGTCTATAAATTTCATGAATAAAAAAGGCCTCGCACTAGCGAGGCCTGTTCCTAAGAGTTAAATTCGGAATAAATCTGAATCAAACGTGTCTCAGTCAGGCGCCTTATGAACGCGGAAGAACTGAAACCTGGGCCTTCTTCAAAGCACCCTTAACGCCGAATTCCACTTGTCCGTCAATTAAGGCAAACAAAGTGTGATCCTTACCAATACCAACGTTCGCACCAGGATGAACTCGTGTGCCGCGTTGACGAATGATGATGCTGCCAGCATTGATCTGCTCGCCACCAAATACTTTAACGCCTAAGCGTTTCGATTCTGAGTCGCGGCCATTTCGTGTCGAGCCGCCGCCTTTTTTCTGTGCCATATCTTTCTCCTGCTATGTACCGTTGCCTTATTAGGCTTTAATCGTGTTGATCAAAATTTCAGTGAAATTCTGACGATGGCCTTGGTGCTTTTGGTAATGCTTGCGACGGCGCATCTTAAAGATTGTCACTTTATCGTGACGTCCCTGGGAGATGACAGTGGCCATCACAGCGGCACCATTAACCAATGGATCACCCAATTTGAGTGAAGCGCCTTCGCCAACGGCGAGGACTTGGTCAAGAGTGATTTCGCTGCCGATTTCCGCTGGTATCTGTTCTATTTTCAATTTTTCGCCTGCAGCAACTTTATACTGTTTGCCACCGGTTTTTATGACCGCGTACATGGTGTGAAACCTCAAATTAATTCTACGTTTAAGCTAATCCACCCTGGATGAGCTAAGCCCATTATTATATCTTGCATGACGAGCACTGTCAAAACCAATGAATTAAGCCAAATTTTGGCCCCAATTGCCTTAGATTTCAAGGCTTTAGATGGGGTTATTCGCCTTCGCCTAGCCTCAAAAGTGGCCTTAATCGACCAAATCTCCGGTTATATCATCCAGGCCGGCGGAAAACGGGTTAGACCTGCGCTATTACTGCTAGTGGCTAAAGCCCTAGCAAATGGCAAAGAAACTCCACACACCCTAGAGATGGCAGCTGTTGTGGAATTTATACACACAGCCACCCTCCTGCATGACGATGTTGTAGATGAATCCACCCTCAGAAGGGGCAGAGAAACGGCTAATGCTGCTTTTGGAAATGCTGCTAGCGTCCTTGTTGGCGACTTCCTCTATTCCAGAGCCTTCCAAATGATGGTGGCGCCAAATGACTTACGCGTTATGCAAATCCTGTCAGATGCTACTAATACGATCGCTGAAGGCGAAGTTTTGCAACTGCTCAATATGCACGATCCTGAAGTGAATGAAGAGAGTTACCTGCAGGTGATTCGCTACAAGACTGCAAAATTATTTGAAGCCTCATCTGAGCTTGGCGCTATTTTGGCCAAAGCAAGTGATGCTGAAAGAGAACAGGCTGCTGCCTTTGGTCGTCATATTGGTACCGCATTTCAATTGATGGATGATTTGCTCGATTACACAGCTAGCGCAGCACAGATGGGCAAAAATGCCGGCGATGATTTACGCGAAGGCAAGCCAACACTCCCATTAATTTATCTTCTAGAGAATGGCAGTGCGGATGAGCGTCTATTAGTGCGTGCAGCAATTGAACAAAACCAAGATTTACCAGAAGATATTTTTGAGCAAATTTTATTGGCAGTGCAAAATTCAGGCGCTCTAGATTACACACAAGCGGCTGCGCAGCGTGAAGCTAAGCTAGCCTTGGATTGCATCGCTGCATTTCCACAAAATGAAGCAACTGTTGCTTTATTGGCCCTTTGCGACTACTCCATTACAAGACAAACCTAAAAGCAATCTACGCTCCAACGCTTTTCATTCTTAATTCACGTGCTGTAATGCGTGCTTTCTCCGCCTCATCCCGCAAGCGCGCGATTTCATCAGCAGATAATTTTTCCAGATTTGAATAATCCAGTTTCCAAGCGGGATCTGTAGACCACCTTAAGGGCGACTGCACGGTAGTTCTTGGGGCCGGAGCGCTTTCTAAAAGACGTAGCGCCAACTCAAAATTGA
>Ga0364900_10285_pt1 | contig 18273 bp, 15 predicted proteins | sample ExccelJu500002D3_FD_206974 | JGI IMG/M metagenome (GOLD analysis project Ga0364900, IMG submission 206974) | Enriched cells from Trout Bog Lake Hypolimnion, Wisconsin, USA - BchlTB.July09.5000.02.D3 | ecosystem: Environmental > Aquatic > Freshwater > Lake > Hypolimnion/Profundal zone | place: USA...
ACAACACGATGTTGAGCGCGATCATAGTTACGGCCATGGCCATGTGTATGCACATGATGTGCATGCGCCCCGCCGTGGTTGCGCTCGAGACAGTTCGCAAAGCTTAGATCCAAAATAGCCAAGCGACATCAAGAGTTTTCAAACGACCCACGGCAGCCAGCCTGGGTCGTTTTGTTTTGTCCGAGAATTCCAAAGAGGAGTACGAGCGATGTCGGAGAACGAGAAAAAATTTCAATTTGCCACCCTGGCCGTCCACGGCGGTCAGAGCGTAGAACAAACCACGAAGGCACGTGCGGTGCCGATCTACCAGACCACCAGCTATGTGTTTGACGATAGCGCCCACGCAGGACGGCTCTTCGGATTGCAGGAGTTCGGAAATATCTACACCCGCATCATGAATCCGACGACCGATGTATTCGAGAACCGGATTGCCGCCCTCGAAGGCGGGGTGGCCGGATTGGCGACAGCCTCAGGACAGGCGGCGGAGACCCTGGTCATTACGACCCTGGCCGGAGCGGGCGACGAGATCGTCTCCACGACTTCGCTCTACGGCGGCACCTACAACCTCTTCCATTACACGCTGCCGCGGCTTGGAATCGTAGTGAAGTTCGTAGATGCCGACGACTTCGACGGATTGCGTGCGGCGATTAACGAAAAGACCAAGGCGCTCTACACCGAGACCCTCGGAAATCCCAAGCTCGATGTATCCGATATCGAAACGCTGGCGAAGATTGCTCACGAAGCCGGCATTCCTCTGGTGATCGACAACACCTCGGCCTCTCCGGCGCTCGCGCGTCCCATCGAGTGGGGCGCGGACATCGTGGTGAATTCGGCCACCAAGTTTATCGGCGGCCACGGCACGACAATTGGCGGCATCATTGTTGACGCCGGACGCTTTGACTGGGCGGCCTCACCCCGTTTCAAGCGCGACTTCGTCGATCCCGACCCAAGCTACCACGGCATCAGCTACACCACGGCATTCGGAAACCTCGCCTTCATCCTGAAGGCCCGTGTACAGGGATTGCGCGACACAGGCGCGGCGCTTTCTCCGTTCAATTCGTTCTTGCTGCTGCAAGGGACCGAAACGCTCCACCTGAGGCTGGAGCGCCACTCGGAAAACGCCCTGAAGGTGGCAAACTACCTGGAAACGCACCCTGGCGTCGAGTGGGTCAATTATCCGGGACTTGAATCCAGCAAGTACTATGAGCGCGCCAAAAAGTATCTCCCAACGGGCCGAGGTGCGCTGGTCACATTCGGAATCAAAGGCGGCTACGACGCAGGACGCAAGCTGATCGATGCCGTGAAACTTTTCAGCCACGTGGCGAACATCGGCGATGCAAAGTCGCTGATCATTCATCCCTCCTCTACAACTCACCAACAGTTGAATGCACAGGAACAGCTCGACACCGGCGTGACGCCAGAATTGGTGCGGCTCTCCGTGGGCATTGAAGACGTGCGCGACATCATCGGCGACCTTGCGCAGGCCATTGAAGCTGCCAACGGTACGACACATACCTTGCCGGAGACGACAGGGCAGAAGACTGGGAAATAGCCATGCCAACAGAACTTCACCACCTGACGAATATTCACCTGACCCAGGGCACCGTTTCCATAACGAAACGGTGTCCATTCACACTCGAGAGTGGCAGAACGCTGCAGAGCGTGAACCTTCGCTACGCAATTTACGGCGAGCCGAACGAGGATTGCAGCAACGTCACCTTGGTCTGCCATGCGCTGTCAGGTTCAGCGCGGGTGGACCAGTGGTGGCCTGATCTGCTGGAGAGAAACTTCGATCTCGAGCGCGAGTGCGTTGTGTGCTTCAACGTAATCGGCTCCTGCTACGGTTCCACCAGTGCGGCCTCGCTTGATCCCGCAACCGGCAAACCATACGGCGGAGACTTTCCGCAGGTAACGGTGCGCGACTGGGTTCGGGCGCAGAAAATTGCGTTGCAGGATTTAGGAATCAGGCATTTGCGTACGGTGATCGGCCCTTCGATTGGCGGAATGCAGGCCCTGCAGTGGGCTGTCGAATACCCGGATTGGGTGGATCGCGTGGTGGCGATGGGAACGACCCAACTCACCGCGCTGGGTCTGGCGTTGAACCACATCCAACGCGAAGTGATTCGGCTGGACCCGGAATTTCTCGGCGGCGATTACTACGCTGGCCCGGGGCCGCGCACGGGATTGGCGCAAGCTCGCGCGCTGGCGATGTGTACTTACAAGTCCCCGCAACTGTTTCATCATCGCCACGGACGCAAGCCCGATCGCAAGGGAGTCTCTCCGTTTGAATCGGAGAAGGGCAAGTTCGACATCGCGGGCTACCTGGACTATCAAGGCAAAATCTTCTGGGAGCGTTTCGACGCCAACGCATATCTGGCGGTTACCCGTGCAATGGATTTATTCGATCCGCAGCGCGATTGGAATGGCGAGGCGTGGCAGCGGATTCGCGCCAAGGTGCTGCTCTTCGGAATCTCCAGCGACGTGCTCTTCCCAGAGAGTGACGTACGTGCCTTTGCCGACGAACTTCGCGCGGCTGGCGTAAATTGCAGCTATGAGCGAGTCGTCTCCTCGCATGGACACGATTCGTTTCTCGCCGAACCGGATAAGCTGGTGGACTTGCTGAGAGAGTTCCTCAAAGAGGACGATCCGTCAAAGGACTCCTTTCGTAGCGTCGGAGTAGGCGAAGTCGGAGTGGGAGTGCGTAACGGTAACGTCGTTTAAATATGGATCGGCCCACGATTGGGCGGTGGTTACCCCAAGACAAAACCCTCGGATACCCGAGGGTTTTGTCTTGCTCCGTCAAGCGGTGGCTCAATGACTGCCCTTACCACCAACCGCGCCCGGGGGCGCTGGATCGAACTCCCTATCCATCCAGCGCTTAAGCGCGTCGATGTTTTCTCTACGTCCCAGGAAGTCCTGAACCAACTGCGCGGCAGGCTTCGAACTGCCAGGTTCCAGCACGGCCCGGCGATAACGCAGTGCGGCGGGCCCCTCAAGCAACTTCTTTTCGTCGAATGCCGAGAAGAAATCGACGGCAATCACCTTGTCGAGTACATACGTGTAGTAGTTCGACGAGTAGTTTGTCAAATGCGTGAAGGCCGTATAGAACCGGTTGCCGTCAACGAACTCGTAAGGGCTGTAGCGGGTAAGGTCTTCCTTGAGCAGCTTGTCGAAATCGACCACCTCAGGTTTGCGATCATGTAACTGCAGCGCGAAGACTGAAAGGTAAAGCTGCCGTTGAATCCAACTAGCGCGGCCATAATAACTCGACCGATTCATGCGCGAGATGGTTTCGAGAGGCAAAACTTCGCCAGTCTGGTAATGCTTTGCAAAGCTCTGCAAAATCGCGGGATCGTGGAATATCTCTTCCAGCAACTGCGAAGGAGCCTCTATAAAGTCGCCTTCCGTGGTTGTGCCGCTTTGCCCGGCCCAGCGCTGCTTGCCGCCGAGGACCTCGTGCATCATGTGCCCGAACTCATGGAAGAACACCACGACTTCGTCGAACTGCATCAGTCCTGGATCGCCGGTAACACCGCCGGAGAAGTTGCAGACCAGTGACGCTTCCGGCAGTTGCTTGCCGGCGATGCCGGGGATCAGGCCGCTCTCGGAAAACCACTTGTCCTTACCTTCTCGCGGATGCATATCGAGATAGATTCGGCCAGCCTTCTTGCCACCGTCAAATACATCGTACGCAGTCACCGAAGGATCCCAAACCACAGCGTCCTTAGCCGCCCGGAACTCAAGATGGAACAACCGTGACGCAGTCTTCAGAATTCCCGCTTCAACCTGCGCATAGGGGAAATACGGTCGGACACTCTGTGAATCGAAAGAGTACGCGGTGCGCTTGTACTGCTCGTTCCAGTAGTTGGCGTCGGACAACGTAATCGGCAGAGCGCTGGGGTCCTTCTCGCGCACAAAGCTCTGCAACAGGTCGAATTCACGCTTCGCACGGTCGCGCGATGCCATATCGACCGAGTCAAGGAATTTGCGCATGTTCGCTGCCGAAGCCATCATCATATCCGCGGTGCCCAAATCCGCCCAGGTTCCGAAGCCCAGCGTTGTCGCCATCTCCTGCCGCGTCTCAAGCAGCTCCTGTAGTACGGACTTGTTCGCCGGATAAGCTCGCTGGCTATAGGCCAGATACAATGCGCGCCGCAGCTTTGCGTTTTTTGCGTAGGTCATTACCGGGCTGTAGTCAGGCGAATCAGTAGTCAGCGTGATGGTACCGTCGGCAGCCGGTTTATGACGGGCGATATAGTCCGCAGGCAAGCCCTCAAGCTCGTCTTTGTTGGTCACCGAAACCTTGCGAACATCGTCGGAAATATTGCGGCTGTACTTCAGCGAAATCTCCGTGATGCGATCCTGAAGTTTCTTCACCTTATCGCGGGTGGCCAGATCTTTATCGACGCCACCGAGCCGATACTCCAGCAGGGTGCGTTCCATGTAGTGTTTTGTCGCAGCGTCAGCATGGCTCACGTCCACGGCCACAAGCGCGCGGTAGATGTCCTGATTGAGCGCGAGATTCGCCTGCTCCGCGGAGAGAACCTGTATCATCTCCTGCGCCTTGTCGCGGATGCCCTTCTGCGGATGCACCTGGAACATGATGCCGGTCTGTCCGCTCGCCAGCGTCAAATGCATCTCCGCCCGGTCGAAGGGCAGCAACGTGTTATCGAGCGTATGCGGACCCTTCACGGCCAGCATCTCCGCCACCATCCGGCGCTCCTCCGCAATGTGCCAGCGCACCCAGTTATCAAGCGAGGAAGCGTCCTTCAACCCGACCCACGCGTGAGTAGCATCCACGGGCTTCACAGGGGCAGCCTCGGCGCCAGCAACGGTGATCAGCATCGAAAAGCAAAACGTAAGCAGCACAACAAGCCGTAGATATCGCATGGATACCCTCCAAAAGGAAGAAGTTCAGCGCTAGTCATCATACCGCAATGACCTTTGATTAGGACGCGACCTGTCGCAGGTCGTCTTCAATGTAAGCCCGGATCATTGTCTCGAAATCCTTATCTGCAGACAAGCCAAGCGCCTGCGCCCGGCTCACGTCCCAGGCCCCAGGCCAGCTTCTCACAATGCGTTCAATGGTAGGGTCGGGCTCAAAGCTGATGTGCGAGACCACTTCCGGCCCCGCCACCTTCTCCAGTGCGCTCACCATCTCTCCGACGGTGACCGACACGCCCGGGAGGCTGATGGTACGGCGGTCGCCCAGTGACTCGGCAGACAGTTCGTGTCCCGCGATTAACGAATTGATCGCACACCGCGGCGAAAGCAGCCACAATCGCAGATCGGGAGAAACAGGGCAGACCGACGCAACCCCGTTTAAGGGCTCGCGGATGATTCCGCTGGCAAAGGAAGATGCTGCCTTATTCGGTTTACCGGGGCGAACGCTGATGGTCGGCAGGCGCATCACGCGGCCATCGACAAATCCCTTGCGGCTATAGTCGTTCAGCAGCAACTCTCCAATCGCTTTTTGAGCGCCGTATGACGATTGCGGATTGAGCGCCGTTGTGTCCAATACAACATCTGGCAACTTGCCGCCGTAAACGGCCACCGAGCTGGTGAATACGACCTTGGGCTTGTGTCCCCGCTCACGGCAAATCTCGAGCAGAAGACGCGGGGCATCAATGTTAATGCGCATGCCCAGATCGAAATCAGCTTCAGCCTGACCGCTGAGAATAGCTGCCATGTGAAATATCGATCCAACACCGGTATCGATAACCTTTCGCATCAACGCACCATCGGCGATGTCGCCGGCGATCACCCGCACGCGCGTATCGCCAAAATTAGAGGCCGGGACTACATCAAGCAGAATAAGTTCATCGATGGTTTGCGCCCTGCCCTGGCTGTCGCTCAGTTGACCGCGCTTCAATAGTTGACGCGCCAGGCGCTGCCCTAGAAATCCGGCGCCGCCGGTGACCAGAACCTTCATTGCGAATTCTCCTTTTCGTACTGTTCCCGAACAGCACGGCTTGCTGATCGCACCATACGCGTACGGTGCGATCAGCAATGCATTGTCCTCGCTGGAGCCGGACCGTCATTTTCAAACGTTACGGCTCGGGGGCAAAATCAATGTGCTTCACAAACAGGATCTTGCCCTTGTCATTCTTTACGATGTTGTAGCCGTGCAGCCCATCGCCGTTCTTGTCAAACGAATAGGTTCCTTCGACGCCTTTGTAATCCTTGATATTGAGAAGCGCCTTCCTGATGTCGTCCGGTTTTGTGCTGTTGGCGTTCTTGATGGCCAATGCGAGGAGTTTCACGCCGTCATACGCCCAGGCAGAGTAAAAGTCCGGATCAATCCTGTACTTAGCCTTGTATTTCGTTGCATAGGCCTGCGCTTCAGGACTTGAGTCAGCCGAAAAGTCAGCGATCGAGTCAGTGCTATACAGCGCATCTTCAGCCAGTTTCATTGCCGTAGCTGTTGATATCGACGGCGACCCGACCCATGCAATACGGATGCCAAGCTGACGCAACTGCTTGGCGAAGATGGCCACATCGGTAGAATTGGCAATGTAAGTTGCCATCACATCTGCGCCGGATTGCTTGATCGCAAGCACGATCGGCGTAAAGTCCTGCGAGTTGCTCGTGAATCCCTGTACCGTAACGGGCGTCACACCCAATGCCTTAAGCGATTCAGTCAGTCTGTCCTTGCCGCCATTGCCAAAGGCATCGGTGGAATGAATAATCGCCCACTTCTTCAGTTTCAGCCCGTTAACACCATATTCAGCGATAACCTTGGCCGAATAGCCATCGTTAGGCCGCGTCCGGAAGAGCCAGGGATTGTTCGAGTGGGTCAGGCCATAATCCGTGCCGCCCATCATCATCGGCAGGCCGGCCTTTAAAACCGTCGGAGCTACGGCCTGTATCTGCGTGCTGCGGACCGTCGCGATAAGAGCTGTCAAATCGTTTCCGCTGGTTAGCTTTGACAGGGCCAGTACGGCGCCGGGATTCGTGCCCTGGTTGTCCTCGATGCGTATACTGAACGGGCGGCCGAGTACGCCACCAGCGCTGTTAACTTCCTCAACTGCCATGTTGGCGCCATTGATCTGGTAAGCGCCGCTTTCTGCATTTGGTCCAGTGCTCTCCGCCATCATTCCAAGCTTGATTGGATTGTCGGCCTGCTTCGTGCAATTTAGTGAAACCACCGCCAGCGACGCAGCGGCACAAATCAACAAGATTCTGCTTTTCATGTGTGGCTCCTTAGTTATTAAAACAAGTCAACTCGAAATTGAGATCTCAAGGTGCGCTTACTTGTCCTGCGCATCCGCTTTCCGCTTATGCGCAACCAAATCCATCAAACGCTGGTCGCGCCAGCGAGATCGGGCGGGCCGCTCGCTTGCGGGCAACTCCTGTAGCCGTTCCTTTTCCAACTTGTCGAGCAACGCGTCAGTCCACACGCGCGGCTCTGCCTGCTTGGCAATATCGAGATACAGCGGGCCATACCGGCCGCAATAATCCCGAATGCCTCCAGGTGCATTCAAATCGATGGTCTCGAACGGACCCATGAAAGCCCAACGCAGTCCCAGGCCATCCTTAATTGCCTTGTCCACATCGACGCTGCTGACATAGCCGTCTTCCACCAGGCGAAACGCCTCGCTCAGTAGCGCGCCCTGCAACCGGTTGACGATAAAACCCTGCGTTTCACGCTGCACCATGATCGGAACCTGCCCCGCGCCTTCATATATGGCGCGAGCCCGTTGCAGCGTTGACTGATCCGTCCACGGCGCGGGAACAATTTCAACCAGCGGCACCACCGAAGGCGGGTTAATAGGATGCCCGACAAGGCAGCGTGCGCGCCCCTTGAGGTCGGCGGTAAAACTGGAAGCCGGAATCCCGGATGTGGAACTTGCAAGTATCGTCTCCGGAGCCGCAATCCGATCAAGCTTGGCAAAAATTTCTTTCTTTGCCTCGACTGTCTCTCGCACATTTTCCTGCACCAGTCCTGCGCCGCTCAGTGCCTCCTCCAGCGTGGATGCGATGCTGATGCGCTTGAGCACTACTTCAGGCGACTCCGTGATCAAGCCCGCAATGTGCAGCTTAACCAGATTCTCATTGATCGCATTCAGTGCCACTGCCGTCACTTTTGGATCTATGTCGTATAGCACGACAGGATGTCCCGCCCGCGCAAAGACGCACCCCCAAGCGCAGCCGATAAGGCCCGAACCGATAATCGCAATCTTCTCCATAACAGTTAACTCCCATCCGTCTCATTCTTGGAAAAATCGTCTTGCGCTGGCACCGAACTTCAAACAGCCTCAGCGCGTTTCCCCCCGCCCAGATACGCGGCGCGGACCTCTTCATTGTTGAGCAGTTGAGCGGGTGTTCCTTCCACCGTCAGATTCCCCGTCACCAATACATAGCCACGGTCGGCAACCGAAAGCGCCATGTTTGCGTTCTGCTCCACCAGCAATACTGTCGTGCCTCGTGTCCGAATCGTGCGGATAGTCGCAAAGAGTTGCTGCACGATAATCGGTGCCAGCCCGAGCGAAGGCTCATCCAGCAACAGCAACTTCGGCTTAGACATCAGGCCGCGGGCAAAAGCGAGCATCTGTTGCTCACCGCCCGATAAGCTCCACCCTTGCGAATCGGAAAGACGTTTCAAGTCTGGAAAGATCTGGTACATCTCCTCTACTTCCGACTCCATCTGCGCCTGCGGTATATGCCCGCGTGCAGAAGTGCCGATCACGATGTTCTCTTTAACGGTGAGCCCTGGGAAAATACGTCGCCCTTCAGGAACATGCGCCACGCCAAGCCGCACTATCTCCTCCGGTACCGTTCGCAAGATCGACTTACCGTCGTACAGAATGTCTCCGCTCGTAACCGGAACCAGTCCAGAGATACTCCGTAAAGTGGTGCTCTTCCCCGCGCCGTTGGCTCCGAGAAGGGTCACGATCTCACCCTGCTCCACGTGAAGGGAAATTCCTTTAAGCGCCTGCACATTTCCGTATGCGCTATGAACGTCACGAAGCTCAAGCAGTGGCATGAGAAGTCTCCCCCAGGTAAGCGGCAATCACGTCGGGATGGCGCAGCACATATGCCGGATCGCCTTCCGCAATTTTCTTCCCAAAATTGAGTACCGTTATCTTGTCCGAAATCTGCTCAATCAGTCCTATGTCATGTTCAATCAGGAAGACCGTAAGCCCATGCCCTCTCAGCCGCTTCAACAGATCGCCCAGTTCCTTCTTCTCCGTCTGGTTCAGCCCGGCTGCGGGCTCATCCAACAAAAGAAATTTAGGATGCCCTGCCAGTGCGCGCGCAATCTCCACCAGGCGCTGATGACCATAAGGCAGGTTCTGCACAATCAGTTCGGCCTTGTCTGAAATACCAACGAACTTCAGCGCCGACAACGCACACTCACGCAACGCCTCGCTCCCCGCCTCAATCGAATTGTTACCTCTTTGCGCGCCTACCATCACATTCTCAACTACCGACATCGTAGGAAAGAGCCGGATGTTCTGGAAGGTTCGGCCAATACCGAGCGCCGCGCGTTCATGCGGTTTCTTCTCGGTGATATCGATGCCCTCAAACACAACGCTTCCCGAAGTCGTCTTGTAAATTCCGTTCAACACGTTCAGCAGCGTTGTCTTACCCGACCCATTCGGACCGATCAAGGCATGCACCGTGCCGCGAGTAATTTCCAGGGTAATTCCATCCACTGCCTTGACCCCACCAAAGTGTTTCTTCAGATCGTCAAGCTTAAGGATGGGAGACGGATCGTTACCCGTGATCTTCAGGTCGAATGCGGGTATGCTGTCTACATCAATCGGTACAGGCTTCTTGTACTTATCCATCCGCGATCGGACAAGTCCCCAAATACCCGTTGGCAGAAACACCATGATGAGAATAACTGCCAGCCCATAGGCAGCCAGGTAAACTTCTTTAAGGAACCGAAGCCATTCGGGTAACAGGATAAGTAAGCTCGTGCCGATCGCGCCGCCAAATGGCGACTGAGCGCCGCCCAGCAGAACCATCGTCAGAAACTCAATTGAGTGGGCGAAGTTGAAGTTGTCCGGGCTTATGTATGCAAACCCAGCAGCATAAAACGCTCCACCGATTCCCGCCAACGTAGCGCTGAGCGTAAATGCTGTTACTTTCACTCTTAGCGTATCTACCCCAGTTACTTCCGCCGCCAACTCGTTTTCCCGAACGGCGCGCATCGCACGTCCCGTCCGTGTTTGCGGCAGTCGCCAGACAAAATAAATTGTCGCGTACAGCACGGCCATGCAGAGTAAGAGATACGCTCGGTCGTCGGCCAGTACATAGCCGAAAATGGATGGACGGGCGATCCCTGGAATCCCATCCGGCCCACGCGTCACGCTCATCCAATTAACAAGGACCAGATCGAATATTTGCTGGAAGCAAATCGTGATCATGGCCAGGTAGTGACCACCCAGTCGAAGCGTGGTAAGCCCGAGGATAAAGCCCGCGACGGTCGCCACGCCTATACCCAGCAGCAGCGATATCCAAAAGTTCAGGCCGATGGCAACAGTGCCTAATCCCACCGCATAGGCTCCAATGCCGAAGAACGCCGCCTGCCCAAGGTTAAGTTGTCCCGTATAGCCCAGAACCACGGTCATGCCGAGCACAGCAACTGAGTAAGTCGCAGCCTGCATGAAAATGTTCAACACATACGGACTAAGCTGAAAAACAAATGGCACGAAAGCTATAACGACTCCGAGCACCACTGGTGCAATAAGTCGTTTCAGCAGCGGCTTGTCGCGAAAGGATAAGCTCTTCATGCTTTCTCCGAAATCTTTTCGCCAAAGATACCTTGCGGTCTGAACAGTAAGAAGATGAATAACAGCAGGAAGGCAAACGCATCTTTATAAGGAACCGAAATGTAGTTCGCTCCAAAGATCTCCACCACGCCAAGTAACAACCCGCCGACAATCGCCCCCGTAACATCGCCGAAGCCACCGATGATCGCCGCCGCGAACGCCTTCAGCGCAATCATCGAACCCATGCCAATGGTTACGAACAGTACCGGGGAGACAAGCACACCGGCGATTCCTCCAAGGATGGCGCTGTAGATAAAGGTGAATGCGATCATTGACGCCACAGGAATTCCAACCAGCCGCGCCATATCTTTATCTTGCGAAGGCGCCTGCAGTTTCTTGCCCAGCAATGTGCGCTCAAACAGAAAATACTGAAATACGAGCGCCACCGCCGTGACCACCAGAATGATCAGATACTGAGTGTCCATGAACACTCCGCCGACTTCGATTCCTTGCGTCTTGAAGACCCTTGCCATCGGCCTTGGTTGCGGGCCAAAAAAATAAAGCACGGTATTCTGCAAGAAAATCGAAGCGCCAAGCGTACTGATAATGACGGGCAAAAACGACCGGTGACGCAGTGGGTAATACACGCCCAGGTTAAATACGACGCCGATAATCCCCATCACCACCAATGCCAGAATGATGCTCAGCCAATACGGAAGGCCGGTTCCGAGGAACGTCACCATGGCAAAGCCGCCGAGCATCGCAAAGTCGCCCTGCGCGAAATTCACCACGTTCGTCGCCCTGACGATCAGCACAAACCCCAGCGCAACCAGGGCATAAATTGCGCCGATCGCCAGTCCGGCAAACAATACTTGAAAAACAATTACGAAAAAGTTCATAGCCTCTTCTCTTTTCCGTTAGTGGACATATCGAAAACCTGTCGCTGAATTGGTAGTGATCGCTTTTTGCTCGCTGGCTGAGTACCGGCCTGACGGTTTGCGGATGCCTTGTCAGCGCTCGCCTGTACAAGGCGGCGCGCGAGTTTAAACATGTGCGTCTGCGCAGCCGTCCCCGCGGCCGTGGCATCGCCAGCGCGTATCGCAGCGACGATGGCTGCATGCTCTTCCAGCACTTCGCGCATGAAATCGTCCCGCCGCGCTTCAATCGAGCGCGTCACCATGGTAGCTGCCTCAATAAACTGGTTCAGGAACGTAAGCGTTTTGAGCAGGAAGGGATTGCCGGTTGCTTCCGCGATCCTGCGGTGTAAGGCCACGTCAGCCAATGCGCCGCTTCCGCCTGCCGCCACGTCGGCCGAAATCGCGGCCAGCGCTCGTTCGATCGCTTTCAACTGCCTGGGAGTACGGCGCACCGCCGCAAACGCGGCCACTTCCCCTTCAATCACGCGACGCAGTTCAACGATCTGCATCACTGATTCCAGCGAAGTTGCTTCCTCCGCATTGATGCGCAGAGGCCGCAACTGCTCCGACACATAAACTCCGCTACCCTGCTGCGGATCGACCAGTCCTTCATTCTTCAGGCGGGAGATGGCTTCTCGCACCACCGTTCGACTGACGCCGAATTGTTCGGATAGCTCCAATTCGGTCGGCAACTTGTTGCCAGGCAACAACTCGCCAGACTCGATCCTCTGCAGCAACTCGATAGCTACCTTGTCGCTCAGCGTGGGGCCGGCTGAAATCCTCTTGAACATCGCTTCCCTTTTTGCGAGTCTGACCGCGAATCGAAATTCATTAGTTTGTCGGGTCATCATATGACTTACCACCAAAAAAGCAAGCAAATTAAGAGGAGTAAGGGATGGTTCGATAAAGCAGCTTGGATCGAGGAAGGGAATCGAGCCGGTCGTTGAGGCGTCCACTTCGAGGTTTTCACCCGTTCGCAGTCCTGCTACTTTTTCCCACTTGACCCAAATCCACCGGCCTTTCGGCTGCTCTCCGCCAAATCATCCACCACTTCCACCGGTGTCGTCAGCACAGGGTAGGGAATCAGGTTCACCAGTTTGTCACCCACATGAATTTCAGCCACCGCGTCGCCCAGATTCTCTATCAGAACGCGCACCTCGCCGCGGTATCCCGCATCGATCACGCCGCCGGTGCAGGTCAATCGCCGCGCCGCCATTGAAGATTTATCCCGCAGCAACGCTCCCAGCGGATCCCCCGTTGAGGTCGTCAATTCGATGGCAATTCCGGTCGGCACAACGGCGTTCCCAAGCGGAGCAAGCGTAACGGATTCGCTCGCATAGAGGTCATACCCCAGGTCTTCGCCCGGATGCGCAATCGTCGGTGCCTTGGCCGTTGGAGAGAGTAATTTCACTTTCAGCATCTGCTGAATATACCAGCCCGGCGCCAGCGGCCGGAGCGCCATCTTCTGGCCCGTACCCGGCTGCGAAGCCTCCTCAACCTTGAACTTTGGAACCACGAAACTCCGAAACCTTATAATTGCAGTGTCATGTCCTCATTCCGCCCCGTTTCCGAGCAACTGGCCTACCTTCGCAAAGGTTCCGTCGAAATCATCCGTGAGAGCGATCTGCGTGAGCGCCTCGAAAAGTCATTCCAAACCGGCAAACCGCTCCGCATCAAAGCCGGATTCGACCCCACCGCGCCCGACCTTCACCTGGGCCATACCGTGCTCATCCGCAAGCTCAAGCACTTTCAGGATATGGGCCACACCGTCATCTTCCTCATCGGAGACGGCACCGGACTCATCGGCGATCCCACGGGCCGCAACGCCACCCGACCTCCGCTCACCCGCGGCCAACTCGACGCCAACGCCGAAACCTACAAAGCCCAGGTCTTCAAAATTCTCGACGAGAAAAAGACCGAGGTCCGCTACAACACCGAGTGGCTCTTCAAACTCGATTACGAGGGCTTCGTCCGTCTGGCCGCAAAATTCACCGTCTCGCAGATGCTCGAGCGCGAAGATTTCAACAAGCGCTTCAATGAAGAGAAGCCGATCAGCGTCCACGAACTCCTCTACCCCATGATGCAGGGCTATGACTCCGTCGCCCTTGAGTGCGACGTGGAACTTGGCGGCACGGACCAGAAATTCAACCTGCTGATGGGCCGCAAACTACAGCAGGATTACGGCTTCCCGCCGCAAATCGTCCTCACCATGCCCCTGCTCGAAGGACTCGACGGCGAGCGCAAGATGTCGAAATCCTACGGCAACTATGTAGGCATCACCGAAGCTCCGCAAGAAATGTTCGGCAAGCTCATGTCGATCAGCGACGCGCTCATGTGGCGTTATTACGAGCTGCTCACCGACCTCACTCTCGCCGAAATCGAAAAGCTCCAAGCCGACGTGAAAGCTGGCACGCTCCATCCCATGCGCACCAAAAAAGATCTGGCCAAGCGCATCATCGCCGACTTCCACTCACCCTCCGAGGCCGAAGCCGCCGAAGAAAATTGGGCCAAACAATTCCAGAAAGATGAAGTGCCGGAGAACCTGGAAGAGGTCGAAATCCTTGCGTCCGAGGTCGGCACGCTCGTCCCTGGCATAATCAAGGTCGATAAAGTAATGGTAAAGGCCGGGCTCGCCGAGTCCAACAGCGATGCCCAGCGCAAAATCAAGGCTGGGTCACTAAAGATCGATGGCGAAACGTGCAAATACCCCGCCATCGAGATGTCGCCTCCGGCAGAAAGAGTCTTCCGGGTGGGCCGCAAGATGAAGAAAATCATCCTCAAGTAGCTCATCGCTAATGGGAGTCGATTAGAGTCAACATTTAGATTTGTGCAAACGACTCGTGGTACTCTGCCGTGCAAAGTCTCGGCGCGCTGAAAAAACTCTGTGTCGCCATGGCTGGTAATTCGGGTCCCTGCAGCTTCGAGGGAGACATGAAAAGACTACTTATCGTTGCCCTATTGTTTGCATCGTTCGGCTATGCCCAACAGAGGCCAAAGCCAACAGCGGGAAGCTCAAAGTTTGGTTTTCACGGCATCTCTCTTGGACAGCTAATCTCGACATTGCCATTTCGATGCAGTAAGCTCCCTGCTGCCTACCACTACTGTGAGGGGATCGTCGATAACAATTTGGTTACGATCGACGGCGTTGAGAAATCGAGGGTCACGTATTTCAGTGTTCTTTATCCAGGTCCCCTCTTCCGTGACTATCTGGAGCAAAACGAGCCTTACGGGTATTACGACAAAACCAGCGTAACTCCAATTAACCTTGCGCAAGCCATCCGGCTCCATAGCTTACAAAAGGGGGCAAGGACCCCACAATTGTGCTCCGCTGGAAAGGCTGAAGTTAAGGATTTGGCCAACAATATCGTTTACGTGCCAGATTCGGATTCCAAGCTTACACCTGAAGGGATCGGCAAGATTCCCGTCAATATGGTGATATACACCGCGGCCTCAGTAATGGACCCCGCTCATTGCAATCCGCTTGGGTCGACGGAGGCCTCGCTGCTAACCGAGGCAAGAAGTGCAACTTCATATGTGCCCACGCTAAAGCTCCGGGCTCCTACAGGACCGATTACCCTTTCAAGCTGGATTCGTCACGTTGCTCTGCACTATCTCGACTTGGTCGAGAAGTGTGCGGCGGCGAACGACTCGGAGAAGCACGATCTCTACGGAAAGTTTCTCGATGATCAGGAAAAGAGCCTTAACATCGATACTCAAGGCCCTGATCGAGTATTTGTAGAAGAAGTATTGAAACAGGTTAGGCGCTTGGGTGAAGCGCGGTACATAGATGACAATTGTGTATACCTCCGAAGGACACATGACGGGCGTATAGCGTGCGCGGGTTATTCCGCGAGCGCGCGTTACTACGCTAGTTGCAAGGCGGTAACTGAGGAAATGATTAATACGGGGAAGGTTGGGTATTTCGGGGAGTGTACGTTCAAGCATATTAACGGGGAAGTCGAGAAAGCAAAGAGAGCTCAAGAAGAGAAGGAGCCGTAAGACTTAGCCGGGTGCCCCACCTTCGACGCGCCGCTTTTGCGCGTTTAAGGTGGGATAGCAGAATACATCGCCCGCCGCCCGCTCTATACTGTCCCTATGTTCGCCCGCAAAATCCGCGTCGAGTACGACAACGCCGGGATCCCCACTCCCACGCCCCTCAAGTGGCTCGACAACTTCGCCATGCGCAGCTTCACCAACGACCAGATCTTTGACGACACTCTCCCCGTCGCCGACGGCCTCATCGAAATCGGCACCCGCGTGCCCATTGATTTTCTCAACGAACGCCTCACCGACTGGTTCCGCCGCAAGGGCTATCTCGCGGCCTCCGCCACCCTCCGCCTCACCGAACTCTAGCGCCCTTTCCGTATAATCGAACTCTGTCCGCTATGCACGAATCGAGCGTCTTGTCCGAGCCATCCCGTGCGCCTCGCCACGCTCTCTGCGTGGCGCTCATCGTGCTCCTCTGGCTTGCGCTCTACGTGCCTGGACTCTGGTCCCCGCCGTTGCTTGACGATGCCGACTCCGTACACGCCGAAGCCGCTCGTGAGATGATGCTCCGCCACGACTGGTCCACTCTCTACGTCAATGGTCTGCGCTACCTTGAGAAAGCCCCTCTGCTCTATTGGTCCATAGCCGCCAGCTATTCCGTCTTCGGCGTAACCGACTGGGCCGCCCGCCTGCCTCTCGCGCTAGGTGTCCTTGCACTGCTTCTGGCAACGTACTCCATCGGACGCCATCACTTCGACACACAAGCCGGACTCTACGCCGCGCTCGCCCTCGGACTCTCCTTCGGCCCCTACATCTTCACCCGCATCCTGATCCCCGACATCCTTGTCGCCCTCTGGTTGACGATTGGTCTGCACTGTTTTCTGCTTACGCTGGAGCAGCCCCGCCCATCGCTCGCTGCCTGCTGGGGATTGGCCGTTACCGCCGCGCTCAACGTGCTCACCAAGGGCCTCATCGGAGTGGTATTTCCCGTAGCCATCATCGTCGCGTATCTGCTCCTCACACGAAACCTGCGCCACCTCCTGCGCATGAGGCTCGCTTCAAGCATCGCCGTTTTCTTCGCCGTAGCCGCCCCGTGGCACATCGTCGCCGCGCTGCGTAATCCCGCGGCTGGGGAAGCCAAAAGCTTCTTCTGGTTCTACTTCGTCAACGAACATTTTCTGCGCTATCTGAATAAGCGTTTCCCCCGCGACTATGACACAGTGCCGCTCGTGCTCTTCTGGGCCATGGCGCTGCTCTTCCTATTGCCGTGGTCCGCCTACGCATTCAAGGCCGTGGCGTGTGTGCCGCATCGCTTGCGAGAACTCACCGCCCTCGACCGCCGCGGCCGCGCCTTGCTACTCAGCGCAATCACCATCGCCGTCATCATCGGATTCTTCAGCTTCAGCAGCCGCCAAGAGTACTACGTCCTTCCCGTGCTTCCGGCGCTCGCCCTCATCATCGGCGCATGGCTTAGCCAGGAGCAGCGCTCGCCCACCCCCTCGCCATTACGCCGCGCCGGTCAACGCACCGCCCTCACAAGTTTCCTCGTGGCCGTACCTCTGGCTCTGTCGGCCTGGGGATTGCTCTTGTTCTCGCAGCGTGTCCCTCCGCAAAGCGAACTTGCCGATCTCTTGACCAGTAACCCATCCGAGTACGCGCTCTCCTTCGGACACATCTTCGATCTCACCCCACGCGCCATGGGAATGTTTCGCCCGCAACTCCTCTTGATTGGCGTCGCATTCTTCTTTGGCACACTGGCAAGCTGGCTGTTGCGCCGCCGCAATCGAACCGGTGCCGCCAACCTTGCGCTGGCGCTGATGATGTTGGTTTCGTTGCAATGTGTTCACTCCGCGCTCGTCACCTTTGCGCCCATTCTTTCCTCGCGCGCGCTGTCGGACGCAGTCGCAAAACTCTACCGCCCCAATGACGTGATCGTGGTCAACGGCGCCTATGAAGACGCATCGACATTGAATTTTTACGGACACCTTCCTCTGCATGTATTGAACTCGCGCGAGAATGGAAACCTCTACGTCGGCTCGCTCTTTCCTGACGCTCCGGCTGTCTTTGAAAACGATGCATCGTTCGCCCGACTCTGGCGAGGCACCGGCCGCGTCTTCGTCTTCACCGCACAGAACCAGATCCCCGCTCTGCTCCAGCAAACGGGCTATCTCACCATCGCACGCAGTGGCGGCAAACTAATTCTGGAGAACCATCCATGATGCCTCCAGTGATGACGCACTCAGCAGATTTCATGACGATGTTCGCGCCCCTCTCCTCCGCTCCTGTCCTCTGGCGCGCGCTCTTAACCGTGGCTCTCGTCGGCACGGTTTCATCCACTGTTTTTCTCGCGCTCGCTCTCCTCGCCGCTCTGCGCAATCTACGCCTTGCACGCGCCCAATCGAAGGCCGCGTCCCCCACCGACCTGGTGCTTCCATTCGTTACGATTCTCAAGCCGCTCCACGGAGCCGAGCCGCGTCTCGAAGAAAACCTCGAGAGCTTCTTCCTCCAAAACTACCCAGCCTTCGAAATCATCTTCGGATGCCGCACCGCCGCCGACCCCGCCCTCGCCATAGTGGAGCGTCTCCGCGCACGCCATCCGCACATCGCCGCGCGCGTCGTGCTCTCCGGAGAACCGCAGTGGCCCAGCG
>Ga0364900_10286_pt1 | contig 18196 bp, 3 predicted proteins | sample ExccelJu500002D3_FD_206974 | JGI IMG/M metagenome (GOLD analysis project Ga0364900, IMG submission 206974) | Enriched cells from Trout Bog Lake Hypolimnion, Wisconsin, USA - BchlTB.July09.5000.02.D3 | ecosystem: Environmental > Aquatic > Freshwater > Lake > Hypolimnion/Profundal zone | place: USA...
GCCACGAGAAGGTCAAGTTGCCACCGTTCCGTGACATGCCGAGCTGGAAAAGCGTGGCAATGGTCTTGACGCTCGCGTTATTGTTGGCCTTGAGCGGATCAATTACACCCGAGCTGCAGGTTGCCGAGTTGACCAGCGTGCCGGCCGCGGTGGGCTTCACGACAATCGTGGCCGTGACCTGCTGGTTGCTCCCGACGTTGCCCAGGTTGAGGAAGGTGACGACGCGGCCAACGACGGTATAGTTGCCGCTGGGCGAAGCCGAAACAAAGCTCACCGTCGGCGGCAAGGTATCGACCACCATCACCCCCGGCGCAGTCGCCGGACCGAGGTTGGTCACCGTGAGGGTATAGTTCAGATTGTAGCCGGTCGCCACCGGGTCCGGGGAATCGACCAACCCAAGGGCCAGGTCGGCGGTGGGCGGGATCACGGTAGTGACCACTGAGGCAGTGTTGTCTTCCGAGTTGGGGTCAGGCGTAGTGGTAGTCCCCGTGGCCGAATTGGTGATCGTTCCCGAGGCGCCCGCCTGCAGGATAAGCGTGAGCGACGCCACAGCGTCTTTGGCCAGCGATCCCACGCTCCACACGACCACGCCCGACTGGTTAGTGACCGTCCCCTGCAAAGGAGTTGCGCTCACGAAGGCGGCGCCAACCGGCAGCGGATCTGAAACCACAACACCACTCGCGCTGGAGGGGCCAAAGTTGGTTACAGTCACGGTATAGATGATGTTGCTGGTGGCGATGACCGCTGCCGGCACCGCCGTCATGCCCACCGCGAGGTCGGCCGCGCCGGGAACCGGGCCGGAAACAGACAGGTTCAGTATCCAACCGTTGGCAATCGACCCAAAATTCAAATAGGAATCGTCATACACATACAGGCTCCACATCCCATTGGGGCTGGTATTCGTGAAGATAGAAAGGTTGGTCGCGAATGGGGGCGTCGTGGCGTTGGTGGGGAACGGCGACGGCGGCACCGGGAACGAGGGCGGCGTAAACGCGTAGGAGGTCGGCCGATAGGTGCCATTGGTGATCTGCGTTAGGAAAGGCAGAACGCTGTTGGTCGCATCGGAGAACGTGAGGGTCACATTGTTGATCCCGTACTGGCTGCCGCAATGCGCCATCAGATAGGTCTTTTGCCCGGTGGGGGACACCACCAGCGTATCGATGTCCTTCGGGTAACTGTGGCTCAAGTTCGCCAGCGTCACCTTCGCCTCGGTCACCAACCCGTTCAGGTTGCTGACGTTGATAACGGAAGGATAAGGCGTGGCCATGGCAAAGTCGTTTATGGTGATTGCCGCGTTGTTGGTAAACGTCACCGGCAGTTTGCCGAGGATGAAGGAGAACGTCGCGTTGCTGAGCACGGTGGAGCCGTCCCGGAGTTGGAGGATCGCGGTAAGCGCCTGGCCATTGGTGCCACTAGCCACGAAACTGAACGGCCGCGAAGCTGAAGGCCCATGCGCCACCAGCGCCCCGTAATTCTGCGCTCCGCTGGGAGCCGTCACGCCGTTGGTCGCCAGGAGCGTGGCCACCAAGCTCGTGGTATTAGTGCCGTTGGCGTTGCGCAAGCCAAAGAGCAGTGTCACTTGTTCGCCCGGATCAATCACCCCGTTCACCGGCCCGCCCTCGGCGGTGAGCGCCACACCAGCGGGGATCACCAAACTGCCATCGGTTTCCGAGATCGTCAGCGTGGCGTCCTTGGGATTGATGATGAGCGCATTGCCGACCTCATTGGTCAAGTGCAGCGGGACACTGTGCCCGCCATCCAGGATGTGATTGTCAACCACCCCAACCGCGAACGTCTTAGCCGTTTCCCCGTTGGTAAACACCAGGGTGCCGTTCGTCGGGTAGTAATGGACCCCGGCCTGCCCCGTGCCGTCGTTCGAGGTGTAGAAGTCCACTGAGACCGTGCTGTTAGTATAGTTGCTCCGCAGCACCGTGATCGTGGCGCTGCCGGCATTCTCGTTAACGCTATACTGGGCGCTCGAAAAGCTCAGACCCGCAATGTCGTCCGTGATGGTGACGGTCGCCACGTAAGGCGTGAGTAACTGCGCGATATTGGTTGGCGTCGCGTTGGTCAACGAGAACGTGAAGGTCCGATCGCCCTGGATAAAGCGATTGGTGACGATCGTCAAAGCCAGGATCTGGGAGGCCTGGCCGTTGGTGAAGATCAACGAACCGCTGCTGGCGACATAGTCGGCTCCGGCGATTGCCGTGCCGTCCGCCGTCGCATAATCGACCCCGATCGTCCCCGTATTGACATTCGACCGAACGACCGTGATCAGCAGATTGGTGCCGCCGCTCTTCATAATCCCGTAGTTGGCATTGGTCGTGACCGAAAACGCATTGGTCACCACGGAAAGATTCGTGTTCGCCAAGCTGATTCCCGACTCCACATCCGAAAGCACAACAGTGGCGGAACTGGGCGTGCCCAGGAGCGCCGGCGCACTCGGATTATAGAGGTTCACGCCAAAGGAAAGGTCGCCGGTGACATTGGTATCGTGCATCACCTGGAGCAGGAGGCTCTTGACGGTGTCGCCCGCCTGGAACGTAAGCACACCATTGGTCGGCACGTAGTTCACCCCCGCGGTGGCGGTGAGATTGGTAGTGACGTAATGCACGGTGGTAACGCCATTGGTGCCGTTCTGCCGCTGCACCGCGAGCGATACGGTACCGACGGTCTCGGGCACCAGATAGAACGGCGCGGAGAATGTAAGGCCAACCTCGTCATCCACGATAGTCGCCGGCACACTCGTCGGCCCGATGATCCTCGCGCCGCCGGTGGCGTTCGACAGCAGCACAGAGAAGGTCTGGTTGCCTTCGTACTGGGTGGTCTGGAGGATTTGGACCCCAATGGTCTTGCTGGTTTCCTTATCCTGGAAGGTTAACGAGCCGTTGGTGGCTACATACTTCAATCCCGGCAGTGCGGTGCCGGGCAGCGTGCCGAAATTCACCGACACCACGCCGCTGCGGCCGTTGGTGCGAATGATGGTGACCGGAAGGAAACCGTCGCCTTCGCCCACAATGTAGTTGGTCTGGCTGAACATGAAGCGTCCCGGGGAACTGTTTGTGCTCTGGATCGTCAGCGCCGCCTCGGATGGAGCGCTCAGCAGCGTGTTGACCGTATTTGATAACTGCATGGCCACGGTGGCATCGCTGATCATCAGCGGATTGTTCAGGATCGGGATTTTGACCTGCAACTTGGTAATGCCGGGCTGGAAGACCAGTGTGTTGCTGACGGTCGTGTAATCGACGCCTGCCACCGCGGTGCCGTTGGTCGTCGTGAAGAAATCCACCGCAGCACTGCCGCGCGTGCTGCCCTGGCGGGACACCTCGACAAAGAACGCACCGCTGGAATCATTCTGCCACACCGAATAGGGGAGCGATGAGAAACTCACCGTGCTATCATCGTTCAGAATGGTCAGGAGGGCGAAAGTCTGCACGCCGAAGCCGGCCGGCGGCGACGGATTGGACAGGTAGTTGCTGACCAACAAGTCCGGGGTGATCACGAAATCATCGATCACCGGCACCAGGACCGACTGCAGGGTCTCCCCGGGCGGGAACTGCAAGGTGGTTTGGACATTGGAATAGTTGACCCCGGGCACCGCGGTGAGCGGCACCGTGGTGAAATCCACGGTCATATTTCCCGCCGTCCCGCCCTGGCGCCGGACGGTGAGCACCGCGTTCGTCGCATTCTCATCGACCTGGAAGTTTCCGGCGGTGAATTGGAACGTTCCCGAGCCGGCAAGCGAGCCGCCATAAATGCGGGCAAGGTGCTGCCGGGACGCGCCGTCATAGGAGGTGAAACCGCCGCCGATCACCATCATGCCGTCCGTTTGCAGGGCGACGGTATTGATGTAGGCATTGGCGCCCAGGCCGAAGTTGATTGCCGGATCGACTGTCCCGTCCGGCAGCAGCCGGGTAATGCGATTGCGGAAGACTCCGTTGGCATGGGTGAACAGGCCCGCCAGCACTATGCGGGTGTCGGGCTGCACCACAATGGCATCCACCGTATCGTCGGCACCCGGGCCCACGTTGAACGCGGTATCCACCTGACCGTTGATATTCAACCGGGCGATATGGTTGAGCGAATAACCGTTGAAATTGGTGAAGGAGCCACCCACCAGCACCCGGCCGTCGAGCTGGATCGCCAGCGCCCGGACTGCGTCGGAGGCCCCCGTGCCGGGGTCAAAACGCGTGTCCAGCGTGCCGTCCGGGTTGAGCCGGGCGATGCCGTTGCGACCAACGCCGTTGATAACCGTAAAGCTGCCGCCGATCAGGATCTTGCCTCCCTGGACAGTGTTCGTGGGATAAACGGCGATGGCATAGACAGTGCCGTTGATGCTCAAACTGGGGTTGAAGGTGCCGTCCAGCAAGCCGGCGTTGTCCAGACGAGCAAGACCCGGATGGCTGTAACCGTTCATGTTAAGGAAACTCCCGCCAATGAGCAGCCGGCGATCGGGCACGAAGGTCTCTGCCAGCGCGAAAACAGTGTTGTCGCCACCCGCGCCCGGGTTAAACGAGGAGTCCAGCGTCCCATCGGACATCAAGCGGACCAGGCCGTTGCGGTTCAGGCCGTCCATCTTGGTGAAGGGGCCGCCTGCCAGAATGCGGCCATCGCTTTGGACCAACACGGTCTGGACCAGACCATTGGCGCCGGCGAGCCCGTTGAGGAAGGTGGGGTCGATCGAGCCGTCGGCATTCAGTCGCACAATATGGTTGCGCGGAAAGTTGTTGACGATGCTGAATGCGCCCGCAGCAACAATCTGGCCATTGGTCTGGAGCCCGACACTATAAACGTCCCCGTTAAACCCCGGGTCGGGCGCAAAGAATGTGTCCACCGAGCCCGCTGGATAATTGAAGTATTCCGCATCGACAATATAGATCCGGGCGCTGGTTTGGGATCCCAACATCCCCGCGGGAGTCGTGGCAGACAAATTGACGGTGAAATAGAAGTTGGTGAACGGCGGTCCGTTCGTCAGCCCGTCGTCCAGAACCGCTACGTCGAATGTCTTGGTCACTTCCCCCGGGCCGAAGGTCAGCGTGTTGTTCGTGGCAACGTAATTCGTCGAGGCGAAGGCCAATGGCCCATCGGCGGTGGAGAAGTTTACTGTCAAGGTTTGGGCTGCGCCGCCGGTGCGAATGACGGGAATTGTGATATACCCACCCTTCTCACTGGCCTGGTAGCTGGGAGCGCTGAATTGCAGGCTGCCGTAATAGTCGTCGTTAATGATCGTCACGGTCGTGGCGGTGGGTGTCCCGGCCAGGACGAATGGCGCATTGGTGTTAGAAACGATGGCGTTGGTCAGGTAGGCGCCGAAAGTCCGGTTCGTGCCGATCACCCCGTCGAGGGTCAGCGGGACAACCACATACCGCGGCGAAGAATCCAGATTGGTCCACACCAGAGTGTTGGTCACGCCGGTGTAATTCACCCCACTGATGGCCGAGCCGTTCGTAGTGATGCAGTCCACCGTAAGGGCCCCCTTGTTGGCGCCGGAACGGTTAACAGTCAGGATCGCGGCGCCCGAGTTCTTGTTCGTGACATAAGTGGCAGAGGAGAAGGTGACGTAGCCGGGATCGTAGTCGTTATCGACGATCGTGAGCGTGGCTGCGGAGAGGCCGAGGGGAGCACCTTGAACATTGGTTAGCCGCAGGTTGACCGTGAGGCCGTTGGGCTCGCGGATTCCATCGTCGAGGATCCGGATGTCCCGGTTGGTCAGGCTGGTAATGCCAGGGGAGAACGAGAGCGTCTTGGTGGTGAATGTATAGTTGGAGCCGGCGCGGGCGGTGCCATCTAAGGCCACAAGTTTAAAAGACGGAGAGAGGGCAGAGCCATTGGTGCGCGTGATAATTATAGTCGCATTGGTTCCACCTTCGTTGACGTAAAAGTTGGCGGACGCAAAACCGATAACGCCAGCATTATGATTGTCGTCCACTATGGTGAGGGCCGCGCTGGCGGCGCCCAAGGCATTACCCAGCGGGATGTTCTGGCCACCCAGGAAAAACTGATCGGCACCGCTGGGGTTGGCTAATTGGACCTGGGTGTCCACATCCCCGGCCACTCCGCTGTTTTTGATCGTCAGGAGGAGGGTTCCTGGGGGATAAGGGAACCAGACATGGCCATAAATGTCCGTGGGGATGGAGTTGTTGCCGAGAAACCCATCACTGTGCGCACGGGTAATGGCGCGGGGATAGGAGGAATAATAGGGCTGAAGTGCGCCGCCATCCGGCCACCAGGAGCCCAAGTACAGCGGCGGGGGGCTGTTATAGACATAATCGCTGCCGCTTTGGGCCAGGCCGGGTTGCACCGCAAAGTTGGCCACAGAGTAGCCGAGAGCGCCATTGGCGCGGATTAAGTCCACATTCAGAGCAAGCTGGCTCTTGTTCACCGAGTAGTTGGTGTAAAGCAGGCCTATGTTCCCCGGCCCCGGCGTGGAGCCGCCCACCAGTCGAGCAAAATTGCTGCGGTTACGCACGCCATCCCGGGCCTTGGGTTCGGTCCAGATATTGGTGTCAATCGTCGAGGAGGGGTAATCGGAATCGAACCGGATGGAGGCATCGGCCTGGCCGCCGCCGACCTGCTTAAAGTCGCCGCCAATCACGACGTTGCCATCGGGCAAAACCTGCGAAGTATAAACATAGGGCCGAGGATCCGGATTCGGGTCCGGATTGATTGGATCGTCCCATTGCCGGTCGTAGTACTTGCGGTGAAGGCCAGCAAACTGGTTGTAGGCGGTGTCGAGGAAAGTGGTATCGACCGTGCCGTCGGCATAGAGCCGGGCAAACCCGAGCCGATGGGTGCCGTTGAACGAAGTGAAGAGGCCGCCCGCATACATGCTGCCGTCCGGCTGCGCGCTGATATTAAAGACGGTGTCATCGGCTCCCGTGCCCGAATTAAATGTGTTATCCACCGTGCCGTTACTGTTCAGCCGGGCAATGCGGGCGCGCTGAGCAATGCCCACGTTCTGAAACTCCCCGCCAATCACTATCTTCGTGCCGCCCTGGATCGCCACCGTCCGGACCGCACCGTCCACGCCGAATCCGAGATTGGCATTAAATCTGGTATCGGAGCTGCCGTCAGCGTTAAGCCGCGCCAGACCACTGAGGCTCTGGCCTCCCAGATTAGCGAACTCCCCGCCGATCACCACTTTGCCATCCGGTTGGAGCGCCACGCACCAGACGGTACCATCGGGTGCATTCGTGCCCGGGTCGAAGCTTGAATCCAGAGAGCCGTCCGCGTTATACCGGGCGATATGCGCGCGAGGGACCTCGCCGATCATCGTAAAGTCCCCGGCAATGATGACCTGGTTGTTGGTCTGAACCGCCAGCGCCCAAACAGCGTCATCCGGGTCCTGTGTTGGAGCGAAGGTTGTGTCCTGCGAGCCGTCGGAGTTGAGACGGGCGATGTACTTGCGGTCCGCGCCGTTGTACTGCTGGAAGGTGCCGCCGATCATCATTTTCCCACTGCCATCGGGCAGCAGTGCCAGCGAACTGATCATGCCATCATTGGCGCCGGTGCCCGGATCAAAACTCGTATCGATGGGGCCGCCGGGCGTGGCGCGGGCGATGCAACTGCGCGATGTGCCGTTATAAGTCGTGAACTCACCCGCCACGATTGCCTTGTCATCAGGCTGCACGGCCAGCGCCCACACTGTGCCGTCCGTCCCCGGGTGAGGTTGGTTCGACGGAACCGTCGCCACCGCCGGTTTCATCTGGCTGCCGAAATCAGTGTTGTAGAACTCGTCCACCGAGCCAGCCGGGGGCGCCTTGTCCTCGAAGAGGATCGTGACATGGCATTCGCTGTTCTCGCCAACCGAATAATTCGCACTGTCAACCGTTTGGTAAAGGGTGATATTGAAGTCCTTGTTGAATTTCGTAAGCTGGTCCTCATTGACCGTAAAGGTAATGATGCCTACGCCAGTATTTCCGATGGTGACGTCGCCATCTGCCATTGTAAAATCATAATTGGGAAAGGCGTCCAGATTTGTGCCGCCCCAGGGAAAGATCCAAGGACAGGCATTGTTGGTGTTGGGGATGGCATATTCGGAACCGGGGTTAAGCGCAAAGAAATTATTGGCATCCTGTGGACTGATGCTGTCGGCTATCCTCGCGTTGACGCGGTAGTGGATTGTTTCACTCCGAGTGCCCGGCACACGCTGGTGGGTGCGAAGGACGCCGATATTGACCTGTGTCCAGAAACTATCAACGTCCCGGGGCACACGATAGTTCTTCTTCCCGAAATTGTACACGTCGTGAGAGGGAGCCGCCGGGGTTCTTGCTGTCCAGGAGTTCTGATCCGGATCCCCCCCCAAACCCGCCATGCTCAGGATGCAAACCGTGGCTGTGGCGAATGGCGTGTCGAGCCGGGGCGGAGACACGTTCGTTGTCTCGAAGGCGTCGAGCCGGGGGTTGGACAAAACGACGCTAAACTCCTTATCCACCCAATTCGCGGGCCACAAGGAATCGATGACCCCCGGGATCAGCACCGTATCAAGCGGGTTGTTGGTGGAATTGTAGCTCCCCCGAGTCGAGTTGATCGGAATAACGATCGTCTTGCTCATCTCGAAATCGTCGAAGACCAGCGTGCCCGAGACCGGCGTGTAATCAGTCCCTGCCACCGCGGGTGCCACGCCAGCCGAGATCGAGTTGGTATTAACTAGGTCGGCGGTCGCGTAATCCACGAGCACCCGCCCGCTCGATCCCGCGACTCGAGTCACCGTCACCAGCAGCCCCTGCGGATCGTACTGATAATAGGTATCATGCACGGTTTCACCGCCTGTGTAGGACAGCCCTTGTAAAGATTCCCATTCGGTGCACTGGTAGAGCGGCGCCGGCATCCCCAAGCCGCCATTAAACTCCCAGCCGTAGACATCGGACTCCTCGCTGGCAAACCGAAAGGAACCCGAGGGACGAAACGCCCAGTTTAAAACAATCGGACCCACAGCCACCTGCGAAAGCCAGCTAAAACTTTGCCCTGTACCCGTAATTGAAATACCCTTTCCCACCATGCTGTCCACGGCAATGTAATAAGTGGTCCCCGCCGTGGCGTTGAAACGCACAATGCTCGGGCCGTTGAATGGGAGCTGCACGTTGTAAACTTGGGGGTTGTCTAATTTCTGTATTGGATCGGTCACCGAGGTCATAACCTCGTGGAGGAAGGGATAGTAATCGTCGTTGGCAGCTACCTGGATCAACTGGGAGATGTTCGGGCCGATATAGACCGCCACCACCGTGTCCAGGATCGTCCCATTGGTATCAACGCTGCCGAGGGTGTCCAAGGCGACCTCCCCGCTTTCCGGCGCCGTCCACTTATACCAAAGGGGGTGATGGGGCGTGAACCCCGCATGGCTGGGCCCGCCGGCATCCGGCACGATCCCGGTATTATCGTTGGTCACACTGCCCCATTGGCCGGAGATGGCTTGGGCCGTGCTAAAATTGGTCTGGCACCAGCCGACGCTCGCCGCCAGGCCGAGCCAGGCAAGCAGACCGAACTGCACCACCGCCCACCGGCCCGGGAAACCGCTATTTATTCGCAATCTTCGCATAACACTTCAACGCTTTCAAAAGTTGACTAAACTCACTATGGACGCCCTGCCCTCGTCGATAGCCAACCACAACCAAAATCATTTTCGCACGGCTCGCCGGCCAAGCCGCACCCGCATCCCGCAAGATCAGGAGCAATCCAGGTCACCCATGCCACCCGCCGGACTAAGGCGACTGCGCCTGCACCCGGTAATACCGCGGGGCATTGGCCTTGATCGGATCCGTGTAAGTGGCTCGCCCCCCCAGAGTCGCGTCCGTCACGAAATTCGTCACGAGCTGCCAGTTGGTCCCGGGCGTTAGCGGCGACGGGGCGGCGTAAAGGGCATTGGTCGAGAGCGGAATCGTGTTCCAGGAAAGCACGATCGAGCGCACGGGCTGATTCGTGAACGTCCCCGTCAGCATCAGGCTGGCCGGTGTCAGCACCGGGATCGGGTCCGGTTTCAGGATCGTGCCGTCACAAGTTGCGTTGGCGCCGCCGGTCGCTGGATAGGGCTGGCCGTTGGAGTTCAGATTGCAACTATAGACCAGCGCCCGGTTCAACCGGTGCACCGAGCCGTCGGTATAGGTCACGTTGGTGGATGAGAAGAATCCGGTGTTGTAATTGCTCACCCAGCAGAATCGCCCGCCGCTCGCGCCAGCGTAGCCGTATTTGAGGTTGAGCTTTTCGGCAATTGAATGGCCAGCGACGACCGCGTCGCCGTAGTAAACGGTGAAGTTCGGGTCGAGGTTCACCCCAATAAAGTTGCCGAGGTTGTCCGCGTTGGTGGTCCAATCCTTCAATTCCAGCAAATCCACATAGAGCGCATTGGTGAGACCGGTGCGCTGGAAGTTGAAACGGGTTCGGGCATCCCGGCCATCCAGGATCAGCCGACCGACGGCGGCGTTGTTATTGTAGCCCGCCGTCACGGGGCCGCGGTCCTGCCCGGACCAGAGATTGGGGACGAGGGCGCCGGCGGGGCCGGTATTAGAGATGGTCGTAGCGAGCAGGCTGGAGCTGGCTGGCAGCACCGGCAGGTTGATGCCATAGCCCGCGTACCAGGTGTTCTTGTTGGTGACGGCGTCAGCCCCAACATTCAGGCTGCCGTCGTCGAGGTAATCAGTAGCGGAAAGCGTCAGCGCAGCGCCCGCTTGCAGCACGTGATTGCTGACCAGCAGGCTGCTGCCTTGGATTGTCATCGCCCCGGCCGTGCCCGGAGCCAGGAAAGCGCCGTTGGTGAGAATGACGGTCTGGGCCTGCTGCACCCGGAGCGCGCCGCCGCTGGCAAAGAAGGTGCCGCTGTTCCGGAAATAGTTGGCGAAGATGGCAGCCCCGTAGTTAGTGACCCCCCCAGTGTTGACGAAGGCGGCATAGGCATTGGTGGAATTGTCCGGGCCGGAGTACGGGGAGGTTTGTGAACCGCCGAATACCGCGAAGTTTGCGCACTCGATGATACCGTTGTTGGTAAGGTACTGCAGCCTCGGTGTCGCACCCGGCCACAGAATGCTCGGATTGAGATAGTTGAGGATGCCGACCGGGGCGAGAGAGTCTGACCCGTTGGTGGTCACGGTCAGCCGGCGGGTGTCGATCAACAGGTTGGACGTGACGTTAAAGACATCACGGATGAAGATGCTGTCATCGTTCGTGTGGGCGACGGCGTTGGTGACACTGAGGTTGAGGGTTTGCACCATCAGCAGCGATTGGGGCGCGACCTGGAGATCGACGAAGAGCACATGATAGCGGTTGGTGACCCCGGCCACGAAGTTGGTCCAGCGCGCGCTGAACAAGTCACAGATGCCGATTGGGCGGGGCATGGTGGGCACCAGCACGTTGGTGAGGTTCAGCAGGCCGTTGGTGCTGCGGAGGTAAACGTCGGCAAAGGGCGAGGCAATCTGCGCGCCGGCGCTGCCCCCAAAGTGGTTGGTGGCCTTCATCAGCAGATAGCTCCCACTGCTGATTTGCGCCTCGGGCAGCGTCAGGTATTTGTCCGCTGTCAGCTCGATACGACCGGGCTGGTTGGTCACGTTCTGTCCCGGCACATCGGCCAGGACGACCGAGCCGGGCTGGAACAGGGCCTGATAGGCGGTATATTGATTGGTGACATTGCCGGCTATGAAGGTGCCCGGCGGGATAGTCGTAGGCGCGGCCGCCGTCCCAAAAAAGTACTGACCGCCCTGGACCTGGTAGATGCCGTAATTCTCCGGGATATACGTGGGACGGTTAATCCCGCTCCCGGCGAAACCATCGAGGAAAAGCTGGATGTTCGTATAGGTGAGGAACGTATCCTGGATATAAATGAAGTTGGTCGTGATTCCCTGGGCATTAGTCGAAACGGACGAAAGCTCCACGATGTCCGGATCCAGCGCGTATTGGTAGTAGGATGACAGATAGACTTTGGCGGTTATCGTGGGGTTGGTGTTGCTTAAGAACACGGCGCGAACCGTGCGGTTGGAGCCGGACGTATCCGTCACATCCAGCAGGTACGGCACAAAATTGGTGCCGCCCAACTGCTGAAAGGTAACGGTGTAGTTGCGGTTGGTGACAAGGTGATACTGAGTTGTGGGCGGCGTGGAGCCGTAGTAGGCGGACGGATCAATGCCATTGGGGTAGAGATTCGTGTTCGCGATGCCCAGACCCCAATAACCGTCAAAAAAGCCACCGCTGAAGAAAATCGTGCCGCTGGTGCCATTGCCATTGAAGCCGGAATTGTCCATGGTCAGGATCCCGTGGCTCAGATCGAGGTTTTCCCCACTCAGGCTCAGCAAGCTATCAAAGCCCATGCCGATCGTGCCGGGATTATAAATGTTGGAGGCATTGACCTGGCATTTGACGCCGGCCCCTGTCCCAACCAGGTTGAACGACAAGCCGCTAATAATGATCACGTTGGAAGTGCCAACGGTTCCGCAGTCGATCGTGCCATTGTTGTAGAGGCTGCCCGCCCGCTGCCGGGGGCCGGCTGGAGGCGGGAATGTCTCCATGCGAAAGCCGGCGTTGCAACTCATGACCGCCCCAAAATCATTCGTGTAATTCAGCGTGCTCGAGGTCTCAAAAGGCTTCGTGGTGACCGGCAGTGTAAGCAAGGCTGCATTGGTGAAATTGATCAAGAACTCGCCATGGTTGACGAAGTTGGACGCGTCAATCGTCGGCGGGACTTCTGGCGGACATTGCACTACACCCCAGTTCTCGTAGAGGGAGGACGTTTGGCTTAAGGCCGCCGGTCCAAGAACCAGCGCCATCAGGCCACAAAGTAACTTCTGCTTCATATATTATTCTGGCCGGTCTGCGTCGGCCGGCTCGGGCTTGTTCACAGGTGCTCGAAGACGTTGACTGCGTAACTTTGCTGGGTAGTGCGGCCCAAGGCATCCGTCGCTCGAATGACAAAATTATAAAAGCCCACCTGGTTGGGCGTGCCCGAAATGAGGCCCGTAGAGGGGTTGATGGGGTTCAGGCCTGGCGGCAGGCCCGGCGAACCCGGGGCCAGCGACCAAGTGATTGGGGCCTGCCAGTTGGACGTCGCGGCGCTCGTTTGCAACTGGGCGCTGTAAGCCACGCCGTTCGTGCCGTCCGGCAAATACGGCGGAGAAATCTGGGTCAAAACCTGGTTCTCCAGGGTCAGGATGCTGGTGCCGTTCGGATAGACAATGGGTGAGTTGGTGGTCGCATCATAGGAGGCCCAGACAAAATCCAGCAGCGCCCCAGCCTCATCAACGAACGACGGATAGGTGCCGTTCAAATAGATCGGCCCAACCTTGTTAAACTGGAAATTCACCGCCCCCCGGATGTTGCCCGGCCCGGCCACAGCGTTCACCGGGAGCGGATCGACGACGGCCTGACCGGCCATGTCAAAAGCCGGCGCGGAACGAGTAACCGACGGGATGGAGGGGAAACCGCTGGTGAGATCAAACGCCGAGAACAATATATCGGGCTGGGTCACCACGCGTTGAACCGTCTGCGGCAGCAGAATTCTGGTGATATTGGTAATCCCGTTGACCACCACCGTCTTGTTGCTAACCGCGGTCAACGTGTAGTTATTGACGACCGGGCTGTAAAACTGCCCCAGCAGGTAGTCATAATCCCGGCGAATGAAGGTGACTTTCTCGATCCCCTGGCGCACCGCGATGGTGTTCTGCGGGCAGACCACCGAGTTCATCAGATAGACATTATTGGTAAAGTAGGTGATGACGACCTGGGAGAATGCCTGGCTGTTGGTATAGCCCACGGGAGCATTGGTGGCCGACGCCACCACATTCGTATCGTAATTGAGGAGCGTCGCCTGGAGGCCAACAATGGCAACGCCGCACATATTCGTGGGAAGAATGAAGTATTCCCCCGTCACGATATTGGTCGGGTAAGTAAAGGAAGTGGTATTGGTGATCGGCGGGCTCCCGGCTACAGACCAGGGCGAGTTGGTGACGACGGTGGTCTGCACCGTAATCCAAGCCAAGCCGACGTGGGAAACAATGTCCGGCAACGGCACCGCCACCCAGGCGTTGTTAATGAATTGAAAGGTCACCACATTGTTGAACGTGTGGTGATACCAGGTCTGGACGGTGAGCGTGCGGTTGGTCACAAACGCCAGGTGCGGCGGGGTGCCATAGGGATCGAACGGGTAATTAGTGAAGTAGGCTGTGAAGTTGGTGACCCAGATGTTCGTGAAGATCGGCGTCGTGGACGCGATGCTCAAATTTGGATACAGGGCCTGCAAGGCCGCCGCATTATTGGTCAGCGCCTGCGCCGCCAGCATCGTCAGATTCGACGTAAACAGCAGGTTGGTGGTCGGGTCGGTGACAAACGTGACGGCGTTGGTCCCCGTGCCCTCGGTATTCATTTGGTTGGTCGCATAGAGCCAGCGCAGCCCGCCGATGTCGTCCCGGGTCAGGCCGGTGTGGAACCAGCCATAGAAGCTCGCGTCCGGCAGCGCGAGCTTGGGCGTCGCCAGCGCGCTGTAGGTTGTCCCGTTCGGGTCCACCAGGAACTCGACCGCATCGCCAAAATCGGGAACGCAACCCTGCTGGATTTCATAGGTGAACAAATTGCCATTGACATAGCGCGAGGGGGCTATGGTGATCGGGTCAAAATTACGCTGACCGACCGCGAAATCGAACCGGGGGCAAGCCAAGCCCGGCGGCAGGACGCGGGCGCGTATGCACCAGGTCCAGCGCTCGGGATCGACCAAGCCGAGCCGCTCGATGAGCAGCTCCATGGCGACTGACTTCAGATCGAAGAGATGCAAGGCGGACGCGGTATAATTGATGCGGCTCTCCTCGAGCGGGACCTCGTGGAGGTCCGCGCTATACGCGGACACATTGGTCAGGTTGTTGAAGACGGCTACCGCCGCGTCCACCGCCGCCACGCCATCGGCGCCAAAATAATCGAGAAAAGTCTGGTCATAAGAATAATACAACACCGGGTTGTTCCAGCGATATCCTTCCCCGAAGTTATGGGGATGCCAGGCGAAGTCGGTGCTAAAGATAACCCAGCCACTGGCCGGCAAGGTCATATAGGTCAGTTTCTCGTACCCAAGGGTAGTGTCTTGCCACGCCTCTTGCGGGCCGAGCATGGAGAAGGCGGAAACCGGCAGCGGAGCGACGGCCAAGCCGAGCCCGACCAGCCAGCAGCCACAACGATTAAGAAGACGCGACATAAATAGTATCCTTCTAGCGCACACGCAGCACCCGGTAATAGCTGGCCGGACTGCCGCCAACAAACATGGAGTCAACCGTTCCCGGGGCAAACCGCATTCCACCAAAGCTGGTCCAGCTCTTGAGATTCGTCGAGACCTGCACCTGATAGATCAGACCCGGCTGCGTGTTCCAGTTGAGGAAAGGACCTTGCACCGTGGGTTGGAGCCGGATGCGCAGGACGCTGGCCGCGTTGGTCGGGCAAGTGCCGGCCAGAAACTCGTTGAGGTTCGACACGCCGTCCCCGTCACTGTCCGCATACGGCGACGGCCAGCTCCAAAGATCGGTGCCGAAATAGTAAGTCATCCACTCGTAAGGGATTCCCCCCCAGGTAAGCGTGCCGTAGGTGCTGTTGGTGGCCGCGCCGGAGAGCGGCGAGACGCGGCCATCGGCCAGCACGTAGTCCAACTGGTAAGTGTGGGTGGTGCCGGGAGCCAGGCCGGTCATCGTCCACCAGGTATTGGTAACCACGGCGGTCGGCGTCGCAGCCCCATCCGCATAAACCTCGTAATCAGCCACGTTGAAACCGGCCAGCGGCGGCCAGCTCACCGTCAGCGCGTTTGAACTTAGCGCCGTCACCAGCGGCGGGTCGAGCGCCGTGAGCGGCTGGAGGGTGGAAGCATAGCGCTGGGCGAACAGGTCGTTGCCCAATGCCACCCCAACGAAGCTGGACCAGGCCACCAGGAAGCGCGATTGCCCATCCGCGGCGACAAAGGGATGGATCTGCGGACCGATCGTCGTCGTATTGACGAGGAACTCATTGCCCTGAGGGGTGAGGTCACTGCGCAAGAACCGACCGAACACCCCCTCCCGGGAGCCGTCCTGGCCCAAGCTGGTCCAGACTGCCAGGACGTCCGCGCCGAGCGAGGCCAATTTAGGAGCATACTGGTCCCCGAAAAGGTACTGATTCAGGCGCGCGACCGGACCGGCGGCCGCGCCCGTGTTCAGGAAGGCTCGCGCATAGACGTCCCAACTATTCGTCTTGATACTGGTAAGGTCTTTCTCCGACCAGGCAATCATAAACCCGCCGTTGGGGGCGGCCGTGACGCTCGGATTTGCGCACACGTTGGTGGAGGTGTTGACTGGAATCTCACTCCAGGCGGACGTGCCGTCCGCGTTGAAAATCCGGGCATAAACATCCACGCTGTTATCGAAGCGCTCCTGCTCGGAGACCCAGGCGACGACGAATCGGCCGTCACTCAATCCAACAACGGCAGGCGTGCGCTGGTTGTAGCTCGTGAACTGGTTCACGAGGAATTCGCCGCCGACCTTCTGGCCCGTGGGCGAGAGCACCTGCGCGTAAACATCCTGCAAGCTGCTGCCGCTATATTCGTTCAAGCTGCCCCAGGCCACCACGACGTTGCCGTTGGCCAGCACTGCGACCGCCGGGGTTACTTGAAAATTGTTCGTGAAAGTATTGACCAGCACGTCGCTGGCGGGAGTAACCCAGGTTCCGCCCGCCGAGAGGAAACGGGCGTAAATGTGTTGGTAGCTGCGCCGCCCCCCCTGCCAGGCGAACACTGCCCCGCCATTGTTCAGCAACGCAACCTGCGGGCGTTCTTGATCGCCCGCGCCGCTCGCGTTGACGCGGAAAGAGGAAAAGGACCCGGAAAGGCTGCTGTCCAACCGCCGCGCGCTGATCCCCAAACCGTCGCCGTCTGTGACATTGTCCTCCCAGACCAGGTACCCGCCCGTGGCACTGATACCGAGACTGGGATGAGCTTGGTCTCCCGGCAACGCTCCAGCGATGGAGTATTCGACGCCGTTGGTGATGTAGCTATTGGTTTGGCCAAGAACAACGGCGGGGGCGGCAACCGCCAGGCACCCGCAGACTAACGCATTACGGGCGAATAGTGACAATGACATACGATCAAGCATTTCCGGAAATCTGTGACGGTTTGAACAATTCAACAAAGTTGATCGGGCCGACGCGCCACTTCCATCAGTTCTTTTCCTGCCCCGCCGGCGCCGGCGGTTGCACCGGGATCGCGCTCTGCGCAAACGGCATTTCCTCCTCCGTATGCATCCGATTGCCCGCTGGGTCGATGAGCAGGGGAGTGACAAAAATAAGCAGGTTCTTCTTCTCGGTCGTCTTGGATTCATTGCGGAAGAGCCGGCCTACGAGGGGCAGGTCGCCGAGCACCGGCACCTGATCTTTAATCGTGTTTACCGTCTCGGACAGCAGCCCCCCCAACACCACCGTTTGGCCGTCCCACACATTGACCGTCGAAACCACCTGACGCACCGTGAAACGTGGCAGAACGGTAGGCACCACGGTAAACCCCTGCGCGCTGGAAGACAATATCCCCGAGGTAAGCACCTCGTTGGGGCTGTCGTAGCCTACGAATTCCGTGAGCGTCGGGATCAGAGTCAGGTTGATGGTGAAGCCATCAGACAGCACGCAAGGAATCACGTCCAGCACTGGCCCCAACTCCATCTGCTCCGGCAGCGGATAGACGATCGTGGCCCCCGGATTGACAATAGTCTGACCGTTGCCGCCGGATTGGGCATTCTGTTGTGAGCTGAAACTAAAAGCTGTGATGACCGACTTAACATCGGCGGCTTTCATCTGCGCCTGCCGACCGCTCGTGGTAGTAACCTCGGGCTGAGCCAGAAGCTCGGATCCGGAGCGCTGCTGCAGCGCCTTAATGACCACGCGAAACTGCGGGTCCGTCAGGATACCACTCAGGGTGAAGAGGGGACTGCCGACGGAACGCAGGCCGGAGGTCAATTGCGCGTCGGTAGTGCTGGCCGGTATGGTGGTGCCGGCGGCGGGGTTGCCGGGGAAGACACCCGACGGATTGGCCGGGGTAGACGCGCCGGTAAAGGATGGGGCCGAGCCGGCTTGCGCGCCAATCGTGCCGTTGTTCATCAACATATTGCCTAAGTACCAATCAAAACCTAGGGCTTTATCGTCCGTCTGGGCAACCTCCACGAACTTGGATTTGATGTTCACCTGGGGCGGCACAATGTTGAGGACTTGAATCGCCGCCTCAATGATG
>Ga0364900_10288_pt1 | contig 18168 bp, 18 predicted proteins | sample ExccelJu500002D3_FD_206974 | JGI IMG/M metagenome (GOLD analysis project Ga0364900, IMG submission 206974) | Enriched cells from Trout Bog Lake Hypolimnion, Wisconsin, USA - BchlTB.July09.5000.02.D3 | ecosystem: Environmental > Aquatic > Freshwater > Lake > Hypolimnion/Profundal zone | place: USA...
ACTGATGAAAACCTGGAAAAAAGTTTCGCTTGCTGTCGGCGGCGTTGTAGTGGCGGGAGGAATTATTTTCTTCAGCATCCAGCAGAGCCGCAAGGGCGTGGTTGAAGTGCAGACCAGCAAGGTGTCGCGTCAGGATCTGACGTCCCAGGTTACGGCTTCGGGCGAGATCCGTCCCAAGACGTTTGTGAACGTTGGCGCCAACGCGATGGGCAAAATAGTACGCCTGTACGTGAAGGAAGGCGACCGCGTGAAGAAGGGGGATATGCTTGCCCAGTTGGAAAACGTACAGCCTTCCGCAGATGTAACTGCGACGCAGGCTTCGTTGACGGCCGCGCAAGCCGACTACGCGGCAGGGATAGAGACGCTGAACACAGCCGTTGCCGACCTGGACCGCGCTAAGGCGGATCTGGAGCAGAAGCTCTACGACTGGAAGCGCTCCGAGGGCCTGTACAAGGACCAGCTCATCGCGAAAAAAGATTATGACGCGTCGAAGAACGCATACGAGGCGGCTGTCAGTATGCTGAGCCAAGCCAAGACGAGAATTGCACAGGCCCGAGCCTCGGCAGACGCCTACAAGCATCGTATTGCGGTGCAGAAGGCGACACTGGTTCACAACGACGACGTTTTGAGCAAGACCCAGTATCGCGCACCGTTTGACGGCGTGGTGACGAATCTGCCAGTGCGCGAAGGCGAGACGGTGGTAATGGGAATTCAGAATGCGCCGGGCTCCACACTGATGACGCTTGCGGATATTTCCGTAATCACCGCCGAGGTAAAGGTGGACGAGACCGACATCGTCAACGTGAAGCTGGGACAGCCAGTAGAGGTGAGCATCGACGCGATCCCAAAGAAGAAGTTCAAGGGGACGGTCACCGAGATTGGCAACAATGCGCTGCTGCGCTCGACCGGGGTGGCAACTTCTCAGTCCACCGGCAGCAGCCAGGAGGCGAAGGACTTCAAGGTCGTGGTTACGCTTACCGACGTTCCGGAAAACCTGCGACCAGGACTGTCTTCAACGGCAAAGATTACGACGGCAACAAAGGCTTCTGTGCTGTCGATTCCGATTCAAGCTCTGACGATCCGGCAGAAGGGCGACCTGGTTCCGAAGAAGAAGGACAAGGATAAGAGTGCGGTACAGGCGGCAGAAAAACCTGAGGATATCAAGGCTGCCAAGGAAGAAGTGCAAGGCGTATTCGTGATCCGCGCTGGTAAGGCACAATTTGTGCCAGTCCAAACAGGCATTACGGCGACGACCGACATCGAGGTGCTCGACGGGCTGAAGGAAGGCGACGAGATCGTAACAGGGAGCTACAAGGTTCTGCGCACCATGAAGCCGGATACGACGGTGAAGATCAATAACGCGGTACCGAAGAAGGAAGACGAGAAGACGTAAGTAAGATCCACATCTGCTGACTATGGCAGTTGCGGGGCACCGAAGGGCAAAAGCTCCAGGGAGAAGACACGGGATGGCAACACAGACCGCAGGCATTGGCCAGGAACTGAAAGCACCGCCGCCGGACTGCATCATCTGTACGCAGGACTTGTGGAAGACCTACGACATGGGCAGCGAGCAGCAGGTGAATGCGCTGTGCGGCGTGGATATATCCATCAGTCGCAATGAATACGTCGCGATCATGGGGCCATCAGGCTCGGGAAAATCGACGCTGATGAATCTAATTGGCTGCCTGGATACTCCGACCAAAGGCATTTATTGGCTCAATGGGCAGTTGGTGAGCGAGTTGGACGACGACGAGTTGGCACGCATCCGCAACAAGGAGATCGGCTTCGTCTTCCAGACATTTAACCTGCTGGCACGGGCTTCAGCGCTGCACAACGTGGAACTGCCGCTGATCTACGCGGGCATTCCTTCCGCCGAGCGGCTGGAACGCGCAAAGCAGACGCTGATCAGCGTGGGCATGGGCGACCGCATGAACCACAAGCCGAACGAACTCTCAGGCGGACAGAGGCAGCGCGTAGCCATCGCGCGTGCTCTGGTGAACAAGCCTTCGATCATTCTAGCGGACGAGCCGACGGGCAACTTGGACTCGAAGACCGGAAACGAGATCATGGCGCTGCTTGACCAACTGCAGGCGCAGGGAAACACGATCGTCCTGGTCACGCATGAGCACGATATCGCAGAATTTGCTCATCGCGTCATTCACATTCGCGACGGTAAGGTTGCCGGGGATGAAAAGACGGCAAGGGCGAAGGCATAAGAGCAGGTTTCAAAGTTGGTGCAAAACCCTCAGCTTCGGTTGAGGGTCTTGTTTTAAGGATCTATCAAATGGGGAACGTTTGCAGGGAAACGGCGCGATCTACTATTGCGATTTCTTCCATCGTATGGATGTGATGAATAGGTAGAGCCCAGCAGCTACGGCCAATACCGCAAGCGGAGCAAACATCAGAGGCAAGTTAATAAGCGCCCGCACACCAATGCTGCCTAGTACACTGCCGAGTAAAAACTTTCCGAGTGAAACAATCTTTGGTAAGCCGGGAATTCTCGCGTAATGGAGGCCGTTAGCATAGTCGGCAGGTGTGATGTTCTGCTGCCGGTCCACCAGTTCCTGTTCCCACTCTTCCCGTGATTTCTCGCGTTTGTCTGTCATCATCCAGAACCGCTGGTCGAGTTCATCCTATCCCGAAGGTGCTGTGAAATCTACCTGTAAACTACTTGCGTGCGAAGGGGCAGGGTTGAGGTTTTCTTTGAAACCTTGAAACTTTGAAACCTTGCAACCTTGAAACCTTGACTTTCGGTGTTACGCTTGCTGCGATGAATTTGTTTTCAAATTCGATTGATGAAGCCTCTGATCGTACCCGCCCACTGGCTGACCGGATGCGTCCGCGCGATCTGGATGAGTTCGTCGGGCAGGAGCATATTCTTGCGCCAGGTAAGGCGTTGCGGGTGCAGATCGAGCACGATGACATTGGCTCGATTCTTTTCTGGGGACCGCCGGGGGTCGGAAAGACAACGCTGGCGAAGATTATTGCCAAGCGTACCAAGGCGGAGTTCATCGAGTATTCGGCAGTGATGGTTGGGATCAAAGAGATCAAACAGGTGATGGTGGACGCCGAGCGGGCGAAGCAATATGGCACGCGAACCATCGTCTTTATCGACGAAATTCACCGTTTCAACCGCGCACAGCAGGACGCGTTTCTGCCGCATGTGGAGCGGGGAAACATTCGACTGATTGGGGCGACGACGGAGAATCCTTCGTTTGAGGTGAACTCGGCGCTGCTGTCGCGCTCGCGGGTTTACACTTTGAATCCGCTAACCGAGGAGCAGATCGTTTCCCTGATGGAGCGCGCACTGGTGGACGAAGAGCGCGGGTTGGGGATCTTCAAACTGACGGCGCGTCCTGAGGCGCTGGCGCGAATTGCGGCGTATTCGAGCGGCGATGCGCGCTCGGCGTACAACGTGCTGGAGATTGCGGCAACGCTGGCAGTGGAGGCCGCAGGTGGAGCGAGCGGCGGAGTCATCGAAAAGCCGCAGGTGGAGGACGCACTGCAGCGTCGCGTACTGCGCTATGACAAGGCCGGCGAAGAACACTACAACCTGATTTCGGCGCTACATAAATCGGTACGCAACAGCGATCCCGATGCGACGCTCTACTGGCTTGTGCGCATGCTGGAGAGCGGGGAAGATCCGATGTATCTGGCGCGGCGAATTGTGCGCATGGCAGTGGAAGACATTTCGCTGGCCGACCCGCACGCGCTGGAGATATGCATCGCGGCGAGGGATGCGCTGGACTTCATGGGTCTTCCCGAGGGCGGACTGGCATTGGCGCACGCGGCGGTATATCTGGCGATCGCTCCGAAGTCAAACGCGCTGTACATGGCTTACGGCGCGGTAAAGCGCGACGTGGAAGAGACGGCGGCCGACCCGGTGCCACTGCATCTGAGAAACGCTCCGACGCGGTTGATGAAAGAGCTTGGATACGGCGAGGGCTACAAGTACGCGCACAACTTCGACGAAAAAGTTACGGACATGGAGTGTCTGCCGGAAAATCTCAAGGGTAAGCAGTGGTACTTCCCGACTGAAGAAGGCGTGGAGAAGCGGATTCGGGAGCGCCTGGTGTCGCTGAAGGCGAAGAAGGAACGGATGCGGGAAGACTAGATTTCACATGCTTCTTTGCCGTTGTGCTTCATACAGCGAAATGCTGGCGGCGATGGCGGCGTTCAGGCTTTCTACTTTCAGCGAGTGGGGGATGAGGATGGCTTCGTCTGCGGCATCGAGGAGGGCGCGGGGGACTCCCTGACCTTCATTGCCGATGAAGATGGCGGTTGGCAGGGTGAGGTCGATTTCGTGGATGGGGCGGCCTTTGTGGCTGGAGGTGACGACCAGTCGGATGGCGTTTTCTTCGAGGGCGGCGAGGACTTGGGCGGTGGAGAGTTTGATGACGGGGAGGCGGAAGACCGATCCGGCAGAGGCTCGGGCGACCTTGGGATTGGCCGTTGAGACGCTGCCTTCCGTGGTGAGCACTCCGCTTGCTCCGAAGGCTTCGGCGCTGCGGAGAATGGTCCCGAGGTTTCCGGGATCCTGAAGACCGGCACAGCCCAGAATTAGCGGATTGGTGTGCGTGGTTATAGGCGACGTTGCGGGGCGGAAGAGATCCTCAAGGGCGGAGACGAGGGGAAAGACGAGGGCTGCGACACCCTGTGGGGTTTCCGTGGCGACGGCGCTTTGAAAGATGTCGTCGGGCAGCAGGACGGTTTCGGTATTGTGGCTTATCTGCGGGAGAAGGCGGTTGGCGCGCTCGCGGGCGGATTCGGCGAAAAAGACAGCACGCAGGCGCAGACCGCTGCGGATGGCTTCCTCGACCAGTTTGACGCCTTCAATTGCCACGGAGCCGTCATCGGCTGGGGTGGCCTGTGAGAAGGCTTTGCGAAGGTCTTTGACCAAGGCGTTTTGGTGGCTTGCTATGGATCGAAGGCGCTCGTGCGGCGGGTTAGAAAAAGCCTGGGACATGTTCCTCCTCGCGCATTGTAGAATGCTGGAGTACCAACAAGGGACATGATAACCTCCCAGAGACGAACTGCCGCACATAACTCGTCGAAGCGGGGGTTTCTGAGTTAACCTAGTGCGTTGATTTCAATTTGGTTAAGGTTCGCAGTTCTGGACCTGAAAGATGAGGTAGATCGGGTGCGTCCGGAAATTATTCGCATTCATGCATCTGACCCCGAGCCGTCACTGGTGAATTATGTGGCGGACAGAATTCGTCATGGCAGTGTGGTCGGAATGCCGACCGACACGTTTTATGGCCTGGCGGTCGATCCGTATAACCTGCACGCGGTGGATAGCGTGTACGAAATCAAGGAACGTGGCCGGCATAAGCCGCTCTCTCTGCTGATTGAGTGCGTGGAACAGGCCGAGGAATTGGCACATACGTTACCCGATGAGTTCTATCTGCTGGCGGATAAATTCTGGCCGGGACCGCTGACGATCATTGTCCGCGCCTCAGCGCAACTGCCGCTAAAGGTCACGGCAAACTCAGGGAATATCGCGGTACGTATGCCTGACTCTGCAGTGGCGCTGGCGGTGGTCCGTGCCCTGAAGTGCCCGGTTACGGCAACTTCGGCCAACCTGGCCGGGGCATCTGAATGCACGACCGCAGCAGCGGTGATAGAGCAGATGGGTGATCGCGTACACTTGCTGGTGGACGGCGGGACGACGCCGCGCTCAGTTCATAGCACGATCGTTAATCTCACCGAGGACGGACGATGGTCACTACAGCGCGATGGTGCAATTGCGCTCTCTGAGATCGAGGACCTGCTGGGCGATCAATGACCACTGGTTCGCGCCGTGGATGGCTCAGGCCGGGCAAGTTTGCGACTGCAATACTGGCCGCATACATCTGCTACTTTGCTTGGACATGCGTGCGGATCGTAGCGCAATCTGGGCGGGATGAGGCGCAACCAGCCGACGTGATCGTGGTCTTTGGCGCGGCGGAATATTTCGGCAAGCCTTCACCGGTGTATCGCGCGCGACTGGATCATGCCTTCGACCTTTATGAGCGCAAACTCGCTCCAGTGGTAATTACTACCGGGGGCAGCGGCGGGGAACGGCACTTTACCGAAGGCTCAGTGGGGCGGGATTACCTGATCGAGCGCGGAATTGGCGACCGCCACCTGATTGCGGAAACCCAGAGCGACAATAGCGCGGAGAGCGCCGAGCGCATTGGCACTATTATGGACGCGAACAATATGCACTCGTGCATTGCAGTGAGCGATCCTTATCACGTTTTCCGAATCAAGCGGTTGCTGGAGGCGCAGCGGCGGCTAGTGTATGCCTCACCGCGCCGAACTGAGATTGCGCCGGCGATGTGGCCTCGTGCGATAAACGTGGCGCGTGAGGCGCTGAGCTACACGCTTTGGCGGATGTACCTGTATCGCCCGTAGCTTTCTCTTAGACAGTTGAGCGTGACGTGCATCACTGAGAGGATGTGCGGCGTGCCCCTACGATAAAAGTATTAACCATGGAGGTTTTGGTATGGCGAATCAACCGGGGAGCGAAGCTCCGCAGACAGGCATCTACTGGTGCAGCGTGTGTAAGCTGCCAGTGCAGTTCAAGGCAGGCGAGACGCTTCCAACGTGCAAGAATCTCTGCGGCAGAGGGAAGTGGGAGTTCGTGAGGGCGGAAAAGTAGAGTTCCCGCGAAGAGGATCACGTAAGTTTGCCTTCGATAGAAAAGCCGCTCACGAGAGCGGCTTTTCTAAGACCTATGCGATTCAGTTTTACCTCGCGAACTTCCTTCGAGCTGCGCCCAAGAAGCCCATTAGTCCGGTTCCGAGCAGCAGGAAGGCGGAAGGTTCAGGAGTTGCTGCGATGTTCGGGCCGTAGTAGCCAAGAGCAGGGGGGTAGTTCATGGTGGTGAACCCTGGGCCAGTGCCATAGAGGTAGGTGGTTTGGTTGTAGGTGACTTCCGAGCCATGATTCGGCGCAGGTCCCCAGCCCCAACCATTCACGTCGCCGGTAAACGCCACAACGGTGTATTGCCCCTCGGTGAGCAGTATTGGCGTGATGCTTTGCCAAAAATAATTATCCACCACAGGACCGGACAGCGTGACGAGAGTCGATGTCAGGAGTGTGCCCGATGAGTTGTACAATCCCACCCATTCAGGCTGAGTAGTTACGCCAGCTATGTCGTAAAAGCCCAGTCCAACCGCAGTGAAGGGTGTGTTAACGGTGAACACGAGACCAAGATTCACTGGACCGCCCCCCACAGTAGCGGTGGGTTGAATGTTCATTCCGGTCGCGGGTGCAGTAAATACGGGCGTAAAGCCGTCAGCCAGTGCGTTGGGAGCTCCGAGCACGCCGAACAGCACTACTAAAGCAAGAACCAACAACGATTTCTTTTTCATCGCTGCTCCTTCATAGACCAGCTAAATATCTCGAGTTCCGATAGCTTCAAAATCAAAGATCTAATAGACCTGATATCGCCAGCTCCCTACTGCGTGTTCACATAGACCGAAAATCTAATCCCAATACTGAAAGGTCCTTAAAGCCTTTACGCCAGTTTTCTGCGCATTGCGCCCAGGAAGCCCACTAATCCAGTGCCGAGCAGCAAGAAGGCGGAAGGCTCGGGAGTCGTCGCAATGTTCGGACCGTAGTATGCGGGTCCGGAGCCACCGGTGAAGGTGGTAAACGCTAACTGGTTAGTATAGAGGTAGTCGTCATAGTTAAATGTGACTTCCGAGCCATGAGTCGGCGCGGGCCCGTAACCCCAACCATTAACCTCACCGTTAAAGGCGACAACGGTGTACTGGTTCCCAGCCGTAAGCCCCACAGGCCCGATGGTCTGCCAGAAGTAGCCGTTCACCAGAGGATCGGAAGGCGTAACGAGAGCCGAGGCTAAAAGCGTGCCGGATAAGTTATACAGTCCTACCCATTCAGGCTGGGTAGTTACACCGGGTATGTCGTAAAAGCCAAGGGCATTCACCGTAAAGTTGGAATTAGCAGTGAACACGAGGCCGAGATTTACCGGGCCGCCCGCCGCGCCATAAGAAGATGGATAGGTGTTTATACTGCCGGCTGCAGGTGCATTGAATACGGGTGTAATGCCATCAGCCAATGCGTTGGGGACTCCGAGCACGCCGAACAGTACTACTAAAGCGAGAACCATCAAAAATCTGTTTTTCATCAATGCTCCTTCATAGACCGGCACCTCGAGTTCCGATAGCTTCAAAACCAAAGACCTAATCGAAACCGAATGCCACTAGCCCCTTAATGCACCCTGCGTGTTCACATACACCGAAAATCTAATCCCAATACTGAAAGGTCCTTAAAGCTTTTACGCCAATTTTCTCCGCATTGCGCCCAGGAAACCCACCAATCCAGTGCCGAGCAGCAGGAAGGAGGAAGGCTCGGGAGTTCCGGCGACCATTGTTACCTTATCGAAGTCGGCCTGATAAGCGGAGCCTTTAAGAAGCTCGATAAGCACAGACGTATTATCGCCCGAGTTGAAGTACAAGGTGTAGGTTGACCAACCCCCGACAGCCGGAGCGGCCCCCAAAGCAAAGAGGGTGCTGGGGCCGACAACCAATTCGGCGAGACCAAATTCACCCTGCATGTCTTTTCTCAGGCCAATATCCACGCTGAAGGTGTACCAGGTATTGGCTAAAACGCTGACGCTCTGCGTCAGTGCTGGACCCTCAGTGTATCCAAATGTGGGACTCGGAACGTTGTTCAGAAAGGTGTTGTCGTAGAACCGGGCCTGACCGGTGTTGCCGGTACCGATATTGGTCCAGCCCGGAATGGGCGCGACGGTGTAATCGGTAACGCCTGGCCAATGATTTCCAGCGGGAAACCCACCGGCAGGAATCGTCTCGAAGGAGGGGTTGCTGACGAGACCAGTCGTACGCGCAAACGCACCCGTGGCAAACACGAACAACACTGAGAGAACGACGACAAGAATACGACGCATTTTTCTTTCCCCCTTACACCTGATGCACAGTTCTCAGGTATCCCAAAGCGGCGCGCGCAGACAGCTCGGCTAGCGATTTGGAGAGAACCTTCAACTGATTTAAGTGCACTTGAAGGACCAACACAGCGATCATGTAACTCATTGATTCTAAGATGGCGTGTACTATTTCAAGCCGAACACCGCAAAACTTTGCAGATGGGTGTCCAAAATATTTGGACAAAAGTCTCGTTTTGATGACGGGTCGAAGTGTGGCCATTGGGCAGTTTCGGAGCTGAAGGCTCCTGCATTCGCATCCAGGATTCCGCAGGCGTGATTTTGCTCCGAACGATCAACGGAAAAGCCGCTCGAGGGAGCGGCTTTTGGACGTGTCTTATGCGTTGAATCTATCTCGACAGCTTCCTGCGAATTGCGCCAGCGAACCCAATCAACCCGGTGCCGAGCAGAATGAGGCTGGAAGGCTCAGGTGTCGCGGTAAGCAGGACGTTGTCGAAATCTGCCTGCGCGATTCCGGGGTTGAGAAGCTCGATCGTCACGGCAGAACTATCGCCTGTGTTGAACGTCAAAGTAAAAGTCGACCAGGAGCCAGCAGTCGGGGCCGTCCCCAAAGCATACAAGGTCGTGGCATTAATGCCGGAGCCAATGACTATTGCGGCTTGTCCAATGCTATTGGCGGGTAGGTCCTTCCTTAGACCGATTTCCACGCTGAACGTGTAGAAAGTATTTGCGGCCAACCCGGAAATGGTCTGCGAAATCATGGGTCCGTTGGTTAAGGCCACGGTGAGGGAAGGCAGTGTATCGAATTGACCGGCCCCCTTTACGGGTTGCCACTGACCTGAAACTCCGGAATTGGTCCAGCCCGGGATGTTGGTTAGCGAATAGGGTCCGCCCTCAGGCCAAGCAATGTTGAGTCCACCAGGAGGCAGTGTTTCGAAGGACGGATTCTCGATCGTAACCGAGTCGGCAAACGCACACGTAGCGAACAGGAACAACACTGAGAGGACGACGATAAGAATGCGACGCATTTTGCTTTCTCCTGGCGCTCGGCGCTGCGCAATTCAATAGCCCGAGTGGCCGAGCCTTCACGTTAGACCGACAATCCGAGTGTGAATTCTCAGATAAGAGAAAGCATTTGAGTCGCCATTGTTTGTGTTCTGTAAGCTATTGATTCCAATGTGAACAATATTCTTACCCAAGGAGATACCGCAAAAGTTTGCGGTATGGAATCCAGAAACTTAGGACAGAAGTCTCGTTGGATGGTCGAAGTGTTGACGTTTAGGCAGTAAAGGGCTCCGTCGCTGGCACCCAGACCCGGTTCACCGAGCGTGAGACCGCTAAACTGCAGGAGTCGATTGTGGTTTGCCTAGGCTCAAAGGAAAAGCCGCTCGGGGGAGCGGCTTTTGGACGCATCTTCTGCGTTGAGTCTATCTCGACAACTTCCTGCGAATCGCGCCAGCGAACCCAATTAACCCGGTGCCGAGCAGGATGAGGCTGGAAGGCTCAGGAGTTGGGGTGAGTTGGACATTGTCGAAATCGCCCTGCTTGGCGTCGCCTTGGAAAAGCACGATTGTCACAGAACGGGCGTCACCTGAATTGAAGGTATAAGAATAAGTTGACCATTCCCCGGTACCCGGCGTGACTCCCAACGCCAAGTGGGCTATGCCATTAATGATCACCTCGGCCTGTCCAGGGATCCCGTTGTTCCAATCAAAATCATTTCTGAGGCCGATTTCCACGCTGAAGGTGTACCAGGTGTTGGGTGCCAGACCAAGAACCGTTTGCGTTATTGGAGTGCCACCGTCTTGGGTATAAGCCACAGTAGTGCTGCCTTCGGGGAGGTAGTTAAAAACACGAGGGTCGTTTGGCTGGAATTGGCCCGAGGCACCGGAATTAGTCCAGCCTGGAATTTGCGTAGCTTGGTAACAACCGTAGCCCCCGCAGTCGGCCGGGTTCCAAGGGGTAGGAAGTGTCTCGAAGGACGGATTGTTGACCGTAACCGAGTCCGCGAACGCACAGGTGGCGAACAGGAACAACACTGAGAGGACGACGATAAGAAGGCGACGCATTTTGCTTTCTCCGAGCGCTCGGCGCTGCGTAACTCAATATCCCGAACCGCCAAACCGGTGACTTCGACAATCTGCTCCGGATGTAGGATCTCGTAGGAAGAAGTGCATTTGAGTTGCCACAATTCAAGTCATCTAAGTTATTGATTCCAATATGAAAACTATAATTATCGAGAGGGCACTGCAAAACTTTGCAGAGATGAGTACCAAAGTTTGGGCCAAATGGACTTGATCGGATGGCCTCTTAGTGCCAGCGCTGAATAAATAGGAGGGTAATGGCGAGGATAGCGGAGAACGCCGTGCTGGAGAAGTTCACAGCGTTGTTGCCGAGGCGATCGGGGCGCTCGAGGGTCGCTCCCAGCAGGCTATCGACGATGGTCCCAAAGAAAGCGGCGGCGAAGACAGTCCAATAGAAACGGGAGACGAGGAGGTTGGACCACTCGCAGGCAACGCAGACGATGGCAATGGCGAAAAGGGAAAAGAGTGTACCTATAAAGGAGATGCCGCCGTCCTGGCCAGGTGTAACCCTGCGCCAAGAGGTAATGAGGCGAGGGGTGCCGGCGAATGCCTGGCCGAGTTCACTGCTCACTGTATCTCCGGCGGCTTCTGCCAGGGCGGCGGAGGCGCCAGCAAGAAGAATGTTGCGACCGTGGCCGACAAATATGAGTGGTGCGGCGCAGATGGCCGTGACTCCGACGTTGGCCAGTATTTGCAGTGGACCGCGCCCGTGGCTTCGCTCGGCGGTGCCGAGGCGTTCCTTGCGACGGTGTCCAATACGGGTTGTGACCCAAGTCAGCAGGAAGACGATCAGGATGGGGAATAGCGCAGCAGGTCCGGCGGCAAGGCAGACAATTACACTGAGAAAAACTCCGGTGAGGGCGGCAGAGGCGGTAACGGCGCGCAATCCCCATGCGCACAAAGCGAAGGCCACGGAGAGGCCGACGGCGGGTACCAGTTGAGGGATGGCGATCTGCCAGCTCTGAAAGAGATTCATGCCCAATTCATCGTACTCCGAAATGGCTTGCGACGGACAGGTTGAAAAAACTACGAGCAGCAGAGCGTTTCGGAATGCGCATCTTAATCGACGAGCTTAGAGCTTCGCAAGATTGAGTTTGCGGCAGGGGTCCCAAAGAGAGCGCCGGGGTGTGCAAGGGCCAGAGCGAATGCGAATGCCTGTGGTTGCGTGCAGATCTTTGCCCACATTCGCCAAAAACGGGCGGATGTGCCACCCTCAGTATTTCTTGTTGGCGATGCTTGAAAATTGCCCCTTCTGGAATATTCAGGCTTGCGTGAGCGCAAAGTCATTGGCTTGGATGCGCCTGCTTCCTTTACAATAGTCGCACTCGAACAGAGCAGATGAATCTGAGTCAGCAGGGCGGAGTGCGAATGAGAGTCATATGGAAAGCCGCGTGTGCGGCCGTCCTTTTAATTGCGGCAACTACAATCGAGATTGGCTGTGGCGAAACTTATCGTCCGGTTGCGGTTCCGCTTCCGGTCACGACTGGAAATCCCTCCGGCGTTGAGACGGAAGTCGTGTTGTCGTGCTGCCTCAATCCCACCAGCCCCAATGCAGTCAGTGAAGTTCCCAGCAGCGTCATCACCAACATCAACGTGACGGGAGACGCAAACGCCGGGAACAAAGTCCTGGCAAACATAGTGGGCGACGGGAGCAAACCGGTATCTGACTGGGTTAATCCGATTGCGTTTGATTACAGCCGTACAACGGTATTCTCAACGAATACGGCGGCTGATTCGGTGACGCAAGCTTTTCTCGGTACTTCGACGGCGGGCTTTTCGGCCCTCACGGCTACGATTTCTCTTGAGGCTGGTTCGGCGCCGATTGGCATGAGTTTTCAGTATTTCGGCTCCACATACACTCAGGATTACGTGGTGAACTCAGGCAAGACGGCGACCTGCCCGAACGGGGGATCACTGGGAGTAATTGTGCAGGCCACTGCCCAACTGAAGGCGACGATCTGTTTGGACGCGCAGGCTGCGGACTCGAACACGCAAACGCACGCGAATCCGGTGCTTGCCTGGATCTATAAAGATCAAAGCAAGGTATTTGTTTTGGACGACGTTTCAAGCAAGGTTTACGTTGTGAGCGTCAGCAAGAACAAGGTGACAAATACGATCCAGCTTCCGGATGGGTCAAAGCCCTTCAAGGCGGCGCAGAGTGCGGACGGCAACTACATATACATACTAAACAGCACACTCAACCTGGTCGGCGACGGGTCGATCTCGGTCATTGACGGACTCGCGGAGACGGTGCTGGAGACGGTCAGTACCACGAATACACTGTCATCTTCGCTGCCGATCGATATTGCGCAGGATCTGAATTTTAACGACACCTCGTTGAGCACGCAGGCTAAACATATTTGGGTACTTCAGGCTGACGGCACGGTGAGTGTGTACGACGCGTCAACGGCCGGACAATTGAACCGGATCAAATCACTGGCTACAACGACGACCATTTCCCCGACCGCGGTCCCGACGAATTTCGCGCTGATGCGGGACGGCAGCCAGGTTTACGTTGGCGTCAAGAACACGGACAAAATCATCGCAATTGACACTGCCAGTTTCGCGTTAACCACGATTACAGTGGGGGTGCATCGCAACATTAGCCAGACCCTTTACGACAACACGGTGACTCCGCCAGTGGCGCACGCAAACATGCATGTGGAGACGACCACGCCGACGGTGACCTCCGTTGCAGTGTCACGCGGCGGCAATAGCGCCGACTTGTCGAAGGCGTATGCGACGACCCTGACGACCACGATCTACAACTGTTACGACGCTACCGTGACGGCGACAGACTGCGCCAATACCAATCCGTTCGATGGCAAGCCGTACCTTGCCCCAGGATGCGCATATGCTGCTGCTGACCATACCCTCATGAGTTGTCCGAATCTATATAACGGCACAGCGGTGGTATATGCGGTTGATAATGGGTCGGTTCCCAATCACATTCCCATCAACACGTATGTAACGACAATTCCAGCGCCTGCGGTGGTTACCTACTGTGACGCCGGCAATCCGGCGACAGGGGAGTACGACGGGCAGAAGTATTGCCCATTGATGACTCCGCAGGTAATACTGGGTCGCAGCTGATATCGATAGGCAATGGCAAGAAATTAGGGCGGGCCAATTAGGCTCGCCCTAAAACTTGTTATGAAAAAAGCGGCCCAGGATCACCTCCGTGCAGACTGTCGCGTCACGACCGCATTTACGCCGCACGCCGCAATCGCAGGGGCACCCGTGAAAGCCATGGGAAACGTGGTGGCCAGGAATCGGGGAGTCATGCTGGAACGGTTTACCGCCGACGCTTTGTATCGATGCTCTTGGCAGCCACCTTGCTCGCCGGTGGGGAGCCTTGCTTCGCCTTCTGCGCCTGTCCCGCCTTGGTCATTAAGCGCGATTGTTCGTACATCTCGATCCACTTCTCGCTTGAAATCGCCGAAATCAGCTCGCCAATCGCTTCAAGCGGCAAATCGTCCGGCGACTGGAAGTGAACGCAACACTTCCCCATGTCGAGCTTCTTCCCCGCCGCCTTGAACGCCGCCTTCAGCTGCTCGAGCTGATTCGCACTCCAAAAGGCGCCCATCAGGTAGAGCGAGCAGTAGTTCTTCTGCGACGAGAGCGCCACGTAGCAGATCGGCTGCTTGTTGTAAGTGTCTGGATATCGAGAGAGGGGGATCGTCCAGCCGATCGTACCCCAGACGAGGCACTCATCGTAGCCGTGCGGGATGTGCTTGTTCACGAGTGCCCGCACCGTCGCGATCGTCTTCGCACGATCGGCGGGGAGTGAGGCGATGTATTGCGCTGGCGTCTTGACGTTCGATGGGGGTTTCATGGATTCGTCGTCTTCCCGACGGAAGTGTATCACCGGAAGTAAGGGCGCAATTTCGAAGACGCCGTGAGTCTCCCGATACTTAGTTCGGGCTGTTGTCAGCGTAGCGTCGCCGATTGTAGCGGATCGCGATATTCATGAAGACGCTGCCGGCGGACGATGCAAAATCCATCACCAGCGCTTCGGTCTCCTCGGAGCCGCGGAAACCCTGCAGGCCCGGGTGCTCGACTGGCGGGTGAACCTTGAAACGAAAGCCCTGATCGTTAAGCGTAGTAACGGCGTTGCCGATGACGAGATTGGCGAGCTCGGCGATGGTTTCGCGGATCAGCTGAGGGTCGTGGTTCAGTTCGGTTGTGCCTGAAATGGTGCAGGCGACTTTCATGGCCGCGCTATCTTCCACGTCAAAGATCACGCGTCCTTCGATATCGCCGGTGATTTCCACCAGGGCGGCAGTAGCGCGGCGCTGGTAAACGTCCTCGTCCATGGAGATATCGGAGACGGTAATTGAGCAGGCCAGGGTCTCTGAGAGCACCGCATCGGCTGCGTTGATGAAGGGTTGGATCAACTCCATCCTCATGGAAACTACTCTCCTGCCTGTGGAACCAACTCGGTGACGGCGGCATCGCCCAACACGTATTTTATGACTTCGTATAATAATTCCGGTTTTACCGGCTTCTGTACAAAGTGGCGAGCACCCTTCTGCAGAGCGGCGACGATATTCTCCTGGTACCCGACGCTGGAAACCATAATGACGCGAGCATCGGAGTGCTGCCGCACAATTCGCTCGGCTGCCTCGATGCCTTCCATCTGGGGCATGGTGATATCCATCAGGACGATGTCGGCGCGAGTGCGTTCGTACTCGGTGATGGCTGTGCATCCGTCAGCGGCTTCGCCAGCGAGCATTCCACCATAGGAATCGATGATGCGCGCAAGGTTCTTACGGGCAAAGACCGAGTCATCTACGACAAGGTAGCGGACGGGTTGACGATCAGTGGCACGTAGCAGAGCGGGAAATTGCTCCATAGACTCCTCACAAGTGTCCGGCAGGGCGGACGGGATACGGTTCCTTGACGAGCAGTGCGCGAGCAGAGCCGCACTGCGCGATCAAGGTGTTGGCTAAAGCTTCCAATGAAATGACCCGAGCGGCATAGCCCCGCTCAATGGCGGCGCGCGGCATGCCAAAAACAATTGATGAAGCTTCGTCCTGTGCGATGGTGAGGGCGCCAGCGGCCTTCATGACACCAAGGCCTTCAGCGCCGTCCTCACCCATTCCGGTCATGAGCAAGCCGATGGCATCGGCTCCAAACTCCGGGGCAACGGAGCGGAACAAGACATCGACCGACGGGCGGTGGCCATTGACCTTGACGTCATCGGAGAGTACCACGACGTCTCCCAGGGGCATGCGACGAACTCGCATGTGACGGTCCCCGGGGCATATCAGCACTCGTCCTGCGGAAAGAAGGTCTCCGGACTGCGCCTCCTTCACATCCAGTGCGCACGCCTCGTTTAACCTGTTGGCAAAGGTTTCGGTGAATCCGGCGGGCATGTGCTGGACCACAAGGATTGCCGCGGGAAAGTCGGCGGGAAGGTGGCTGAACATATACTCCAGCGAGTTTGGGCCGCCGGTGGAGATGCCGATGGCAACGACTTTGGATGCGGGCCCAATCACGCTGGGGCGCGCGGGCTTGGGATAGATCTTTCCAGCAGAAGGTACAGGGCGGCGCAGGAACGGACTATTGACCGCCGCTTTGATCTTGGCAATCAACTCGTCGGCAATCTCGCTCATGCCCTCGGCAAGTACGTTTTCCGGTTTTGCGACAAAGTCGAACGCCCCCATGTGCAGAGCTTTGAATGTGGTATTGGCTCCTTCACGGGTGTGAGCGCTGACGACTACGACGGGGACCTGGTTCTGACGCATGATGTGGCGCAGAGTCTCGATGCCATCCATGCGGGGCATCTCAAGGTCGAGCGTAATGGCGTCAGGCTTAAGCTCGTCAATTTTCTTAATTGCGAAAGCGCCGTCCATGGCGGTGCCGATGACGTGAATGGAATTGTCACGCTCAAGCAATTGGGGAATGAGCTTGCGCATGAGTGCAGAATCGTCAACCACGAGCACGCGAATCATCTGATTGGGCGGGGTCATTTGGACGCCCCCATATCCTCAGTGTCAACGTTGCTCCGGCTAAAGTTGCGGCCTAGCTTTTCCACGACATTGGAGATACTGAGAATGAGGACCACGCGACCATCGCCGAGAATGCTGGCGCCGCTGACGAGTTCGGAAGTAAGCAAAGTGTCATCGAGAGCCTTGATAACCAGTTCCTGTTCGCCAATGAGTCGATCAACGATGAGGCCGACTTTTCTGTCACCAAGGCTGACCACAATAATGAAAATTTTGACTTTGCGCTCACCGCCGGGATGCATGCGGCTCAGGCGGATAAGTGGAACTATTTCTTCACGAATTTGCAGCACTTCCTGTCCATCGACGAAGTGAACTTCGGTTTCACGGGAGCGCAGAATCTCCAGAACATTACCCAGAGGCACTGCATAGAGGCGCCCGGAGATTCGGAAGAGCAGAGCCTTAATGATGGCCAAGGTGAGCGGCACCTTGAGACTGAAAGTCGTGCCTTCGCCAAGGGCGGTACGGACGCTGATGGTGCCCTTTAGGCGGTCCATCACGGCCTTGACCACATCCATTCCGACACCGCGACCGCTAATCTCAGAGACTTCACCGGCTGTGCTGAGGCCGGCCTGGAAGATGAGATCGAGCGCTTCACCTTCGCTAAGACGAGGGGCCTGTTCGGCGCTGATAATGCCCTGCGCGACGGCCCGCGCGACGACCTTCGCGAGATCAATACCCCTGCCGTCATCACCGACTTCGATTACCACCTGGTTGCCTTGGTGATATGCGTTAAGGCGGATGGTTCCTTCTGGCGACTTGCCGGCGGCGGCGCGGTCGAGGGGTGGCTCGATGCCGTGATCGACGGCGTTGCGCAGCAGGTGCATCATAGGCTCGGCCAGTGCGTCCAGAATCCTCTTATCGAGATCGGTGTTCTCGCCCGCAATGATTATGTTGACCTCGCGCCCTATTTGTTTTGCCGTGTCACGCACAACGCGGGGGAGGCGGCGGAACATTTGCTCGACGGGCACCATGCGGATCTTCATCACGGCGCGCTGAAGCTTTTTGAGGACCTGCGACTGGAAGGTGAGAACGTCGGAAGTCCGGGTGCGCAGAGCGTTGTTAGCGAAGCTGCGATTCATTTCGGTCAGCAGCTCTTGCATCATGCTCTTGGCGATGATCAGTTCGCCCACAAGGTCGAGCACGGCATCGATCTTTTCGG
>Ga0364900_10220_pt2 | contig 18043 bp, 14 predicted proteins | sample ExccelJu500002D3_FD_206974 | JGI IMG/M metagenome (GOLD analysis project Ga0364900, IMG submission 206974) | Enriched cells from Trout Bog Lake Hypolimnion, Wisconsin, USA - BchlTB.July09.5000.02.D3 | ecosystem: Environmental > Aquatic > Freshwater > Lake > Hypolimnion/Profundal zone | place: USA...
CTCCCGATGCGTACACCAGGTCGGGTTTTCCGTCATTATTCAGGTCGCCTACGCTCATTGCGGCCCCGGCAATCCCGCCGGTCGCGCGCGGACCAGCAAACGTTCCGTTACCATTGCCCAGCAGTAGAGTGCTGCCGGTGACGATATCCAGGTTGTGATCGAGATTGAAATCGGCTGCGGCGATCTGGCCCGCTGCTGCGCCCACGTCCAGCGGTGCGCGCAGAGTTCCGTCGCCCACGCCTGCATAAAGATAAAGTCGCGTGGAACTGGCGGCCAGAACATCGAGGTGGCCGTCATTGTTGAAATCACCGAGAACCACCTGCTGAAGTCCTGCGCTGGCGGCATATTTGACCGCCGGGCCAAAAGTGCCATCGCCACGGCCGAGTAGCACTCTCACGTCCCGGCTGACGTTATTGGCGACCACCACATCCAAAAAGCCGTCGCCGTTTAGGTCGCCAACAGCGACCGCCCGAGCATCGCTACCTATGCTGTGCCTGTCACCTCCCACAAATCCGCCGCTGGCAGTGGCGAGCATAATGCGCAGGCTCGACCCGCCGACTATCACCATGTCAAGCCGGCCATCGCGGTTGAAATCGCCCGATGCAAACGCGACCGGGGATGGCAACCCGCTGGAATACTTCCGCGACGCCGTGAATCCAGTTACCCTCGTGGCGGGCAGAGCAGCGGAACTAAGCACGAGTACGGCTGTAAGGGACGCTAAGAAGGATTGCATAAGAACCTCCAGAGAACCCGCACCTTTTCTCGCTATTCAAGCGCGGGGTTACTTGGGGATGCAGCACATCCCCCAATGCTTTTGCTGTCTTGGCATGTCGTGTGTGTCACATCATTGCGTGACGGTAATTCTGTTGTGGTTTGAGTCCGGGTCGTTACAGGGGGGTTGGCTTCGTGTTTCGCCGTGGCATGTACCCCATGTCAGAAGCGAATGGCACGGGTAAAACACAATTGACGTGACCGCCGGAGATATTGCGTCACAACGGGCCATCAGGCGCCCTGCGTGCATCTCTTCAGCGGCCACGTCAATGATCTGATCCGTGGATTAGTATCCCTGTCCCTATGCAGCCTTGGGCTTGGCTTCGTCGTGGTACTTGAAACCAGCAGTAATCTTAGGCAGCAGCAGCGTTACGCATGAGCCGAAGATCAAGATGGCAGACAGACCATAGATGCCAAAATCCGTTCTGCCGGTCTTGGTCACAAACCACCCAAACATGAGCGGTCCCATAAAACCACCAAGATTGCCAATCCCGTTGATGAGACCTCTCGACCCGCCCACAACTCTCGGCGGGAATACGAGCGCCGGAATCGTCCACAACACACCCTGTATCGCTTTAGACACCAGGCCAGCCAACACCAGCAATCCATACGCAAGCCAAATGTGCTTGGGGAATAGGACTGCTAGCGACAGCAATACACCGAAGCTGAAGAGAGCGAAGGAGCACCAGAACCGTCGGTTTCCTTTTTTATCCGACATGGCGCCGAACCCATACAGGCCGACAATGGCCGCTGTGAGTGGCAGTACGCTCAAGAAGCCAACGTACGTCAAACTCATCTTGGTGAGCGCCTTCAGAAGCGTTGGTAGCCAGATTACATAGCCCACGGCGCCGGAAGAAGCACAAACCAGCATGAGGTTCAGGATCCAGAAGTTCTTATCGAGTACGAGTTGCTTGTATGATCCACCACCGGAAACGCCGGCCGACTTAGCCTTCTCTTCCCGTGCGGCTTTCTCTTTGGCCAATGTCGTCCGCAAATACTCTTTCTCTTCCTTTGAGATCCACTTTGCCTCTTCCGGGGTCTCATTGAGCAGTGGTATCCACACAAACATCAACGCCAGGGAGATAATGCCTTCGAATATAAACAGTGCGCGCCAGTTGTAATTGGATACCATCCAACCTGAGATCGGGTTCGTTAGCGCCGCCGATAATGGCAGACTGATCAGGAAGATACTGTTGGCGCGCCCAAGTTCCTTTTCAGGAAACCATTTGGCGATGATCGCCAGGATGGCAGGGTGAACGGCGCCTTCGGCCACACCCAGCAGGAAACGCAAAATCAGTAACTGGGTGACATTCTGCGCGAAACCAGTCAACAACGAAATGCCGCCCCAGGCGACAATCGTCCAGGCGACTAAAGTCTTACCTCTGTGATGCTCTGCCATATGACCCGCGGGCCCCTGCAGTAGCAGGAATCCCCAGAAAAAGATTCCAGCCGCAAAGCCAGACATGGTCGCCGTCATCCCCAGGTCTTTGTTGATGCCACCGGCCATGGCAAAACCGAAATTCATCCGGTCCATGTAGGCAATGATGTAAACGATGATTGCTGGCGGGAGTACCCGCCACCATCGGGCATTAGGGATCTTCTTCAGGGTCCCAATTGCAACTGCTGCTGCACTCATGTAAGTCCTCCGCGCGCTCGCGCGCTTTATGTAAGAAAACCCAAAACTACTGCTGTCAAGAGTGAATTATGAAGGTCACTACCAGAAATTCAATCTATGTAGGCACCAGTACTTGCTTCCGTGGCGACCAACTAGCCGATCTGCCGCTCGCCTAAGCAAGTTTCCAGTATCAGTGAGATTTGTTGACCGAGTTGGGACTCCATTTTCCTCTGATCCACCGATAAGATCAATCCAATAATGTTCCCGGATCTCCGCGGCCGCCTCGTAAGGATTGATTTCCCAACGCGGTGAGGTCACAGCGCTCGCCCAAGAATGTTCAGGCGGCTAAGTATTTCTTTGTAATTTATTAATGGAGGGGAAAAGAGGTGTTTTGAAAACCTGTTGCCGCACTGTCGTGCCACAAGGTCTGCCAAAAATGGAATTGATAAAATGCGATTGACGTGACCGCCGGAGATTTTGCGCCACAACACGCCACCAGGCGCCCTGCGTGCATCTCTTCAGCGGCCACGTCAATGATCTGATCCGTGGATTAGGATCCCTGCCCCGCAGCCTTGGCCTTGGCTTCGTCGAGGTACTTGAAACCAGCAGTAATCTTAGGCAATAGCATCGTTATGCATGAGCCGAATACCAGGATGGCCGAGAGACCATAGATTCCAAAGTCCGTCTTGCCGGTCTTGGTTACAAACCACCCAAACATGAGTGGTCCCATAAAACCACCAAGATTGCCAATCCCGTTGATGAGACCTCTCGACCCGCCCACGACTCTCGGCGGGAATACGATTGCCGGAATCGTCCACAACACACCCTGTATCGCCTTGGACACCACGCCTGCCAACACCAGCAATCCATACGCAAGCCAAATGTGCTTGGGGAAGAGGACTGCGAGCGACAGCAATACGCCAAAGCTGAAAAGAGCGAAGGAGCACCAGAACCGGCGATTTCCTTTTCTATCCGACATGGCGCCGAACCCATACAGACCGGCGATAGCCGCTGTAAGTGGCAGTACGCTCAAGAATCCAACATACGTCAAGCTCATCTTAGTGAGCGTCTTCAGTAGCGTTGGCAGCCAGATGACATAGCCCACGGCGCCGGAAGAAGCACAAACCAGCATGAGGTTCAGGATCCAGAAGTTCTTATCGAACATGAGTTGCTTGTAGGATCCACCACCGGAAATGCCCGCCGATCTGGCCTTCGCTTCCCGTGCGGCTTTCTCTGCGGCTAATGTCGTATGCAAATACTCTTTCTCTTCCTTTGAGATCCACTTTGCCTCTTCCGGGGTCTCGTTGAGCAGTGGTATCCACACGAACATCAACGCCAGGGAGATAACGCCTTCGAATATGAACAGTGCGCGCCAATTGTATTGGCTCACCATCCAACCGGAAATCGGGTTCGTTAGCGCTGCCGATAATGGCAGACTGATCAGGAAGATACTGTTGGCGCGCCCAAGTTCCTTTTCAGGAAACCATTTGGCGATGATCGCCAGGATGGCAGGGTGAACGGCGCCTTCGGCCACGCCCAGCAGGAAGCGCAAGATCAGCAACTGGGTGACATTCTGCACGAAACCAGTCAACAACGAAATGCCGCCCCAGCCGATGATCGTCCAGGCGACTAAAGTCTTACCTCTGTGGTGCTCCGCCATATGACCCGCGGGCCCCTGCAGCAACAGGAATCCCCAGAAGAAAATTCCAGCCGCAAAGCCGGACATGGTCGCCGTCATCCCCAAGTCTTTGTTGATGCCACCGGCCATGGCGAAACCGAAGTTCATCCGGTCCATGTAGGCAATGATGTAAACGATGATCGCTGGCGGGAGTACCCGCCACCATCGGGCATTAGGGATCTTCTTCAAGCTCCCAATTGCAACTGCTGCTGCACTCATGTAAATCCTCCGCGCGCTCTATAGTAAAAAAGACCTTAAAACCATTGCTGACAACAATGAGTTACGAAGCTCTTCACCAGGAAAATTGTCTACTGAACTCGAGCACTTGCCTTCGCTGCGCCCAATAACCAGCCCAAGCTTGCCTGGCAGGCTTCCAGTATCAGTAGAGTTTTTAGCCGAATCGGACGAGGTATTCTCCTCCGGTTTGCCGATAAGATCAAGAACTTAATGTTTCTAACTGCCGACCAGTACCTTCTTCCTCTTGGCCTGCTTGACTCGGATCAAGCTAAGTGTGCGATTGGCCGGCACCACGAACACGAGATGGGAAATGCTCATGATGACGCATCGGAGGCCAAGCAGGCACCGAATCACTCAGCTTCTCAATCCCAGAAGGGATTTTGGTCTTGCAAAACCAGCCACCGGCGGTACAATCCAAGCGAATCAGAGCTAAAAAAGGAGATTCCAACTATTCGTATATTCGCCACCATTGGGCGAAAGCGAATTCCATGGTTTGTTCAAGCCACCGCTGCCTGAGCTGCAATTCCCATCCCTAAGATTGAATGCACCCTCGTTTTTGGCGGACCGGCGATGAAGCATAGAGACGTTGCCAGAGTTGTTGTGTATGCGCAGTCAGTGTTATGCGTACTCATTTTTAAGGAGCGGAATACATGCCTAACGTTGTCGAATTGATTGCAACCATGCTGAAGCGCGAAGGTGTCCAGCACATTTTTGGGATTCCCGGTGGTGGCGGAAGCATCGACTTGCTGGACGCGACCGAAAAAGCGGGCATCCGGTTCGTGTTAGCTACCCACGAAACAGCCGCGGCGATGATGGCATGCACCTTGGCCGACCTCACCGGAATTCCCGGAGCCGTGGCGACAGCCATCTCACCGGGAGTGACCAATGTTGCCAACGGCGTTGCCTTCGCTTACCTGGACCGCTCTCCGCTGCTGGTGTTTTCTGACAATTATCCCTGGGGCACCACTCAGGTTGTGCTGCGGCAGATCTTGAACCACCGCCAGATATTCCAAGGCATTACGAAATGGACAGCGTCGATTTCGCCGGAGTGGGCGCATGAGACGCTTCATCGCGCCTTCCGCACCACGCTGGAAGACCGGCCCGGCCCGGTGCAACTGGATATTGCCGACGACGTAACTCTGAAGCCGGTGGCCGACAAGCAACTGGTCCCCGTCTCCACCATGAGAGCCACCCGCATGTATAGCGGAGAGTCGGCTGAATTCAGCAAGGCAGTTAAGAGAATCCGGGAAGCCAAGGCGCCGGTCATTATTGCCGGCATGGGAGTTCGTTGGGATAAAGCCTACCCGCAGTTGCAGTCGCTGGCTGAAAAAATTGGCGCGCCCGTGTTCTGTACTCCCAAGGTAAAAGGAGCGTTGCCGGAGAATCATCCCTATTCGGCGGGCGTTTTTATCGGCGGCAAGCTGGAGATGGAAATTCTGGGCAAAGCCGATCTGATCGTCGGCATCGGCCTCGACCCTGCCGATATGCTGGCCAAGCCCTGGAAGTACACCCAACCCATGGTGACCATCGACCGGGTCACCAATTACAACGAGATCTATCACTCCGAAATGGAGTTGGTCGGCAACGTCGCCGAAATTCTCACTGTGCTTACCGATGCGCTGCCGGCGGATCACAAGTGGGACGAGACAGTGGCTCCGGCTTACCGGCAGATGGTTTACAACGCATTGGCTCTGCGCGCCAAGGGACTGGCTGCGTTTCGAGTTTCCGACATTACGCGCGAGCTTACCGCCGACGACATGATCCTGACGACCGATGTCGGTGCCTCCAAACTGCTTTTGAGCCAAATCTGGCGCCCCCACCAACCAAACTCGATGTTGCTCTCGAACCCTCTCGGCACAATGGGCTATGGCGTCCCTTCGGCCATCGCCGCCAAACTGCTTTACCCGCAGCGGCAAGTCGTATCGCTGCTCGGCGACGGCGGATTCAGCATGCGCATGGCGGAGCTACAGACGGCGATGCAATTGAAAGTTGCTCCCGTGTTCGTGGTCCTGGCCGATCACACGCTCACCCAGATCAGGATCAAGCAGATCAAGAAAAAGTTAGCGCTGGTCGGTACTGAATTCGAAGCTGCCAACTACGTCAAGCTTGCCGAAGCGTTTGGCGGCAACGGCTATTCTGTCGGCACCGAGGAAGAATACGCCGTCGCCCTCAAAGAAGCGCTCAAGTCGAACCGTCTCAGCGTGATCGAAGCGCGCATCGATCCGAGCCAATATCCGGCTCAGTTCGACGCAATTCGGGAGTTATAGCTTCCGGGAGCTGTCAGCAAAGTTCGTGGCCGAAAGCGTCGCAGAGTATCGAGAGGAGTTGGGAGCTATGCCTAATACGGTGTCGAAGTCGATCCTGGGCAGCAAGCGCATCTGGATCGCTATCTTCCTGTTTTTCAATCTGCTCATTAACTACATCGACCGGGTGAATCTTTCGGTCGCAGCGCCTGCCATTATGAAGCACTTCCACTGGGATGCGGCGCAGATGGGGTGGATATTCGCCGCGTACCTTTGGACCTACACCTTGTGCCTCATCCCGACGGGGGCGTTGGCGGATCGCTTTGGCGCGCGTAACGTCAGTGCGATTGCCATATCACTGTGGTCGGCGGCGGCAATGGTCACCGGTGCAGTCACGAATTTCTCCAACATGATTTTGGCCCGCTTGGGGCTGGGGATCGGAGAAGCGACAACGTTTCCGGTGGCCGGCAAGTTGATTCGGCAGTGGTTCCCCGCCACCGAACGCGGAATCGCCGGCGCTATATTCCACTGCGGTGGACACGCCGCCCCGGCTCTGGCCCTGCCGGTTGTCGCCTGGCTCGTCATAAACTGTGGCTGGCGCTTATCTTTTGTCATCCTGGGCGGGCTCGGCTTCATTTGGCTCCTCTTTTGGCTCTTGTTCTACCAGCCGCCTGAGGAGTGTCGTTGGCTATCGGAAGAAGAACGCCATTTGATTCTGACAACGCGCGACGTCAGCCTCGTGCCAACCGCCTCTACTGGAAAGATTGATCTCAGGAAGGTGCTTCCCGTTCTTCTGAGACAGCGGTCGATGTGGGGAGTCATGCTGACTCAGGGTTGTTCGACGTACTTCAACTATGTATTCCTGACGTGGCTTCCCACGTACCTGGTTCAGGCGCGCGGGATGCACTTGGTGAAGGCCGGCTTTGTAGGCGCCATCCCGTATCTGGTGGCTGTGGTTGCAGTATTGGGCTTAAGCCGATTGAGCGATCGGCTGCTCACGCCGGAGGGCATCCGACTGGGTAAGCGGAGAAATTTCCTTATCGGGTTGTTATTGTGCTGCACGGTGGTTATGGCGACCAATTTCGTGCAGTCGCAACCCGGCCTGATTGTAGTGCTTTCTCTGGCAATGTCGTTTAACCTGACTTGCCTCACCCTTAACCTGATCTTGACGAACGATCTGCTGGAAGATGCCAACCTGGCCGGGACCGTTCTCGCCGTGGTCGCAGTCTCCTCGAACGTGTTCGGCCTCTTTGCACCGATCGTTACCGGATACATCGTGAAAGCAACGGGAAGCTTTGCGGCAGGTTTTTACATCCAGGGGTTCCTCGTAATCGCGGCGGCGGCGATTTCTTTCACGTTCGCGCGAAAACCGATTCATGGCCCCATCCGTAGCGAGGTGGCCCCCGCACCGTTAGTAGCAAGTCACTAAGCGAGTCGCCATCGCAACCGCGAGGGTGCGATGGCGACTCGCTGTGCTATCGCCAGTATCTTCACAGGGACACAAGAAGGCGCGGAGTCCAGGAAAAGCAAGTGCGGAGAAACACCGGTCACGCGGCCGACGCCAAATGCGCGCGGAATCGCTGCGATCTCTTCGCGAGTGCAGTTTTGGCTTGCAAAATCGCCCCCGAGCGGTACTATTGGCCTATTCAGAGCCGAAAAGAACCTATGCTTAGTGATTGTCCAATGGTGTCTCTCGGACTAAGAATGAAATTTCTAGCGAGGTGGATTTTCCGAAGTACAGACGGCTCTCATAGAGCATCCACGCGATTTTCAAACGATCCATACTGACGCAAAAGGAAGTGCAAAAATTATGGGGATGACCATAACTGAGAAAATCCTGGCCCGGGCTGCGGGCCGCGACAAAGTTAGTCCTGGCGAGTTCTTGACCTGCAAGGTTGATCAGGTTGCCGGACACGACCTGCAGGCAAAGCAGGTGCTTACCCAGGTGAAGAACCTGGGTGTAAAGAAGGTTCCCAACCCGGACCGGCTGGCTATCGTATTTGACCACCAGGCTCCCGCGCACTCGGTGAAACTGGCCGATCTGCACGCTTCTGTTCGGACCCTGGCCGGCGAACTTGGCGTTACCAACGTTTTTGACGTTGGCAGCGGGATCATGCACGTGGTTGTGCCTTCAGAGGGCTTCGTGCTGCCCGGCGAAGTGGTCGTGATTAACGAGTCTCATGCCCCCACTTCCGGGGCGCTCGGAGCTGTTGTAATGGGGGGCGGTGCTAGCGACGGGGTCGCCGCAATCGTCTCCGGCGAAATCTGGCTGGTCGTACCTGAGACCATCAGAATTAACCTCCATGGAAAGCTTCCGAAAGGTGCCACGGCGAAGGATCTGGGCCTGAAGCTAATGGCGCTGCTTGGTTACGAAGTCCAGGCAGTTTATAAGACCGTGGAAATCGGTGGTCCAGGCATGGCTGCTTTCTCCATGGACTCCCGCTTCACGCTGACCAATCTCTGCGCCGACATGGGCGCGAAGTCAGCCATCATAGAACCGGATGAGGTTACGCTGGCGTACCTGAAGGGAAGAGCCAAACGGCCGTTTACGCCGGTTTATAGCGACCCGGATTGCAGTTATTCCGCCGTCCATGACATTCAGCTTGAAGAATTGGAACCGCTGGTGTCCTGTCCTCACTCGGTAGAGAACGTCAAGCCGGTGACGAGCGTAGCTGGCACCAAGATCGACGAAGCCGTCATTGGAACCTGCACCAACGGCAGGATTGAAGACATGAGGGTGGCGGCCGAGTTTCTTGGCGATCGCCGCGTGGCCCCCGGAGTCCGGCTCATCGTTGTCCCGGCAACCAAGGAAGTTTATCTTGAGGCGATGCGGTTGGGATACCTGCCAAAGCTGATCGAGGCCGGCGCACTGGTTATGCCAGCGGGCTGCGGTCCCTGTTTCGGCGAGCATAGCGGAGTATTGGGCGCCGGAGAGACCTGTATTTCCGCGGGCAACCGCAATTGGCTCGGAAGAATGGGAAGCGAGAAGTCCTTCGTTTATCTTGCTTCACCGATAACGGTGATGGCCTCGGCCATCGCAGGCTGCATTACTGATCCGCGAGACTGATCCGCGAAACATTTGCCAGAGAGGTGACAAGATGGAAACAAAGATTAAAGGTAAGGCCTATCGTGTCGGCGATAATACCAAGCTCTTAGACGTCATGCCATATCGCTTCAAGAATCCAAACCAAATGGATCCCAAGGTGCTGGGTCCAGGGGCGTTTGCGGATCTGGATCCCGGCTTTGCGCCAAAAGCAATTGCGGGCGAGTATCCGGTCGTGATCGGCGGAAGCAACTTCGGCGGCGGCGGTAAGACGATTGAAGACCCGATCTTTGCACTCAAGGGCGCAAACGTGAAGGTTGTCATTGCCGACTCGTTCGCGAGATTCTTTCTGCGAAACGCGATCAACAATGCGCTTCCCATAATCGTTTGCCCCGGCATCAGCTCGCGCGTCAAGACCGATGACGAGTTGGACGTTGATTTGCAAACCTCGGTCATTCACAACCTGACTACCGGAGAATCCTTTTCGCCTACCCCCCTGTCTGACACTGTTTTGCAAATAGTGGCTGCAGGAGGACTGTTGCCATACATCAAGAGGAAGTTGGTGGCTGTGCCATAGTGTCGTGCTGTCAGACATTGTGAGCGTTGCTTCGTAACCAATCTGCAAAAGAACCGAGCGCGGCGGGAGTGCGGTATGCACTCCCGCCGCTATTCAAACTAGAACTGGTTGCATAAACCAGGTCTTGAAAGGGCAACGGCTTCAGCCGCGCCGTAAGAGCCGCATAAAGTCTGGGCTTTAGCCCCAGAGGGATGCTGGTCTGCTGCTCGAATGGTTTTCATGCCACCAGTTCCAGAGAAGTGGACTTATTGGGGTGTGTTTCGGAAGTTAGCGCAATGACGGACTCCAACTCTCTCCGCACCCGAGGTGATCCACCTCGGAACAATCACTTTCATCCCAAGCTACAAACGTTCTGGGGGACAGTTTTCTGTCCCCCAGAGACTAAAGCGCTTGCCTACCTACTTAAGCTTTAAATAACGCAACGTTCTTCTTCATGGTGTCGTAGAGCATGCCTATATCGCGATTCACGGTGAATGTGAGGACGCCCAGCTTCTTCAATTCGGCAATCCTTGCCGGTGTAGTGCCCAGCACATTGGGGAACTTCCCATGCTCGACGGCCTTCTTAATAATTAGCTCTTCCGCCGCCATCACTGTCGGATGAGTAGCTTGACCAATGAACCCGAGCGACTGCGACAGGTCGTTTCTTCCAGTAGCTACAAAGTCAATTCCTTCAACCGACAGAATTTCATCGATGTTGTCGAGGCCTTCCTTACTTTCGATCTGAATAATCAATGAAATCTGCTCGTTCACCTGTTTCGAGATCGGCGTAACGTCAACGTCTCCATATCTAAAGGCCCTTCCGCCCTTAAACATGCCGCGCTCCCCGACCGGTGCATACTTCACGAGGTTGACTGCCGCGATGGCGTCTGCCTTGTTATTGACGTCCGGTATCATAATTCCGTCCACGCCGAAATCCAGGAGCCGCGTTACATCATCCTGAGGGGATACCCGGACAAATATGGGCAGGCTCAATGAATTGGCGATCCTGATCATGCTCTGCATCGCTGAGTAGTCGATCATGCTGTGTTCACAATCGATTCTGACGTAGTCGTAACCTGCGTAAGCGGCCATCTCAACTACGGTCGGATCGGTCATGGACATCATAATTCCGTAGCTGAGTTGTCCGGCCTTCGCGCGCGCTTTTAGATTCTTTTCCAATTTAGCCTCCTGGCTTGGTTAGGTATTAATTCCGACAAAGTAGGCGTTCTTGGGTTGTGAAACGCCCAGAGCACCATAAGAAGTTACCGACGTGAATGCCTACAATATATACCCATCGACGGTCGGGCGCACTACATTTGGAATGCGGTGAATAGCCTTGCTGAGCCACTCCATTGGCGCGAGGTTCGCCAGGCTCACGTCGCTCCTTTCGTTGCTCAATGGGCGGCTCTCGGCTAAACTTATCCCAATCAATCTCAACCAAGCTGGAAATTCATGCAAGCTGCGGACCCGAAGTTCGAAAAGCTCTTTTTGAGTGGCGATGAAGCTGTTGCCATGGCTGCGCTCGATGCGCATGTGGAGTTAGGCAGCGGTTATCCCGGCACTCCCTCAACAGAGATTCTGGAAACATTTGAAAGACTGGGTGGGCGCGCTCAGTGGTCTCCGAATGAAAAGGTCGCCCTCGAAGTTGGTATTGGGGTGGCATTCGCCGGAGCGCGATCTCTTGTCACCATGAAACACGTCGGTCTCAACGTAGCTGCCGATCCCTTGTTCACGGTTGCATACACAGGGGTGGAAGGCGCCCTGATCATAGTCTCCGCGGATGACCCTGGAATGGCCTCCAGCCAGAATGAGCAGGATAATCGCCGCTATGCCGTCGCTGCTGGCGTCCCCATGCTGGAACCGGCAGACTCTCAGGAAGCGTATGACTTCACGCTTCGGGCAATAGAGATTTCCGAGCGCTGGCGCATTCCGGTGTTGTTCCGAATGACGACCCGGGTATGTCACTCCAAGTCAGTGGTGCAACGTGGCGCGACGGTGCCTCCAGCGCGTCCGGCCAGCTTTTCCCACGACATTCGCTCGCGCGTAATGATTCCGGCCTATGCCCGTCCCGCGCACCGGCGACTTCGTGAAAAGCTCGCTCAGATTGCCCAGTGGAACGAAACATCTGGTTTGAACGTCTTCACCCCAGGTTCTACCGGCCTTGGCATCATCACCTCGGGTATCTGTTATCAGCATGTGCGCGAAGCCGTACCCACGGCAAGCGTGCTCAAGTTGGGAATGACCTATCCGCTGCCCACGGAACCGATGCGCCGGTTTGCCTCAGGCGTGGAGCGGTGCCTCGTGATCGAAGAAGGGGACCCCTACCTCGTGGAAGGCGCACGGATGGCGGGAATCACCGTCGAGGGCACATCCGAGATGTATCGCTTTGGGGAATTGAATGTGCGGCGCGTGCGTCGCATTGTGGAACGGGACTTTTCGCCCGAGGCGAAACCAACTCCCGGCAAGCCTCCTGAATTGTGTCCTGGATGTCCGCACCGCAGCGTATTTAAAGCGCTCAAGAACCTTGATTGCTATGTAGCGGGCGACATCGGTTGCTACTCGCTGGGTGTTCTGCCGCCCTTTGAAGCCATGGATACGATAGTCTGCATGGGTGCGTCCATTGGTGTGGGCCTCGGCATGCGTCACGTGCTGCCTCCAGAGCAGGCAAAGCGAGTTGTCAGCGTGCTGGGGGACAGTACGTTTGTCCACAGTGGTATCACCGGCCTGGTGGAGATGATCTATAACCCACCGCCAACAGGCCATGTTCTGCTGATTCTGGATAACGGGACCACGGCCATGACCGGCCTGCAAGAACATCCCGGCACCGGACGCACCCTTGAGCACGCCAGCACCGGCAAGGTGGTATTTGAGAACCTGGCGCGATCCCTAGGCGTGCGTAACGTCCACGTTGCCGATCCCACAACAGACCCCAAGGGCTTTGAGGAACTGGTGCGAAGCGCTCTGGAAAAGCCGGAGATTTCCGTGATTATTGCCCGCCGCAACTGTTTGCTCGCGGCAAAATCCATTCGCGAGTACGAGAGGTGTGATGAAAAGCAGCTCAGCGTTGACTAATATCGTTGTCGCCGGACTCGGCGGACAGGGCGTATTGAAGGCTTCCGACATTTTGGCGGAAGTTGCATTCCTCTCCGGTCTGGATGTGAAGAAGAGCGAGATACACGGCATGAGTCAACGCGGAGGCTCGGTCTCCAGCGACGTGCGTTTCGGTGCCAAGGTGTTCAGCCCAATGGTGACAGAAGGCGAGGCAGATTATTTGCTCGTCACGCAACAGGATCAAGTTGTGGTCAACGCCAACCTGCTGGCCGAGAATGGAGTCTTGATCGAGCCTTCACAAATCGAGCAGAGCAAGTTGCGCAACAAGAAGAGCTTGAACGTTGCCTTGCTGGGCGTGCTCAGCCGCCACCTGAGCTTTCCGGAAGAGGCTTGGAAAATGGCGATCCAGCGTCAGTTGCCCGAATCGCTTTATGAAGTTAATCTGCAGGCATTTGCCTTGGGAAGGGAGGGCGGGGACCATTGATTTCTCGATCCTGTTTTTCTCCCGCCAGTGCGCTGGATTTTGTTCCTCGTCACGAATTGGAGCAGCTTCAGCTTAGACGTTTACAGACCGTGGTCGCGCTCTCCTATGAAAACGTGCCACTGTTTCGCTCGCGCATGAAAGAGCGCGGCTTGGCCCCTGAAGGCATTTTGTCGATGGCAGATATCGCCAAGCTTCCCTTCACGGTGAAGACTGACCTGCGCGACACCTATCCGTTCGGTCTATTCGCCGTCCCCATGAAGGATGTTGTCCGTCTGCATGCTTCCAGCGGAACCACCGGAAAACCAATCGTCGTCTCCTACACCAAGGCTGATCTCGATGTCTGGTCCTCGGTCGTGTCGCGCTCGTTCAGTGCCTGCGGACTGCATGAAGGCGACATCATACAGGTGGCGTACGGATACGGACTTTTCACGGGCGGCCTGGGCGCGCACTACGGGGCGGAGAAACTCGGAGCCACTGTGGTACCCACCTCAGTTGGCAACACCGACCGGCAAATTATGCTGATGAGCGATTTCGGCACAACCGCGATCTGCTGTACGCCCACATATTTTCTGCATATGATTGAGCGCGCCGATTCAATGGGTATCGACATGCGAAAGCTGCCGTTGCGCGCGGGAATCTTTGGAGCTGAGCCATGGACGGAAGGAATGCGTCAGCATATTGAAGCGAATTCCAACCTCAAGGCATTCGATATATACGGACTCTCCGAGATTATCGGTCCCGGCGTGGGCGTCGAATGCGTCTGCCAGAACGGCTTACACATCTTTGAAGACCACTTCTACCCCGAGATCGTCGATCCGGAATCCGGCGAACTGATGCCGGAGGGCGAAGAGGGCGAACTGGTTTTGACGACTCTCAGCAAGCAGGCAATGCCGCTGCTTCGCTATCGCACGCGTGACATCACCGCATTTCACACTGATCGTTGTGACTGTGGCCGCACGATCCGCCGAATCCGCCGCATCGGTCAGCGCTGCGACGACATGCTGATCATCCGCGGAATCAACATCTTCCCCTCGCAGGTGGAGTCAGTGTTGTTGGCCGTGGAAGGTACACTGCCGCACTATCAAATCATCTTGACCCGTGAACATGGACTGGATCAGATGGAGGTCCAGGTTGAAGTAACATCGCAGTTGTTTGCTGACACGGTGAGCGGCCTGGAGGCAATGGAGCGAAAGTTGGCTCAGGCCATGGAACGCGTGCTGCAGGTACGTGTTCGAATCACCCTGGTGGAACCGCGCACCATTCAACGCAGTGAAGGAAAGGCCAAGCGAGTAATTGACAGGCGACAATCATGAAGATCACTCAACTCTCTGTCTTTGTCGAAAACGCACCGGGCCACATTCTGGCCCCCTGCCGAGCGCTGGCTGACGCGGGCGTGAATTTACGCGCCCTGTCCCTGGCGGACGCCCAACAATACGGCATTCTGCGGATGATTGTTTCAAACTGGCAGGAGGCCGCCAAGATTCTCGAGGCCCAGGGGTTCAGGGTCAAAGCGACGGAGGTTGTCGCCGTCGAAGTGGCTGACCGGCCAGGCGGCATGGCTGATGTCCTGGGGGCGCTGGAGGGAACCGGCATTAATATCGAGTATATGTTCGCCTTCCCCTACGAACGTGCAGACAAGGCAATCCTTATTTTTCGCTTTGCCGATCCGGATGCGGCGATTGCGCGTTTGCAAACAGCGGGCATTAACCTGCTGGCAAGCGCGGAACTGCTCGCAAAGTAGCAGGCTCCACAACTATGCCAATTTCCAGTACCATCGCCAAACAACTCGAGAACGCTTCCTGGATTAGACGCATGTTTGAGGAGGGCGCCCGGCTGAAGCGCGAGCGCGGGGCCGACGCCATCTTCGACTTTTCAATCGGCAATCCAGATGTCGAACCGCCGCCTGCCGTGTTGGACGCATTGCAGCGCGTTGTGGCCAGCAAGCGCCCCGGCTCGCATGGCTATATGCCAAATCCGGGCTATCCCGAAATCCGCGAAACCGTCGCGGCCAAGTTGCGTAAAGAGACCGGCTTGAACTTTACGGCCGAGGACGTCTTTATGACGGTCGGGTCCGCGGGTGCATGCAACGTAATCCTGAAGTCGATTCTCGATCCAGGCGATGAAGTCATCGTTTTAATGCCCTGCTTTTCCGAGTACCAGTTTTATATCGCCAACCATAGCGGATGCATGGTCCCGGTAGAAACCGATGCTTCATTCTTGCCTGATGTGGAGCGCATTGGGGCAGCGATCACCCCGCGAACCCGCGCCATCATTCTCAACACGCCGAACAACCCGACGGGCCGGGTTTACCCCGAAAGTGTTTTACGCGACTTGCAAGGACTTCTGACGCGCGTCGGCCAGCCGATCACCGTCATCAGCGACGAGCCATATAAAGCATTTGTCTTTGACGGCCAGCGGCAACCCGAGGTGGCTTCGTTCATCGCCAATACGGCGATCTGCAACTCGTGGTCAAAGTCGCTCGGGTTGGCGGGTGAGCGCATCGGCTACCTTGCGCTATCGCCGCAACTGGCTGACAACGCTCAATTGCGCCGTGCCTGTGCTTTTTCCAACCGCATCCTGGGCTTCATCAACGCGCCGGCGATCTGGCAGTGGGTGCTCACGGAAACGGCGGGGGAGAGCATCGACGCAGCAGTGTACGAGCACAAACGGAACGTTCTCTGCGACGCATTAGAGGCCATCGGATATGAGGTGAAGCGTCCCGAAGGCGCGTTCTACGTATTCCTCAAGACACCAATCCCCGATGACATTGCCTTTACGAAACGGCTCGCGGCTGAAGGTGTGCTTGCCGTGCCTGGAGTCGGCTTTGGACGCTCCGGGTTCATTCGCCTGTCACTGACGATTCCGTTGGAGCGGATCGAGAAATCAATCGGCGGATTCCAGCGCGCTTTCCTCTCATCTCAGCGGCAATAGTTGGGATATCGGGTGCAATCGCTGGTTCCGGTGAAAGTCCCGGAGACCCGCGCGTGGCCAGTCCGCACTGCGACGTTGGACTCGGACTTTCGTGCGCTCACAATCCTGCCACGCGGTGGCATAATGCCTACTAACTGGTCTTTTCGCACTAGTCTGTGTCGTTATGCGTGATCCGCTTCCTGGGATGGGCTTGGACCGGGTGAGCCAACTGCCCAGAGCGCTATTCGCCGAACGGAGGAACCAATGAACGGTCGCCTGATTCTCATCCTGTTGCTGGCTGTAAGCGCGGCTGCGCAGGAGAAGCGCGTCGTGGTGGTTGCGAGCAGCTCAACAAAAACGACTTATCGCGGAGCAGACGCGCAGCCCATCCTGATGGAAACATCCTGCCTGGGCGACCCGAGTGCATTCAAGGACTTCAAAGGTTTCTCGCCGAACTGCAATACAACGGCAACCCCTCCGCAACAGGCCTACCGGGAGCATCATCTCTACGACAACTACACGGTGTTGCAAAGCCATGTAAAGGCGTATCTCGTCTACTGTGCACGAAAATGGCCATGGGATCGATGTCCGAGCCTGGTGCCGGGCGACAACTTTACAATCGTCAGTGAGTACAACAACAACGTGTCCCTTGTCAGAGAAGAAGGGAAGAAGTCTGAAAAGATGGAATTGGTTCAGGTCATACCCTTACAAAGCTCGTCCGGCCCGGTGAATGCGCAAACGCGGCGGGTTTCGCCGGAGGGGCATGGTCTGATCGTGTGGGCCAATCTGAGCCTTACATCTAACCCCGGCAACGCTTCCGTTTCGATTGATGGAATATTTTTTGGAAATACGCCGCTAATAAAGCGGGCCGCCGCCGGCGAACACTATATTCTGATCGAACAAAACGGATATAAGCCGTGGACAAAGACCATAGAGTTGCCACCCGAAGGAATGAAGCTTGACGCACGAATGGAACCGAAGTAGTTCTCATTGAGGTTGCGCCAGATATCGCGCTGCAACGTAAGCATGGCCCCGGCAGACACCGGGGCCATGTTTTGCAGTTAATGTCGTAACCGACGGCTATTGCTAGACCAGCTTTGCGTCCAGCGTGATTGCCGCATTGAGCACGCGCGAAACCGGGCACCCGGCCTTTGCGTCCGCCGCGGCTTTCTGGAACTTGGCGTCGTCGGCACCAGGAATCTTGGCGCGCAGTTCCAGGTGAATTTTGGTGATGGTGAAGCCTGCGTCGGTCTTCTCAAAGGTAAGCGCCGCCTTGGTGTCGATGGCGTCCGCTTTCAGTCCAACACCGTCCAGTTGGGCGGAGAGGGCCATTGAGAAGCATCCGGCATGTGCGGCCGCGATGAGTTCCTCGGGGTTAGTGCCTACGCCATTTTCAAAGCGCGTGCTGAATGAGTATTGCGTCTGCGAGAGGACTCCGCTATCGGTGGTAACCGT
>Ga0364900_10292_pt1 | contig 17994 bp, 15 predicted proteins | sample ExccelJu500002D3_FD_206974 | JGI IMG/M metagenome (GOLD analysis project Ga0364900, IMG submission 206974) | Enriched cells from Trout Bog Lake Hypolimnion, Wisconsin, USA - BchlTB.July09.5000.02.D3 | ecosystem: Environmental > Aquatic > Freshwater > Lake > Hypolimnion/Profundal zone | place: USA...
GTGATGTTGGAGTAATGCTGGGCGGTGTCGGGGCGGAGCTTGAGCGTGATGAGCCAGGCGCTGCCGGTGATGATGCAGTTGCGGACGGTGACGTTGCGGATGATGGTCGCCTCGCTGCCGCAGGTGATCAGGCCGTTGCCGTTGCCGATCTCGCAGTCCTCGACGAGGATGTTTTCAACGGGCGGGCTGGCATCCTCCTTGTTGGCGAGCGGACCCTTGTTGCCCTTGAGCGCGATGTTGTCATCGTTGTTGGAAATCTGGGTTTTCCGGATGACCACGTTCTGGCAGCTGTCCACGTCAATGCCGTCGGTGCTCGGGCTGCCGGCGGGGGCGTTGATGCGCAGTCCCTCGATGACAACCTCGTGGCAATTGTAGAGGTGGAGGTTCCAAAAGCCGGAGTCCTGGAACGAAATGCCCTCGATGCGCACGTCGTTGCAGCGGTCAACAAACATCAGGCGCGGGCGCGGGACATCGAGGTTTTTCGCGCCGTGCGCGTTGAGCGCGTTCCAAAATGCCGCGTAGTAGGGCGTGCCGTTGCCGTTGAGTTGGCCCTTGCCGCCAACCCGCACGTGATCCATCTGCGAGAAATTGACGAGGGCCGGCGTCCACTCCGGGAAGTGCCCCTCGATGCGCGTCTTCATCTTCGGGTAGTCGGCGATGTTCGGCGAGCCGAGCAGCACCGCACCCTCGTCGAGCCATAGCTCGACGCCCTGCTTCATGAAGATGGAGGCGCTCATAAACGTGCCCTTCGGCACCACAATCAGTCCGCCGCCGTCGGCTGCGGCCGCGTCAATCGCCTTTTGGATGGCAGCGGTGTTGAGCGTCTTCCCGTCGGCGACCGCGCCGTAGTCGGAGATGACGAAACGCTTGGTATTAAACACCGCCGGGGCGGCTGCTGAGGCTAATGTCGGCTGGGCGGAGGCAGTGAAGGCTGCCGCGAGGGCGAAGCCGAGGGAGCAGGCGAGACGCAGGGTTTTCATTGCGAAAAAGGGGTTGGTTGCTGGGATTGATGGATGTTGCGGCATTTTTTTATAATTAGTTCACGGAGCCTGAACCCTGTGACGCTCGTCATCCGCCGTCGAGAGCTAAGCTGAACACGACCTTATAACACAAATCCGTTTCGGGGGGTAGCCTCCCATTGCAGCTGTTTTTAGCATTATTTTGCACTCCGCTATTTTTGATGTATGCTCTCCCAGCGGGGGTTGCTTACGATGAACCCAATATCGTCGCCTTGCTATCGCAAATGCCCCAGAAGGCGTCGGAAGCTTTTAGGGTAGCGGAAACGGCCTTGGACATCGCCATGGGCATTTGGGACGCGGCGATTGATGGTTCCGGTATTTTCATGGGGTTGCATGGTTTGAAAGGGAAGACTGCTTACAATGGAACGCTTCAACCACGCCAATGGTCGTGAGAGAGCGACTGCTCCTATCCCTCCTCACGCTCCTATGGCTCCTATGGCTCCCTTTAATCCCAGATTCCGGAATCCATAGAGCAATGAAACACCGCCTTCCGGTTTGGGCCGGCGGACACAATGATTTTTACCCACACCCAACCGGTCTCGAATCGCGGCGGTCACAAGCCCGAGGAATTTTCGGCCGGCATAACAGGGGGCATTGTGCGACTGGCAAAACGCCCGGTAGTCGTCCAACAACTCCGAAGTCGTCACCGAAGCCCCCGCGCGCTGTTCCAACCGTTCATTCAGGAACAGTTGCAATCCTTCCGCCTCGTCCAGGGTGGCAACCGCGCAGAGACGCTCTAAATGGTCAATGATCGCCGGCACCGTGGATTCGGTTGGACAATCACTAAGCGAGAAGCGGTGCTGTCCGCCATCGCTGCGCTCGGCTGGCCAGGAGTTTGAGCAGTCGGCGAAGCGGTGGGCATAATCGCTGCTCAATCCATTGGCGAACCGGGCACCCAGATGACCATGCGAACTTTCCATACCGGAGGAATCGCGTCTGCCAAAGGCGATATCACTACTGGCTTGCCCAAGGTAGAAGCAATTTTAGAGGCGCGGAGTTCGGTTCTTCCTGAGAATCTGGTTGAATCCGTGCATGCCGTCTATCGAGAACAAAAAGCGGACGTTCATAAAAAACATATTGAGATTATCGTCCGCCAAATGCTTGGAAAAGTTCAGATCACCAAATCAGGCAGCTCGCGTTTTATGCGTGGTGATGAGGTGGACCTGGTTGATTTTTTACAGGAAAACCAACTGATCAAAAACAAGGGCGGACAGCTAGCGGAGGCGGAACAGATTGTGTGTGGAATCACCAAACTCGCTAAACGGACCGAGGGTTTTCTCGGCGCAGCATCCTTTCAAGACGCCGCTCAAACACTGTTTCACGCCGCCGTACTGTCCAAGCGGGATGATATGCTCGGCATCAAAGAAAAGGTGATGACTGGAGGGATCATCCCTGTCGGCACGGGTTTTAAATTACACACACCTTCTCCAGAGCAAGGTCCTCAGGCCGGTTGAACCTTATGGTTTTGGTGCGGGCTTGGAATCATCAGCCGGCTTCTTCGAGCCAAAATCAATTCGCCCAGCTTGTCGCTTGGCGTGTTCATTGGAGAGATGGCCATAAACTTTCCCAATGAGAATGCCACCGTCTTGATGGCCCACCCAACGGGCAATGGTCATGAAATCAATCCCCGACATCACGCACATCGAAATGAAGAAATGGCGGCTGTCGTGAAAGCCGAACTTGGGAATCCCGGCCGCCTGACGGGCCAGAATCAAACTGTCGCGGAAAGATTTTACCGGGCGATCCTCCTCGCCCCGGCGAGGTGACGGAAAAAGCCAGACGGATTCCGGAGGTCGGCGGGCAAACATGTCTTTGAGGTGCCGCTCCAGTTCCGGGTTAAAATCCACGATGCGCCATTTCCGATTTTTTGACTCACCGTCCCATCCGACGGTAATCTGTTGATTATTCCAATCCACATCCGCCCATCGAATGCGCATCGCTTCCGCCATGCGCGCCCCGGTGAAGAAGAGCAGGCGCAGAAAGTCGGAAACCTCCTGCCCGTTGTTCAAGGGTTGACCCTGTTCGCCGGGTTTGGCTACGCGCCCACCGATGAAAAGCGGCTCGCGGCAGACGGCAATCAACCGGTCCAGCGACTTGCGGGAAAAAAGTTCACGCTTGTGAGGTTTGGATTTAAGCGGGCGGAGATTTTCCGTGGGGAGATGCGAGATCCATTTCAAGTCAATGGCCCGCTTCATCACGTTGCGGAAAATGGTCACGTCCAGATTAACAGTGCGGGCGGATCGGCCGAGTTTTTGGCGCGCGGCAATATAGCTTTCGATGTGGATGCGTTTGATTTTATCCAGTCGCAGATGCCCAAGGTGGGACTTCCAGTGGCCGATGGTATATTTCTCGGTCTCCAGCGTGGAGGCCCGCTTGGCGTCTTTGGCCTGCTGATAATATTCGAGGTAGCTGTCGGCAAATGCGGAGAACTGGGGCGTGAGTTTGAGCACGGGCAATTTGCCTTTGCGGCGGTTGACGACGAGGCCTTCCAATTGCTGCCGGGCCTGGGCGGGCGTGGTGGCTCCTTCGAGGGGAACACGACGGACTTGTTTCCGGCCGGTGTGCTCGTCTTCGACCGTCAACTGGGCGTAATAGCGACCGTTACGCACCCACAATCCGCGAATCGGGCGCTTGCGGTCATCCAACACCTTCAGGTAAGGTGTTTGCGCATGACGAACCTTGGTCAAAACCTGTGCCGGGCCGGCGGGAACAATCCTGCCGTCATTGCTTGGGCTGGCATTGCCTTTCATTGGGCAACACTAGCACAATCACTAGCACAACATCAAATTGACGGTTCGCCTAATTCAATAACGCCTTGTAAATAAAGGTTGCGCGCGTGGTGGAATGGCAGACACGCCAGACTTAGGATCTGGTTCCGCAAGGATTGGAGGTTCAAGTCCTCTCGCGCGCACCATGTTTTAATTGGTTGTTTGAAATGTCTATTGATTTACAGACAGTTTCCTGACAAAATGGGGTATGAAGAAAATCGCGTTTCCTTTCGAGGTCAAGCGGGGTTCCGTTTTGGTCAAAATCTACCGCACGCCGTCCAATGGCTGCGATTCTTTCACGCTGGCCTACTACCAAAATGGGGTTCGCAAACGGCCCACTTTTTCCACGTTCCAAGCCGCCAAGGATGAGGCGGAAATCGTTGCGACCCGCCTCGGCAATGCGGATGGCGACATTCTCACGCTGACCAGCGCCGACCGCGCCGCCTACTTGCGTGCGCGTCAACTGCTGGACGGGGTCGGCACGCATATCGAAAACGCGGCGGCACAATTTGTGCAAGCGAAGCAACTGCTCGGCGACGTGCCGTTGCTGCAAGCGGCGGAGTATTATGTGAAGCGGCATCCGTCGCGCATTGCGCCGCGCCCGGTCATGGAGGTCGTGGACGAAATGCTCAAGCTCAAGCAAAGCGATGGTTTGAGCGAGGGGTATCTCCGGCATTTGCGCTACGATCTGGAAAAACTTGCAACCGCATTTCATGGCGACATCGGCACAGTGATGGGGCCGGATGTAGACAAGTGGTTGCGTGGTCTAGGTGTGTCGCCGCGCACACGGAATAATCTGCGGAACTCGGTGCAAACACTGTTCGCGTTCGCCAAGTCGCAAAAATATCTGCCGAAAGATCACGATGAAATTGATGGGGTGACGCGGGCGAAAGATGGCGCGGGCGAAATTGAAATCTTTACGCCGAAGGAGATGGCGGAAATTCTAGCTCACGCCGACGGGCGGATTGTTCCGTTTCTGACGCTGGGGGCGTTTGCCGGAATCCGACATGCGGAAATTCAGCGGTTGGAATGGAACGATATCCACTTTGATGCGGGCATCATCGAAATTCGCGCGGCGAAGGCAAAAACGGCCAGCCGACGGACATTACCGATTCTGGACAACCTGCGGGCATGGCTGCTGCGGCACCGTCAAGAGACCGGGCCAGTGTGTATTTACCTGAACATGGCGAGTGAAATCGAATCACTGGTGCGTGCCATTAATGGAGCACGGCGAGCGGTTTGGGCAACTGCCAAAGGCGTGACCAACGAGCAGTTGAAGCAATCGGAGAAACAGGCAAGACAAAAACTTGCGAAAGCCAGGGCGGAACATGGAAGGCCGAAGCACAGAGGGGAAGTGCCGCCGGGAGCGGAAACCGCCAAGGCCGAGGGCTGGTCGGCCTTTGCATGGAAACACAATGCCTTGCGCCATTCGTTTATCAGCTACCGCATAGCCGAAATTCAGAATGTCGCTCAGGTGGCGCTGGAAGCGGGCAACTCACCGCAGATGATCTTCAAGCATTACCGCGAGCTGGTGCGCCCCACTGCGGCCAAAGAGTGGTTTGCGGTGATGCCGGACGTGAGAAATTGATACCTGATGTTGGCCGGCCTTGACTCATACGATTCGCGATATGCGCGAGCCGAGGATGCGGCGCAATACTCAAAGCTGACCAGGCATTTTCAGCCGCGCAAATAGCCAGTCGCGCTATTATCGTTTTTTAGCTTTTGTGAAAATAGCGAAACGTGGTATTTTCACCGCCGAAAGTAACCGATGGCCAGCCAATCCAACATTCCGGGCAAGAAAACGCCGCAAGGCGGCTACGCTGCCTTTGTGCCCGCGCCCCTGCCGCCGAAGCTCGATTGGACGCCCCGACTTATTCGCGTGCTCTCGGACGCCGACCGATTGATAGGAAAACTGGCCGGCGAAGGCGGACGATTGCCCAACCCGCATATCTTGATGCGGCCGTTTCTGCAACGCGAAGCCGTGCTGTCCAGCAAGATCGAGGGCACGCAGGCGACGCTGGGCGAGTTGCTGGCGGCGGAGGCGGGCGTGGCCGTGGATCGGAGTCCCGACGATCTGCGGGAAGTTGGGAATTATGTTGTGGCCTTGGAACACGGCATTCTCCGTCTGAAAGAACTTCCGCTGTGTGTCCGCATCATCCGGGAATTGCACGAGAAACTGATGACCGGTGTCCGTGGGCAGCAAGCCACGCCGGGACGCTTCCGGAAAATCCAGAACTGGATTGGCAAACCCGGCAGCACTCTGACCACGGCTTCGTTTATCCCACCACCACCGACCGAAGTGGAAGCTTGCCTGGCCGCGTGGGAAAAGTTTTTGCATGAATCGGAACTGCCGCCGCTGGTGACGATTGCGCTGGCGCATTACCAGTTCGAGGCCATTCACCCGTTTTTGGATGGCAATGGGCGGGTCGGCCGCCTGCTGATCACCTTGTTTTTGATTGAGCGGCAAATTCTGTCCACGCCCCTGCTCTACCTGTCGGCATTTTTTGAAGCGGCCCGCCGGGATTATTACGACGGCTTGCGCGGGGTCAGCGAGCGCGGGGAGTGGAACGAATGGCTGGAATACTTTTTGCAAGGTGTGGCCCGGATGTCGGAGGACGCCTTGAGCCGCACCGGGCGCATCAACGGCAAGCTGGTCGAATGGCAAAAGAAAGTTGCCGGAGATTCGACCAGCACGCCGTTGCGCGTCGTGGAACTGCTGGCCGCGAATCCATTCATCACGGTCAAAGGCGCCGCCGAAAAATTGGGCGTGGCCTTTACCACGGCGCAACGCGCCATTGAACGATTGGAGCGGCTTGGAATTGTGAAACAAGCGGGCGATGCCAAGCGTGACCGGGTTTATTGTGCGAAGGCGTTGCTCGACATTCTCGAAGAGCCGGCCCAATTGAAGCCACCGCAACTTCCCAAGCGGAAAAACGGCTGAGAGTTCATCTGCTTATTCAATCTTCGTCCGGCGATCTCGACTTGGCCGTTCACCGGCAATTCGCGCTCCCATTCCACCACCACCGTTGATCGTTCTCCACCTCACTCGGCAACCGCCCCTCTTTTCGTGCTATAAACATTGACGGGGAATACCTCTCTGTCAGTCCCCGGCGCAATTCGCGCACCGGGGATTTTTCGTTTCCCTCAACCATTACAGAAAGGATTCGTTATGTCCCCGCAAGCCGGTTGGATACTGCAGGAAGAAATCGTCCCTCGCCTCCGTAGTGCCATCCCCAAATGCGTCCGCTGCGTCGGCGCCGAAGATCACGAGGAACTCGTTCAGGACGCCACCGCCCTCGCCACCAAGATGCTCCACAACCTCGAAGTCCGGGGCAAACAGGTCACCCCGGGCAACGTCGCCTATTACACCATTCAACATGCCAAGTCCGGTCGTCGTTCCACCGGCAGTTCCCGCGTGGACGTCATGGGCAGCACCACCCAGTTGAACGGCTCCACCATCCTGCACTCCTTCAGCGAAGTCGTCGCCGGGGACGATGGCCAGGGCGAGCCGCTGGCGTTGCAGGACGTCATCAGCAATGACCGCGAAGATCCCGCCACCGTCGCCGCCCGGAAAATGGATTGGGACCGGTTCCTCGACCAGTTGTCACGGGTTGAACGGCTGGTGGTGGAGTTCCTGTCCGCCGGGAAGACACTCAGGGAAGCTGGTCGCAAGGTGGGTGCCCATGTTGACGAGGGTGGATGAGGCTTTGGAAGACATCCATCAGGAGTGCGGGATCCTGTCGGTTAAGGAGGAAGAATGGCTGGCGGATCTGGATCTACAAGCTCTGGCCGGCAACGAGGTGCTCCAAGTCATCCTCACCGCCTGCATCAACCACAAGGTCACACCGGATGCGCTGCTCAACGGCCTCTCGCAATCCCTGCTCGAATACTAACCCCAACTCCGGAGTTGGGGGCTGACTCAAACACCGGCCGAATACTCACGAAGTGTCCGGCCGTTGCATTTCTTACGAACAACGAGGGCCATTGTTCCCGACCAACCACCGGCCGGGAGCGCAATGGGCTCCCGGCCATTTCACAAAAAATCAACCAAAGGAACCTATGAAGAACCTGGGATGCACCGTCGACCTGATCGCCATGTGTGCGATGAAGGCCGGCCTGGTCTGGCTCATTTGGCTCGGCGTCATGGCCGCATTGGCGGTGATCGGTGCGGCTCGGATGCTTGGCGTAGGATGTAATTCAACGCGCCAGTGACCGAGCCGCATAACACAAACGAGAAGCCGGCCATCGCGTCGGCTTTTTTTCGGGATCAGTCGCGGGCGAAGTCGATTAACCCGCGCTGGATGTCCGTGTGGATGAATTTGACGCGGACATGGTCGCCGACTTTAAGACCCTGGAACCCGTGCTCCAGCCGCCCTTGGGTCGCCGGCTGAAAGACCCGCCCCCGTGCGCCTTTGGCCGAGGCCCCGGTGACAATGGCGTCGAAGGATTGCCCCAGACGGCTGGACAAGAGCAGCGTCGACGCCGAATTGCCGACCTAACGCTCAACTTTGGTGGCGGTATCTTCCTGCTCGGCGCAATGCCGGGCGAGTTCTGTTTCCGCTAGGTGCTGAAGATAACCAAACGCAAGACGACGGCATTTCGTTACGGCTCGTTGGCGCAGAAGCCGCGCACCATCACGCCGTGTTGCGGCCAGCCCGTCACCATCCAACCGCGCCCCAAGCTGGAGCGCATTTCACCGCAGTCTGAAATTCCCATCCTTAACCGCTAAAAAATTATGAATACGAACCAAGACAACCAAGACCAGTCCGGCACGGACTTTGGCCCCGTCATTTACGCCTACACGCGAGCGCAAGCCGTCGCCGACGGCGTGCAAGTCGAAGTCACCCAGACCGCGCAGGAAGCCGGAATCAAGTTTCCGGTGTTTTTGACCCACACGGTGTTTGATAAATATGTCGCCGTGCCGGAAGGCGTGGCGGGACAGGACGAAGCCGGACGCCTTTGGGACATTTGCTGGATGTTGCGCTTCGCGATCATCCGCAGCCGTCCAGGGGTTGACCGCTTGCCCGTCGCGCTCTATGTCCGCAACGACAACCACCGCGCCAAGCTGGTGAAGTTGATTGCCACTTGCGGCGCGCGGGACATTGACGACCCGCAGCCCGCCATCACCGTGATGCTGCCGGAAGTGATGGTCAAAAAGGTAGTGGCTTTTGAGTTGGAGAAAACCATGCGTCAAACGCCGCTCCTTCCCCAAAATCTTGCTCACCGCCACCTTCGTGTTGTCATACGTGATCCGCGTGGGCACCCCCTTGGAAAACTCGAACGCCCGCACATGGCCTTCCCAGAACGTCTCCGTGCATTCGCGCGCGAAGGCCATCACAAAGGTCGCGTCGCTATACGGCAACGCCATCACGAAAAACGCCACCTTCCGTAACTGACCATTTACATTGGCCAGCGCATGGCCGAAGTCCACCTGCGCTTCGCCGGGGCGATGCAGCAACGGCACAAACACCTCCTGGGTCTTCTGCGTCAGTTCCCGCACCGCGTCTTTCACCACGGTATAACCGCCCGTGAAACCATCCTCTCGCAGCCGTTCCAAGATCCGTTTGGCCGTGTGCCGCTGTTTGCGCGGCATGGCCTGATCATCCTTCAAGATCTGTTTGATCCGTTCCAGAAACGCCCCCAGCTTCTTCCGCGGTCGCGGCTGCTGCTGCCGGTAGCCCGGTGGCTCACTGTGTTCCAAAATCTTTTTCAACGTCTGCCGGTGCATCTCCGTCTCCCGGAGAATCTGCCGCCGGCTAACGCCATCCACCAACACTCTTCTCTTCTGCGAATCTCGGTCCAGTCGTTCATATTGCGATACATGCTTCATGGTTAATGAAGATGCCTCACTTTTGAACCGCCGCGTCACACACATGACCCCCGCCGCACTTTTCAGCCGCCGTTTACATTTCCGAGGCGATTTGTGATTTGGTCAGAGCTTTGGCCATATTTTAATAGTGTTTTGTTGATTGTTGTTTACCGAAGCCCCATTAAAGCTGGCTAGAAACCACACGCCAAGAAAATAATGCGGTTTTTATTGGGAAAATGCCGATCTTTCCTGACCAGTTCGACATCCGCAGGCCGACGTTAAAATTGGCTGGTGTGTGAGTTAAGAGCCAAATGCAGAAGAATGAGGTGAATGTTGAGGGTGCTTTGAATTGTTCATTTGCTGGATACGCCCATGCCGCCGGTTGAAAAAGAAAGTTGCTTTCTGATGATAAGGGGTGAAGGTTGCCCCGCTGGCAAGGAGTTGATAAGGAGTGATTCTCAAAGAGGAAATTCTAAGGCACAAATTATGAACGTGACACATCGGGTCCACCGGAAGACGTTTATTGCCGAGCTTCGCGTTCTGGACAACTTCACCCCCAACTCGCTGGCTGCCGTCGTGGTGATATCGGGCCTTTTGCTTGGCCTTTCGGTCAAAGCCCAGACGGATACTTTGGCCAACAACAACGCGCCGCTGGTGCAGGCCAACGCCAATCCAACCACTCTTTATTGGCCGGCCTCCGCCACGAATTGCGTTTTGCAATCCGCGACGAACCCGTTGGCGCCCAATTGGACGGACGTGACCAATGGCACGTTCATCGCCGGCGTCGCGCTCAGCCCCTCGCCGCCGGCGGTATTCTTTCGGCTGCGTTCAACCAACGCCCCGTCCGGCGTGAGTTTTACGGCCACCGATTACGCAGTGGGAAGCGGCCCCATGTCGGTCACGGCGGCGGATGTCAATGGCGATGGGAAACCGGATTTGATCAGCGCGAACTATCAGGACTACAGCCTCACCGTCCTGACCAACGACGGTCGCGGCGGCTTTGTGCTGGCCGCCACGCTGCACGGGGTTGCCGCGCCCGTTTCGGTTACGGCGGCGGACGTCAACAATGATGGCAATATGGATTTGATCAGCGCGAACCTCGCGAACAATACGCTTACCGTGTTTACCAATGACGGCAGCGGTGGTTTTGTGCTGGCAGCCTCACTGGGCGTCGGGCAGTGGCCATTCTCGGTCGCAACGGCGGACGTTGACGGCGATGGCAAGCTGGATTTGATCAGTGCGAACACCGGTGACAACAGCCTTTCAGTGTTGAACAACAACCTGTTCGTGGACAGTGACGAGTTCGGGCCGATCACCTATGTCAGCTATATGACGACCAATGCCAACCTCATCACCAGCAGCTATGCCATGTTTGTGAATCCCGGTGACATCAACTCGGGGGCGGCTCCTTTCTCTGCGGATTGGGTGCGCGATTTGCATTTGATATCGGGCAGCGCGCCCGTCAACGCGGGGGTGAATCTCGGCAGTCCGTTCAACGTGGACATGGACGGCAATATCCGCGGGGCGGATGGCGGGTGGGACATCGGCGCGTATGAATACGCCGACGGCACGAATCATCTTCTTCCCGATGCGACCGCCCCGACAGTCGCCCTTACGTCTCCGGCTGCCGGCGCGATTGTTTCCAACACCGTTACGCTCACGGCTTCCGCCAGCGACAATACGGGCGGCTCGGGCATGGCCTCGGTGAGCTTTCTGGTTGATGGCGTGGCCGTGGGCAGCGTCACCGCGTCGCCTTATACGCTGGCTTGGAGCAGTCTTTCTGTCACCAATGGCAGCCATACCATTCAGGCTCGGGCGCAGGATGTCGCGGGCAACCAAGCCTCCTCCGCCACGACGACCGTCACCGTTCAAAATCCCGCCGCAAAAGGTGAAAACCTCTACGTCACTCCGACCGGCGCGGGGGCGTTGAACGGCAGCGATTGGAACAACGCCTTTGCCGGATTCGCCGGCGTGACTTGGGGCAGCGGCACCGGGCAACTCGGCGCGGGCGACACGCTGTGGATTGCCGGCGGCACCTATACCGGCCAACTGCTGCTGAACGGCAGCGGCACGGCGGGCAACGTCATCAACATCAAGCGCGCGCGCGCGACCAATTCGGAATGCACCTCGGCGGCGGGTTGGTCGGCGGCATACGACGCGCAGGTGATTATCAATAACAGCGCCGGCGGCATCTGTATCTACAGTAGCACCCAGCCGCCCAATGGGCCGGGCCGGTTCATCACCATTGACGGCCAGGTGACGGACGGGATTCGCTGCAACTTTCAAAACGTCTCGGCGGCGCGCGGCATCTCCATTGACGGCTGGGGATCGTTTAACACCACCTTTCGGAACATCGGCGCGTATGGGCCGTCCACCAATGCCATTACCGGCTATCCCTGGAGCTATGATTGCCGCTGCCTTTACGTTGGAACCTACAGCGGCGGTGACACCACGCCGTATCCGGCGGATCTGACCTTCGACCACTGCACATTCGCGGGCGCGACGGCGTTTGCCTATTACGTCCACGTGGCGAACGTGACGGTGCAGTATTGCAACATCCACACGATTGAGAACACCTCGGGCAACCAGACCATCCACCAGAATCTCATTTATGTGATGAGTTCGCACGATTGCACCTTCCGTTACAACACCGTTCACGACTGCGAGGCGGTCACGGGCATGTTCTTCACGGACTATGGCAGCAGCGGAACCGTCTCCTCCAACTTCTGGATTTATGGCAACGTGTTCCGGGACGACTACCTGGCCTGGGACCGATTCATCAACGTGCGCAACACGGCGACTAATACGGGTCCGCTTTACATATGCAACAACACGTTTGTGCATGGATTCGGCGGCGTCATGCTGGATGCTCCGGGCAATCCCAATGGAATAACGGTCATTGCCAACAACCTGTTCGTGGACATTGGCGGGTTCCGGCCGATCACCTATGACAGCGTTGGCACCTGGCCGAGATCGGTAATCGCCGCGGACGTTAATGGGGATGGCCTGCCGGATTTGATAACCGCCAATTCCGTTGATACCACTTCCGGCGGCCATTTCACGCTGACCATTTTAACCAACGATGGCAGCGGCGGTTTTGTGCCATCCTCCACACCGGATGCGGGTTTAATGCCCGTTGCGGTGGTGGCGGCGGATGTCAATGGCGACGGCAAACTGGATTTGATCAGCGTGGCCAACGCTGGCGACAATCTCTGGGTATTGACGAACAACGGCGACGGCAACTTTACGCGATCATCCACGCCGAACGTTGGCAACTCTCCCTATTCCGTCACGGCGGCGGATGTCAATGGGGATGGCAAACCGGATTTGATCAGCGCCAACTACGGCGACAGCACGCTTTCGGTTCTGACCAATGATGGCGGCGGCGGCTTTGTCTTGGCCGCCTCGCCGACCGTTGATGCCGGGCCGCTTTCAGTCACCACGGCGGACGTCAACGGCGATGGCACGCCGGATTTAATCAGCGCCAATTACAATGCCGGCACGGTGACCGTGCTGATCAATAACACTTTCGCCGTCGTGCCGGCGCTGCACATCGCGTCCGGCGGCGGCCAAGTGGCGACTTATTGGCCGGCTTCCGCCACGAATTGCCTTTTGGAATCCACCACCAATCTGGCCGCCCCCAACTGGGTGACCATGACCAACGGCACGCCCATTGTGGGTGTCATCTTAAACGACATCGGATCCGGCCGGTTTTTTAGGCTGAAACAATTTTAGCCGGTGTAACGAGAGGGGTCGCATCACGCGGGCGTTATGGTTGGGGTCGTTATAGACATGGCCGTTGTCCAACTTGCAGCTGACCAATTCCGCGTATTACTGCGTCATTGTGACCAATGCCTTCGGCACGCAAACCAGCGCGTTCGCCCAACTCACGGGCACACCCGCGTCGGTCTGTCGGCGGCGCAAATGACCGTGGGCCGGAGCAATTTCAACTTTCTGCTGTCCGGGCCGGTCGGCAGCCATTACGCGCTACAGGTTTCCACGAACCTGTCGAATTGGGATCCGGTCAGGACTTTTACCATCCCGGGGGCGGCTCCATCAACCCGACCAACGCGATGGGCGGCTACAACAAGCGCTTTTACAAGGTGAAGTTGCAGTAACCACAATGCTGGCAGCCTCAAGCATGGATCAATCAAAAAGGCCACCCTATCAAAAGGGTGGCCTTCGTTGTTTCAATCAAATCACTTCTTCACTTCCGCAGCCTTCTTCGCAGCCCAATACGCCTTCATTTTGGCAGATTGATTGGCTTTGGCGGCGGCACTCATTCCACCTTTCTTCGCAGGTTTAGAAGCGACGGGTTTAGCAGCTTTCACGACAGCAGCAGGTTTGGCAGCCTTAACCTTTGCCCAACGGAGCTTTTGAGCCGCAGCAATCTTGGCTTTACCCGCAGCACTCATCCCTTTTTTCTTCGCCGGCTTTTGAGCGGGTTTGGCAGCTTTCACGACAGCAGCAGTCTTGACCTTCGCACCTTTAACCTTTGCCCAACGAAGTTTTTGAGCGGCGGCAATCCTGGCTTTACCCGCAGCACTCATTCCGCCCTTCTTTTTAGCGGGCTTTGAAGCAGCAACGGGAGCGGCTTTGGTTCCGGTGATTGTAGCCAGTTTCTTTTCGAGGACGGCGATCTGGTCCTTGAGATCGGCGGCTTGTCGGAGTTGTGATGATGTAAGGTTCAACATAGTGGGATGATTAAAGAGCAGGTCTATTCTTATGGCAAGCACATTCTATTGGGCTATTCATAAGATTCAGTCCCCGTCTCCCAGCCATCATTAACAGCAACACCCCATAATGCACTCGCCAAAACCAATCAAGCCAGCCATTCTTTCTGATATGGATAACAACGGTCATCTCGCCCCAATCCTCCTCATCGTGTTTGGTCTGCTCAGTATTTATATCGGGTTCAAAATCGCCCACTTCATTTTAAAAACCGTTCTGCATTTGATTGGCCTGACTCTGTTAGGGAGTGCGGTTTGGTGGTTCTTTTTTAGAAAGTGAAGGTTGAAATGTGGCGCAACAGACCCATGACTGTTAAAATGCCCGAGCTTTTCCATAGACTGCCCAAGACCATGATTCAAATCTTCACTGGTCGAAATCTCCTCTTTCAAGTCCTGGCCATCGTTCTGACCTGTTTAATCGTAGAGGCTGGATTGGACTGGTCATATTATTGCGCAACCAGGTCTGAATGGACTAAGCATTTAGCCATTCCAGCCATCCTGCTCGGAACTCTGGTTCCTATTCTGGCGACTTTGGCCATCCTTACATTTGGCGCCGTCCTTAAGAATCGCAGGCTCATTTCAACTGTCATTAATAAATTCCGAAAACGAAATTCCGAAAACGAGGAGCATTAAAACAAACCGCTCAAGCTCCGCAAATGCATGAAGAACACACTATTATACGTGAATATATAGCGCATGGTTAAGGCAGCCAGAAAGGCTGATTGCAAAATCGCTTTTTTAGTGGAATTCATAGCGGAATGGATTATGGTTTTAATCGTTGCATTGAAATCAACACTTTAAAGAGTTTCTTTATGAAGACTTTCAAGCCAGCCCTCTTGTCTAACATTTTTCCCTGGATTGCATTTTCCCTGCTGGCAGTCGCCAATATGGGGCGGGCGGCGGGTCTATATGCCGTTCTCGCCGCCCCCATGAACAATCAGGCGTTTGTGGCGCCCGCCAACATTTATGTGCACGCGCAGTTGACAGACACCAATCCGATTCAAACAATCCAATATTTTTCCGGCAACGTCAGCATCGGGTTGGTCACCAATGCGTCTTCAGTGATTCAAACAAACCTGACTCAGGGAAATCCGTTTTATATCACTTGGAGCAACGTCACGGCGGGTGTCTATTCGCTGACGGCGGTGGTGCTCGATCGCGCCGGTAATCTTGCGACTTCCGCGCCTGTGAACATCACGGTCACCAACCCGGTGATTCGTCCGACGGTCTATATTTTTTCCCCGACCAATGGCGCACAATTTCTTAATCCGGCGAACTTGACCATGTATGCCCGGGCCGTGGAAACCGCCGGCACGGTGGCGACCGTGCAGTTCTTCGCGAACAGCATCAACCTTGGCGTGGTGTCGAACAGCTCGGTGTTCACGAACATCAGCACGGAACCGCTTTATTCGCTGGGGTGGTCCAATGTGACGACCGGCACTTACTCGCTAAAGGCGGTGGCCACTGACGGCTTCGGCAATTCATCCACTTCGGCGGTGGTAAGCGTTTCCGTGGTGACCAACATTCCGCCAATCACCGTGCGACCGTCCGTGGGGATTTATTTCCCGACCAATGGCTCGACGTTTTTCGCTCCTACCAACGTGACCGTTTATGCGCGGGCGGTGGAAAGCGCCGGCGTGGTGGCCACGGTTCAGTTTTTCGCGAACAGCTTGAGCTTGGGGGTGGTTTCAAACGGCAGCCAGATCATCGTTTCCAACGTCAGTTCCGTTCCTCTTTTTCCGCTGACCTGGTCGAATCCGCCGGCCGGCAGTTACGGTTTGAAAGTGATCGCAACGGACACCAACGGATACGCGGCGACTTCTTCGGTAGTCAACATCACGGTCGTCAGCAACCCACCGCCACCGAACGTGCCCTTCACCGTCAGCTTCTGGTATCCAACGAACGGTCAATCATTTCTCGCCCCGGCCAATGTGGGCGTCCATGCCTTGGTGACGGGTTCAAACCTTGTGCAAACGATGCAATATTTCGCGAACGGTAACAGCATTGGCATCGTCACAAATACCAGCGGCGTCTTGTTGACCAACACAACGCAGGGTAGCCCCTTCTTCATGGCTTGGAGCAATGTCTTGGCCGGCAGCTATGCCCTAACCGCCGTGGCCACAGACAGCAAGGGCAACATGGCGACCTCGTCGGTAGTGAACATTGCCGTCACCAATGTGCCGCCGCCGGTGGTCAGACCATCGGCCTACATTTATTCGCCCGCCAACGGTGCCAGCTATGTCGCACCGGCTACGGTGAACATCTACGCCCGCGCCTATGAAAGCACCGGCCAAATCGGCACCGTGGAATTCTTTGCCAACAGAGTCAGCCTCGGCGTAGTGCAGAACAGCGGCCAACTCATCGCTTCCAACGTCAGTTCCATCCCACTCTTCCCGCTGACTTGGACTAACGTGCCTGCCGGGGCTTACGCTCTGCAAGTAGTGGCGACCGACACTAACGGATACACGGCGACTTCTTCCGTAGTCAACATCACTGTCATCAGCAACCCACCGCCGCCGAACGTGCCCTTCACCGTCAGCTTCTGGTATCCAACCAATGGTCAGACGTTTGTCGCGCCCGCCAATGTCGGGGTTCATGCCCGCGCGACGGATTCGAACGTGGTGCAAACCCTTCAATACTTTGCCAATGGCGGCAGTATCGGCACGGTCACCAACACCGGCGGCGTGCTGCTGACCAACGCGACGCAGGCCAACTCCTTCTTCCTCGATTGGAGCAATGTGCCGGCGGGCACCTATGCGTTGACGGCCCTAGCCACGGACAGCGCGGGCAACCAAGCCACCTCTGCACCCGTGAACGTCTTTGTGCTGATCACCCCGCCGCCGGTGGTCAATATCTACGCGCCTGACCCGGTGGCCGTCGAAGGCACTAACTGGCCGAACTGGTATTACCCGAACACTACCGCCAGCAACTACGTCAGCGGGGCCAACACCGCCACCTTTCTGGTGCATCGCAATACTTCCACCAACACCGACCTGACCGTTTATTATTCCATCGGTGGCACGGCCATCAACGGGACGGATTATCAAGAGCTGCCGGGTTCCGTCCTCATTCAGGCGGGCAGGAGTTATGCGTTGATTACCATTTGTCCGCTCAATGACCTTGATTCCAGCTACCAATATTACGACAACGTGATTTTGTCGCTCCAGACACCGTCAGCTACCAATGCCGCACCGCCAGCCTACGTTGTCGGCTCGCCATCATCCGCGGGAGCCATCATTCTGGAAGAGAATTACCTGCCGATTCCACAACCGGTGATTAATAATTTGGCTGATAATTCCCTGCACGTCTCCCTGCCGGCGACCAACGGTATGAACTACTGCCTGCAAATCTCGACCGACTTGGTGAATTGGCTGCCGGTCTGCACCAATACCGTGCTTAAGGGCTCCGCCCAATTTGTGGATCCAAGCGCCAGCGCCGGCCCAGGCCTATATTACCGCATTGTGCCTGTGGTTACTCCGGCGGCGTATTGACATGCGTTGGGGATTAATCTGTTTGTCTGGTTTTTTTGTCGTAGCAAGTGAGCATTGTTTTCATTGGCGTTTATCGCGCCAATAATATGCGACTTCATTCGTGGCTTTGTGTTTCCAGTCTCGATCAGATGCGAGACAAGCATCTCGACTGGGGGAGGAGTTGGAGGGAGAAGTTGG
>Ga0364900_10294_pt1 | contig 17962 bp, 8 predicted proteins | sample ExccelJu500002D3_FD_206974 | JGI IMG/M metagenome (GOLD analysis project Ga0364900, IMG submission 206974) | Enriched cells from Trout Bog Lake Hypolimnion, Wisconsin, USA - BchlTB.July09.5000.02.D3 | ecosystem: Environmental > Aquatic > Freshwater > Lake > Hypolimnion/Profundal zone | place: USA...
TATTACTGCAATTATTTATATTTTCTGTACCAGTTACAGTATAAGTAGTTGAAACGGTCGGGCTGACGGTTTGAAAAGCAGATGTCTCATTATTATTCCATGAGTAGGAGTTGGCACCCGCCACCGAGATTGTTATTGCTGAACCTGAACAGATTGTACCTCCCCCACCAGTTGTCACTGCCGGGAGTGAATTAACAATAACTATTGTACTGGCTGTGTTGGTACATCCATTTGTAGCTGTTCCTGTTACCATATAGGTTGTTGAAGAAGCAGGACTGACTTTTTGTGAAGTTGAATTTATATTATTGCTCCATGTATAACTGCTGGCTCCTGCTACGGAGATCGTTACAGATGAACCTAAACAAATTGTGCCTCCTGTTGATGTAATGGTCGGCAATGGATTTACAGTTACTGTTGTAACTGCTTTATTTTGACATCCATTCATATCTATACCTGTAACGGTATAAACAGTTGTTGTCGTCGGGATTACATATTGCGTTGCAGCATTTTCATTATTGCTCCAGATGTAAGTACTAGTTCCGGCTGCAGAGATTGTTATTGATGAACCAAAACAAACATATCCACCAGTCGCTACAACATTTGGTAAGGAATTAACAGTTACTATAGAATTTACCGTATTATTACACCCATTAACTCCTGTACCGGTTACAGTATAAGTAGTTGAAACAGTTGGGCTGACGGACTGAGAAGCCGTTGTCCTATTATTGCTCCATGCATATAAGTTGGCGCCAGCTGCGGAGATTGTTATTGATGAACCTAAACAGATTGTACTACCAACACCGGTTGTGACTGTCGGTAATGAATTAACTATAACCGTTGTACTTGCTGTATTTGTACATCCATTTACATCTGTACCTGTTACTATATAGGTGGTTGAAGTGGCGGGACTGACCGTAGGTGATGATCCGTTGACGGCTCCATTGTTCCATGTATAGTTAATTGCCCCACTGGCTGAGATTGCTGCTGTAGCGCCATTGCAGATAGTGCTTCCGCCAGCTGTAACCGTTGGCAATGAATTTACAGTAAGAGTTGCAGTTCCATTACTGGTTGCTGTAAAATTATCAGAATAATTCTTAACAACACAACGATATTGTTTGTCATTGTAAGTATTATCCGCATTGGTAATGATTAATGTATTGGAGTTAGATGTTGAAGCTGACGTTACGGCTGTTGATCCATATACTCCTCCATTGGAAAGGTTAGTCCATCCGTTGTTATACACCTGCCACTGATAATCAAAATTAGGATTTCCTAAAACCTGAACGGTAAAATTAAAACTATTCGAACCAGAACATGCAGCAGGAGGACTGGAAGGCTGAGATTTAATGGCAACAGGAACAAAGCCTGCAAATTCATCAGCGCCTATATCAGGAGCAGTTCCTGTTCCCGAATACCCTGTTTCTCCATAACGGGGTTGTCCGTCAATGTCATCAGTAATAGCAATCGGTGAAGTAATACGCACTCCGCCGCTTTCACATAAAGTAGGAATACTGCTTGAAACATAAAGATCATAAGGTGTTGTAGTAGTATTTACAAAAGGCGTATTTTCAGTAATTGAGTTTACATCTCTTGGAGCAACTAAGGCATTAAAATTTGCCAGAGTCTGATAGGAAGCGGTGCCATTATAGAATATTACATTTCTTGCTCCTGGAACACCTGCGTAAAAGTTATTATTATTTGAAGTTGATGCATAATTAGTTAAAGTAGTATTGCTGAATCTTAATGCAGCAGTATATCCGCCGGAACCCGGTGTGGAAATATTTATAATAATATTATTTATTAGCGAAAGGGTTGTAGCAGTATTGCAATAAATACCTGATGACCCGAAAGAAGAAACGGTTGAACTTGCATTCAGGTAAATGGTATTATAAAATATATTATTTGTTGTTCCTGTGGTTACTCCTGCATTTAGATATATGCCTGCAACTGCATTATTATTGACTGAAGCAGGAGATTTTATATCGGAAATAAAATTATTATAAAAGTTATTGGTAGTGCCGCCATTCACATTATAGCCATACGTAGAGGCATTTGTTCCTGTTGTAAGCAAATTATAAATTTGATTCTTATAGATTGAATTTGTAATTCCGCCGCCGATATATATACCATAAACGATGGTTGAACTTCCGTTGAAGATAAATGTATTTATATTATTATTATTTACATTAACAGCTGTTCCTCCATTCATGCTTATTCCACACAATCCCTGCGAAGCGCCTGAACCGGATATATTGTTTATGGTATTGTCATATATATTTACATAGGATGACTGTGGTCCAATATATATACCATATATTCCAGTCATACCTGCTGTTATATTACTTATTAAATTTCCATAAATAAGACTTGGAGAACTGCTACTACCACCAACATAATTCAAATATATACAATCTACATTGTTATTATTACAGCTTAAATTACTAATTGTATTATTATATACAGAAAGTGAAGGAGCAGATGAATTATCTACACTGTAGATGCCATAAAAAGTTCCTGTATTTATGCTGTTGATTGATATGTTTGAGAAATTATTGTTAGAAATATCTATGCTTAAATTTCCTGATGAACTTCCCTGATCGCTATAACAATAAAATTGACCTATTCCGCCTGCTGTACGTGCACATCCTGTTGTAATATAATTGCCCTGAATGGTCTTTGTTGCATTAGCGGGAGCAATATAATTGGTTGTTATTAATGTTATATTCCCTGTAGTTTTGAGACTAAGATTGTTGAAATTATTATTATTAATTATACAATTTACAGGATTGCCATTAATATATATGCATGTAAAGCTCCCTGTACCACCTGTTGAGCCAGTGAAGCTTACTGATCCCAGATTGTTTGAATTAATGGTTAAATTTGAAGATGTTCCTGCGGCATTGCAATTTATAAAGCAAAAAGTACCTGATGCAATAGCTGCTGTTATTATAGTTGATCCTATTGTGTTATTATTAATATTTATGTTTCCTGTCACTGCTCCCATATTTGAAATTCCTGTAAAAGCTCCGGTCCCTGCAAGAGTATTGTTTGTAAGAATATTATTATTAATATTTAAATTCACTGCACCATAATCATTAACTATACCATTAAAAATAGATGCAGTAGAGCCAAAGGAAGAACAGTTTTGAACTGTATTTCCTGTGATTGAAATATTTCCTGTAGCAGCATTTTCGATACCACTTACATGTGTAATACCCGTTGTGACACTGTTGATACCGATTGAAATGGAATTGGCAGTTGCACCTCCAATACTGTTTCCTGAAATTGTGTAGTTTCCTAAATTACCATCGGTTCTAATACCGGTGAAAGTATAACCTGTGGTGGCATTGCCATTGGTACTAATAGAAGCAATATTATTATTCTGAATATTCATAATGCTTGTAGTATATCCATAAATGCCATACATAGTAGTTGTACCTGTAGCCGATAATGAATTTATGGTATTATTGGTAACATTCACTAAAGTTCCTCCGCCAATATTTAAGCCATATATTGTTGCTGCACCAGTGGTTGAAACATTACTTATTGTATTATTGTATGCATTTACATATAATGACCGTCCACCGATATAAAATCCATAAATCACTGTTGAAACAGTTGAAATATTATTTACAGTATTATTATATACCAGGTTAGGCGCACTACTTGTACCTCCGAAACCATCAAGATAAATACAATTTACAGGTCCTACACCTCCGGTGATATTGCTGACAGTATTATTATAAACTGTGAGTGAAGGGTTATTGGTATTATCATTGCTGTATATCCCGTTGAAAGTACCTGTAAAAGAGCTGCTTATTATTATATTGGAAAAATTATTACCTGAAATAATATGTGTAACTGAACTAGGTGAACTGCCGCCGTCGCCATAGCAGTAAATTGAATTTGTTCCACCTGCAGGAAAAGAACAACCAGTTGTGATATAATTATTCTGAACAATTTTACTACCATTTGCGGGGGCTGTGTATTGGTTATTTATCAGATAAATAATACCAGTTGTATTAAGGTTGAGATTGTTAAAATTATTAGAATTGATAGTTGAACTTAGCGGAATTCCTGAATTGCTAATGGCGTTGAAAGTTCCTGTTCCACCTGTTGATCCTGCAAAATTTATTCCGCTAATCGTATTTGAACTAATAGATAATGATGATGAAGCACCTGCACTGCTGTTATTTATGATAGATACAGCTCCCGATGAATTTACAGCCGAAAGTGTACCTGAATTTATTATATTGTTGTTTATATTAATTAAACTGGTTACAGCTACAATATTTGAAATATCAGAATAACTACCGGTACCAGCAAGGGTATTGGATGAGAGGGTATTGCTGTTTATGTTTAAAATGGGAGTTGTTCCAATGTTTAATATTCCTGTGAAAATTGAGGCACTTGAGCCAAAAGAAGAACAGTTTTGTATTGTATTTCCTGTGATAGATATGTTTCCTGTTGCAGAATTGTATATTCCGTATAAATTTGTAACAGCCATTGTAGTTCCATTAGTTCCTATTGAAATAGAATTGGCACTGGTATTTCCTATAATATTTCCTGAAATTGTATAACTCCCTCCAGTACCTGTAGTATTAATGCCATAGAAAGTATATCCAATAGTAGCAGCACCATTAGTGCTCACAGTAGAAATATTATTATTCTGAATGGTCATGATACCTGTTGATGATGCGCCAATACCCATCATCGTAGTTGCGCCTGTTGCAGTTATGGTATTTATATTATTGCTGTAAGCATATATATTTGTTCCTCCTGCCATATAAATACAGTAAAGTGATGCCGAACTTAAGACAGATAAATTATTTACAGAATTGTTGTAAATATTAACATATAAAGCTTGTGATCCGACATATAAACCATATATAGATGTTGAAGCAGAAGTGATATTGCTTACTGTGTTGCCATAAACCAGATTTGATGAACTGCTTGTACCGCTAAATCCATTCAAATATATGCCGTATATTGTACCTGTTCCACAACTGACATTGCTGATAGTGTTGTTATAAGCTGTTAGGGATGGATTACTGGAATTATAGTCATTGCTGTAAATGCCATAAAAACCACCCATGTTTGCAGAGGTTATAGTTATATTTGAAAAATTATTACTTGAGATGATATGACTTACACTGCTTGGAGAACTTCCATTATCATAATAACAATAAAAAGGGTTCGCTCCCCCTGCATTACTTGAACATCCTGTTGTAATATAATTGCCCTGGACAGTTTTACTGCCATTAGCAGGTGCTGTATATTTATTATATATGAGATATATAACACCTAAAGTATTAAGATTAAGATTATTGAAATTATTATTGTTTATAGTACTGTTTAATACCGTTGCTGTATTGTATATCCCGTAAAATGAACCTGAACCTGCTGTTGTACCGGTATAGGTAACAGAGCCTAAAGTATTAGAACTTATAGTCAAGCTTGCAGCATTTGTTCCACCTGTATTCAATATATTGTAGTAAACACCTCCTGAAGCAGCGGGATATGAGCCCGAAGCAATAGTATTATTGCTTATATTTATCGTACCGGTAACTGCTCCCGAATTCCCAATTGCCTGATAATAGGCTGATGCACCTTTTCCCCCGGAAGTATTGGATCCGATTGTATTGTAAGTCATAGTTAAGCTGCCTGCATTCCCTGAAGAATATATACCATATATTGCTCCCATTGCTGTTCCTGTTGCTCCTCCAAAAGATGATAAATTTTGTACACTATTGTTTGTCATGTTAATAGTACCAGTTGCACCATTCACTATACCTGCTGCTATTGTTTGTACAGTAGTGGCTCCCTGGTTACCTATACTTATTGAATTAGCACTTGAATTACCAATTGTGTTCCCTGATATAGTGTAGTTGCCAGCCGAACCTGTAGTATAAATTCCATAACAATTATAAGGGATTGTATTGGCTCCACCTGTACTTATTGAAGCTACAGTATTATTCTGAACATTTATAGTGCTGGTTGATATAGAACATATACCAAGGATAAATGATGTTGTCGCTGTCGCTGTGCTTGTTAATGTTAAATTACCTGTTCCGCTTGCTGCACCGATTATATTCCCTCCGGTTGTGCCAACATTCACTGATCCGCCGGTTATGTAAATGCCTGTAAATATTCCCGGTGAAACTGATGCTCCACTTCCTGTAGTTATGTTGATTCCACTGATGATATTATTCTGAACATTGCTTGCTGTGGTTGTTCCAACATTAAGATACATCCCGGTGACCGTAAATGCCTGAGCTGAATTATTCATTTGCATTGTACCGAGGCATAAAGGAGCATACCCTCCCATATAATTTCCACTTACATTAAAATTATTTCCGGAATTATTAATATTTATCATACTATATGAAAATGCGCCAGTAGGAACTATTGTAGTAGTTTCATAAATACTGTTACCTGTAATGGTCCAGTTTGTTGAACCGCCGTTTATAAAAATACCATTGGAACTGTTAGCATTTGTAAAAAAATTATAAATATTGTTATTAGAGATTACATTTCCGCTGTTTTCCAATCCCGTTGTCCCATAGGAATAAATAGCATTGGTAGGTCTGCTGCCAGAGTTGGTGATATTGCAGTGGTCTATCGTATTGTTACTGTTTCCGGTTATTCCGGCAGTTGTGAAATATATAATTGCTCCGACTGAGCCGGTATTTGCTCCCTTGATAATACAATATTTGACGGTATTGTTTGACGCACCATTTTCAAAATAAAAAGTAGAAGAAGAAGTGTTTGAAGTTCCTGTATTTGAAAAGGTAAGGTCCGCCATACTTCCTGTTTGATTAACTCTTCCATCAATAGTAACATTATTCACACCATTAAGGTCAATAAGAGAACTGCCAAGATTTCCTGATATTGAGTACCCACTTCCTGTTGGATAAATATTAACGGATGAATAATTTGCACTTCCGTTTCCGCTTGCATTAAGTCTGGAAAAAGTTATTTCAGTTGTGTTGCTTATGATTTGTAATGTGATAGCGCCTGTGATATTACCAGCATTTATATCATTAAAAGCAGCCTGTATAGTTGAATAATTACCGCCTGTACCAACAGTTTTTGTTGTCTGTGCATTTGTAAATTGCACGAATATGCTTGTTATTAATGTTAATATAATTAGAAATTTGTATTGTATTTTCATTTTTTATTAATTTATAAAAGTTAATTTTAATACAAGTTTTACGGGTTAAACGGAAATTTTATTTAATAGTTTTATTTTCTAAACCCTTGATTTTGTTTAACAAAATTAGCTTATTGAAAATGAGAAGTCTATTTTTTTTGGTTATTTATGCCTTATCATAAATGGTTTATGTCTAAACAATTGATCAATTCATCATATTGTTTTTTATATCTTCTTGAAACGACCTGTTTTCAATGGATTTCAAGGAGTAGATATTTGTTCTTGTAAGTTTAATTAAGCGGCTAATGGGAGAATATTGTAAATAATCACTTGAACACCTTTAATCCAAATAGCTTGATTTTGGTTTTTTTTAACACGAACGCCTAGAGCTACACTATTTTTATTGTCCTTCCTGTCAGGATGAACAGTTATTCTAACCTGAGCCATAGAAGTATTTGCAAGAATGATGATTAAAAATATAATTGAACTTTTAATTAAGTTTGTTCTGCTCATTTTTGTTTTTTTGTATGATTTTGTTTACATTAAAATTTAACGATACAAAATTATAACCAATTAACAAGCAACTCTAATTTTTTTAGCGGACAAAGAGTGGACATTATAGTGGACAAAATGCGGACAACGAGTTTGAAAGAAGATGTGTGAAATCAATCATTTTTATTTCAATAATCTATTAATCATCACATTATATAGGATAATAAAAAAGTTAAAATAAAGTAGGAATATTTTTACTTAGCGTCTCTTTTGATTAAATCTGATGGGGACGATAATTATTATTGACAATACTTTTAATTGTGTATTTAAATTTATTTTTTGAGTATTTAGGGTATAAAGAATTAAAGAATAATAGAACAATTATATTAAAATAAAAAATACTTAAATACGTATCTGTTATCAATGAATACAATACTTAAAAGGGTAATTAATTTTTAAATTTGACAATATTAATTAATAAAATAGACTATCAGACAATAAAGAAAAGGCTTGGTGAAGATAAAAATAAATTACTTTCTCAACGGTTAGAGCTAAATCTTGAGGATAATTGTTTAAAAAAAATAATTAAGTATGACTTTAAACTTTAAAAAACATCTCTACCTATTATCAAAAAGCTAATTACGAAATAAAACGCAATATATTATGTTCGATGTTCTCTAAAAAGTTACTTTTTGATGGAATAAAATATCGAACATACGGTGAAAATATTCTACTTTCAATTTTTCTCAATAATAATAAGGGATTCGGAGGAACAAAAAAAAGACAAGTCATTCAAAAAAACGATTTGTCTTCTCAGTTCTCCCTGGCGGGATTCGGACCAACGACCCATTGATTAATAATGAGGATGGTACTTTAGCCAAAGAAGGAACATATAAAAAAATAAAAAGACGGAATATTTATCTATTATTCTGCAACAGGGCAAATAATAAAAATAGAAACTTGGAAAGAAAAAAATTAAAACGGAAAAACAAAACGGTTGTTTTCTGTATCATATAAAATAAATGATTTTCAATTAAATATACATTTATTCTTCTTACATTTTTTTAATATTTAAATATTTTCCTAACTTGCAACACATAAAATATTCTCTAAATATTATATGATGAACCAAAATTTTATAAAAACTCTATTAGGAATTATATTATTCCTGACTTTTTCATTAATTCTAAAAGCTCAAGATACAATCATAAAAAAGAATGGGCAAAATATGGTCGTAGAAATAGCAGAAAATGTTGTAAATAAAATTAAATATAAAACAATCCCTAACAATGATGGGGTAATATATGAGATGTCTTTAAATGATATTTTTATAATAAAATATAATGATGGAACCCTTTATTATTTTAACCAAGATAATCCTAATAGAGTTACGGATAATGCTGGGGATATTATCATTAAAACAAATTATGATGAAATAAATACAAATGTCTTAGAAATTTCAACAACAGAAATAAAATACAAAAAATTAAATAATATAAATGGCCCTTTATATACTATTTTTAAATCAGAAGTAATGGCAATAATATATAAAAATGGTTCTATGGAATTTTTTAATAATATTAATCATATTGATAGCACAAATATAGTTACTTCTGAAAACGAAATAATTCAGACAGACAAAAAAGAACTTTTAAAAGGGAAAAAAGAATTTAATAATATAAATGAAATTGGAATAGTTTTTAATGACTTTTCCAGTTTCGGACTTGTTTATAAAACAGGCATTGAAAAAAGAATTTTCAATATAAATTTAATGGCAATTCATGCTGTAGAATCAACCAATGGATATGATTCAATATCTCCAAATGATCAGGATATTGGATTTAGTTTATCATTTGGAATAGAACGATTAATCACTCTGAACAAAAGAGTTAAATTTTGTTTTGGTCCACAATTTAAAGTAGAGTATTTGTATACCGATTATCATGATGCTAATTATTTATATAATATAACCAACTCATACATATTTTCTTTTGGTTATTCTTTTGGGATAAAATATAAAATCAATGAATATATAAGTATACTGGCACAATTTATTCCGGGAGTATTTTATGAGGAACAAGATAATAAATATAAAATCCGTTCAATCCCAAATTCGTCAGAAATTAAATTCAATAATGTAACCCAAGGATATGATTTTGATTCAAGTGATGCGTATATCACAATTAGTTTTAACTTGAACAAATTATAAAATAGAACGCTCATTTTCTATCTCTACATTTCAAATGACGTCCTAAACCCTCTAACCATAAACTACTCTATCTATGTTCCCACTTATAAACCAATTATATTTTCTAATAATTCATGTGAATCAAGGGTTAAAAAATTAAATAAATAAAAGCTGCGGCAATTTTACCAAAGACATGCACAATAAGACCTTTAGTAGAACGCACTTTGCTCGCTCTTTGAAAATCTGTTTTTTCGATCAGCCAATTAAACAATGATTCTATTGGCTGACGCACTACTGAAACTGCTGTTGAAAACAAATCATTTGCAGCTTTATTAAACTGTTTTTCTCTCTCCGATTGACCTTTAATGTTTTTTACCGGAGTTAGCATTACTGCGTTTTGAGAAGATGCAATTTCAGAGAAAAAATCTTTATTATGATAAATTTTATCTCCGAAAAAAGTTCTGTTTTCAATATCACTCCAAGCTTGTTTAAATACGTTCAGATCATTTTCTGATGCAGGAGTAAGCAATAGTTCTTCTGGAAAAGGTAAATGTCCTTTATGATGAAAAGCTAATGCATGAAGTTTAGAACCATAATAATACATCCCTTTTGTAGAACAATAACCTTTATCCGTAAGCTCCGGTGCTACTTTACCTGACCGCTTTCCTGAACAAGTAATTATCGGTAAAGAATCTAAAAGGCTAAATTCTGAAGAGCAATCTTTAGGGACGAATTCGTTAAGCAAAGGTCTAACTAAGTGAGTAAATGCCTCAGATAACCTATTGATTCTATTATTGAATGCTGAGTATGATGGTAGCTTTGGAAACCATGAACGTAAATAGTTATCAGCAAAACGATGAATCTGTTTACATTTAAAACGTTCTTCCTGATGTATGGAATAAAGATAAATCGTCATGGCTTCTTGGTCTGTAAATTCTGGTTCGTTATTATTACTGTATCGTTGACAACAATATTTTAAATCTTTTTCAAATTTTTCGCAGATGTAAAAATAAATTTCTATTAATTTGTCTGCATTATCCTTGGTAATCATATCTTAGATGGTTTAGTGGAATATTCCACTAAGATACTGATTATCAGGATATTATAAAATTTATATTTTCGTAATTTACTAACAATTAAATAGTTAATAACTTTTTCTTTTGTTTAATTCAACCCTTGATTCGCATAATTCATTTACGATTAAATGTTTTGCAAATTGTTTGCAAATAAAAAAACCACCAGAAATAAATCTTCTGAATGGCTTGCTTTTCTAAGTCTCCCTGGCGGGATTCGAACCCACGACCCATTGATTAAGAGTCAATTGCTCTACCAACTGAGCTACAGAGAGAATTTTAATTTCTGTGCAAAGATAAAAAATAGATTTTATTAAACAAGCCATCTAAAGAATCTGCTTATTTTTGCATCTAATTATTTAAATACTATGATAACAATCAAAACATTTGTTTTTAATGACATTCGCGTTAATACGTATCTGCTTTATGATGAAACAAAAGAATGTATTATTATTGATGCCGGATGTTATACAGAAAGCGAAAAAAATGAACTCTCTGAATTTATAAATCAAGAGGATTTGAAACTGATCAGGCAATATGCTACTCATTGTCATATTGACCACATCATTGGCAATGGTTTTATTCATGACACATTCAATATTGACCTGGAAATCCATCAGGAAGCTGAAATCTTTTTAAAGCATGCTGACAGTTATGCTGAAATGCTCGGGTTCAGGATTGATAAAATAATAAATCCTGTAAACTATTTAAACGAAGGAGATATTATTAAGTTTGGCAATTCAAAACTGAAAGTGATTTATACGCCCGGACACGCCGGTGGAAGCATTTGTTTTTACAGTAAAGAACAAAAATTTATTATCACCGGTGATGTGCTTTTTCAAGGTTCAATCGGAAGAACTGATTTGCCGACAGGAAATTTTCAGCTGCTGATAAACAATATCAAGACAAAACTATTAACGCTGGACGAAGATACTATTGTTTATCCCGGTCATGGCCCGGCAACACGAATAGGTTTTGAAAAGAAAAATAATCCTTTTCTTTAGGTTGAGCAAATTGATATTTCTAAAAATTTTACAGAAAAATCTTAATAAAATTTTATACGATTATCTTCAACTTCGGTATTCTTTTTCAGATCATTAAAAATTTCATAACTTACTCTTGATGAGAAGAAGCGATCCATCTGCATGATATTTTCTTTATAATTATTATTTGATACAGGAGGTTCTGCAAAGTCATCAAGCATAATCACAAATATACCTGTTTTACCTTCTATCGGTTCTGATAACATTTTTGGTTTCATCGAAAATATTTTACCTATCACTTCTGGTTCAGGACCTGCAGTTGGCAAAGCGTATGAAGAAAATGTAAGAAAATCAACCGTATCAACTTTTTCTTTAAATTTTGATGCTAAATTGTACAAATCTTTATTGCCTTCTTTATTAATTTTTTCAATTATTGTCTCTGCTTTCTTTTCCAATCGGACTTTATTTTCAATATCTTTCTTAACTATTTCAAGCGGGGCTGTGCCTTTTTCGTGAATTTCTTTGAGTAATGCAATCACATACTTATTAGGTTCGCCAACAATTTCAAAATATTTTATATCTCCTTTTTTTGAATTTTCATCATACGCCCAGCGGATAATATCCCGCGGGCTTTCCAGTCCCGGAATATTACTGTCCATTGCTCTTACATTCTGAGCAACTCTTTTATTCAAACCATTTTTGATAATGGCATCATTGAATGATTTTTCGGTATTATTTTCTCCTGCAAATTTGCTGGCAATCCTGATAATACTATCATTAGTTTCATTGCTGGGACGTATGGGTAATTCGATCATGGCAAGTTTTACCTTTTCACTCAGTTTAGTTTTACCTTTGACAAGTATCACATGATAACCAAACATTGTTTCTGTTACTACCACATCGCCAACTTTATTTTTAAGACATGCATTATTGAACTGATAAACCATCGCACCGTCAGAGAACCAACCTAAATCTCCGCCATTTTTCTGAGCTGATGGATCATTTGAAAATTTAGCTGCGAATTCTTTAAATTTAGTTGTATCTTTTTTAAGTACTATGGCTAAACTGTCAGCTAATTTTTTGGCTTGTTCTTTTGTTTTAGTGATCTGATTATTTCCTCCGCGTGAACCGCTATAAGCAATCAGGATATGACTTGCTTTCATGGAGTCAGGTCTTTCTTCTTTTGCTATCAGTTTGGCAAGATAATATTTATTATTTTCAACGATCGGACCAATAATAGTGCCTGGCGAAAGATTAAAAACAGTTGTATCATACCTGAGAGGTAATGTTCCTTTTTTATGAAATAAAGAATCATACTTGGTATCTGAGTTGACCTGGTTAAAAAAATTAGTAAAATCATCTGTTTTAGCTAAATCTTCTTTTACCTGTGTAATTTCTTTTTCAGCATCTTTACGATCTTTGGCAGATGGCAAAACATCATAAACAACATATTCTAAATCCCTTGAAGGTTCGTCCTGCTGATATTCATATTTATGTTCATCATAATATTTTTTAATATCATCATCTGTAATTTTCACGTCAGTATCAGGAATTGAATTATATTTAACGGAAATAAAACGGATATGCGCTTTTCTGCTTCTTGCTTCAAAATCAAATTTTGCAATAGCTTTAGGGAAATAAATACCTTTACTGACAAGGTTTGTATATTTTGTATTGATGACATCTTCTTTGATCGCATCTTCCAGTGACAGCCATTGCTTTTTTAATTTCGGATCAAGCTGGTCAAGATTTTGAAGTATCTGATCAACTCTTGCTTTTTCAAATTGCCCTGTCTGGGGATTGGAAAAATATTGTCTCATCAAACGATGAGGATTATTTCCTCTGACCCAATCATTAAGTTCATCAGGAGTTACAACAATTCCAAGTTCGTCAAATTCCTTGCTCATAATAATATCTTTGAGCATCTTATCCCAAACTTCCTGTCGCACCTGAAACATTTGTGCAGGACTGATTTTTTCTTCACCTGTCTGTTCTTTTTGCTGTTCTTTGATTTGATCAGCTAATTCATCCACTTTTCTTTCAAAATCATTGCGGGAAATTTTTTCTCCGCCAATTTCTCCTACATCCGTGATCCCGTGTTTGCTGGTTCCTTTTCTGTAGAAATCACCAAGAATAAAAGCTGCCAAAGCCACGCCAACAATGACGATCAGCAGCCCTGAATAATTACGTATTTTACCTATTATTGCCATACTATTTTATTTAAAAAAACTTTGCAAATGTACAATTTATAAATACAAAAAAAAAAATATCTAAAATCAATTCATCTTCAAATGATAAAAATTTATTTCTGATACCGCCAATTTCTAAACATTTTTAATAAATTAAGCCTCATTTTTTAATATTTAAAATTCCTTTCGGTTTCTTGATAGTCCATTTATTAAAAGCTTCATCTGCATCAAGTCCATCACCAAATAAGACTTCGTCTTTAGTAGTTATCTTGACAAATTTATCAGAAGTAATTATTTTTTTATTTTGATTCCAGGTCAAATGTTCAGTATTTAATTTTTCACCTTTTTCATTGACCACCACCACATTATTTTCCGCCTCCATTATTTTTTTATTTTCATAATCAATAGCATAGTTGGAGGTTAATAATGATTTGACTTTATTCAATGAATCATAAAAATAAACTTCTATACCTTTTGGCATTTCAATATACGAAGGCATATCATTCTCTGCATATTTATTTAATAAAGGACTTTTAATCACTATATCCACATGTCCTTCGGTACTGTAAATAATATTAATATTTTTCGCAGATTCATAAGGCGAATTATTTTTTATTGTTAAATTTTGTACAACCTTTAAATCATTTTTACAGGAATAGAAAAATACTATCATGACTAATAATTTCAAATACATTACTGGATGATGAGATTTGAAATTATTCACTTTCAATTTTATTTTTTTGCTTGCTAATGGAGTTTTTCTACCGGATAACTTTGAGCAAACCCTGTTTTCAAAGGTTCTAGAAATATTTACTTTTTGTAAACCATTTCTCAAGAATTGAAATACCTAAAGTTGCTCTGACAAAATCATCACGTATCAGATTATTATTGGTCGTTCCTACCTGTCCAATTTCAAGAGCGATATTCATCATCGTAATGGATTTTGATATTTTATTAGAAAACGGAAGTCCCATCCCTAAGGTAAATACTTTAGTATTAATAGGCTGTCCGTCAATTATTAAATAAGAACTGGTGTAGTGATAGCCTATCCTGACAGGAAATCTTTTTTTATAATATAATTCCAAGCCGATTCCTGCATTCCAGTTGTCAACCATTGAAGTGCCTGTATTCGCAACATAGTAGCTGGATTGATTATAAAATTCTGACCATTTGGTGTATTGATAATCCAAGCCGATCAGGAATATATTCTCTTTTCTTAAAACCAATCCGGCGCCTATATTTGTCGGCAGCATAATGTTGACTTTATTATTTTGTATCAAAAGCGTGTCAGTAAAGCCGTCACCCAGGTCGGGATGACCTACAATGCTATTTTCTTTTGATGCTAATTTAGTAGGACTATTAAATGTAAATCCAAATCCGATAGTGAATCCATTGGTGAATTTTTTATAAGAATTTTTAATTCTTTTGCCAAAACTTCTATTCGCTGTATCTTTTGCCGAAATGGCGATGAATGATGAATCATAAAACGTATGTTCATATTGTAATCCATAATCAAAATACAGACTATTTATATTAACACTATTTTGTTGCCTGAAATTACTATAAGAACTCGGGAAAAGAATAGTTTGATTATCTTTCAGATAGCCGAACAAATAAGAAGCATTGAATCCAACAGAAAAATCTTTGATTTTAAAAGCATGTCCCAAATATACACGGTTAATTCCTCCGGAACCTTCATACGTATGCTCAACATAATCTTGCAAATTGGGATCATATTCGTTGTCAGAAATATTATATCCGACCCGGCTCATTGGCACTATTCCAAAACTGCCTTTCCACCATTTGGTAATTGGAAAGCCAAAAAGTAAATTATTTAAATCAATAAAATTTGCATTTTGCTTTAAATCAGTCGTTGCTAAATTATCAAAACTGGTAACAAGTCCGCCGTCAAAAACAAAAGAATTATTGCTGATTGCCGTATAGGATGCAGGATTTGAATAGTTGACCGTAAAAGGGCTTCGATACGCATATTTGATATCTCCCATCCCGATATTGATAGCGGAAATACTATTCTGAATATCGCCGATGCCAAAACGTGAATAAGGCGATGTAATTGTTGTTTGCCCTACACTACCTGTTATCAGCCCAATCCAAAGTATAATAAGAAGAATAAATTTATTTTTTTGCATTAAAATTTAAAATTACGTTTAACCCAATTAACACTAAATTTGGAACTACAAAGATGCTACTTTTTAATTTCTTATCAAAAAATTTAGTATCTCCTCCTGTTAATATGACGATGATCTTTCTATATTCATTTTTATATCGCTCAATGATACCATCGGCTTCAGCTCTTATTCCATTCAGAATACCTGATAAAATTGATTCTTCCGTATTTTGCCCGATCAATGTGTCAAAATCTTTCAGTTTTATTAACGGCAGATGTTCTGTAAAATTATGTACTGCTTCTAATCTTACTTTAATTCCAGGCGAAATACTGCCGCCAGGATACTCTTTATTTTTTTTTATAAATTCATAAGTGATACAAGTTCCGGCATCAATCACAAGAATATTTTTCCCAGGATACAAAAAATTTGCACCAATAACTGCCGCAAGCCTATCTTTACCAAGAGTTTCAGGCGTTTTATATTGATTGATGATCGGGACAGGTGTTTTACTTGAAAATTCCAGAACATTAAAACTCCGTTTTAAGTAGTTATAAATTTTTTCAGGATAGTTAATCACCGTTGAAGCTATGACTGCATCAACGTTTCCTGATCCCTTTACAATTTCAAGATAATCCAACATTTCATAGGCTTGAACTTTTGGAAATACTTTCAACTCTGCCTGCTTTTCCTTTTCAAATAAAGCAAACTTTGCAAAAGTATTTCCGAAATCAATAACAAGATTCATGATGGATGTAACAAATTTTAAAATGGTAAAATTAATATAAAGTGCGGAAAATTTGAAATTATGATAATTTTATTTACTGATTAGTTAAAAATATCAAAATTTAAATCAACTGCAATCTGTAAGCATCCTGCTTGATGAAAATAAATAACAAAATAGTAAATCCCCACAAACAGGATCCGCCATAGCTAAAGAAAGGCAAAGGAATACCGATGACAGGCACAAGCCCGATTGTCATTCCTACATTAATTGTAAAATGCAGAAATAATATGGATGCCACTCCATAACCATATATCCTGCTGAAACTTGATCGTTGCCGTTCGGCAATATAAATAATTCGTAAAAATAAACTCAGGAATAGAACGACCACTACGAAACTACCTACAAAACCCCATTCCTCGCCAATCGTACAAAAAATAAAATCAGTGCTTTGTTCAGGAACAAAATCATATTTGGTCTGTGTGCCTTGTAAATAGCCTTTACCATGAAAACCGCCAGACCCGATAGCAATCTTCGATTGATTCACATTATATCCTACACCTTTTAAATCCACTTCTTTACCATACAACACATCAATCCTCTGGCGCTGATGGGTGGCAAGAATATGATTGAACCCATAATCCACGCTTAAAACAAAAGCGGAAGCCAAAACAAAAAGTCCAACCAATGTCATAATTTCTTTTCTTCTTTTCCTGATAAAAAGAAACATGATAGCCGTAATACCGGCAAGGACAGCAACGATGATAAGCTTGTTTGAAATTAGTGCAAATGAGAACAGGATAAGAACCACTATGCCCAATAAAAAAATATTAGCAGGTAATCCGCCTTCTCTGTAAATAACAAAAATGAATGCAAAATAAACAAGCGCTGAGCCAACGTCAGGCTGAAGAATGATCAGCACAGCGGGAATTAAAATGATTATAAAAGAAACAACTTTTGTAGATAAATTGTGAATATTGACATTTCGTGTACTCAGGTATTTGGCTAATGCAAGATTCACTGCAAATTTGACA
>Ga0364900_10118_pt1 | contig 17841 bp, 14 predicted proteins | sample ExccelJu500002D3_FD_206974 | JGI IMG/M metagenome (GOLD analysis project Ga0364900, IMG submission 206974) | Enriched cells from Trout Bog Lake Hypolimnion, Wisconsin, USA - BchlTB.July09.5000.02.D3 | ecosystem: Environmental > Aquatic > Freshwater > Lake > Hypolimnion/Profundal zone | place: USA...
TTAGACCCAGGATTCAATTCAACTAAATAAAATTAATATGGCGACTGAAAATGGCCCCGTTTCAAAAGCTATTGGACTATTTAATGATAGTTTTCCTCCTATCATGGATGGAGTTTCACTGACAACACAAAATTATGCTTATTGGTTGGAAAAGAAAAATCAACCGGTTTGCGTCATTACAACAAAGACACCAAACTTCACAGATAACGAGCCCTACCCCATTTATCGTTATTCATCCATTCCCATCATCAACCGTAAACCCTATCGGTTCGGCCTGCCTGATTTTGACCTTTCATTTCAAAACAAAATTGATAAGGTTTCATTTGGGTTGGTTCATGCTCATTGCCCTTTTAGCTCCGGCAAATTAGCATTACAAATTGCCAAAAGACAAAAGATTCCTTTTGTAGCCACATTTCACTCAAAATACAGGGACGATTTTGAACATTCTGTCTACAATAAATATATTGCCAGGCAGATGACCAATGAAATAATAAGGTTCTTTGAAAAAGCTGATGAAGTATGGATTTCACAACCATCAGTTGAAGAAACCATGCGTGAATATGGCTTTAAAGGAAAAATAGAAGTAGTACCATTAGGGAATGATTTTTTATGCAATCAACCTTTAGAACTAATTAAAGAACAAGCCCGAAAAAACTTACAGATCTCCGGGAATGAACCTGTGTTTCTGTTTGTCGGTCAATTAATCTGGGAGAAAAATATACGAATGATTATTGAATCATTAATGTTGTTGAAGGATCTTCCTTTTAAAATGTTTTTTGTAGGAAACGGTTATGCATTCGATGAATTAAAGCAATTAGTGATTCATTCCGGCCTAACGGACAAGGTGAAGATTGTGGGGGTTATTACCGATCGCGACCTCCTAAAACAGTATTTTGCAGCCGCCGACTTATTCCTTTTTCCTTCCGTATATGACACTTGGGCCCTGGTCGTTCATGAGGCTGCTGCAATGTATACACCTTCGGTATTAGTGAATGAATCTAACGTTGCTAAGATTATCACTCATAACCGGAATGGTTTTTTAACAGCAAATTCAACCGATTCATTTGCTTCCATGCTCAGGGAATTAATTTCAAATCCTGAGTTAATAAAAAGTGTTGGTGTAAACGCTTCCAAGAGCTTAACCCGGACATGGGAAAGTGTCATTGACGAAGTATCGGACAGATACCAACATTTAATGAATAGAAGATGAATTCAATTCCTAAAAAAGAAGTACCGGAAATCTCTCATCCTATTAAACTTTCTCAAATAATTATTCCAGTAATTATTGGAATAATAGTTATCGGTTGGTTATTCCTGAGTGAATTTGACCCCAAGACTTTTAAAGGAATAAATTTTAATTTCACAAGCATCGGATATATTCTACTGGCTATATTATTTATGTTTGGTCGTGATTTTGGAATGATTTGCCGGTTCAGGCTTATGACCAATAAGGATCTATCGTGGTGGCAGGCTTTCAATATACATATTTTAAATGAATTCACTTCTGCCATTACCCCGTCAGCCGTAGGAGGGTCTACTTTGATTATTTTGTATTTGAATAAAGAAGGAATCAGTGCCGGACGAAGCACAGCCATCATGATCAGCAACCTTTTTTTAGATGAATTGTTCTTCATTATCGTATGTCCGGTCATTTTTCTATTTATTCCACTACACAATTTATTTAATGCTACCTCGATCATTACAACAACTATCGGAGTTGTTTTTTGGAACATTTACGGTATTTTGCTCATCTGGACTTTAACATTATATATTGGACTTTTTCGTCGGCCTGATCTGATTGCCAAAATCTTCCTGTTGATTTTCAAAATCCCCTTTTTGAATAAGTGGCACAATAGCATATCACTTTTTTCTGAAACAATGATACATGCTTCCCGAGAAATCAGTCATAGACCTTTCGGATTTTGGTTCAAAGCATTTTCAACAACGACCCTGGGATGGACATCCCGATTTTTGGTAGTGAATGCTTTGTTTCTCGCTTTTACTCCTCTCAATAATCAGCTTATTATTTTTGGACGACAGATACTGTTGTGGATTGTAATGGTCGCGAGTCCGACACCGGGTGGAAGTGGAATTAGTGAGTTTGCCTTCAGGGAGTATTATAATGACATTTCATTGGGAGTCGGTCCAATTCTAATAATTATTTTACTTTGGAGATTAATAAGTTATTATTTCTATCTTCTTCTTGGCATACTGATTATTCCTAAGTGGATTAAAAAATCATTTACTGATAAAGGACGAGAAAAATCCATATAATTGTATAAATTCAAAAGTGACAATTTTATTGTCAATTGTAATCAACCTTTTAAACATTGACCTATAGATTTTTAATTTTTATGTTTATCTTTGTGCCTAGTATAAGAAATTCAGAAATATGATTCAGAAAATAACTTTTATCGTAACATTTTTACTCACTTTCAACATTGGTTTCGCTTGTACAAATTTTCTGGTAGGGAAAGCTGCCACCGTTGATGGATCCACCCTGATCAGTTATAATGCTGATTCATATTTTTTATTTGGTGCGTTATGCCGTTATCCGGCAGCTACTTATCCCGAAGGATCCATGCTTGATGTACATGATTGGGATTCCGGCAAATTTTTAGGAAAGATAAAACAGGTTGAAAAGACGTATTCAGTGATCGGCAATATGAACGAACACCAGGTGAGTATTGGCGAGACTACATTTGGTGGTCGCCCTGAACTAGAGGATTCCACTGCAAAAATGGATTACGGAAGTTTAATGTATATAGCCCTTCAACGATCGAAAACAGCCCGTGAAGCCATCAAGGTAATGACCGATTTAGTGGCTGAATATGGTTACTGCAGCGAAGGGGAATCATTCTCCATTGCCGACCCGAACGAAGTCTGGATCATGGAAATGGTAGGAAAAGGGGCTAACAACAAAGGTGCAGTCTGGGTAGCCCAGCGTATCCCCGACGATTGTGTATCGGCTCATGCCAATCAGGCTCGTATTACTACCTTTCCATACGACGACAAGAACAATTGCCTGTATGCGGAAGATGTGATCGCTTTTGCCCGTGAAAAAGGGTACTTCAAGGGAAAGAACAAAGATTTCAGTTTTTCGGATACCTATGCACCGCTCGATTACGTGGCATTGCGTGCCTGCGAAGCCAGGGTATGGGCCTTCTTCCGTAAACTGGATCCAACCATGGAGAAGTACATTACCTATGTAAAGGGTGAGACTGCGGAAAGAATGCCATTATGGATAAAACCTGCTTTCAAGCTGACTGCACAAAGACTGAAAGAGTGTATGCGCGATCAATTTGAAGGAACAGAATTTGATATGTCAAAAGGATTGGCAGCCGGACCATTCGGAAGCAAGCTTCGATGCAGTCCCCTGACATTTAAAGTGGACAGTGTGGAATACCTGCACGAACGTCCTACGGCAACCCAGCAAACAGGTTTTACTTTTGTGGCCCAAATGCGCAGCTGGCTGCCAGATTATATAGGCGGAATCCTGTGGTTTGGAGTGGATGATGCAGCCACCGGATTGTATGTACCTATGTATTGCGGCATAAACCGGGTGCCTGAATGTTTCCGTCAGGACAATGGCAGTTTATTGGAGTATTCGGCCACTTCAGCTTTCTGGATCTATAACGGGGTAGCCAACTTTGCCTATAGTAAATACTCCTACATGTTGCCGGACATCAAAAAGGTTCAGTCGAAGTGGGAAGATAATTTCAACTCCCTGATTCCTGCTATTGACAAAGTAGCCGTGGGCATGTCAGAAAATGATGCCAGGGTTTTCCTGTCGGATTTTAGTGTTACCCAGGCAGAGAATTCAACGGCAGCATGGAAAAAACTAGGGGAATACCTGTTGGTAAAATACATGGATGGCAATATCAAGGCAGAGAAAAACGGTAAATTTGTTCAAAACGAATATAAGATACCCCCTACCATTATTCGTGCCGGTTATCCTGAGGAATTCTTACGCAAAATGGTAAAAGAGAATCCGGGTCTACGTGTGAAATCCAAGGATGAATTAAATAACCGCAAATAACAATTGAATACTAAAATCCGGGAAATGAGAAATGATTCTTTAAGAATTGCTTCTCATTTTTTTTCATTTATATCTTTCCGGAAGTTTAAAACATTAAACGAATTAATCTGTTTATAAATAAAAAGGAACTAATAGACTTTATTCGGATTAAAATACTATACTATTGAAAACAAGAAGTATACCACTAAGGCACTAAGGACACTAAGAACCACAAAGATAATATTCTTACCTATTTCTTGCTTTAAAGATTAAAGAACACAAAGAATGAAATAAATTGGTTTATTTGTGTCAGTAATGTTGAAGATAACAGATTTAGAGAGATAAAAACACGTATGTTTTTATCTTAGTAACCTCTCTATTATTTCTATTTGTTGTGGTTCTTAGTGTCCTTAGTGGTTGTTCTTATTTATTTGTTTTTGAATACAATAACATTTTAATCGATATAAACTCTAATGGATCATATATCGTATCACTTATTTACAAAAGAATCTTTCTATGAAAATCGTTATTTTCGGTGCAAACGGCAAAACCGGTTTACAACTGGTAGAACAGGCATTGGCAAAAGGGCATCAAGTGATTGCCTATATTCGCCGTGCGGGTTCTGTATTGATTGAGGACCCCAAATTAAAGATTGTTGTTGGCAACCTGAATGAAACACTTAAAATGAAGGATGCCATAACAGGTTGTGATGCCTGCCTGTCCGCTCTTGGAGGAGGATCATTGACAAAACATTCACCCGAAGTGATGAATGGAATTGATACTATCGTTTCGATCATGGAAAAGGCCAGAGTTCACCGGTTTATTTATCTGTCCAGCCTTGGGGTGGGCGAAAGCCGGTTATATATGAATCCAATGGTGCGTTTTATTGTTTGCAACTTATTAGTTCGTGTTCCCATGTCCGATCACAACGTGAATGAGAAACGAATTGCCAAAAGCACGTTGCAATGGACACTTGTCCGTGCCGGTAGCCTGACAGATGGACAATTAACAGGCTATTTAAAACACGGCGTTGAAAAGATAAAACTCAAAGGGAATCCATCTATTTCAAGGGCAAATGTGGCTTCGTTTATGTTACAACAACTTACCGATACAAAATATCTTCAAAAAGCGGTATGGCTTTTCGAATGATCACATTAGAAAAATAAATGACTCTAGAAACAAAAGGATAAATTCCCAACATGAAACTTTTGTGGTTCTAATTTTTAATGATTATCCGCAAAGTAACCTAATTTGTATTCCGGTGCTCTGCACCTTAGGTTTCACTGATTTCTCTATTTCTACAAAGATTACGGGACTCTGTCCCTTTTATGCGTAACTTACTTTAAATTATTTGCCTAAGGTACGGAGTACCGTTACTATTTGTAGTCTACATCAAGTGATTTCTCTAATTTATACAAAGATTCGGGACTCTATCCATTTTATGCGTAACTTACTTTAAATTATTTGCTTAAGGTACGGAGTACCGTAATCTTTGTAGTCTACATCAAGCATATAAACCTAAGGTGCAGAGCACCGAAATATCTTCATTGAAGCTTTAGGCATCATTTTATTTTTTTACAGGAAGAACAGTTGTGTCAAATATAAATGAAACAGGGATTGTTATCAGCAATCCTCTGTTTTTTATTCTCAGGAGTTGAATTTATAGTTGAAATAACTACTTTTGTCCTATTAATATTGATGTAAATCCATAAGAATGATTGAAGACAAACTTTTTGAGAAAGTCGATTATACCGTAAATAAACTTCCCAGAGGAGAATATGAAAACTGCAGGTTTGTGAATTGCAACTTTTACGGGGGAGATATTTCGCACCTTACATTCCGAGAATGCACCTTCGATAGTTGTGATTTCAGCCTGGCCAAAATGAAGAATACCGCCCTGAATGATATTCATTTCGTGGGCTGCAAGTTGGTAGGAGTGCAATTTGAGGAATGCAATCAATTTTTACTATCGCTTGATTTTGAGAATTGTGTACTCAAACTGGCTGTCTTCTACAAACTGAAACTGAAAAAGACTCGCTTTATAAACTGCAACCTGCAGGAGACTGATTTCACTGAAGCAGACCTGACCTCTGCCCTATTCGATAATTGCGACTTACAGCGGGCAATATTTCATAAAACAATTCTTGAGAAAGCCGATTTCCGCACTTCTTTTCTTTATTCCATTGACCCGGAACAGAACAGGATGACGAAAGCCCGCTTTTCCAGAATGGGAGTGGTAGGGTTGTTGGATAAATATAAGATAGAGATTGAAAATTAATTCAGAGTGAATTTAATCTCTGCCAAAATGGTGAAAAACCTTTTTCTATTGAGCCTTTAAAATAGAAATCAGGCAATTTGATATAATTCCTTTATTAGATACTGGAATTTTCAAAGAATTGAAAGATATAGCTATGTTCAATACTGTCAGGATTAGTTTTGATACCATTGAATGGGAGAATGAAGCCGACTTGGATCCTGAGATATTGTATAATAATAATAGGTGTTGAAATCGCAGTACAATAATTTAAAAGTATAAATTGAGCATTACGGTGGTAGCCAAAAGAATAAACTCACAAAGCGATAACCAAACAGCCGAAAGGTAAGATTCGAAACACTTTCAAGGAACAGGATGACTCCAACGGGTTATCCTGTTCTTTTTGTATTAGAGTGCTATTCCCCTAGAGAACAGTATAAAGGTTAAACCTTCGTTAAATATGACCCTATTTTCATTCCGCTAAATCCAAACTCCTACCTGGCATCGTCTAACTAATAAATAAGAAAAAATGATGTAAGATTATTTCTTAAATCAAGTCTTTGTAATAAATGATTTGAATCAATAAAAACAACTCAGAAATCTAAACAACTAAAATAATAAAGCATTATGAAAACAATTGAAAATTTCCAGATCAAAAGAATGCTTGTTGTAACAGGAATGGCATTCTCTTCCATATTATTTTTCTCAGCTTATTCAGCTACTCTTAAAGGACGGGTAACCGACAACAACTATCAACCGGTAGAATATGCTACCGCAGTCTTAAAAAATGCAGCTAGCGATAAATTTGTAACAGGTGCCGTTTGTGATGACAAAGGTGAGTATACCATTGAAAATGTGGAACCCGGCGAATATACCCTTTCAACGAACATGACAGGTTACGAAAAAACGAATACAGAAAAAATAGCAGTAGACGCAAAATCAGATAGCGTGGTCAATCAGGATGTAGTTATGACTGAAAATCCCGATAAAAGCATTACGGTGGTAGCCAAAAGAACGAACTCACAAAGCAACAACCAAACAGCCGAAAGGTAAGATTCAACATATTTTCAAGGAACAGGATGACTCCAACGGGTTATCCTGTTCTTTTTGTATATGGGACCTAATTAGTTGATTTGGTTGGTTGGCAAAAGATTTTAGAAACTATTGCATTAGAACCAATTGATTAATTGAATCAAGATATTTGATAAATGCGGCATTATTTGATCCTTTTACTTATGATTCTCTTCACCTATTGAATAATAGTTCATGCCTTTGACATTAAAGTGGCATGAGATAAAACCTATACAATACCTATATAATACCTACATAATACCTACTCAATACCTACTCAATACGTATTTAAACAGAGTAAGCCTTCGGCGAAGTACATATTGTATAATCAAAAAGCCCATAAATGCAGATTCAAGTTCTGCTTTTATGGGCTTTTAAGATTTAGTTGGAATTTAGTTATGATTCAGTTTCCACCGGTGTGGTAGTAATTCATCTAGTTTTTGGATATTGTGGTCTTGAATCCGATTCAGGACATCTGTTAGCCATTCTTGTGGGTTGACATCATTCACTTTGCAACTTGCCATTAAGGAATAAATGATGGCGGTGCGTCCGGCAGCTTCGTGATTACCACAAAACAGATAGTTTTTGCGTCCAAGTGCTAAGTCACGGACACTATTTTCAGCCTGATTATTGTCGATGCGGTACCGGCCATCAAGGGTGTATCGAATCAGCTTTCGATATATGCCGTAAGTGTAGAAGATTGCTTTTCCAATAGGGCTTTTGGGTAAAACAGTTTGAGCAGTAGCTAAAAGCCATGTTTCAAAGTTTTTAAGAATAGGAAAAGATTCTTTTTCCCTGAGTTCCTTGATTTGATCGGGAGTAAAGTTGCCTTCACTAGCTTTGCGTTCAATGGCATAAAGTTCCTGTATCTTGAGCATGGCATAACGAGCTGGTAGAGGATCATTCTCCAATGCTTGCTCAAACTTACGCCGGGCATGTGCCCAGCAACCAATGGTGATAATACCTTTTATCTTATCCAAATCATCATACGCTCCATAGCCGTCGCATTGCACAGCTCCCTGAAAGCCGGGCAAAACCTCGTGCAATATATGATAACCTCGTGAGCCCTTGTTGTAGTAGAATAAGACCATACCAGGATACAGCATTTTAAATAGCCAGAAATACCCTTTTACAGAACCACTGGGCTTGTCGACATTTAATACCTGAATGGTGCTTTCGTCTGCGAAAATGTGATCCCCTTCCCGAATATGAGTCCAAATCCTATCGTATAAAGGTTCCAGTAAATCAGCTGTTTTAGCAAACCAATTATTAATAGTGGATTCTGCCAGAATAACCCCGTCTCGCTTCAGCATTTGTACCTGACGATAAAAAGGCAAGTGATTGACGTATTTATTGACAATCAACCAGGCTATCAAACTGGCTCCGGCATTGCTTTTTGGGAGTGGTAATGAAGGTAAATAGGCAATTGAAATACCTTCTTCATTAGGTAACGTATATTTTGGGCGAATGATACAGCGAACATAAATCCTGGCAGGTGTGATTTCCATTACCTCAGTCATTTCTTCGCCGATCTTTTTAGATCCAATGGGTAAATTCTCAGGTTCAATGATCTCGATTACACGTGGCAAATGGGCAGGTATGGCCAGCCTGACATTAGGCAGAGCAACCTTCTTCTCCTTTTTAGGACGCGTATAGGTGATTGTTTCTGTTTCAGGTACCGCAGGTGTCTCTTCGCCCATATCAAAGTCTAAGCTCAATTGTCCAGGGTTCTCAGGTACAAAGCGTTCGCTTTTGTGTCCAAAGATAGATCTGCGTAATTGGTCTAATTGAAACCGGAGGTCAAAAATGACACTCTCTTTTGTTGAGAGTTTGCCTCGAAGTATCTCGTTTTCTTTTTGTAGGAGTTCGAGTTCGGAAGACAGTTGAGGTATATTTTTTGTTTCAATCACAGTGTAAAGATACAAAATAAAGTTGATATAATAGAGCTTTAATCGCTTTATATATAAGCCATTTAGACTTTATTATATCTTTTTCTCTGCACCCTGTTTTGCATGGAAATTCCCTGAACCATCATCACCAATTCAGCCCATTTAAGGTGGCAACTTTTATCCTGAGAGTGATAGACAGGTTCTTCAAAACGCCCTTGTTCCAATCGTTTGTGATAAACCACCAAACCACCCGATTCCCATCTCAGAATCTTGATAGTGGTACGTGTGTGGTTCATAAAGATAAAGACCTCACCACTCAGTGGATTCCGAAACATCTGGGAACGAACCATTCCGCTCAAGGCATCAAAACCCTTTCGCATATCAGTTGATTCCCTGAAGTAATAATAGCTTAGTGAATCATTTAATGAAAACATGGCTCGCGGTATATGTGAATCAGACGACTCAATTCTTGTTCCCCGGGAATTGCATTCAAATGCAACCTAACTCCATTAGGATATTCTACTTCAAACTCATTGCTTGTGGGGGTACAATATTCTGCAACTTGTAGGGGTACCAGACTTTGGGTAAATGGTTGAGATTGTTCTCGCTCCTTTTTAATCCAACTGGCAAAAGTGAGCATGTTCAAATTCTCTTGTTCACAAAATGATTGGCGGGATAATCCGCTCTCCTGCCATTGGGATACTATTTGGTAAATCTGTTTTCTTGTCTTGGTTTCTGATTTCATATTTCTTTGCTTTTTTAAATGCAAAGATAAATGCTATTGATTGCTCATGAAAGATGCTGATTACCGAAGGCTTACTAAACAGATAGGTATTTTGTAGGTGTTATCATGGTATTTAAAAGATGTTGTTTAGATTTTCAAACAAGACAGTTTCATTACGAAGGCAGGAATGTGGCAGCAGGTTGTAGTAAGTAGTATTGAGCATATAAAAGACGAACAAAAGATAAAAAACACAGAGTCTCTAAATCCAAACAGACTTATCGGTCCGTCTAATAATTAAAGCATTGAAATAAATGTAAGAATTTTTCCATTTGCGAGTCAATACTTTAAACAAATTGATTTAATCAACAAATAAACTAAAAAGAAATCATATGAAACTTACAAAAACCTCCCTCAACAACCGAATGCTGGCTTTGGTTTGCCTGGTGTTCTTTTCTAATCTGCTCTTTGCAGCAACTTCAGGAGTTATTAAAGGAAAGATTCTTGATGTCAGGAATCAACCGATTGAATTTGCAACAGCATCTCTTTTAAGTACTAAAACGAACAAGTTCGTTAAAGGGGAGGTGAGCAATGATAAAGGTGAATTTGTAATTGACCAGGTAACTCCGGGTGAATATATTTTACAGGTAACCATGGTGGGTTATGTTAAAAACGAATCGGAAAAGCTGGTGATTGATTCAAGGAATACCACGGTTGAAAAAAGTATTGTTTTGAAAGAGAATGTTGTTCAGCTTGCCACAGTGGCTGTTGTTGCAAAAAAGAAGTTTATCGAACAAACCGTTGATAAAATGGTGATTAATCCGGATGCTTCCATTACTTCTGCCGGGGAGAATGTCTATGAAATCCTGAAGAAACTTCCCGGTATCACCATCGATAACAATGAAAACATCAGCCTGAAAGGGAAGGAAAACGTGAAAGTGATGATTGATGATAAGCCAACATATCTTTCAGCTGATCAATTGGCTATGCTCCTCAAGAGCATGCAGGGGAAGAATGTGGATCGCATTGAAATCATGGAGAACCCACCTGCACGCTTCGATGCCGAAGGGAACTCAGGGATCATCAATATCAAGACAAAACATTCCAAGGCACCCGGCTTTAACGGCAGTGTCAATGCAGGAACGAGTTACTCCAACAAGTTACGCGAAAATGCCGGTATTGATTTGAATATGAATTTTGGGAAACTAAACCTGTATGGTAATTTCTCCTACAACGACTGGCGGGGTTGGAATTCAATGGAAGCTACCCGTCGTTTTACCTCCACCAGTTTGGCCGGATCGTATCAATTAATCGACAATCATGGAAATTACGATGGAGCAGGGTATAATTATAAAGTGGGTGCTGATTATTTTATCGCGAAGAATCATGTGATCAGTGTGATGTTCCGGGGTGACTTCGGCTCTGATACCGACACCGACAATAGCAAAACTTCGTTTACCGATGCAAACAGGCTCGCTGATTCTACCTTGAATACCATCTCAAACCACTATAATAAATGGGATAACAAAACATATAATGTAAATTACAAATGGGATATTGATACGTTAGGTACTTCCTTATCCGTGGATGCCGACTATGCACGCTTCTATTACCGTGAAAACAGTGACCAACATGTAACCTATTATGATGCAGCTGGAAATTTATTAGACCACAATTCGGTATTGAACACCAATCAGGGGGAAGACATTGACATTCTCTCTTCAAAAATTGATTATGTTCATCCTTTCAATAAAATGTTTCGAATTGAATCAGGTTTGAAAGCTAGTTTTGTGACCAATAACAGCCAGATAGACATGACAGGGTTTATAGCACAAAACGACCGTTTTATCTATAAGGAAAACATTCAGGCTGCATATATAAGCGGAAACGCACAATTCAATAAAACGAGCCTGCAACTGGGGATTCGGTTGGAAAACACCAATTCTACTGGCAATTCGGTCACTATGAATCAGGTAGATACCAAGTCGTACCTGAATTTGTTTCCTTCGTTCTATGTCCAACAAACTCTGAATGCCAATAATAATATCAATTTCAGGTACAGTTATCGGATCGGCCGGCCAAATTACGATATGCTGAATCCATTCAGGTGGATGATTGATCCCTACACTTACAACCAGGGAAATCCGTTACTGGGGCCGCAATTTACCCATTCCGCCAGCCTGAGCCACACTTTCAAGGGAGAATTCATCACCAGTATCGGTTACAACTATACCAAAGACTTGTTTTCACAAATATTGGTTCAGGACGATGCCACCAAGACTATCTACCAGACGATGCAGAACCTGACGGATGCCATTGATTGGAACGCCTCTGAAACTGTGCAGTTACAACCCACTAAATGGTGGAGGTTGAATGGCACCCTGATTGGCATGTTTAAAGAAGTGGATTCAAATATAAATGGTGATGTTCAATTCAAACGTTGGAGTTACAATGGTAATTTAACGACGAATTTTACGCTTCCCTTAAAGGTGGAAATGGAAATGACAGGTTACTATTCGTCGAAACAATTGAACGGTAATTTCACCATAAAACCTTATTACAGCGTTGACCTGGGTTTCCAACGTAAAATACTGAAGGATAATGGCATATTAAGATTGTCGGTGAGTGATCTTTTCAATACCGGTAGTAATGGAGCCTATTCAAAATATAACAATATCGACATCGATGTGTTAAATAAATACGATTCCCGCAAACTGAATATCACCTTCAGCTATCGCTTTGGTAAGGATCAATTCTCAACACGTTCAAACCGTTCTACGGCTTCCAGCGAAGAACAGAGCCGGTCTGGTAAGTAAATGGTTAATTGGTTAATTAGTTAATTAGTGGATTAAGTTGATTAAGTTTAGGTGAATAAATAAGGTATAAGTGCATTTGTGAATTAGTTAACTAGTGTTATGTTAGGGATCAATTGACACCGGATGAAAGTTATAGAAACATGATGGGCTTTAGCCAAATTAATAAATACATTTGGCTAAAGCCAATTCTGATAGTACAATTTCATCCGTCCCATAAATGGGACGGCAATTGATAAAGGGCGCCACAATTTGCCTAACATAACATTAGTTAATGGTTCGGTTGAAGCATAATGATTCTTCAATCGAACCATTTTACTTTTCTTCTAAAAACAAAGAATCAAACTGATAGCTTAATCAATCAAATTAATCAACTAATTAACCAATTAACTTATTCAACATAATCAACCAATCAACTTAATCAACCAATCAACCAATCAACATAATCAACCAATTAACCAATTAACCAATCAACTTCACCAACTAGTCAACTAAATCAACTAAATTTGCATATCCAATCAATAAATCAATACCATGAAGAAATTAGAAGGGTTACTATTCCTGTTTTTTATATTCAGCTCCTCCCTTTTTTGCCAGCAATACGACGATTTCTTTATCAACAAAGCCTGTAGGGTGGATTTTCATTTTAGCGGGAATGCACAACAAACAGCCGTTTTCATGGCTAATGTGAAACTGGAACCTTTCTGGGGAGGCAGGCATGAACATTTGTCCACCGATTTGAATCTGGGGGATTACCGTTTCCGCGTGTTGGATAGCCTAAGCAACCGGCAAATCTATATCAATGGGTTCTGTTCGCTTTATCGTGAGTGGCAAACAACCGCCGAGGCATTGACAACCAGTAAGAGCTTTGAACAATCCATACAATTCCCCTTCCCTAAAAAAGCCATCACCCTCATTATTGAAAAGCGTCTGGACCTGGATCATTGGATTGAATTGTTTCGCTATGCCCTGTCACCCACCGATAAGCTGATTCAACGAACCCAGCCTCTTTCGGTACCGGTTAAAGTCATTGCCCGCACCGCTACTCCTGAAAAAGCCATTGATATCGCTGTCATTGCAGAAGGGTACACCCTGAAGGAACAAAAGAAATTCTACCGTGATGCCCAACGATTGGCAGATAACCTGCTTACCCACGAACCTTTCACCAAATACAAAAGCCGTATCAACATATATGCCATTGCAGCCGTCTCCGATGAATCCGGCATATCCATTTCAAACGATTCACTCTGGAAAAATACTGCCGTAGGCTCCCATTTTTACACGTTCTACGAACCGCGATACCTGACTACCACAAATGTATTTAAAGTGCGTGATTTGGCAGCGTTGGTGCCTTATGATGCCATTTACATATTGGCCAATACTTCTACCTACGGGGGTGGCGGGATATTCAATTTCTATGCCCTGATTGCCGCTGACAGTAATCTCGCAACCCAGGTCACAGTGCATGAATTCGGACATTCGTTTGCAGGTCTCGCCGACGAATACTTTTATGATAAACAGGATGCGTTGGATGCCATGTATGATATCAAAAAGGAACCCTGGGAACCCAACATTACCACGTTGGTTCAATTCGACCGTAAGTGGAAAGCCCGACTCCCGGAAGGAACGATAATCCCCACGCCAGTGAACGATTCAACGAAAACCCGGATAGGTGTATTTGAAGGCGGGGGTTACCTCACCAAAGGCATGTACCGTCCCTATTTCGATTGCCGAATGCGTACCAACAAAGCACCCGGGTTTTGCCCCGTCTGCCAGCAAGCTCTTGAGAGAATGATCTTGTTTCTTACCGAGTGATTGGTGGATTGGTGGATTGGTGGATTAGGTTAATTGGCTGGTTAACACTAATAGTACATAAAAATAGTTTGAAACAGTAAATTGTTTATTACCACTTCAACCAAACCAGAATAACATAACCTAATAACCCAATAACCTAATAATTGATTAACGTAATAACTCCCATCCAACTAATTAACCAATCAACCAATCCACCAATTAACCTAATCAACTAATCACCTAATCGTCACCATCGTCGCCCCAAACCCGTATTCACGGAATGATGCATCCTGAAAGTAATAGGTCTTATATTGGGTTTTAAGCAGTTTCTCAATTTCACTCCGCAGTACGCCTTCCCCTTTGCCATGGATAAAGACTATTTTCTGCCCCTTGCGGTTTTTGTTTTCGGCGATCACTGCATGGAATTTATCCAGCTGGCATTGCAGCATTTCACCATTAGACATGCCGGCGGTAGAGTCCAACAATTCGTTGATATGCAGATCGACTTCAATCACTTCGGGAGATTCTTTCCGTTTGACAATTCTTGGCCTGCCTGACTCTTCTTTCTGAAACATGGCCTGTTTGATTTCCTCGGGTGATATCTCAGCTAATTTCTTATTCTCCACTTCGTTCTCCTTCTCTACTGCAATATCAATCAACAGGGCCGGTTCGTCGAAATAATCATTGGCAGTAAAGCTGTGCAACTTATAGAATTTAACGGCATTGATTTTCAGGCTGGCATCAACGACTGATTGTGGCGTATAATTCTTCCCCTGTTTAAACGGCAACAACTGAACGCGAATCCGTTCCCAGGCATTCAAATCTTCTTTTGTAATCTCAGCCAGCAGTTCCTGGGTGTTGGGTTCAATAATGCCGTTGGCTACACTCTTCCACTGTTCATTTTCACCATTTACCACGTTGTAATACAGGTAATAATTGCTGTCATTCACCAAGTAACACTCGTAGGACGTTGTTTGCAATTGTTTGATATCCACGGGGAAGAAAGCCAGTAACGCTGTCAGTTTTTCTCCTTCGGGGGTCTCTATAATTGGTTCCACGTTCCGCATTTCGCGTTCCGTGCTCTGCGTTTCGGGTTGAATGATTTTTGCTGGTTCAGTTGGTTTTGTTTTAAAGTCCTTCACCGGGAAATTCGTATCCTTGTTTACAGCACCTATCACCAAACATTCCCGTTCCATCATGGGCATTTCAAAGCCGTCGGCATCTTCCACATACACCATTTTCTTTGCTTCATCTACCCGGGTAACGATACCGCCACCTACTGCGTTCAGAAAACGCACATTATCTCCTCGTCTTATCATGTTTTTTTGTCTAATGTCGAAGGTCTAAAGTCTAAGGTCTTGCTTAAGACGCCTTTTGTCTTTTGTCCTTTGTCTTTTATTTACTACTTTTGCTACAAAATTACAACATTTTTTCCGTATCTCTTGTGAACCAACCCAAAGAAGAACAACCCATCTATATCAATAGTTTCGACTATCCCCTTCCCGACGAACGGATAGCCAAGTTTCCATTGTCCCATCGGGATGCTTCCAAATTACTGGTATATCGTGACTCAACGATAACCGAAAGCGTCTTCTCCAGCATTGCTGACTTTTTACCCAAGCACAGCTTGCTGGTGTATAACAACACCCGTGTGATCCGTGCCCGTCTGATCTTCCACAAAGATACCGGTGCCCGCATCGAAGTGTTCTGCCTGGAGCCACTTTCACCTGCCGATTATGCCCAATCACTGGGTTCAACAACAGGATGTACCTGGAAATGCATGGTGGGGAATGTAAAGAAATGGAGGGAAGGACTGTTAAGTAAAACCATTGAAATCGACGGAGTAACATGCACTTTCAGTGTGGAACTGCTCAAAACAGAAGATAATACCCATAGCATTCATTTCACCTGGGATAGCCTTAACATTCACTTTGCCGATATACTGGAAAAGACCGGAGAATTACCCATTCCCCCCTACCTGCATCGGAAGACGGAAGAAAGCGACCTGACCACCTATCAAACGGTCTATTCAAAGATAAAAGGTTCGGTGGCTGCCCCGACTGCCGGGCTGCACTTTACCCCCGAAGTATTTGAAAGCATGAAGGCAAAGAACATAGAGACAGAAGAACTGACCCTGCATGTGGGGGCAGGGACCTTTCAACCGGTAAAATCGGCTACCATTGACTTGCATCACATGCATACCGAAGTAATTTCAGTCAATAAATCCACCATCGAACATTTATTGCAGAAAGTGGGACATATCATAGCCGTTGGAACCACTTCGGTCAGGACATTGGAGAGCCTGTATTATATTGGGAAGGACCTCACCCCTAGCCCCTCTCCCCGGGGAGAGGGGGACAGTGCTAGCGGGTTACAGTCATTTCATATATCCCAATGGGCGCCTTATGAAGCAACAGAGGAAATACCTACAGAAAAGGCCTTGCAAAACATACTGGATTATTTGGAGAGGAATAACCTGACAACACTCCACGCCGAAACTCAAATCATGATTAAACCCGGGTACACTTTTCATCTAGTCGATGGCATGATCACCAACTTCCACCAACCCAAAAGCACCCTGCTCCTGCTCGTTTCCGCCTTTGTCAACGGGCATTGGATGGACATCTACGACTACGCCTTGGCCAATGATTTCAGGTTTTTAAGCTATGGGGATAGCTCGTTGCTGTTGAAGTAAAAGATTGTATAAATACTAATAATTTGAGTTCGGGTTAAGCAACTTAAAGCTTTCAATTTCTATACTCCGTTAGGAGTTATATATCAATAGAATATTTAAATAGTTCAGGTCTTTTCTCCGTAGGAGATATACATTACAATTTCTTGTCTTAATGACCGCCTTGTCGAAGGGCATTGGATGGACATCTACGATTATGCGCTGGCCAATAATTTCAGGTTTTTGAGTTATGGGGATAGCTCGCTGCTGTTAAATCAAAAGATTGAATAAATACTAAGAATATGAATTTGTTTACAATCCAGAACGAATTACAAATCCTAAGGATACAAAAGGTGGGATTACAAGCTAATCTTTAATCATTTGAATGATATGTCGACACAACTGGAGCCTACTCTCAAACAGGGAGTAATGCCAAAATCTTCTCTTTTAATGGTAACAACTCTGTTTCAATTGTAGCCCATATTATCTCATCTTTAATTTGATAATAGCCATGTACCAAAATATGCCGCATGCCAATCATCTCGTTCCATTCTATTTCTATATGGTTCAACTTAAAATCTTTGGTAAGTAAATAGGCTGCTTCTCCCAC
>Ga0364900_10173_pt1 | contig 17745 bp, 15 predicted proteins | sample ExccelJu500002D3_FD_206974 | JGI IMG/M metagenome (GOLD analysis project Ga0364900, IMG submission 206974) | Enriched cells from Trout Bog Lake Hypolimnion, Wisconsin, USA - BchlTB.July09.5000.02.D3 | ecosystem: Environmental > Aquatic > Freshwater > Lake > Hypolimnion/Profundal zone | place: USA...
AACCGCTCAAACTGTTACACAACAGTGGAACATAGGGCAACCTCAGACTTCACCGCAACGCCGGTCAGATATACTCGAGAGTTGGAGCGCAATGATCCGCCGCTAGTTCCCAGCGTTTGCAAAACTTTGCAGGGCCGGGAACCGGGGGCAGGAGAATTGCGTACTAGTCATTGTGTTCGGCAGGTTGTGTTGAACAAGCGCGCCGGCGTGTTTGCCGGATTGCAGAACGGGTGCTGAGCCCGAGACCGAAAAACCGAACTTATAACGGAGAATAGCGAATGTCCGTTTCTCGTCCAGTACACCTGTTTCACCAAATGGTTGCGTCCGTATGCATTTTGGGGATGTTTTCTTCGACTTTGCTAGCCCAGGCGGGACAGCCAGCGGCGGCACCACTCCCAAACAGTCCGCAAGCACAGGCCGTTTATACGGCTCCGTTGAGCCAGTCCACGCAGCCGTACTCGGTATTGACTGGCTGGAAGCCCTACACGCCACACGGACTACCGCAACCGGTGCTGAAGAACAGCGACCGGCTGCACAGCCTGATTAAAGACGGCAAGTTGATGCTGTCACTCAATGACGCGGTGGCGCTGGCACTGGAAAACAATTTTGACATTGCGATTGCCCGCTACAACCTTGATATCGCGAACATGGACATACTGCTCGCCAAGTCTGGCGGCACGGTGCGCGGCGTTTCGACAGGGTTGCTGACGGGCACTCCGGGTGGCGCTGCGGCCTCGAGCAGCACGGCTGGTTCTACAGGTAGCGGCTCCGGCGGCACTTCGACCGGAACGGGCGGCTCGGCGTCAGGTTCGGGCGGCGTGGTACAGTCCACGCAAAATTCGGTGGGGTCGGCGATCGACTCGTATGATCCGACCCTTTCAGGAACGCTTTCGACGGACCGAAGCACGATCAAGGTCAATCCGGCGGCGTATGTGGTGTCTTCGTATCGATCAAACACGAACATCTACAACTTCAACTATTCCCAAGGATGGGCAACCGGCACGCTGGCCCAGGTGGGCTTCTCCAATCAGCGTTCGATTAATAATCTTGGGCAGTTGAATCCACTGATCACCTCCGAATTTAACCCCACGATCACCGGCTCCTGGAAGGCAACGGTTCGACAGCATCTGCTGCAGGGCTGGGGCATGGATAACAATCGGCGCCAGATCATCATCGCGCAGAATGACCGCAAGGTGACCGATGAGAGCTTCCGGGCACAGGTGATCGCCACGGTGGCACAGATCCAGAACATTTATTGGGACCTGGTGAACGCTTACGAAGACGTGAAAGTGCAGCAGACAGCGGTAGAGTTTGCGCAGCGCACGCTGACCGACAACAGGAAGCAAGTGGAAATCGGCACGCTGGCTCCGATTGAAGTGGTCTCGGCGCAGTCTTCAGTGGCGGCGGCGACCCAGAAACTGATTGTTTCGCAGACGAGCTTGCAGTACCAGCAGCTTATTACTAAGAACGCGATTGCGCGAAACTTCAGTGACCCGGCGCTAACGACGGCGCAAGTAATTCCAACCGACACGATGGTTGTAAGCAATGAGCCGATACCTCCAGCGGAAGAGCTGGTTAGCTACGCGCTGGCCAACCGTCCGGAGCTGCGGGAAAGCGAATTGAACCTGCGCAATGGCGAAATCAACATGAAGGCCGCCAGAAATGCGTTGCTGCCAACACTGGACGTGGTTGGCTACTATGGCGCGTCAGGGGTCAACAACAATTACGGTGACGCATTTACGACGATGGCGAACAGAAACTATGCGGACAAGGGAGCCTACGTTTCTCTCTCGATTCCACTCCGCAATCGCGCAGCGCAGTCGAACCAGATCCGCTCGGAATTGGAATACCGGCAGAATCAATTGAACCTGCAACAGCAGAAGAACCAGATCAGCTTGCAGGTTCGCAATGCGGCGTTTGCACTGCAACAGGCACGCGCTGGAGTGGAAGCGGCCCGCGCGGCCCGCGACTTTGCGCAGCAGAGCCTGGAAGCCGAACAGAAGAAGTACGCGCTTGGGGCTTCGACGAGCTACCTGGTACTGCAGCAGCAGAGCAACCAGACGCAGGCATCTTCAAATTACGTGGCTGCGCTTTCGACCTACGAGAAAGACCGCGTCGCGCTGGATCAGGTTACGGCAACGATTCTGGATCGCAATGGCATTTTCATGGAAGATGCAGTGAGCGGACGGGTAACGCACATGCCGGCGATTCCTGGGTTGCAACCGAACACGACGCCTTCGTCGATTGCGAAATAAGTCGCTAACGTTTTCGGAGGAGGCGCGTCTATTTCACGTAACCTCCTGATACTTTCGGCCGGATGGGTTGTTTCCCTCCGGCCTTAACTTTTGGTGGGGGAAGGTCAAGAGCAAGTGCAGGAACAACTGCAAAGGCGAGGGCAGGATGGCGGCAGATTTGGAGGGCGCGGCAATCCCACATTCGCCTCTTTTGGCGAATGTGGGGTTGGAGTGCCGCCCATCCCACAGCCAAGTTTGCTCTTGCCTTTGCGGTTGTTTCTGTATTTGCTCTTGAGGTGCGCCCCGAAAGAGAATGAGAAACGAATCACATCACCTTACCAGCGCATCGGATGGTTAAGTCGCTCCCATGACCACTCTCCCCGCCAACCCGCCAACGCGCAACCGCCTCATCCTCCTCCAGTCCGTCACCCTCGTCTGGATGCTCATCGAGTGCGCCGTCTCGCTCTTTTCCGCAGCCCGCGCCCACAGCCCTGCGCTCCTCGCCTTTGGCTTCGACAGCTTTGTCGAACTGCTCTCCGCCGCATTAGTTATCCTCACTCTTACTCCCCATTTCAGCCGCAAGCGCATCGACCGCGCCGCCGGAACCCTGCTTTTCGTACTCGCCGCCGTCGTCGGCCTTACCTCGCTTCTCGCCCTTGCTGGTAAAGTCCAACCCGAGCCGAGCCCTCTCGGAATCGCCATCACCGTTGCTGCCTTGCTCATCATGCCGCTGCTCGCATGGCAAAAACGCAAGCTCGCCCGCCAAACCGGAAACAGCGCTCTCGCCGCCGACAGCGTCCAGTCCGCCACTTGCGCCCATCTCGCCCTCATCGCTCTCACCGGACTTGTTCTGAACGCCGCCTTTCACATCGCATGGGCGGACTCCCTTGCCGCGCTCGCCGCCATTCCCATCCTCATCGTCGAAGGCCGGCGCGCCATGCGCGGCCAAAGTTGCGGCTGCTGCTGAGTCACGCATCGAAATGCAGAATCGGCGGGGCTCGAGCGATACCGGGGCAACTCCAGCTCTCGTTATTGAATCTTCTTCAGAGCTGCCGAAACTGGAAATCGGACAGGGAGAGAGCTGATGCGCCCACCCTTGTTGGAAATGAACATTAGAACTGCAGTTTCCGATCAGTCTTTCAAAGATCGAAGAATCCGTTCGAAGTTGAGTGCAGCCGCCAGCCCTATCGGAGGCGATTTCGGAATGGTGCGTAGTGGCGGCCACAAGCCGCATCAGGGCTGGGATTTATACGCTCGGCCCGGCACTTTGGTCTTCGCCATTGCGGATGCTGAACTGGAATCCATCTCCTACGGAGGAGAATACGGAATCCGGATGTGCCTTCGTCTTCTAGGCCCAGCCATGGATGCGATTGCAAGGCGCCATAGTGCAAAGCACCTTTATGCGTTTTATGCCCACCTCTCGGTCCCAATGTTGCCTGCAAAGCCCCTGCGCGTCCGGGAGGGGCAAGTCATCGCTCTTTCAGGAAACTCGGGCAACGCGACCGGCACTCCGCCTCATTTGCATTTCGAAATACGTACCAAGCCACGCCCAGTCCGGGGACTGGACGGCAGAATAAATCCCGGAGAGATCTTAGGCTTCCGGTACTATCAATGTGTTGCATAGGCATCCATTTCATTTTGACGAAATCTCAGGTGGCCCACATCCGCCCGATTTTGTGTCTAGTACCAAGACATGGTTTACGAGATGTTCCAACACATCCTTTACAGTTTTGGGTTTGGAACTTGCTCCGACACCCAGCGTTCGACGATCGTCGAACGCTGGGTGTCGGGGTCGAGTTCCCGGATCAGGGTGGCGCAGTAATAGACCAGTGCCCGGTTGCCGATTTCCACCAGCTGCACCCGCTCGCCGCACAGGGCCGAGCCGATTCTCCAGTGCCTTGCGCGCCAACGCAGTTTCCCGCAGCTATCCACCTTCAACACCCGCGCTCCTTCCGGATACTGCCAACGCGGCGGGTTCGCTTCATAGGGGCGCGGACTGGGGTGCCACAACTCGGCCGGGGTCCGCATCCCTAGCGCCTCATGCGGGCGCACATAGTTGTGCTCCCACCGGTAAGCGTCCAGCCAGGCCTGCCCGTCCTGCGATCCCATGCCGCGCCGCTCCAGCGCCCGCTGCAACTCGCCGTGAAAGCGCTCCACCTTGCCCTGCGTTTGCGGATGCCGGATCCCGCTCCAGTGCAGTCGTATCCCCTGCTTCATCAGCCACAGCGACAGCTGAGTCAGCCCCAGCGGTGCCTTGGTACTCCACCACGGAGTGCCATGGTCCATCAGCATCCCTTCCGGAACTCCGCACTCTTCAAAGGCGCTCTCCAGCCGCTCCCGAACCAGATCCCCATGGGTGCTTCCGTTGGCCTGCAACACCACCAGGTAGCGGCTATGATCGTCCAGAACCGACAGCGGCCCCACCGTCTGGTTCCATTGCTTCGGCCCTTTGAAGTCCATCTGCCACAACTCGTTCGGCCTCTCGCGCTCGAAGCGCTGCGTTGCCACATCGCGCCGATCCTGGTCGCGCACCAGATCGTGGCGCAGCAGAATCCGGTGAATCGTGCTGTAGCCCAGACGTACTCCTTCGCGCTCCAACACAACCCGCAGCTTGCGCGCTCCCCAGTCGGGATAACGCCGCCGCACCTCGATCACCCGCTGCGCCAACTCTGGTGCGGTCTGCCGCGGACTGTGCTGCGGGCGACGACTATGCTCCACGACTCCAGCCAGCCCTTCGCGCTGAAACCTCTCGTCCCACACGTAACCGGTCGGGCGCGAGACTCCGAAGTCCTTACATAACTTGCTGAACGGTACTTTTGTACCGTCGGCCGCCAACACAAACCTCACTCGCTGCTCGTGAACATTCATGGTCTTCCAGGGCATTGCCGTTTACACTCCAGCGCTCGCTGCGCTTGCGCTGGAGTGTAAAGGATGTCTTGAAACAGCGTGTAAAGGATGTCATGGAACTGAACACCGATTTTGGCGAATGTGGGATCTGCGCCAGCGCCTGCACCGCCCGTGTTCTTGCTCTTCCGCTTTTAACCTTGCGAAACCTTGCGAAACCTTGAAACTTTGAAACCTGGGCATTTCCCCGATTCCGATAACTCTTCTGCCCTCAATATTTGTTGACGAATTCCCCTTCCAGAGCGTCTAACCAACCTGAGCCAGTGTGGAATCCTCCACGCCCGGTCAGCGCACCCGTCTCTTTCTAAAAGAGATAAGATAATGTGCAAGATTCACTTTGCCGGAGGGCATATGGAACCGCTGAAAGATGCAAGCGGACTGCCGCAGGAGCAAATGACAATCAAGAAAAGAAATCGTTTCGCACCGCTTTTTGTAAGCTCTGTCACCATGGTTCTGGTGCTGTTGATCGGCACCGTTCTCACCTATACCGCTCGCGCCAAATCGGTGGACAGCGCCGACGCACCTCAGTTGACAGTGCCCGCCGTTCGCCAGCATGACAATGAATTCGCTCGCGTCGCCAAAAACGTTGAGCCCGCCGTCGTCAACATCAACACCGAATCTACGGTGAAGAACCCCCACCGGCGCCTTCGTCGTTCGCCGCAGCAACCGCCAAGTCCCGATGACGAGCAGGTTCCCGACGGCAACAACGGTCTGCAGGATTGGTTCGACAAATTCTTCGGGCAAGATCCCAATGGCGCACCCGGCGGCCGCGGACCCGGCGGTGGTGGTGACATGACTGCCCAGTCGCTTGGTTCAGGCGTCATCGTCAGTGCCAACGGATACATCCTCACGAATTTCCACGTTGTCGATAAAGCCGACCGCATCCGCGTGAGCCTCATGGGCGAACCCGCCACTGTAAGCTATCCGGCAAAAGTCATCGGCACCGATCGTGAGACCGATCTCGCCGTCATCAAGATCGAGGCCAGTCACCCCTTGCCGTTCGCCAAACTCGGCAACTCAGACAGCATGCAGGTCGGCGACTGGGTTCTCGCCATTGGCAGTCCCTTCGGACTCAAATCCACCGTCACTGCTGGAATTGTCAGTGCCAAGGGCCGCAACATTGTTCCTGGACGCCAATTCCAATCCTTCATCCAGACCGACGCAGCCATCAATCCCGGCAACTCCGGCGGACCGCTGGTGAACATGGATAGTGAAGTGATCGGCATCAACACCGCCATCTACACCGAATCCTCCGGCTATCAGGGAGTAGGCTTCGCCATGCCCTCAAACACCATCGCCCAGGTATTCAACCAATTGGTCTCGCCGGCCCATAAGGTCGAGCGCGGCTCCATCGGCATCACCTTCAGTGCGGAAACCAGCCCGGCCGTTACCCGGATGTACGGCGGCGGCAAGGGTGTCGTCGTGCAGGATGTGACACCCGGCGGGCCTGCCGCGCAGGGTGGACTCAAAGGTGGCGATGCGATCATCGCCGTCGGTGGAAAGACCGTCAAGAATGGCGACGAACTCGTTGCCGAGGTCAGCTCTCACCACCCCGGAGACAAACTGAAGATCGGATACCTTCGCAACGGCAAACAGGAGGAAGTAACCGTAACCGTGGCTGATCGGCAGAAGCTCTTCGGTGCTCAACTGGGCACCACCGATGAAGATGCGGAGGAACAGGCACCCAAGGAAGGGAAGCTCGGAATTACCGTGAGATCGGTCCCCGCCGCCACGGCGAAGCGCTTGAATCTACAGGGCAACCAGGGTGTCATCGTAATGGACGTCAAGCCGGGCGGCTTCGGTGATTCCGTCCAGCTTGGACGCGGCGATGTCATCCTTGAAATCAACCGTCAGCCAGTCGGCGACCCCGATGCATTCGCCAAAATCGAGTCGGGCTTGAAGTCTGGGCAAGATGTTGTTTTCGTCGTCCGTCAGGCTGGCCAGGGCCGCGAGGCAACAAATAGCTTCTTGGGAGGCACCCTGCCGTAGTAACCTGTAGCTATCTCCACTACGTCGCCGGGCATCGAAAGTTTGATGCTCCGGCGGCGTGGAGGAATCGGCCAGGCTTGCTCACAAGCTGCGGAACCAAAGCATCGCAGCCATGCTCGCCTCGGTCGAATTTTGATACGCCACGGGAAATGCTCCATTTCCTGAGAGGTCTGTTTGATGGTGTCATTGAAGAAGTTAAAAACCACGGCTTTGCTGGCTTCCGCTGCACTGCTGTGCACCACGCCACTTGGCGCAGCCCTCAAGGCCAAGCCCAGCACAACCGGGACAAAGGCACGAACCGCCGCCCCTGCATCGCGACCGGTCGCAAATACTAAAACCTCCTCGCACAACTCCGCGAAGAAGACCACGGCCAGCACCCACAAAGGCAAGCTCAAGCTTAAGACCGTGATAGCCACCAAACCCAAATTTCGCGGACAGCAGTCAATCGATCAGGCTCGCACCGTTGAAATTCAGCAAGCCCTCATCCGCGAACACTATCTGGACGGCGAAGCCACCGGCCAATGGGACCAGGCAACAAGGGACGCGCTCACCCGCCTTCAGAGCGAAAACCACTGGCAGACCAAAATCCTCCCCGACTCCCGCGCTCTCATCAAGCTGGGCCTTGGACCCAGACATCAGAATCTGCTCAACCCCGAGAGTGCCGCGATCGCGGTTCCTTATCAGGTCGATTTCGAGAAGATGTCTCCCAGCGGTTCGAACTAGCATTTTTTCAAGTCACGGAAAAGCGCGGCCAACTCAGCCGCGCTTTTTGTTGCCCGTAATCTCTGCGCCAACACCTCCACCCAAAACATTGCCGACTCAGTTAATAGAAGCAGCTCTCGCGCAGCCATTAACTATTATGCAATAATGCTTCCCGTGAGTATTGCTCCATAAGGCATCAGTCGCCGCTTTACTCTGCGTAGAAGCCCTCACGCGTCTGCACCGTCAAATCCGCGTTATGCGTGCTCAAGTGCAGCTTGTGATATCCATTCTCAGCTTTGTCCGGCGTGTAGCTCAAGCTGTACTGATGCCGCAGCTCTTCGCCAATCTGCGAATAAATCTGCTCAGCCGTCAATTTTTTTGAGAGCTCAAAATATCGTCCGCCGGTTTCTTTTGAAATCTGTTGCAGAATCTTCTTCCCATCGGTTCGGCTCTCACGCGGAGTGCTCTCCGGCGGGCGTCTCCGTCCACCACCTCCGCCCGGATAGCCTCCACCAGGAAACGGCCCGCCGCCGGGGAACGGTCCTCCTCCACCAGGATAACCACCGCCACGTCGCTGCTGCCCGCCTGCAGATTCTTCTCCGCGCTCCTCGCGCTCCGTCGCTACGTACACGCAGTAAACAAGCGTATCCGCGCGCTGTGACGATTCAATCGCGCGCTGCAGCGTGCTTCTGCTTCCGCGGTCCACACCATCGGAAAACAGCACCACCGCCTTGCGTCCAGCCTGTCCTTTCAGCACCTCATCGGCAGAGAGAAAAATCGCATCGTACAACATGCTCCCGCCAAAAAAGTAGCGTGGACGTTGCGAGTCGTCGCCACGTCGTCCGCCGCCGGAGGTGTTGCGCAACCCTTCCCCAATGGAGATCTGGTCGATTCCTTTTGCGAGTTTTTCGTGCGACGTCGTCACGTCCTGCAGCAGCTCCACTTCCTTGTCAAAGTGCAGCACAAAGGCTTTGTCCTTGCCCTCGCGCAACAGGTGATTAACAAAGTCCGTACCTGCCTTGCGCTCGTCCGCGAGCACCTTCCGTTGCCCCGGTCCCGTATCGGCGAGCACGCCAAACGTCAGCGGTAAATCGCTCTCGTGCGCGAACTGCGTGATAGTCTGCGCGCGCCCGTCTTGCTCCAGAACGAAATCCTTTTTGTCCAGCGTGTTTACCGGTTGCCCCTTCTTGTCGCGAACAATCGCAAGCAGATTGACCTCTTTCACCTTGACCGCGATAGTGCTCGGCGGCGGCTCTGGCGCAGGCTTGTGCAGGACCGGTTTGTCGGTTTGCTGCGAAGTGTCCTGCGCAAAGCCGTGCACGGCAGCGGCGAAGAGCGCAAACATGAGGACTACGGCCAGCGGGAAGCGGTCGATTTTCATGCGTAACAGGATGGCACAACTCGGAAGCCTTGAGAAATCAGGATGACAAATCTCAATGCTGAATAGATAAAGTTAAGGGTGCCCCGTCCTAACCTTCCTTTGGTTAGGGCGGGGTTTTTGATATGTTACGCGCTGCTCTCCGTTTTTCGCGTGCGGCTCACAAATGTCGAATACAACGCCGCAAGCGCGACGATCACATTCGCAACCACCACAGGCATGGCGTGGATTAGCAATCCGTAGCTGATCCACAGTACTGCAGCGCTGGCCTGAATCAGGCGCAGCGTCGCAGGCTTCTTGAAAAAATAAGAAGCGCCGAAGCAAGCCGTGGCAACCCAGCCAATCCAGCCCAGCATCACTGCGCCTCCGCAGGAGCCGGAGAGGCAGAAGAGGATCGTAGCGTGAGGAAGTCGGTACGCATGCGCGCCCACTCCTGCACCAGGAATCCTTGCGACTCAAAGAACCTGCGTATCTGCGGCTGCGTCCAATGTGCCACCTCTTCGAGAATCGGCACCAGCACGCTGAGTGCGTTATTGCTGAGCACGGTGCGCTTGGCAATGTGAGTTACGCATCGGGATTCGGAGACCGCGATCGTTAATCCATCGCCTTCGTTGACGTGCAGCATCGCGTTCATATCAGAGCTGCCATCGCCAGAATAGACGACGTGGTCGAGTCCGATCCCGCGCTCGGCCTGCAGTTGCATGATGCGCGTCACTTTGCCGTAACCGGCAGTGCAGCGAATCAACCGCTCGATAGCCCCGTTGGGGCCGTACTTAAATTCGGTGCCGAAGATGTGATCCGCAGGCACAATGCCCTCCAGCGCCGATTGCACGATTTCCACCGGCGCGGCTGAGAGAACGTAGAAATCGAATTCGTAGCCGGGTATTCCCTCACGCAGCGTGCGGTAGAGAAGCTCGATGTCTTCCTTCAGTGGGATGCGCTTGCCGGCTTCAATCAGGTGATCACGGCGAACCCGAGAGTTAAACGCCGGATCATGGAGAAGCAAGTACGCAAGTTCCGCCCCCTGTTGTACAAGATTCAACTGCGCCATACCCGCCGCTTTTTCCTTGAACTCCTCTTCCGGGATGCCCAGGAGTTCCGTCAGCACCTCGCCAGAATCATTGAAGCTCAAAGTCTGGTCAAAGTCGCTGGCGAACAGATACTGCTTGATCATGTTTTCACTCATATTACTTACTATGATAGGCGTCTGGCCGTTCAGGATGGTGAAACTCGGGTTAATCGGCTATCAAAGGATTTAATAGCGTGTATGGCGCTGCGTGATGGCTTAATTCGTGCAGTGTTCACAGTGCGTTGCGGAGATTTCCGAAACTCTTCGAATGAAAATCATGTTACAGAGTTAGCCCTGCCACACATCGAATGGAGAGCCGTAATCGGCGCGCCTGGTGTAAAGAGACAGCCCCGAAAAGTAATATCCCACCCATCGGTGATGGGTGGGACAATCTCAACTGCTTCCGGTCTTACTTGCTCTAACGTTGCGCGATGAAATCGGTGATGTTGCTGTAAGCCTCCGCCAACACTTCGTCCTGTGCCAGAAAGACAATTCGCATGTGTCGTGTTTCCGGCCGTTCTCCAAAGCCTGAGCCGTGGACGCAAAGGACATGCTTCTCTTGGAGCAACTTGGTCACAAACTCCTTGTCCTCCTCTGGAACGTCCAGTTTGGGGAACGCGTAAAAGGCTGCCTGCGGCTTGACCAGGGAGATATGTGGCGCACTCGCGGCCCATTGCACGGTGAGATCGCGACGGCGTCGCAACTTGGCGCGCACCTCCTTCAAATGATCCTGAGGCCCATTGAGCGCGGGCGCAATTGCGTGCATGAACGGTTGCGGAGCCGAGAGCCGGGCGCGCAACAGTTTGTACACCGCGTCCAGATAATCACTAAGCGACTCAGCCGGACCAGTCGCAATCGCCCAGCCAATACGCCAGCCGGGAACAAGGTACGCTTTCGATAGTCCATTGAAGGTGATCACTGGAAGGTCCGGCGCAACCGTAGCAATCGAGACATGTTTGCAATCGTCATCCAGTATCAGTTGGTCGTAGATTTCGTCGGCCATGATGAGCAGATTATGCTGGCGCGCCAGCTCCGCAATCCGCTCTAGCGTGGCGCGTGAATAAACTGCACCCGTTGGGTTGTTGGGATTGATCAGCAGAATTGCCTTGGTGCGCGAATTAATGCGCGCCGCAAGGTCTTCGAGGTCAGGTTGCCAGCCATTCTCTTCGCTAAGGAAATATGGGTTCGGCTCGGCTCCCAACTTTCCCAGCACCGCTCCGTAGAGGGGATAGTCAGGGCAGGGTGTAAGTATATTGTCGCCGGGGTTCAGCAGCGCTGTAATACAGTTGTCGATCACCTCGCCGGAGCCCACACCGACCATGATTCCTTGAATATTCTGAAAGCCTCTAGCTTCTGCCCTCGTGCGAATGGCCTCGACGGCGGAATGTTCGCCAAGGGATTCACCATAGCCATTGAGTCCGTTGCGCATGGCGCGCTCGACGGCTTCAATCATGTGCGGCGGCGTTGGAAAATCGAATTTACAGGGATCTCCTATGTTGAGGTAGAGGATCTTGTGACCCTGGCGCGCAACCTGATCGGCAACGACGGCGAGGTCGCGGATGGCATAGCTTACGTTCGCCATACGTGTGGCAGGCGCTATGCGGTAAGTCACATTGGAAAGCATTTAGGAGACTCCACTAAAAACAGAAAAAACATATTGTTTTATTGAACCCTATGCGGGAGCGAAGTGCAAGCGAGCGTAATCAGCGGACAGCTTAAACTCACCGCTTCTTGCAATGAAGAAGGCGCGGCATTTGCCTCCGCGCCTCTCAATTTTCAATCGCCTATGTCCCGCCAATACCTATTCCGGGCGGTCGATCTGAGCCTTCTGCAGGCGATCCGAATAGTCGACGTACACCGCCTTCCACTCCGTATAGAAATCAAATGCGCCAACCCCGCCTTCACGATGGCCGTTGCCGGTCTGCTTTACCCCGCCAAATGGGAGATGGACCTCCGCTCCAATAGTCGGCGCATTGATGTAGGTAATTCCAGCGTCGAGATCGCGGATGGCGGCAAAGGCGCGGTTCACGTCCTTGGTATAGAGCGCCGAGGAGAGCCCGTATTTCACGTCGTTGGCGATTTCTATTCCATGTTCGAGCGAGTCGCATGGAATTAAGGAAACGACTGGCCCAAAGATTTCTTCCTGGGCAATGCGCATCTTTGGATCGACATCGGAAAACACAGTGGGTTCAATGAAGAATCCGTGCGCGAGGTCCTGGCGATCAACGCGGTTCCCGCCGGTAGCCAGGCGCGCGCCTTCTTTCTTGCCGACCTCGACATAGCCGAGGACCGTATCCATCTGCGCCTTGCTGACGACCGGACCCACGTCCACGCTCTCATCCAGTCCGTTGCCAAGGCGGAGCAGTTTAGCGCGGCGTACCAACTCATCGATGAAGCGCTTGTAAACACCCTTCTGAAGAATGATGCGACTGGTGGCGGTGCAGCGTTGTCCGGCGGTGCCAAAGGCTCCCCATAGTGCGCCTTCGAGCGCGAGTTCAAGGTTTGCGTCATCCAGCACAATCATCGGATTCTTGCCGCCGAGTTCGAGTGAGCAGCGTTTGAAAGTCCGTGCGCAGCTCTCGCCAATGATGCGTCCGACCTCGCTCGATCCGGTAAATGAAATGGCGCGAACCAGGGGATGCTCCATCAGCGGCGAGCCGACTTCTGCTCCGTGCCCGGTGACAATGTTCACCACGCCCGCCGGGACTCCAGCTTCCGTAAGCGCGCTGACAAAGTTATAGACCGAAAGAGGAGTATCCTCGGCGGGCTTGATGACGCACGTGTTTCCGGCGACCAAGGCAGGGAATAGCTTCCACGACGGAATCGCCATGGGGAAATTCCAGGGGCAAATCATGCCGACCACGCCCACCGGATTACGCGTACACATGGCGAATTTGTTGGGCAATTCGCTGGGCGTCGTGAGCCCGTACATGCGGCGGCCCTCTCCGGCGAAAAAGTTGCCGCAGTCAATGGCTTCCTGAGTGTCGCCGCGCGTCTCCTTGATGACCTTCCCCATCTCGCGAGTCATGTCGCGTGAGAAGGCTTCCTTCTGCCGCTCGAGAATTGAGGCTGCCTTCATGACGATCTCGGCGCGGCGAGGCGCAGGTGTGCGGCTCCACTTCTTGAAGGCGGCCTGCGCGGCTTCGACGGCGAGGTTGACCTCCACGGCCCCGGAGCGCTGGAAGATGCCAACTACTTCGCGCGTGTCAGCCGGGTTGCGATTCTCGCAAGTACTGCCGGAACTGGCCGGAACCCATTTTCCATCGATGAAGTTGCTGAAGGTTTTGACATTGGAAGTATTGGTAGCCATTGGGTAGCTCTCCGGAATGGATAGTGTCGCGACCGGATATGGTATTCGTGGCAGTGTGTTGGTGGCAAGGGGAGTGAGATACCTCTGGCGGAGAAAAGCCGCCCCGAGAGGCGGCTGCGGACTGAAATTCCTCTGCCCTAGCGCTGCAGTCTCCGGCGTACCGCGGCAATCGCACCCATTAACCCGCTGCCGAATAGCACGAACGAGCTTGGCTCGGGAGTCACCGTGTTGAACGTGTAGGTTACGGTATTAAGCGACGCATAGGCCGTCACATCAGAGCCATAAATGGTGTCTCTCATGTATAAATCGCCATAGCCAGTTGAAGGCCCGAAGGGATACGGTTTTACCTGGTAGGTCGTTTGGTCCGATCCATCTGGGAACCCGCCGATCTGAGTATAGATTCCGAAGCCTTTATTTGACGGGCAGGGGGCCGAGGGGTCGTTCGTACCACACAGCAGATACGCGCTCTGCGCCATTGCGCCCTCACTCGCCACGCTGCGATCATACACTCCAGTCCCGCTCAGTGTTGCTGTCAGCGAGGTGGACATCCCCGTCATCTGCCCAAACAATGGGGTCGCAATAAAATAGACGTCGGCTTCATTCATCTTGTAAACGTAATTATCCATCACCGTATTCTGGGACACGGCGCCAATGCCGGTGATGACAAAGCCTGATGAGGTGTTGTTGACGAACGGGGTCACCGTAACTCGCGAGGCATCGAGATAGGACCAGTCGCCGGATCCGGAACTCGCACCTATGAAGGCATTGTAAGCCGCGCCATACCCGACGAAATGAGTGTTGCCTATGTCGCAATTCGCCGAGCCCAACTGAGCAAGGGTCATGATGCCGCAGGGCCCCGCCACGGCCGAGCCGCTGGCCAGCACGAGCAGTGAAAAGAAAAGAGCGATCTTCGTTGCCACAGATGGTTTTCGCATTACAAATTCTCCCGTGGGCCTGAGCTACTATGAATGTGGTCTGGAATACCAGAGCACTTCCGGTGCCATCCAGCATTCACCTGCATTGAATGACTTATCAGCGTTCAAGTCGAAAGATGCGCAAAGATTTGCGCAAAGCTTCGGAAGAACAAGCGTCCACCGTTTGGGCGAACAGGGTTGTGGCGGCAAGCAGCACCAAGCCTAAGGTGGTTGCCCGGGTCATTCTAAGGAGTGGGGCCCAAGTTGTTGACTGCGTTGACTCTAACGTATGAATTTTCGGCTGCCGCCCTCACCAGCCCGTTCGGGGTAGTAAGATAAGGGATGAGTCTCGGCTAGTACACTTGACGCATAGGATTGCAGCAGTCCTACCCGTATTATTCTGAGAGAAGATCTAAGACTGATTTTTCCTGGACGGGAAGGGTGGGCGTCGGGGTGAGTTCCGCATGTGTTTTGCAGCGGGTACGCGGCAATAGGTGCCGCTTCGGTTGTGAGCGCTCGGCGGTCTTGCCAGGACGTAATTCTTTTCGAATGAAAAAAGAGAGATAGCAAAAGATGTCAAACAATGGCTTCCACACCGGTTCGCGTTTCGGGAATTTGCGTTCGTTGTTCAGCATGTTCTCAAGCGACCTTGCAATTGACCTGGGCACGGCGAATACGCTTGTCTATGCGAAAGGCAAAGGCATCGTTGTCAACGAGCCGTCGATTGTCGCAATCAACAAGAACACTAACGAAGTGGAAGCGGTGGGCAAAGAAGCCAAGGAGATGCTTGGCCGCACACCCGGAAACATCGTTGCCATCAAGCCAATGAAGGACGGCGTTATCGCCGACTTCAAGATCACCGAAAAGATGTTGAATTACTTCATTCAGAAAGCGCACAACCGCAAGATGCTGGTGCATCCGCGAATCGTCATCGGCGTGCCGAGCGAGATTACGCAGGTGGAAAAGCGTGCGGTCATGGACTCGGCGTATCGCGCCAAGGCCAGCGAAGTGCATCTGGTGGAGCAGGCGATGGTAGCGGCTATCGGCGCGGGTTTGCCGATCACCGAACCCAGCGGCAACATGGTGGTCGATATCGGCGGGGGCACCACGGATATTGCCGTGATTTCGCTCAGCGGCATCGTGTACTCGCGTTCAGTTCGCATGGCCGGCAATCAGATGGACGAAGCCGTGATGAACTACCTGAAGCGCAAGTACAACCTGCTGATTGGTGAGCGCACGGCGGAGCAGATCAAGATTGAAATTGGCTCCGGTTATCCGCTGGAAAAGCCGCTGACCATGGAGATCAAGGGGCGCAATCTGATTGAAGGCGTGCCCAAGACAATTACGATCGATGACAGTGAAATTCGCGAAGCTCTCAGCGAATGCGTGGGCACCATCATGAATGCGATTCGAGTTGCGCTGGAACGCACGCCGCCAGAGTTGAGCGCGGACATCAGCGATCGCGGCATCGTGCTCACGGGTGGAGGCGCGCTGCTCAAGAACCTGGACAAGCGCATTCGCGAAGAGACCGGACTGCCGGTTTCCATCGCCGACGATCCGCTGGCCAGTGTCGTATTAGGCACGGGCAAAATGCTCAGTGATTTCAAACTTCTGCGCAAAATCAGCATCGAGTAATAATGCGGATGGCCGGAGGATGCTCCGGCCTTTCACGTTGCGCGGCCCAGGGTTGCTGCAGGCGCAAAGCTCTGTTTGCCGGTGAGTGCTGAGACACCGAAGAGATGAATTTTTTTTCGCGGCACAAGAATACGGTGGTTCTGGCAACGGTGCTGCTTGCCCAGCTTCTGCTGCTGGCAATGCAGGTGAAACGCCAGACGGCGGGTGGGCCAGTGCGGTTGATTCGCTTGGCTGCCGTGACCACGCTTGCGCCTTTCGAGCGCTTCATCATTTACTCAGGCAAGAGCGTGCGCGGAGTCTGGTCGAATTACATCGATCTACGCCACGTGCGAAGCGAGAACTTGCGCTTGAAAGCCGAAGCCGAGCGGACGCGGCTTGATCGCCTGCGAGAGCAGGAAGACGCTCGCCAGGCGCGCCGCATACAAGCCCTGCTGGGATTCAAAGAACAGTGGATTGACACCACCGTAGCCGCGCAGGTGATCGGAACAAGCGGCAGTGAAACTTCACGCGTGCTCTACATCGATAAGGGAACGAAAGACGGTATTCGGACCGATATGCCCGTGATCACGCCAGATGGCGTCGTCGGCAAGGTGCTCGCCGTGTACGGCGAAACGTCACAGGTTTTGATGATCAATGATCCTACCAGTGGAGTAGGCGCAACCCTTGTGAACTCGCGGCTACAAGGAATTGTAAAAGGCACCGCGACCGGCGAACTGCAACTGAACTACATCATGGGCGACGAAGCTGTGCAACCTGGCGAACCGCTGGTAACCAGCGGCGGTGACAGAGTCTTCCCCAAGGGATTGCCGCTTGGAAGTGTGGCCAGGGTCAGAATGGGGCGCAACCTGTTTCTCGATATTGGTCTGAAACCGGCGGTGGATTTGGATCGTCTGGAGGAAGTGCTGGTGATAACCCAACAGAAGCCGCGCTCGCCGGACGTAAGTGGCCTGGGACCGATTCGCGCTTCTGAGATTCTCTCGCAGCATCTGCCGGGTGTGCCACAGGCGGTACCGCAAACTGCACCCGCGGCGAATGTGCCTGCAGCGGGTGCCGCGCAAAGCCCAGCGACTACGAAACCGCTAACGCCAAATCCCGCGGGCGCCAACGTGCCAAAGCCGCAAACAGCCAAGCCCGCAGCCACGAATGCTGCCGTAACAACGGCCGCTCCAAAGCCGGCGGCTCCCAAACCCGTAGCGCCGAAACCAGCGGCTCCTAACGATGCGGCAACGAAGCCAAAGCCCGCTTCAACGAATGGGACGCACCCACAATGAGAGCCTTGAATCTCAGCTACACATCCCGCGAGCAGGTGGAGGTCTATCGTTTCTCCTGGCCGGTGTCTGTCGGCTTGCCGTTGCTGATGGTGGCATTGCAGGCGTTCATGCCGGTAAGGCTGTACTTCTTCAGGGTCTTCGATTTCGGATTGTTGTTGACTATCTTCTTCGCGGTTTCACGCCGGAGCCAGTTGAGCGGAATTTTGACAGGTGCGGCAATAGGAATGCTGCAGGATGGTTTAACCAACACGCCCTTTGGCGTATTTGGAATTGCAAAGACCCTGGTCGGTTATGGTGCGTCGTCAATTGGAATCCGCATCGACGTGGAGAATCCTGGCT
>Ga0364900_10300_pt1 | contig 17706 bp, 21 predicted proteins | sample ExccelJu500002D3_FD_206974 | JGI IMG/M metagenome (GOLD analysis project Ga0364900, IMG submission 206974) | Enriched cells from Trout Bog Lake Hypolimnion, Wisconsin, USA - BchlTB.July09.5000.02.D3 | ecosystem: Environmental > Aquatic > Freshwater > Lake > Hypolimnion/Profundal zone | place: USA...
AAATAAACATCCAGTATTCGCGGCATATCTTAATCCTCTTTCTTGCCTGATCCGCCGGGCGGCACGAATTCAATTTTGATGCCCATGGTCTGCAAAACCACCATCACTTTGCCAAGCTGGCAGGTGGGCTTGCCTTTCTCCAGATCAATGATAAATCGCAGGCCGGTGCCGGAAGTCAAAGCCAATTCCTTTTGCGTCACCCCCAGATTTTTCCGGGTGCGTTTGATCAATTCGCCAATGTGCTTGGGAGTGTATTTCATAGCCAGCAACAAGTTACCGCTCGGTAATACTGAATCCAAAGCCGACATAAATCAAGCGATTTGTTACCGAACGGGAACCTTTCGTATATTAGCAGCTGTCGAAGGCTGAATAGTTCCCGTTCGGTAACATACAAAATTTGGTAATTTGACCCATTATTAATTGGCGAAACCCATATGATGAACCTTGCCCAAATTGTTTAACAAGCAGGAAATCATAGATCCGATTATGATTAAATCTTTTCCGAAGGCCAGCAATGTTGCCAGGTAGCAAAAAAACAGTTGACGCGCCACCGACACATGGTAATATATTCTTACATTTATGGACAGGAACAACATCGAGCGGGAGTTGATGGAAACCATACGCGAGGTTCAAGAAATGAGCGGGCACGCGCCTGCGACGGTGGATCATAATACTTGCCCCATAAATGATTTAGAGCACTTCGACAGTCTGCGTGGGGTTGAAACCACTTGCCTTTTGAGCATGAAATTGAAGTGCAAATTCAAATCGCCCAAAGGAGACATCAATGTGTTTGTCTCCAAAGATGGACGGCGGGCTTTGAATGTTGGAGAAATTGTTGATCGACTGGTAGAACTCTGCGAATAGGATTTATATGGACACAGATCAGAAAAAAAAAGAAGCCATCGCCTCAAGGCTGGCTTTAGCTCGCAAACAAGCGGGCTTGTCTCAAGCTCAAGTCGCAAAAATGTTAGATTTGCACCGTCCTTCTATTTCCGAGGCCGAAGCCGGCAGACGAAATGTTACGGCAATCGAGCTGGCAAAGCTGGCCGAGATATACGGGGTCAGTCTGGAATGGCTTGGCTGCACGAATAAGGATGAGTCGCGCGGAGCAAACGACAAAATTCAATTGGCGGCTCGAGAGCTTGCAAAACTAAAAAATGACGACTTGGAGAAAGTTCTCTCGCTCCTTCAAGCCCTCAAGACGCCGGAGGGCAAATAATGTTAACCAGGAAAGATCTCGCCAGGGAAGCACTGGCTGCCGCCCTTGAAATTCGCAAAACGAAGGAGAATTTCCTGAATCCGATTTGTATTTATGATTTGGTCGAGGAACTCAAAATCGAGGTTCGGTTCGCCGATATTCCAAGCTTGGAGGGGATGTATTCGTGCGCGCCTCGACCGGCGATAATCATCGGATCAGAAAGGCCGGCTGGTCGCCGTGTGTATACTTGCGGCCACGAACTTGGGCACCATGTGTTCGGGCATGGAACGCGTGTGGATGAGTTGCGTTCTGAAGGTTCTGAAGCTTCCGGTTTCGAGCCGGAGGAATTTTTGGCGCAGACTTTTGCGGGGTTTCTCCTCATGCCAAAACTGGCTGTTTGCAACGCATTCAAGGTGCGAGATTGGAAACCGGCACTGACCAGTCCAGAGCAGATTTACCGAATATCAAATCTGTTTGGCGTGACTTATACAGCCCTCATTCAACAAATGGGCATGATGGAATTGTTGTCATGGCAGCAATCCGAAAAACTCCTGAGCATCCAACTCAAGGATATTCGTTCGGCATTTATTTCCGATCCCAAGCGGCAACTGGTAATGGTGGACATTTTTTGGAGAGGCCGGGCCATCGATTTGGAAGTTGGGGATTTACTTTTAACACCAGTCACGGCCGTAGGCGAAGGGGGATGCTTGGCCAAGGTCGGACAAACTGAGCAAGGTGGATTGTATGAGGCCATTCAACCAGGGCGGGGCCGGCTTTTTGATTCCACAACGGATTGGGCCAGTTATATCCGGGTCAGCCGTCAATCTTATGTCGGACGCAGCATCTATCGGCACTTTGAAGAGGAATCCAATGACTAGTCCAATTGAATCAAAAAATCTGTCGGTTGCGTGGGCTGAGGCATTTTTGAAGCTGATGGAGTCGGGCTGTTCAGAGATTAAGCCGTTGATTGTTTCGATTGATGGCATCCATGAAGGGGTGCCCGAAGAAAACGATCAAATCCGGAGGGTGTTAGATGAATCCTTGGCGCGCCACAGAACCTCCTGTAATACCGTCGCCAACACGATTTTTCCAGAATCGCTTTGGAATCCGGCGCGAGAACGGGCGCTCCTGTATCAAAGGTATTTATTGCATGCTTGGCCACGAGTCAAAAAATGCCCGGCTAATAATCGCGGGACATACTTTCAACGGTTGATAGCCTTTGAAAACGGCGATGCCCCCATAAATCAACTGGAGCACGTCATCACGACCTGGCACAAAAAAAATCACCGGCATAGCGCTCTCCAACTCTCGGTATTTGATCCCCGGCACGACCATACCGATGGCCGACGGTTGGGTTTTCCTTGTCTGCATCAGGTTTGTTTTACGCCGATGGGCGCCAATGGGGCTGATGGATTGGCGGTAACTGGATTTTACGCCACGCAGCATATTTTTGAAAAGGCTTACGGAAACTACATGGGTCTCTGCCGGCTGGGCCGGTTTATGGCTCATGAGATGAAGCTAAAACTTACGCGGATGACGTGTATCGCCGCATGCGCGAAGTTAGGTGACGTCAAGAAATCGGAGTTGGAGCCGATGGCCAAGCATTTGAAGGCCATCTTGCAACACGAATCCAACTCCCAAAGTTAACAGTCAAACCGTAAAAAACTATGTCATTCTGGAGCAGCGAAAAAATCAAGGAAACAGCGGCCAAATGCCCGCTTGTCGAACCATACGACGAAAAGTCGGTCGAACATTGTGCTTACGAACTAGGGTTGGGGCCGGAGGCGTTTCTGACCTCGGACGACGAAAATAAAAAGACGGTGCTGAAAGAAGGCGAGCAATTGGTAATCCCTCCGGGTCAATTTTGCCTGCTGCTTACGGAAGAGAGCGTTTGCATCCCCAGTAATGCAATTGGTCTAATATCAATCAAAGCCGGGATAAAATTCCGCGGCCTAGTCAATGTCTCCGGATTTCATGTGGATCCCGGTTTTCAGGGCAGGCTCAAGTTCTCAGTTTATAATGCTGGAAGTCAAAACATTGTCCTACAGCACGGGCAGCGAGTCTTTTTATTATGGTTCTGCGATTTGGACAGGTCCACCAGTGACACCTATAAAGGCGCACGCACAAAACAATTTGAAATCTCTACCGAAGACGTCATGCGGATGCAGGGCGAAATTGCTTCCCCCGGTCAACTTAAAAAGGAAATCCAAGAGGTGCAAACCAATGTTCGGGTATTGAACTGGATGCTCGGAATTTTGGTCACCTTTGTGTTCGGGTTCATTTTTCTATTTTTACGCGGCAACATCCAGCCGACAAATAGTGCAAACCAGTCTGGGCAACAGAGAACCACCGCCGTGGTTACCAACGCCGTTCCTCAATTGATCAAGTAATATGTCACAAACTGGAAAACTTTTTGTTTTTGAAGGTGCCGATGGCTCGGGTAAAACGAGCCTGTCGCGCGCCTTTGCAGAACGTTTGAACGCTGGCGACATCAAGTGTGAGTGGTATTCATTTCCCGGACGGGAACCCGGGACGCTGGGCCAGCATGTTTATCATCTTCATCACAGCGCCCATGAGGCCGGCATCAAAAAAATCAATCCTGCCAGCCTGCAGCTGCTGCATGTTGCCGCCCATATCGATTCAATCGAAAGCCGGATCATTCCCGCGATTAGAAATGGAAAGTGTGTGGTGCTGGATCGTTTTTGGTGGTCGACATTTGTTTATGGGATTCTTGCCGGGGCAAGTCCCGACTCTTTGCGGGCGATGATAGATTTGGAACGCATACATTGGGGTAAAATTCGTCCCGAGCGCATTTTTGTGCTGAATCGAAAGGTACAAGGAGAAACGGAGCCAGGACTGGAAGACAGCCTCCTGACTAAAGAATATGTCCGACTTGCTGGACAGGAGGCACGCAAATACCCCGTAAGCGTGCTGGCCAATGATGGAACCTTGGACGAAAGCCTCAGCAAAATCATTAAGCTCTCTGGACTCGGCAAAAAACTTGGTATTTCAAAAAACCAAACCAAATTGCCATTAGAATTAAATCCGGTCGCAAAGCCTCACATTTTCAACAAGCTGGCACCCGCCAAACCAACAGTTGTTTATGATACCTACTGGCGACTTGCGGCCGAGCGGCAAGCCATCCTTTTCCGCCGGCTGCGCGGCGATTTGCCGCCCTGGACAAAAGACCCCATCCTGCAAGAATATAAATTTACAAATGCTTACCGAGCCTCAGACCGGACCAGCCAGTATCTGATACGCAATGTCATCTACCACGGTGATCAATCCCCCGATGAAGTGTTCTTTCGGACGCTTTTGTTCAAGTTCTTTAACCGGGTCGAAACCTGGGAATTGCTCACCCGCAATTTTGGTCAGATATCATACAAGGATTATTCCTATGCCCAGTATGACGCAGCCCTGACCAAAGCCATTGATGGTGGCACAACCATTTATTCGGCTGCTTACATAATGCCTTCGGGCGGACCATCATCCTTTGGCCGCAAGCATCGCATGCATCTTAAATTGCTGGAACAGATGCTCCAGGATGATTTGCCGGCACGATTAGCCGAAGCGTCAACCATGGGTAAAGCATTTGATTTGCTTCGCGCCTACCCGACAATCGGGGACTTCCTTGCCTATCAATATGTGACGGACTTGAATTACAGCACGTTGCTGAATTTCACCGAAATGGATTTTGTCGTGCCCGGACCGGGTGCGCGCGACGGACTGAGGAAATGCTTTTCAGATCTGGGTGGGCTTAATGAGGCCGAGATGATCAAGATGGTTGCGGAGCGCCAGCAAGCTGAGTTTGGCCGTTTGGGAATTGAGTTTTTCTCCCTTTGGGGTCGTCCGTTGCAGCTCATCGACTGCCAAAGTCTGTTTTGCGAGGTGGATAAATATGCCCGGGTTAAACACCCTGAGTTTGCCGGGCATACGGGCAGGATGCGGATCAAGCAAAAATACCGTTTCACCGCCATTCCAATTGCACATTGGTATCCGCCCAAATGGGGTTTGAACGAACAAATTAAAAAAGGAGGCTTGAATGTTCCAAGTGTTTGAAGGCCGAACCGCGAATGAGGCCTGGGGGAAAATTGCCACTGAATTCCGGGCAAATAGCGGCCTCCTTGCGCAGACCAGCCGGTCTGGGCCGACCCGCGAGATTCTGCACGCGGCCATTTCGGTCAATGACCCGCGTCAACGCTGGGTGGCTGCCAGGAATCCACCAATGAGCATTGCGTTTGCCCTGGCCGAGGTCATCTGGATTATGGCCGGCCGAAATGACTCGGCTTTTCTTAACTATTTCAACCGAGAATTGCCAAAATATGCGGGAACAGGGCCAACGTATCATGGGGCTTACGGCCACCGAATTCGTAAACGGCTCAATGTGGACCAATTGGAACGCGCTTATCATGCCCTGACTAAAAACCCCGACAGCCGCCAGATCGTTCTCCAGATCTGGGAGGCTACCGATGATTTGCCAGACACAGAAGGTCTGCCTTTGGCCGCAGATATTCCCTGCAACATCGTATCCATTTTGAAGGTTCGCGGCGGCGCATTGGAATGGACTCAAATAATGCGCAGCAACGATATATTTCGTGGCTTGCCATACAACTTTGTCCAATTCACCACCATGCAGGAGATATTGGCAGGGTGGCTTAACATTAATGTGGGAAGCTATAATCACGTCAGCGACAGCCTGCATATTTACGAACGCGATCTCGAAGAGATGGTGTCCGAACCCTCGCTGAATCTCATTGAGAATCCAGACTCGCTGGCGCTGCCAAAGCAAGAATTTGATTTGGCGTTGTCTGAACTAGAGCGCCATGGCCAACGGATTACCGACGACAGCATCTCCGCCGAATCATTGCTCAGGGCGGTGCAATCCAGCAATCTGCCGGCGGCTTATCGCAATATTCTGTGCGTCCTAAGTGCTGAAGGTGCTCGTAAGCGCAAGCGTTCTGATCTAGTTGATGACATCATGGGATTTTGCGCGAATCCTTCTTACCATCAGCTTTGGAGCCGCTGGCTTTCACGTTTCTTAGGCAGTAAACAAAACTGCAACGGGCAAATATGAGCGCTGAAAACAACCGTAGGCATGTATTCATAAGCCACCATCATGCAGATGATGCCGAGGTCAGTAACCTGACATCGCTGTTAGCAAAAAAGGGTTATGACATTCGAAATAGTTCGATTCGAGCAAAACCGGCAAATCAAGATCGCTTGGATAAAGGTCTGATTAAGGAGGAGACATTGAAGCGTTTGCTCCGGATGAAGATTTCCTGGGCGGGCGCAGTGGTCGTATTGATCGGAAAAGAGACCCACAAAAGGCCATGGGTGAATTGGGAGATTGAACAGGCAAACAAACTGAATAAGCGGATTGTTGGGGTTTATGCTCAAGGTGCCAAAGAATCTGAAATTCCTCCGGCGCTTGAGAAATATGCTACGTCCATCAAGGGGTGGAATTCCGAAAGCATCATGTCAGCTATAGATGGGACTGCCAATTCGTTTGAAAACCCAGATGGCTCTCCACGTGCGGCCGCACACGAACGGGTGTCCTTCGACTGTTAACCCGATGGGACGAGTTTACATTTATGTGGTTGACCGTGACTTTGGGTTCGCTCCAAACCCTTTTAATGGCTTTTGTAGCTTGGCTACCTGCAAGCCTGGCATAAGGAATACAGCCAGTATGGGAGACTGGATAATCGGAATGGGGGGCAGAAGATTAAACGCTGTTGGCAGGTGTGTTTATGCCATGCGTGTTTCTTCGAAAATTACCTTCAACGAATATTGGACTAACCCCGATTATCTGGACAAAAAGCCAGTGCGGAATGGCAGTCGCAAAATGATGGTTGGCGACAATATTTATTTCTTTGATGCAGCTACCCAGAATTGGCAGCAGGCGGATTCCCACCACAGCAAAGCCGACGGAAGTATAAATGAGCATAATTTGGCAGTTGATACCAAGTCAGACAAGGTGTTGATCTCCCATCATTTTATTTACTTTGGGATAGAGGCTCCAGTGGTGCCGCAATCGATGCTAGCTGCCATCGGATATGAAAACCGGAGGAACTATCGGGCTTTTGATTCGCATGAATGCGAACCGTTGACAAATTGGTTGCAAAATAATTTCAAAAAGTCATTTAATACCGTGGTAGCCGACCCGTTTGATTTTTCCAGCAGCGAAAAACGTTTTTCGGTCCAAGACAACAAGATAACTTAAACAATTATGGCAACCGTCACTAAAGGCTCTTTCTCCCTTGACCTGGGCTTTATAAAGCTCGGCACCGAATTGTCTGATGAAGACCGGCAGTGTGCTTGGGAGCTATACACTGAAATTGCGACGCGCGTGGCCGTGGTCGGCAAACGTGGCGACAAAAACGCAACAAACTTTGAGGGTGAGCTCTACGCGGAAAGCCTTGATTCGCTGTATAAGTTTTTTCAGGAGGCCCGGCTCATCATGCGGCAATTTCCAGTCGGACGCATCAGGGACTTCAAACAAGAGCATCTCGGAATCTTGATTAACCGGGTGCTGGCCAATGTGCTGCGACCTTTTTTGGAAAAGTGGAATGGTCAATATCGTATTTGGTGGGCGCGGGCATCCAAGTCGGACGAGTCGCCTTACGAACTCCAGCAAAAATTTCCCAAACGCACGGAATTTCTGGCGGACTGGTCTGCCTTGCGATTCATCATGCGGCGGGTGGAATTGGCCTTAGCCAGAGAATACAAGCTGATTCCACTAGAATAGGGCATTATTTGGTAGCCGAGTGAAAATGAGCATAGACGAACCACCCTTTCGACCCCTTGCCGACCGAACTCATTTCCCACTGCTTTCGGGCGGGGATGACCTGCCATGTGGAAATTTGATGGGTTGTGAACATCTCGTATTCATGGCCCCGGTGGATCTATCTGCGACCCGCCTGACAATCGGTAAGGAAGGAGTCGAATGGCATTTATATGGGGACACGCGGTGGCCTTCGCCAGCCGTATGGATCGAATTTTGCACCAGCCCGGGCGGTTTTTCTGGCCGCTGTGGTGTTCTGGTAATGCGGGTTGAAATCCCTGCGGATGAACGCGACTGGATCGAGTGGGTGGCGAACAACAATCCGCTTCAACAAATTTTTCCACCAGAACGCGGCGAGGCCGTCATTCAGCAAAAGCTTGAAATGTTGCGGGCCGTGGAATCTTCAACCGAAAAGGTGTCCGGGCCGGTCGATTCCCGTCCGCGCTTCATCCAAAGCTATTGTATCTACCGAGAAGATGCCGGTGTGAAGCTTGTCGCTTCGTATACAGACCACTTGAATGCCGACGGAATCCCAATCCCGAAGTATCGAATGGCCAGCGTTCAACCCTACGACGTTGATTTCTGCAGATTCGCTTTAAATGCCCTCTTCCGCCTGAACACAGCCCGGTTGGCGGGGATGAAGTTTATTGCCATCCCGCAGTTCCAAACCTGCGAGCCGGCCTGGCTTTTGCCCGATCATAAGAATCCAAAATGGGTCCAATTTCATCCCTCCAGGATATTAAGAACACGACCGGCATTGCGGGCACTGCCAACGCCAGAAAAAATGATGGACGGGATAATGATGCTTGAAGACGCGCAAGAAGTCATGAATGTCCGGCGGCGGGAGGCCAATCTGCATATGCTCGCGTTTGAACTGTCAACTCGGCGAGGGACGTCCATGATGGAAGATGGGAACGCCAGCATGAGTGCGTTTGTCCACCGGGCGAACGGCGGCGCCATCTACGTTTTGCCCGACCGCTTGGTTGAGGAGTTTGACAATACCGACTGCAATGAAATTCAGATATCCGATCTCAAGCTGCCTTTCCCGACTTTGTTCCTGAAGTTCACACCACCGCAACCGCTCGTTTTGGCCGAAGGTGCGCCCGTGGATGGATGCTACATTGCCAAACAGGGGGATGAGTATTTTGTCATGCTGACTTCCCACTGGGAAGGTGTCGATTACGCCCGATCACTTTCCGTCGCCTGCCTTGATCCAACATTTGGCCTGCACTTGCCGGCACCGGCGTTCGATTTGAACAATCCCGGACAAGACACGGAATTGACCGTCAATGCCGCTGTGGAAATGGGTATTGCAGCTTTCCTGAAAGAAAATGCTCCTCCCACGGATGATATGAGTCAAACCATCACGCGCCCAGATGGGACGACCACATTTATTGAGGATGTTCGAGCCAAGAGCCGGCAACGAAGGATCACCGTCTTCCAATCACAGGAACCGGTGTTCCGGGCCTGCCTTAATATCATTGTGAACGCGGCCTGTTTCATTTCCTTCCAGCCAGAAGACATCACGGATGAATGGGAGGGTGAACCGCCAGCTTGGGCGATTGAGGCTCTCAATAATCCCAGTCAAGCGCGGCGCGACCGTGACCGAAAAATATCGGCTGTCCGAACCGTTGCTGCCGGTGACTACACCCGTATCAAAATATGTGGGAAAAGCCTTTTTTCAGACGCGCACCAAGAGAGTGGCCCCGGCCATGGAATTTCACCACGGGCACATTGGCGACGTGGGCATTGGCGGCGACAAAGGCACGGGGTCGGCCTGTCGCTCACTACCCCACGGTGGATCCGACCGACCATTGTTAAGAAGGATAACGGGCCGTTAGTTGAAGCCCGCATTTACGACGTGCAGAAACTTTCGCCTAATACCGACGTTGAATAATTTCAAATAGGAATCAGAAAAGAGTCAGCCATTGTTGGATGTTCAATTGCCGCCGCCACCCGCTTGACCGCGATTTGGATATATGCCTCCAAATCCGCCGATGGCCGCTCCACCTATTACAATGAAACCCGCGTCCCCCTGGCGGAGGACTAGGCCGCTGACTGGCTGGCCCAATATCACCCCGCCATTTTTGAGGAATAATTCAACCACCTCGCCACGGATGCCTGAACCAGCACAACCCGATAATTCAATCAAAAGAATCATGAGCAATACCCGTCCGCCAATAGTTCGGATTTTCAGCTGAACAAATTTTTTCATGAGCGACACCCCCCAAGCCTTAAAATAAGGACGTATGAAAGTATCACCGACACACAATCGAAGGTTGCGCGACTATATCAATGTTGCCATTGCGCAAGAAACTACCGCCGCCCAAGCCGTCCAGAATTTCCGAAAACGACTAGAAGCCGATTACGGATTCCCAATCGTTTTTGAGCGACTCGAAGCCAACGCCTCTGCTGGCGGCACTGTTCGGCCTTACTGGGACCAACGCACCAATGTCCGCCACCACTCCATTGATCTGGAACCTTGTGAAAAATGGGTCAGACCCCACAAGCTGGCCCATGAGCTGATGCACATCGCCCTGGAATGTGAGGCTCATGTCGCCGGCAAACGCCTGACCTGCGGCATAACGCCGCAGAAGCATACAAGACTGCTATCCTTGTGCGACCAGCCCCCGAATCCGATTGATGTCCGGCTTATCAATCTGATTGCGAGCCACGCCAGAAACACGACGGTCGACCTGGTGGTGGAGGCCCGTTTGCAACGCGAATTGCCCGCGATTGCCGCCGCCCAGTTTGTTGGCCTGCACTTGTTTGACAGCTTGAACCGAAGCCCTCTGCAAGGGTGTCAGGTCTCGCCAATCCTGCGACAGGCTCTGGAAGCGCTGGTGGCGTTTCGTTCCCTGTTTGTGGACACCTACTTTCCCAACCCGTCGCAATCCAACTTTGAACAGTTTCGCGGCACCCCGGCGGGAGACATGGCCGGGCAACTGTTTGCCGAGTTCAAAACCCGTTTTGATCGCGGCCTACAACCCGGCGAACACTATGAGTTGATGAACCGCCACGCGGAAATCATCAGGTTGCCGGGCTTGCACAGCTGGTCGCCCGAACCGGGGTTCCGGATGCCCCAGTCCGCCCCCAGCCTGTCAGCGGTTTTGAACGGTTTGGACATCGCGTGAAATTGGAACAGCTGTCGAAGGCTGAATAGTTCCCGTTCGGTAACACGCAAAACCTGATGATTTGACCTAGCGTTAATTGGCGAAACCACCTGATGAGCCTTGATGTAAGGCCGAAGGAACCGATATTAAAATAAACGCAGCCATAAACAGAGGGAAGGCGTAAAAAACCGGTCAAACACGCATTTAATTGAAATATTATGGGCAAGCACAACACATCTGACGGGCTGGCCATCTTGGGTGCCATCACTGGAAACGATCCCAAAATGCTAACCATGATATCTGAAGAAGCTGAAAAACTAAAGATTGCGAAAACCATTTTTACGCTTCGCAACCAAGCCGGCCTTACCCAAACCAAGCTGGCCAGGCGGATCGGCACCTCAAAATCTGTAATCTCCAGACTGGAGGATGCAAGCTATGAGCGATATTCCCTTTCCCTGTTACAACGCGTCGCAAGGGCGCTAAACAATCGAGTTGAAGTCCGATTTGTGCCGCTGATTTCAAAGCCGCCGCCGGAACCGAAAACCTGACAGGAGTTCGCTTTTCCGCCTGACCTCACTTGCTTATTGGCATCGCTTGCCGACAACGTTGTGACTAAGGATGAAATCCGCACTTTGGAGCGAATCTTCAAGGCATTTGAATTTCCAGCCGAAAAATTGGATAACCATTCACGCCCAGCAGCAACCGTTGGCGAACAATTAACGGGCAAAGTTTTGCGCCTCGGCCATCACCCGTTTCACCGCCAGATGAACATGGCCGGCATCCTGTTCGATCCCAATGCAGCTTCGGTTCAGCCGGGCACACGCGACCGCCGTCGTGCCACTTCCCAAAAACGGGTCGAGCACCAGGTCGCCTTCGTTGGTCGAGGCCAGCAGACAACGTTCAATCAACGCCACCGGTTTCTGCGTGGGATGTCGGCCCAGGGATTTTTCCGTCCGGCCCGGCGCGGAAAATCGCCAGACCGTTTTCATCTGTTTGCCGGTGACTGCTTTCATGGCGGAGTAGTTGAAACAGTGTTTGCTCTGCTCGTTCTTCGCCGCCCATAGCACCGTCTCGGTACTATGGGTGAAGTAGCGGCAGCTCAAGTTCGGTGGTGGGTTGGGTTTTTCCCACGCGATGTCGTTGAGAATCTTGAAACCAAGTTGTTGCAGGGCTAAACCGATGGAAAAAATGACATGGTGTGTGCCGGTCACCCAGAGGGTGCCATCAGGTTTGAGCACACGCTGGCAGCGTCGCAGCCATTCCAGATTAAACTCGTGATTCAATTCCGGGCCACGGGATTTATCCCAAGCGCCCTTGTCCACCTTGACCCGTTGTCCGCCCCGGCAGGAGGTGCCACCGTTGGAGAGAAAATACGGTGGATCGGCAAAAATAGCATCAAATCGGCCTTCGGGATATTTCGCCGCAATTCCGTCGAGAAGCTCGAGGGAATTCCCCTGAAAAATCCAGATGCCGCTGGTGGCGTCGTGACTGGTTTGAACCTGGGCGCGTTTTCGAGTTCCTGAATCAGCAAATCTCCCAAGGGAGCCAAAGCCGGCGGACGATGTTGTCGGAATACAACATCGCAGTCTCGCTGGTTGAATAATCTCCCCGGTCATTTTAAATCACAAGAAGGCCCAAAAAATCAGCCATCAACGTCTGACGGCATGAACTCGCGGCAAGCCGTTGGTTGCCCTCGGCAACCCAGCGTCAAATCACTGCCCGATTTAAGCCCAATAAATTCAGTTCAATTGCAGCCCATTCTGCATGAGCGCGGCGTCGCAGCTGGGCACATGATACCGGACCACCCTTCGTTTCTTGATGAACACCAGCAGACCGGCATCGGTCCAGGTTTGAATCGTGCGCAGACACACGCCATAGCGCTGCGCCAGCACCTGCTTGGTGACGAAGAGTCGGTCGGCATCTGGAGCCGTTGGTTCAATTGAGTTCATACGGCTCCTTTCGATTCGAAGCTTGCAGCAGCCGGCGGTCGCATTCCGCCGGGTCGTAATACTTCTTCAGTTTTCGCCCACAGCTGCGGATGAAGCCCCGCGCCTCCCACGCCTCCACGGTGCGGATACTGATCATGTAGCGGTCGGCCAGACCGGACTTGTCCAGCCCAGTGATTGCCTCCGTTGTATTTAATGGTTCATTCATAATTACGGCGGGCAAATTTCGCCCACCTTAACTCATTATAGGAACCGGCATCTCCGTTTGCCGAAAAATCTTCAACAAAGTTAATTGGCACAGTATGCATGGGGTCAAATCTTGAACCACTCTTCAGCGGTCTCCCGTGAAATCGCAGCTCGTGACTGGTAGTTTTTCTTGATCATCTTTGCACTGGTGCCGCATTCCTCGGCAACCTTGTCTATGTTGTCCGCGATGATCAGCCGATAGGTGATGTAGGAATTTCTGAACCCGTTGCGCTTGTAAGGCACACCGGCTTTCTCGGTGATGCGTGCCCAGGCGCGCGTAAGCGAATTGGCCGTCGGCCAATCCACCGATACCCGTTCGCGTTTGGATTCGGCGGGATAAGCCGCCAAGCGCGTCTGCAGGTTGGGGAGCAGCGGCACCCGACGGGCGCAAATTTTGCCCACGGCGTCAGGCACTTTCAGGCAGCCTTCCGGTTCCGCCACCATCACCCACCAAAGCCGTGTGACCTCCTCCGTGCGGACACCGGAGAACGCCTTAATCTCCAGCGTCGGACGTAGCGTGTCATCGGCTGCGGCCAGAATCTTCCGCAACTCCTCCGGCGAATAAATGTCGAACGGCTGGAGCAAATCAATCGCCTGCTGCTCGGAGGTGATCTGGCTGCGGGCGTCACGAAAGTCCGTGGTGGTGGCAGCGGCGTGGAGGATGCCATGCGGCAGGAACCCTTTTTCCTGGGCAAAATTATAGAACGCGATGACGCCTTTGCGGTGGTTGTTCTTGTTACGCGCACTGCCGCCCAAGCGCGCGAAATACGCATCAATCTCCGGGGTTTGAATCGCGCTGATCAGGCCGGGGAAGGTATCGACGAAAGTGCCCACATAACGCTTCACGTCTCTTAGGTGATAAATTCCCACGCCGCGTTTGGTGAGATGCTGGAGGTATTCGGCATACACACTTTCAATCGTAGCGCCATGCCGGACGCGCTGGCCGTGGCTGTTGAAAAAATCCACCGCTTCCTCCAGCGTGCCGGTTTTGAGCCGCTGCTGGAGCTCACCATATTTCCGGCATACTTCGTCCACCTCCAGACCAAGTGAGTCACTTTTCACCTGGGCCAGGGTGTAGATGCGGCGGTCCTTTTCGGTGAAGTAGAGGGCGCGTGAACCATCACGATGCAGGCGTCCGGCAATTTCTTTGGCCAGCGACTTCGCTTTTTCCAGCGTGTTGCGGCGCTGAAAAATCCGCCGGTTGCCTTCGTAATGCACGACCTGGAACGACTCGTAGGTTTTGGAATCCGGAACGCTGGCCGACTGACTTGAATCAACCGCTGCCGGCTTGGCTTCTGGCCTGACGGTAACGGGTGAAGAGTAAATGGAAATCGTCACCGATCCGACCGTGACGGTCGCAACGGGTTTTCGCTCGCAGGATGAAACACCAATCTCCATGGCTAGTTATATTGGGATTGGGTGTCGCCGCAACGAACCCGGGTGATTTTTTGGAGAAAAAAATTTCCAAACCCGCGCGAACGGGCAGGAAAAAGCACGACCGGGAAAGGTCGTCGACCCAGAGGGAAATCAGCCGGCGGAAGGCGCCGGGCTGTGGCAAAACTGTTGCAAAAACCGGCTAACCTTACAAACCCATTGAAAACATTGGAGCGGGCGAAGGGAATCGAACCCTCGTCACGGGCATAGTGGTGTAAAGTGGTGCAGAATAGCCGTATTTGCTGGACTTTTTCAATGTTGTGCAGTAAGCTTACTGCACAAACTGCACTGGCTATGGCATCCATTTACAAAAAGCAAAACTCGCCGTTTTGGTTTGTTCAATTCATTGACGCCGACGGCACACGGCGCAACAAATCTACCGGCTTCCGGGCGGACAATCCCGGCGAAACCATCAAGGCGCGCGCCCTACGAGCGCAGCTTGAAGCCAAAGAACTCAATCGCACTGCCGGCGAGATAACTGGCGGCAATTGGGATTCCTGGGTGCCGCAATACTTGGAACGGCACTGCGAAAGCCCGCTCACATTGGAGCGTTACCTTGATGCGTGGAAATGGCTGGCGTTCTGGCTGCAAGAAAAGCACTACCATTCGCCCCGCGCCATCACCTATCGCAACACTCTTGAATATCTGGACTGGCGCACGAGCTACAAGAAAAAAACCGGCAAAACAGTTGGGCGCAACACGGCGATTTTTGAATTAAAAACTTTTGCCCTGATCATGGGTGAAGCTGTGCGGCTCGGCCATGCCGACGCCAATCCACTGGTGAGCATGAAATTGAAACGGGACAAGGCGGCTAAAAAGCCGGAATTGACCGATGCCGAAATCAGCGAGATTCGGGCCGCGTTGAAAGATGAGCCGGAATGGATGCAGACGGCTTTTGATATTTCCCTGCACACTGGTTGCCGGTTGCGTGAAACGCGGATTCCGGTCAACTGCATCGATTTTATGGAAAATAAAATCACGTTCCCCTCGCCCAAGGGCGGCGAAGATCGGGCGTTCTCCGTGCCGATGCCTACGGCTCTGCGTCCGCTATTGGAACGCATTCGCAAATCGAAACAAAAATTTACCGTCGAATTCCCGTTCCAACCATCGCGGCGGTGGCAGCAATTTTTTATCAAGATCAAGAAAACGCATCTGACTTTCCATTGCCTGCGCGTTACCTATGTCAACCGGCTGCGCCGCGCGGGCGTGCCGCGTGAGGCGGCCATGCGGCTGGTCAATCACGCCTCGGAATTGATTCATCAAATCTACCAGCGTGAGAAGGTCGAGGACGTGGCGCAATGGCGTGACGCCGTTCAATTTGCGGCTTAAAGCGGTTTTAACCGCGAAAATAGCAAAGTGCGCTATTATCGTTTTTTGGCTTTTGTGAAAATAGAGACCTGCCCTCGGTAAAAAGATGTTGCATTCGGCCTGAGTAATGCTATTTATTGTTCGCGTATAGAGTATAATAAATAGCATTATGCAATCGGTAATCACTGAAAATAACATTAATCAGGCTTTCAAGCTGTTGGCCGGACGCCTTGACTTGGCTCAAACCGAGCCAGTCCGTTTGGTGGTCTGCGGTGGCTCGGCCTTGATTGCAATGGGCTTGCGCCAACGCACTACCAGAGACGTGGATGTCGTGGCGCTACTCAATGCCACGAATGAATTGGCCAGCCCAGACCCGCTGCCTGAATTCTTGCTCACGGCTGCCGCCCAGGTTGCGCGTGATTTGGGTTTGTTTGATAACTGGCTCAACAACGGTCCGAGCCGTGGTGAAGGAGGGCTTTTTCAGATGGGTTTGCCAGCGGGCTTCAGCGGCAGACTGACCGCAAAGGAATATGGATCACGTCTGACTGTCCATTTCATTGGCCGTCTCGACCAAATTCATTTCAAGCTCTACGCCGCCGCCGATCAACGGGATGGCACGCATCTGAACGATCTCAAGGCGCTCCATCCGAATTCCGCCGAACTTGAAGCCGCAGCGCGCTGGGCGATGACCCACGATGTCTCGGAAGGCTTCAGGATGATCTTGCAAGAATTGCTCACGCAACTTGGCCATGAATCCGTCGCTAAAAAAATTTAAGGGCGAGTATTTGACTTTGCTGCTGGATTTTCTCTGGCGGCAGTGGTCTGCCTTGGGCGTGGCCGGTCAGGCGCGCGCAAACGATGATTGGGTCGTTGACCCGGAGGCGCTGTTATTGCTGACCTGCACGATGGGCCGTTACGATCCGCGCCTCTTCGATGAAATGCTCGACTGGCTGCAAGTAAACGGCTGGCTCATCAATGTCATGCGGCTCAAGCGCATTCTCCGCGAGGAGAAATTCGCCGGCGAACCGGTGCTAGCGGCGGTAGCCGGGGTGTTGGCGAAAGGAACAGAGACGCCGAAGTGGAAACAGCTTGCCGTATTGCATCCACTCCCCGCCGCCAACGAGCCATTGTTTTTCAGTGAAGACGGCCAGCCAATTCCCGTGGTCGGCGAACCTGAAGCGATCTTCGCGCGTTACGGATGGCAGCGCGGGCCGCTACGGTTGCGCGGTTATTCACAAGAATTCCGGCCGGCGGAAACGGCCAGCCTGATTCTGCAACTCCGCGCCTTGTTTGGCATCAGCGTCCGGTGTGAAATTGTGTTTTATCTGCTGACGCATGAGGCGGCTCATCCCGCGCAGATTGCGCGTGAGGGGTATTATTTTGAGCGGGCGGTGCAAGGCACGCTGGTGGACATGAGCCGGTCAGGTGTGATTCAAGTGCGCTCGGCCAATCGGGAAAAACGCTACTGGCTCAAACCAGATGAATGGCTGCGGCTGCTCAATCGTGCCGACCAGCCCGCCCCGCGATGGATAACATGGCCGCCATTTTTCAGTGCGCTGGAGCAAATCTGGCTGCGGCTGAATGATCCGAAATTGAACGATTTGGAATCGTTACTGCAAGCGTCTGAGGTTCGTCAGCTCATGACAAAAGTGCGGCCCGCTCTCGAACGCGCCGGCTTTG
>Ga0364900_10301_pt2 | contig 17615 bp, 17 predicted proteins | sample ExccelJu500002D3_FD_206974 | JGI IMG/M metagenome (GOLD analysis project Ga0364900, IMG submission 206974) | Enriched cells from Trout Bog Lake Hypolimnion, Wisconsin, USA - BchlTB.July09.5000.02.D3 | ecosystem: Environmental > Aquatic > Freshwater > Lake > Hypolimnion/Profundal zone | place: USA...
GGTTACTTCACCGATAACGACGCTGTTGATACCATCGAAATACGACAGAAACAGGGGATTGCTACGCAGGTGCTGGCCAGTGGGAGTAATTAGATGGATGGCATTTGCGGAATTAATGTTGGCGTTGAAATGGACCGGGCTCTGGATATTAGCGGCCTCCCCGCCGTCGGTAGTGATCCGGATGGTGGGCGACGAGGCGACCCAAACGTTATTACTTAGAAAATTCAAGCCGGTCGCGATTTCCTGGTATGTATTGGTACGGAGTACGGTGCTGCCATCGGCTTCGGTACCCGAGATGACCCGCCGCATAACCCGTCCGTGGGGATCTCGGGAAACCTCGTGGTAAGTTGTTCGGGTATCGACGGATTGGGCGCGGACGGACAATGTGAGGACGAGTAGAGACGCCGCCAAAGTGAAAATGGGACGAATAGGACGGATACGACGAATAAGCGCCGCGGCTTGGGTGACCGCGGGTGAGGCGATGCTACGGGAGCGGGTGGTGCTATATATATGGCGAGTGTTCATGATTTACCTCTCGGGATGGCGGGGACGAAATCGGGATGGGGAATTTTTTTGACAGGATGACAGGATGGGAAATGGATTCGGATTTTGGGAACGGGAGTATTGCCGCAACCAAAACAAGGGATTTTTAACAGGAGGAAACAGAGAGAACAGAGAACCAAAAAGAGGGGGGCAATGACCGCCAAGGATTTGGATGGGGGGAGACAAAACAGGCCTGGCGCCAGGCTCATTCCTGAACCGAACTGGCGAACTACCAACCAAGATACTAGACCCGCCCCACCACGCGCTCATAACATCCGCACACAAATTGCCCGATTTCTGAAACAGGGGAATTCCGACCTCTTTATTTGTATGACTATTGCGTTTATATCTGGTTTGGGAACGGTTGGCAATAAAAATCGCAAATAATTTAAAATTGTTTACCGGAATTGCGGAGGCTGTGGAAGTGTGTTACCGTGGGCGGCGGTTTGGGGGGTTCTTTGAAAATGGGAGGAATGGGACTTACGGCACTGGTCAAGGCTGGTCGAGGCTGGCCGAGGCTGGTCGAGGCTGGTCGAGGCTGGTCTGTTATGGACGGCATGGACGAACATGGACGACATGGACGAACATGGACGAACATGGACGAACATGGACGAACATGGACTGGCATGGACGGAAGCGCTCCGGCTTGGTCAAGTTTGGTCGCACTTGGTCAAACCCAGTCAAACCTCGTTTCCGGAAATGGACGGGATGGCGAATGGGAGTGCCTGGTTTTTTCGGGATTCCGGGCGCGTTAAGCCAGTTAAAATGGGGACTGGAGTGGAGGGACAGGGACGGCTTTGGACCGGGGCAGTCGCATCTGGTCACACTCGGTCAAAGTGGGTTGCGGTTCGGGGACCGAAACCTGCCATTCGGTGAAATCCCCCTTGGCGACGCCTTTCCGCATTTCGCTTTCGAAATCCCCCGATCACGGGGAATCCGTCGAATTCGTCCGCCAACGAATATCGGACTTGCAAAATCACCCGGCTCCGGCGATAAATTCCGGCGAACAAACCGAAGATCAACGAGTTTAATCGCATATATATTATGGCACGTCCTGTCACCTTGTTTACCGGTCAGTGGGCGGATTTGACATTCGAGACCGTGGCACAAAAGGCCAAATCTTTTGGCTATGACGGGCTGGAACTCGCGTGCTGGGGTGATCATTTCGACGTGATCAAGGGGCAGGATAAGAAGTATTGCGATGAACGGCACGCCATCCTCGCGAGCCACGGCCTCAAGACGTGGGCCATTTCGACCCATTTGGTGGGTCAGGCGGTTTGTGACAACATCGATGAGCGCCACAAGGCCATCCTGCCGCCGCATGTATGGGGCAACGGCAAACCCGAGGATGTGCGGAAACGCGCGGCCGAGGAGGTCATCAAAGCCGCGCACGCGGCGAAGAAGCTGGGCGTCGGTGTGGTGAACGGATTTACGGGCTCCAAGATTTGGAGTTTGCTCTACAGTTTTCCCCCCGTGAGCGACGCGCAAATCGAGGATGGCTACGCGGATTTCGCGCGGCGTTGGAATCCGATTCTGGATGAGTTCAAGAAGTGCAAGGTCAAGTTTGCCTTGGAAGTGCATCCCACGGAGATCGCATTTGACATTGTCAGCGCGGAGCGCGCGCTGGAGGCCATTGGCCGCCGCCCGGAATTTGGTTTCAATTACGATCCCTCGCATCTCGGCTACCAGGGCGTGGATTATGTCGCCTTTATCCGCCGGTTCGGCGACCGCATCTACCACGTTCACATGAAGGACGTTTATTGGTCCGACAAACCGACCGAGGCGGGAGTGTTTGGCGGTCACACGAAGTTCGGCGATCCGCGCCGGTTCTGGGAATTCCGCTCGCTGGGCCGCGGTTCGGTGAATTTCGAGCGGATCATCCGCGCGCTGAACGACGTTAATTACCAAGGCCCGCTATCGGTCGAATGGGAGGATATTGGAATGGACCGCGAGCACGGCGCCACGGAGGCGGCGGCTTTTGTGAAGCGGGTGGATTTCGCGCCGAGCAAGGTGGCATTTGACGCGGCGTTTGACAAGAAGGCGCAGGGTAAATAAACGCCACTGATGACGAGGGGAAATTTAACCACGGATTTCGCGGATGGGCGCGGATACGGACAGCAAGGTCCAGAGCGGCGGTACCGTCAAAACTGGTGGATTGGCCAAGGCGAGGAACCGATCCAGCGGGACGCTCTCGCAGGCGACCGAGACGGCCACCTCCCCGGGACGGCCGCGCTGGGTGGCGGCTCAACTCTCGCGTTTGGTGGGCGTCTGACCGTTGGGTGAATTTAGCTGGCTGATCTCGCGCCGGTATTTTTCGGCATCGGCCGTCCGGCCAAGTTTTTCCGCCAGGGCCAGCAGCCGGTGGTAAACACCGACGGCGTCGGGATAATCCGGGGAATCCTTGATAAACTCCTGGACCAACTCGTAGGCCTCGCCATCACGTTGCAGGGAAACCAAGTCGTCCGCCAGGGTGAACGTGATCCGGATGCGTTGCTGTGGCGAGGGATCAAGTTTGAGGGCTTTTTCCAAGGCGGATACGGCCGATGACGGTTTGCCCTCCCGGTGGTACAGATCCGCCAGCTTTTCCTGCAATACGGCGCTCCCGGCAGACTCCGGTACCGCCTCAAGTATGTCAACGGCCGGGATCAATCGCTCCCCGTTGATCAGGCTGATGTTGATCATGCGTTCGTAAGCCCACTCGAGGAGTTTGCTGTGCCGGCGGGTCAAATCCCCGCGCTGCGCCGCCAGTGAATGGCCGAATGGACGGTAGAGCGGATCGCCAATGACTGTGGTTTGCCAGGACACCCATTGATGTCCGGCGTACGCCGCCTCCCCAAACGTAAAGCCGGAGCCCACGAAGCGCTCGAAGAACACTCCGATATTCGGGGTGGCGGCCAAATAGGGCTCGGCCACGCAACCCATTGTGGCCGTGGCGCCCTTGTCCAGCAACGGACCCACCCACTGCCGCCTCGCCGTTCGCACGACTCCCGCGCTGAAGGAGTGCAGGTGATAGGCGAAAGCACCCGGCATGAATTCAACGGTTGGCCGGGTGAACGGGCCGGACACGTTTTCGTCATACCATCCGGCGTAAAACGCCACCTGGCTCAATGGAAAGCTGACGGGAAACGTTCCCCCATTTGAATCCACCACGGTTTCAAAACCAGCCCGGCGGCAGGCTTCCGACGCGGCGTGAATCCATTCGTCGCCCAAATGATAGGCGTTGGTGACGTCCAAACCGCGCGAATCAAAATAGGCGCGCCCCCAAAGGCCGTCCGACTCCGCCTGAATCGCTTTATCGACCAGGCCGCGCGCAATTACCGCCGTGGGACCGTCCAGCCGGGTAACGAGCAGAATTCCATTCGCCGGATCCAGTTGAAGGGCATTGGTAGTGCCAAACCAGGGATTGACGTGCGGCCCGGCCAGAAGCATCCCCGCGGCGATTGGCAGGCAGGCCAGCTCGTCATCCACGGCCGCCTCATTGCGGCGAAATTCGACCCGGATTTTTTCCGCCCCCGGCTCGCGCAGATTGGAATCCTCGGATATCTTCACCGGGACTCCATAGCACAGCAGCAAGTAACGGATTTTGGCGCGGGTCAATTTCCGCCCGGTTCGCGCGGGCTCGTCGCCGGTGGCGGGAATGGTTTTGGATTCGAAGTGAAAAAGGCCCTTGCTCTCGAGGGCTTTGAGGAGGGGTTTCTCGAGTTGCTCGCGAAACTCCGTCCGGTTGATTTCCTCACTCGTGGGCAAGTCGAATCCGATAATCTGGCTTTTGGGAACGTGGCGGGCCTCCGCGTAGTGTTCCGCGACGCCCTTGGACTCCGCCATGCGGGTGTTATAAACCACGACCACCTGGTCGCCTTCACCGGAGCCGCGGGCGGAAAGGCCGCCAGCAACCACGCCCAAGAGAACCAGCACAACCGAAAAACATTTCATCAACGCATGTTAACCCGCTTCCGGGAGGTTCCGCAAGCAGACCTGATTGGCGGTGGCGTCCTAATTTGGCAGGGACGGCGCAACCACTCGCGGGTAAAGCGTTAGCAGCGTCTCCGATCGCGCCGCAACCCGGCGCGGACCACGTAGAACGTGGCAAGTGCCGCGGCGCGCCAGTCCCACCGACTTAGGACGCCACCTGGTTGGCACAAGCGGCAACGTCACGCGGGTCGATATTTATTTTGTATTCGAATTATGTGGCAAGCGATGAAAAGCCAAAAATCGCCCATTCGGGCGACGCCACCCCGAAATTGAATAATAATCCCAGAGAGGGGTGTAACTTTCGCTTCGTTTGAGCATAGCAGGCGGTGTATGGAGATTATATCTATTTGCGGGCGCCGGACTTCCGGGGGAGCACCGCCGGGGAACCGTCCATTTACCGGGCTGTCGGCGGGGAATCGGACAAGCCAAATTATTCGCGCGGCCGCCCGGATTGGCCTGCTCGCCGCGGCCAGCCAAATGTTCGTCGCGTCGTTGTTTGCGGTGACGCTCGACGTTGGTCCCGGCCGGGCTTATGCGAAACTGGGTTCCGTGCCGTGGAGGTCGCTTAATCCGGGCGACACCGTTAACATTCACTACCAGCCGGGCGGTTACCATGAAATTGTCCTTTTGTCGAATAGCGGCACGTCCAACGCGCCCATTACCATTAATGGCATCCCCGATCCAATCACCGGGGCGCTGCCGACCATTGACGGCCAAAACGCGGTCACGGCGACCAACACACCGTGGAGCAGCAGCTTCTTCAATTTCGAGGGCATTATTGTCATTAGTCGCGCGGGCACGGAACCCTACGGCTACATTCCCTCGTGGATCACGGTCCAAAATCTCCATGTTCAAAACGCCGACCCGGCATACACGCTGACCGAATCCGACGGCACCGTGACCAATTTCGACACCTTCGCCACCGGCATCTACGTGGAATACGCGCAACACATCGTGATTCGGGGTTGCCAGTTGAACGGCTCGTGCAACGGCTTTTTCTGCAATACGAAGAATAACGACACCAATGAACTTTCCGCCGACATGCTCATCGAGCATTGCTGGATTCACGACAACGGGTATCCCGGCAATTACGGCGTCCACAATATCTACACGGAGGCCAGGGGGATCACGTTCCAATACAATTTGATCGGCCCCCTGCGGGCCGGCGCGGACGGCGAGCAGATCAAGGACCGCTCCTCGGGGACGGTTCTGCGCTATAACATGATCATCATGGGGCCCGGGCCGGGTACGGCGTTTTGGTTCGAGCAAACCCAGGGCGGAATCGGGATCATCGACGTCGATCCCGCTTACAAGACGAATTTCGTTTACGGAAATGTCTTTTACAATCCGCCAAACAGCCGGGGCCTCCAGATGTTCCGCTACGACGCGCTGGGCATCCAGGGCCAGCCGCGCAACGGCACCCTGTATTTTTACAACAACACCGTCGTCAACTACGCGGACCAGTCGGGGAGGTATGACACGGAAATCTTTTCGCTGCCAAGCCACAGCGAGGTGTTGCAATGGAGCGTTCACGACACGGTGGATTGCCGGAACAATATATTTGCGTCCCTCCCCGCGACGCCGGGCGGTTCGCCCACGGCGGTTTCCCTGCTGGGCTCGGACGATAGCGCGATAAACTTCGGCACCAACTGGATCAGCTCGGGAGGCCAATTGATCCAATTGCCGTACGGTTCGACCCATTTCTTCGGCTCACTAGCCAGCACAAACCAGCTTTTGTTTGGCCCACACGGCCAGATTGACCCCGGTTTCGTGAGCGTCGCTTCGACAAATTTCCAGTTACTGCCGACGTCGGTTGCGATTGACGTCGCGGGACCGCTATCGACGGCGGTGGCCGCGTCAACGAACACTCCCGGTCTGGAGTACGTTTTTCCGACCGGCGTTGAGGTTCGTCCGGTCCGCGGTTCGCGACTCGCACTCACCGAATAACTCCCTCCATCCATGCCGTCGGCGACCGTGAGCAGGTAAAACGGTCCTGCCGGGCTGGTCGAAGTTCCCTCAAACGCACCGAGTGCGAGTGGCATGTTTGGACGCGGACGGTAATCGACCTTTCATTTCCGCGCATTGACGCCATCCGAAACGGGCGATAATCTTTGGTGAATAATTTACATCACCATGCTTGAAGCCATCGAAAAACTGCTGATTCTCCAGGACCGTGACCAGCACATTTTGCGCGTGAAGGGCGAGTTGGCCCGGATCGACCCGGAACGCCAGTCGCTCACCCAACTGGCGGCGGCCGCGCAGGCGGGTTTGGACGCGGTCAAACTGAAGCTCAAGCAGATCGAGAGCGAACGTAAAAAGCTCGAACTGGACGCCGAGGCGAAGCAGCAGCAGATCATACGGTATTCCAACCAGCAATTGCAGACGAAGAAAAATGAGGAATACCGCGCCCTGGCGCACGAGATCGAGATGTGCAAGGAAGTGATCCGCAAGCTGGAGGATCAACAGATCGAATTAATGGAGCAAACCGAGGCCGCGCAGAAGCAGGCGGTGATCGCCGCCCAAGCCGCCACCGAGGCCAAAAAAGTTTTGGATGGGCGCATGGCGGACTTGAACGGGCGCGAGCAAAACCTCCGCCGTGAACTGGCCGAGTTGGAAGTCAACCGCCAGAAGTTTTTGCTTAACGTGGAGGATGGCGCGAGGTCGCGCTACGAGCGATTGCTCAAGAATAAGGGGGCTACGGCGGTGGTGGGGATTGAGCACGGAGTTTGCGGCGGCTGCCACATGCAATTGCCGATGCAGGTGGTCGTATCGTGCCGCGCGCAACAGGAAATTGTCACCTGCGCCAATTGCGGACGGATTTTGTATTTCACGCCCGAGATGGATTTGGTGGTCGCGGATTAGAGGCCGGGCCCAGACCGGATACGAGGTTTTCTCGGTCGTTTTGCCCGGAATACGGCGATTAAAGCGGACGCACCCGGGGCTGCCCGGCTGTGGTAAAAACGGGGAACTAAAAAAAACGCGGAATCCATTTGCCAATTCCCGGACTTGGTTTACCGTTTCTCCAGATCTTGCAAACATTACGGAGTACGCGCCCGCTGTTCCAAATGATTTGCCGCAGTTAAACGCCGAGCCTGGATGCCCGGCCAGACGCGCGGTAGGTCCGTCGGATTGGGGGCCGGTAAAAGGAAGGTTCTAATATATGAAAAGACCGCTCTATGTCACCCAAGACTTCCGCATCCGTCGCGCCGTTGAATCCAATCGCCGGCAAAATCCACACTCTTTCATACACCTGCCGGGGCTCCTGATCTTGGCGCTGATAGCCGCGCCGGCGGCGCCAGCCCAGTATAGTTATGCGATCACGGGTTCCAATACCATCGTGATCACTGGCTATTCCGGGCCGGGCGGAACGGTAACGATTCCGGCGACACTTCACGGGCTGCCGGTCACCGGCATCGGCGACGGGACATTCGAGAACCTCAATTCGCTAACCAACGTCACGATTCCCGGCAGCGTCAGCAGCATCGGGGAAGATGCCTTCTCCGGCTGCGCCTACCTTGCCGGGGCCACGCTCACTGACGGTGTCACCAGCATCGGAACCAATGCCTTTTACGACTGCTACCGGCTGGTCAGCGTCACGATCCCCGGAAGTGTCACCAATATCGCTGACGGGGCTTTCTACCAGTGCTACAACCTAAATAATGTCACCATTCCCGGAAGTGTGGCAGGCATTGGGAACTCCGCGTTTTACGTTTGCGAGAGTCTGGCGAACCTCACTCTCACCCCCGGAGTCGTCAGCATCGGGGACCACGCCTTCTATGGCGCCCCACTGACGAACGTCGCGATACCGGATAGCGTCACCAACCTCGGCGATTATGCCTTCTACGGCAACTTTGCCACCAGTCTCACAACTCCGAGAAACGTGACCAGTCTCGGAGAAAGCGTATTCCGCAGCTGCCCTTATCTGACCACCGTGATCATCGCGAGCAATGTTACGAGCCTCGGGTTCGGGTGTTTCTGCGAAAATGAGAATCTTAAAAACGTGACGTTTTCCGCCAGCGCCACCAACATTGGAGAACAGGAATTTGCGGGCTGCATCCGGCTGGGCAGCATCGCGCTTCCAAACGGAGTCACCAGTATTACGGCCAACGAGTTCTCGGATTGCTCCGCCCTGACCAACGTGACGATTCCCGACAGTGTCACCAGCATTGCCGATTACGCGTTTAATTACTGTACCGGCCTGACGAGTTTCAAGATTCCAGGGACCGTGACCAGCCTGGGCGTTTCGGTGTTCGCGAACTGCTCCCACTTGAAGACCGTGACGATCCCCGGCAGCATTGCCGGGGTCGGCCAGAATGATTTCGCATCCTGCTCCAATTTGACCAGCGTCACGATTGCCGACGGAGTGACCACGATCGGGGACAATGCGTTTTTTAATTGTCCACTGCTGGCCAATGTCAGCCTCGCCAATGGCGTCACCTCCCTCGGGGCCGGCGCCTTCCAGCAATGCAGCAATCTCACCAGCATCACAATTCCCGGCAGCGTCACCAGCATCGGAAGCGAGGCGTTTGAAAATTGCGTAAAACTGGCTGGAGCTTACTTCCTGGGAGACGCCCCCCCGGACGTTGGATCGTCCATATTTTCTTTTGACGACCTTGTAGTAGTCTATTATTTGCCCGGTACGACTGGATGGACCTCGATTTTTGCCGACGTTCCGACCGTCCCATGGAACCCGCCGATCCACGTGGTCAACACCAGTATGGGTGTGCGGGGCAATCAATTTAGCTTCACCATCGCGGGACCGCCCAATGCCGTCGTCAAGGTGGAGGCGGCGACAAATCTCGTAAATCCGATCTGGTTTCCGCTCCAGACCGTCACGCTCACCAATGGGTCGTATTCCTTCAGCGAAACTCTGCAGACGACTAATTTCAGGCGCTTCTACCGCCTCAGCGCGCCGTAAGCGGGCCGGACGGCGGTGGACGAGAGCCGCCGGCAACGATGGCGGATTTCATTTTCATTCCCGTTCACCAGACAAAAGTGTGGAATGAAATCGGACTCACCGGACCGGGCGATTAGGTTATCCATCAGGCAGTTGGATGAGGAAGATTACGGCGCGCGTTCTCAACCGCCCCGCTTGACAGCCCCGCCGCGTTTTCCGAAACTCGGGGCGTGTCAACCACCGCCGAGAAATCCGGCCGCTTCGCGGACGTAACGTTTTACCATTGGCTCGTTTTCCTGATCGCTTCCGCCGGATGGCTCTTTGATTGCATGGGGCAGCGCATTTTCGTTCTTTGCCGCGAACCGGCGTGGCGGGAATTGCTCGGCACGGGCGCCCCCGACGCGCAAGTCAAACTTTGGGGCACCTGGTCCACGGCGGTATTGATGATCGGTTGGGCAACCGGTGGAATTCTCTTCGGCATGATGAGCGACAAGGCGGGCCGCGTCAAAACGATGATCGCGACGCTGATGGCGTACTCGATTTTCTCCGGCGTGACCGGGCTGGCGCATAATGGGCCGGAGTTTTTGATTTACCGTTTTCTCGGCGGATTGGGGATCGGCGGAATGTTCGGCGCGGCGACAACGCTGGTGGCGGAAAGCGTGCCCATGCGGGTTCGGCCGCTGGCGCTGGGGGTGATGCAGGCGCTCTCGGCGCTGGGCAATATCTCCGGCTCGCTTCTGGGGCTGTGGATTCACCCCAGCCGGCCGGATTTCTTCCATGGCTACGCGGGCTGGCGGGTGATGTTCCTCGCGGGTACCGCGCCGGCCATTTTGGGGGTGCCCATCGCGCTTCTGCTTCGCGAGCCGGAACCATGGAGAGAGGCCAAGCGCAAAGCCGCCGAAAACCCCGGGTCCGCCGCGCGGGTCGGCTCGATTAAGGATTTGTTGTTCGACCATCCGCTTTGGCGAAGACACGCGCTGGTCGGCATCGGTCTGGGATTGGCGGGAATGGCGGGTTTATGGGGCATCGGATTTTTCTCGCCCGAACTTATTTCCACCGCGCTGAAAGGCCAGCCGGCGGACATGGTTGATCATGTGCGCAGTTTGGCCACCACCTACCAGGACGTCGGCGCATTCCTGGGAATGCTGACGTTTACCTTTATCGCCACAACCATCGGGAGACGCGCGGCGTTCGCCACGGCATTCAGCCTTTGTTTCGTGATCACCATTTATGTTTTCAACTGCCTGCGGAACGCGTCGGACGCGTATTGGATGCTGCCAATGATGGGGTTTGCGCAGTTATCGGTGTTCGGCGGTTACTCGATTTATTTTCCCGAGCTGTTTCCCACGCGCCTGCGGGGAACCGGAGTCGGCTTTTGCTACAATACCGTGCGCTACCTCGCGGCGGCGTTTCCGATCATGCTGGGCGGTCTAAACGCGCTCCTCCTGCAAAACCACGTCAACGAACCGTTCCGCAAAGCCGCCACCATTCTCTCTTTCATCTTCCTGCTCGGCATCATCACGCTCATCTGGGCGCCGGAGACCAAGGGCAAACCGCTGCCGGAGGGGTAACCTGATACACGCCTCCGGCAGGAATTAGCATCGATCACCCGCGGGGCCTACTGAATCAATTCGGTGACCCGGCCGGTCCCCGGCTGCTCGATTCGCAGCACGCGATGGTGGCCGGCTTTCTCAATCCAGTAAATTGACCGGCCCTCAAAATCGTTCGCCTCCACTTTGTAGGATTCCGTTTTAGCGATGGTTTCCTCGCCTATAACCCGAAGGGTCAGCGGGACCAGCGAGTTGTTTTGCGGATTGAGCGAGGCGAAGGTGAACTCCGCGCCGGGTTTGAGCGGCAGCGTGCGCGCGACCAATGGCGCTTGCGAGAAATCCAGCACCAGATTGGTAAGGCTAAGGGTATTTTCCATGACGTGATTGCCCGGCCCCATCAACGTCGCGACGTGCAACTCCGAGGGTTTGTAGGAGACGTCCGTCTTCATGGTCACCTGGTTCTGGACGGTGATCCGGCTGGTCGATTGATGCGGGCGCATGTCGCTGCCCATGCTGCCCCACACCGACTTGGTGAAACCGGTCGTAATGATGTTCATATACAATTCGATGCCGCCGTCGGTGCGCCAGGTCGACACTTGATATAAGCCATCCCCCTGCCCCGCCTTGGAGCGATAGGTCAGCACCTCGGGTTCGGCCTGAATCCAGGACGTGTTGAACGAGGTGGCCTCGGTTGCGTGAACGGTTATAGTGGCGAGGGTTAGGAGTGCGCCGTATAGTTTAGTTTTCATGGTTGGATTTATTTTGGGTTGATTATTGTCTTACAGATCGCGGGAATTCCGGCGGAACGCCAGGACGACGGTCCAGCAAACCGCTCCGAGGACCCAGTAAACCAGCGCCGATTTGGGTGCCTCGAGAAAAAGCCAGTACGTCCGGGTATCCGTGTGCATAAACGAGAACGGCGCTAGCGAAAAGAAGATGGCCATGCTCATCGCCCAGGATCGTTGCTTGAGCCGGCGGCGGGCCGCCTGCAACGCCCGCATTTCATCGAGACCGGCGGCCGGAATCGGTATCCCCGGTACAGGTGTGTCCAGAATGCGCCGGAACTCGGCGGCCTCGCGCGGATTTTGGCGCAGGTAGTCGTCAACCAGCGCCCGGGTATCGGCGCTGCATTCGTTCGCCGCGTAAAGCGGCAGGAGATCGCTAATAATATCTTTGGTTATGTTCATGGTTGTTCCCCGGTTTTGGGTTTAAGGAGCGCCGTGAGTTTGGCCCGCGCGCGGAAGACTTTTACTTTTGCCGCCGCCACGGAAAAGCCGGTGGTGGCGGCAATATCCTCATAGGACATTCCCCCCTCGGCGCGCATCAGCAGAACCGTACGATCGGCTTCCGGCAGGGTCTGCATGGCCGCAAGCGCCTGCCGCACGTCGTCCTGATTGCCGGCGGCCTCGTCGGGTTGGGCGGTTTGATCCGGCAATTCATGCACCGATTCGTCCAAAGCGACCTGACGGGATTGCCGGCGCGCCTGCTTGCGGTGGACGTTCCGAGCGATGGCAAACAAATAGGCTTTTACCGTTTCCACCCGCGGCTCCTCCGGCGCCGTCCATACCCGCGCAAAGGTCTCGGAAGTGATGTCCCGGGCGTCATCGGGATTGCCGGATAGCCAGTGCGCGAAGCGAAACACGTCCCCGGCGTACCGGACGTAAAGCTCGTGGAAGGTTGTGGGTTGAACGCGCACACGGAGAGTATCCCGCCCGCGCGAAAAAGTTACAGCGCGGGAGCATTTAATTCGCCGCAAACGCCCGGCCGGAAACGGGCATGGTAAACAAAAAAGCCCGCCAAATGGCGGGCTCTGAAATTACTTTAGATGACTCTTTCGGCTTAGGTCGTCGCGGTTTCCTTCTCCGGCTTGGTTTCCGGCGCGGTTACCACCTCGGTGATTGGCGCGTCCACCCATTCGAGGATGGCCTGTTGCGAGGCATCGCCATTGCGCTGACCCAGCTTGACGATGCGCGTATAACCGCCGGGACGGGTCTTTTGCGTCGGGGCGATGTCGTTAAACAGTATCTTCACGGCATCCTCTTGATGCAAACGCGCGGCGGCGAGCCGGCGATCGTGGATCGAGCCGCTTTTGCCGAGCGTGACCATTTTCTCCGCCACGGAACGGGCCGCCTTGGCCTTGGCCAGGGAAGTCGTCACCCGACGGTGTTTGATCAGGCTGCAGACCAGATTGGCCAGCATCGCATTACGATGCTCGCCGGTGCGGCCCAGTTTGGCCGTTCTTTTTTTGATGTCGCATATCTCTTACTCCACGGTGGTGGCCACGAGGGGCGCCTCTTCCTTGGGCGCCTCAAGCGTGTCCGCGTCAAAGGTCATTCCGAGCGTCAGGCCCAGAGTGGACAACTTGTCCTTGATTTCGTTAAGCGATTTCTTGCCAAAATTGCGGTACTTGAGCATCTCCGCCTCGCTCTTCATCGCCAACTGACCGACGGTGGTGATGTTCGCGTTGTTCAGGCAATTGGCGGCACGGACGCTGAGCTCGATCTCGTTGACGCTCATGTTCAGCAGTTTCTTGAGCTTGGTCTTCTCCTCGTCCTGCTTGTCCACCACTTCCTCGAACTCAACAGCGTTCTTGTCGTAGCCGACAAACACGTCGAGGTGATGCTGGAGAATGGCGGAGGCGTGGGTCAGGGCGTCGTCGGGAGTCATCCGGCCGTCGGTCCAAATTTCCAGGATCAAGCGATCGTAATCGGTCCGCTGGCCAACGCGCGCGCTCTCCACGGCGTAACGAACGCGGGTAACGGGAGAGAAAAGCGAGTCAATGGCGATAACGCCAATGGCCTGGTTGGGCTTCTTGTTCTCGTCGCCGGGGCAGAAACCGCGACCGACCTTAACCTCCAGCTCCATCTCAAATTTTTTCCGCTTGTCGAGCGTGCAGATGTGCTGCTTGGGATTGACCAACTCCAAATTCTGGTTCAACTCGATATCGGCGGCGGTGACCTCGCCCTCTTTATTCACGGAGAGCAATAGAGTCTGGGACTCACGGCTGTGCGCTTTGAACAAAACCTTCTTCAAATTAAGCACGATGTCCGTGACATCCTCGACCACGCCCTCAACAGTGGTGAATTCATGCATCGCGCCATCGATCTTGATCGAGGTGATGGCGGCGCCCTCCAGGGAGGACAGCAGCACCCGGCGGATGGAATTGCCAATGGTGTAGCCGTAACCGGTTTCAAACGGCTCGGCGACAAACTTGGCGTAAGTTTCCGTGGCGGTTGACTCTTCCTTGGTCAAGCGCTTGGGCATTTCAAAACGACCTAAACGTACTGGCATTCTTTATCTTTCCGGCAAATTTAATCTGACCGCCCCGGTTTGGTTCCCGCCACCGGTTCGGCCCGTATATTTGCCTTTTTTTGCCCTCCCGGACCGGGAGGGCGGGTTCAATTAGCGGGAATAAAATTCAACGACCGCCTGCTCATTGGCGATGGGCTGGATCTCGTCGCGGGTCGGAATCCGCATGACGACGCCTTTCAATCCGTCCTTGTTCAAGGAGAGCCAATCCGGCACCGCCCGGCTGGTCGAAAGTTCCAGATTCTTGGTGGCCAACTGGCGCGAGACGTTCGAGTTCTTGACCTCAATTATGTCGTTCACGCGCAAGGCGTAGGAGGGAATATTGACCTTCCGGCCGTTAACCTTCACATGGCCGTGGCCGATGAGTTGCCGGGCCGCCGCGCGGGTGGTGCCGAAACCCAAGTGAAAAGCCACGTTGTCGAGCCGGGTCTCCAAAATCTGGAGCATCTGCTCGCCGGTTACGCCGCGGCGCTGGAGCGCGCGTTCGTAAACACCGCGGAACTGCTTCTCCATCAAGCCGTAGTAATAGCGGAGCTTCTGCTTCTCAATCAATCCCAAGCCATAGTCGGTGTGCTTGCGGCGGGACTTCGGGCCGTGAACGCCGGGACCGTAATTGCGGCGTTCAAGATATTTCGTGGGGCCGAAAATGGGTACGCCAAAGCGGCGGCTGATACGAACGCGGGGACCTGTATAACGTGCCATAACTTCTTAAATTTTTCGCTGGGTTGAGCTTACACGCGGCGTTTCTTGCGCGGGCGGCAGCCGTTGTGCGGCACCGGGGTGATGTCCTTGATCACGGTGACTTCCAAGCCAATGGCCTGAAGCGCGCGGATGGCCGATTCGCGGCCGGAACCGGGACCTTTTACGCGGACCTCGATTTCGCGCATTCCATGGGCCATCGCCTGGCGGGCGGCGTCCTGCGCCACTTGCTGGGCGGCGTAAGCCGTGCTCTTGCGCGAGCCTTTGAATCCCACCTTGCCGGCGCTGGACCAGCCGAGCAGATTGCCGTGCAAATCCGTGATGCTGACCTGCGTATTGTTGAACGTGGCCAGAATGTTCGCCACACCGGTGGAGATGTTCTTGGCACCCTTGGCCTTGACGATCTTCTTGGCATTTGCGTCCTCGGCCAGCAGTTCGGCGGCGGTCGGCGCGGAGGCGGCGGCCACAACGCCCTCGACGGGCTTGGGCGCGCCAGCGGCGGGATCCGCGGGACCGGGCTTCTTGCCGGGCTTGGGTTCGCCCGGACCTTTGGCACCCGGCTTTTCCTCGGCCCCTTCGGGCTTCCCATCCCGCTTCGGCGCGGGTTTCTTTTTGATTTCTTCAGCCATAATTAAATTTTAGTGAATACCGGTCTTGGCGTTCGGGTTGCGCTGCACGCCGACGGTCTTGCGGGGACCTTTGCGCGTCCGCGCATTGGTTTGCGTCCGTTGACCGCGCACCGGCAGGCCGCGCAAATGGCGGACTCCCCGGTAGCACTTGATACCTTGCAAGCGCTTGAGGTTCATGCCCAATTCCCGGCGCAGATCGCCCTCGATGACGTACTTGCCATCCTGGATGGCATGAACGATCAGGGACATCTGCTGCTCGGTCAGGTCCTTCGCCCGAATGCTCGGATCAATCCCGGCTTTCTCCAGGATGACCTTGGCGTTGACGGGGCCAATGCCGTAAATGTAGCGAAGCGCGATATCGATGCGCTTTTCGCCGGGTATTTCCACTCCGATGATGCGTGCCATAAAATCTCTTATCCTTGACGCTGTTTATGACGTTGATTCGTGCAAATGACACGAATAACGCCTTTGCGCTTGACCACTTTGCAATTTTCGCAAAGTTTTTTTACTGATGCGCGAACTTTCATGTGTTTCTTTCGTTTTCAACAATAATGCGACCCTTCGATAAATCAAAAGGCGACATTTCCAACATTACTCTGTCCCCCGGCGCGTATTGAACCGGGTTCTTTCGGTTCCGGCTCCTGAAATGTCCGAGCAACCGGTGCCCATTGGACAATTCAATCTGATAAAGCGCCGGCCGGAGCGCTCGCACTACGACACCTTCAACTTCGATGGCGTCCGTTCGTGCCATGTTAAAATCTCCGGTTCCGCTTCGGTAACCAGAACTGTATGCTCAAAATGAGCGGACAGTGAACCATCCCGCGTCACCACTGTCCAGTTATCATTCAAAATTCTTATCTCAGGCCGTCCGACGTTCACCATCGGCTCAATCGCCAGGGTCATCCCGGCGCGCAGCTTTTCGCTCGACTTCTTTTCCACAAAGTTCGGCACCTGCGGTTCTTCGTGCATCGATCGTCCCACACCATGGCCGACAAACTCCCGAACCACGCTAAACCCATTGCCTTCCACGTATTTCTGGATGGCACGCGAGATGTCCACCACCCGCTTCCCCACCACCGCCTGACCGATGCCCTCATACAATGACTTTTCCGTTACGTCCATTAGCCGCTGGGCCGCCACGCCGCACCCGCCCACCGCCACCGTCCGGGCGGTATCCCCGATAAAGCCATTATAGACGACGCCCACGTCGAGACTCACTATATCGCCAAATGCCAGCCGGCGCGGACCAGCCAAACCATGCACCACCTGCTCATTGACCGAGATGCAAATCTGGCACGGATATTTCCGATACCCCAAAAACGCGCTCTTCCCGCCGTAACCCTTGATCCGCTCCGCCGCAAAGACATCGACTTCCATCGTCGTCACCCCGGGCGCGATCATCGCCGCCACATCGTTCAAAACCGCCGCCGCCACCGCGCAGGCGGGTCGCATCAACTCCAAGTCCCGCTCATTTTTTAAAATGATCATCTTCAGCCGGCCAAAACTCTGGATTCAGCCCGGGAACACGACTTGGAAACGCGCCCTACAGCCGGCCGCGGATACGCGGCCCCTTGCCGCCGCCCCGACCACTCTGCAGGAATCCATCATAGTGCCGCATCATCAAGTGCGATTCCATCTGGCGGACCGTGTCCAGCAAAACGCCCACGGTAATCAACATGCTCGTTCCACCGAAAAACGTGGACACCGCAAATGGAATATTCAACTCCCGGGACAACCAGATGGGGATGACCGCGATCACCGTCAAAAAGACGGCGCCCGCCAGGGTAATCCGGCTCATGGAGTTATGCAGGAATGTACTCGTGGCCTGTCCCGGACGCACGCCCGGAATATAACCACCGTTCTTCTTCAAATCATCAGCGATCTGGATCTCGTTGAACTGCGTGGCCGTCCAGAAATACGAGAAAAAAAGGATCAAAATGCCATAAGTGGCAATGTACACCGCCGTCCCGTCAGCCAGATACTTGGAGATATCAATAAAGAAATGGAGGCTTGGAC
>Ga0364900_10253_pt3 | contig 17570 bp, 14 predicted proteins | sample ExccelJu500002D3_FD_206974 | JGI IMG/M metagenome (GOLD analysis project Ga0364900, IMG submission 206974) | Enriched cells from Trout Bog Lake Hypolimnion, Wisconsin, USA - BchlTB.July09.5000.02.D3 | ecosystem: Environmental > Aquatic > Freshwater > Lake > Hypolimnion/Profundal zone | place: USA...
GTAATGCATTTACTCCAGAGACATGCTCTGCAGGAGTTGTTCTAACAGGTGGTAGTGCTAAACTACCTGGTATAACAGATTGTGCTTCTAGCGTTTTTGGAGTTACGGCACACTTAGGTGAAGCACCAGGTTGGCTAGCTGATAATTTAAGAGACCCAGGTTACCAAACTGCTTTAGGATTACTTTATTATAGTCTGAGTGGCAAAGCAGGTAAGGCATCTGCTAGCCAACAAACCCGTGGATTTTTAGGTACGATTTCGCGCTTATTCTCAAATAGCTAATCCTATGGATTTAAACGAACTACCTTTAGATGCCTCGCTCTCTGCAGAGAGAACAACTACGATTAAAATTATTGGTGTAGGTGGCGCTGGTTCCAATGCGGTTGATCGTTTAAAAATGGAGAACTTAGATCGTCTCCAATTAGCGTGCATTAATACTGATAGCCAGGCGCTTGCATCGTCGCCGGTTCAGGAAAAAGTTTTAATTGGTAAACAAATCACCCGAGGACTAGGTGCAGGAGGAGATCCTGAAATTGGACGTGAAGCTGCTGATGTAGATCGCGAAAAGATTTCAGCAGTAGTTAAAGATACTGACCTCGTATTTTTACTCGCTGGTATGGGTGGTGGTACTGGTAGTGGAGCAGCTCCAATTGTAGCTGAAATTGCTGCTGAGGCAGGAGCTCTTGTAATCGCTTTTGTGTCCATGCCTTTTAGTTTTGAAGGTGGTCGTCGTCTAAAACAAGCAGAGGAGGCGCTTCGTAATCTTAGACAAATCTGTGACGCTGTAATCGCTCTTCCAAACGATGTGGTACTTCAAGAAGCAGCAGAAAATGAAACTGTTTTGGATTCATTTGCTCGTGCAGATCATTGGGTTGGTCGAGGTGTTAAATCTATTTGGGCAATTTTATATAAAACCGGTTTGATCAATTTAGACTTCGCTACTCTACGACAAGTCTTTCAACACCGAGGGGGAAAAACCTTATTTGGTCTCGGCGAAGGGAGTGGTGAAAATGCAGTGAATGATGCTATAGCGAGTTTAAAATTGTGTCCGCTTCTTCACGTTCCAGAATTTTCACGCAAAGCAGATCGCTTACTTGTTAATATTATTGGTGGTACGGATCTCACACTTGCAAAAGTGAACGTAATTATGAGCGCGGTTGGTGAGCAATTTGGTAGGGATGCTAATTTTGTGATGGGCGCAGTCATTGATGAATCACGTCAAGGACAGGTTGAAATTTGTGTGATTGGGACAAGTGATATGGGAGGACGTCCTATACCAGCTCGCCGAATACAACCAGTAAAGACACGTGCTCAAGCACCTGCACCAGTCGCAGAAACTCCGATTGCTGAAGAACTCATTACTGAGGAGGAATTGTCCTCTCAAGCACCTGCAAAATCAGCAAAGACAAAATCATCTACAGATAAAACGGCTCAACATGAGTTTGGTTTTGGCGAATTGGAAAGTCGTGGTAACTTTGAAAGAACAGATCGTAATCTCTTTGATGGTCAGGATTTGGATGTTCCTACCTATTTAAGAAAAGGGATTAAAATAACTTTATAAGTTATTGTTTATTAAGTGTTAGCGTTTTTTAAAGCGCTAATAATAGTAAGGCATACCTTGGCAAAGTCCTTTGCTTCTGCTTGTCTTTGGGCATGTTTGTTGACGAATGTACTATTAAAATTCAAGCCGGCGATGGTGGCCGTGGCTGTATCTCTTTTCGCCGTGAAAAGTTTGAACCTTGGGGTGGACCCAATGGTGGCGATGGAGGTAAAGGTGGAGACGTAATTTTAATAGGTGACGTTAACACTAATAATTTAGTCGATTATAAATTTCAGCCGCATCGTAGAGCTGAACGCGGTGAGCACGGCCTTGGAAGTGACTGTAGCGGTAAAGAAGGGGAAAATGCAGAACTACGCATGCCTCTAGGAACCGTGGTAACCGATGTCGAAAGTGGACAAGTAGTTGCTGAAATTATTGAAGATGGTCAGCGCATTGTTCTATGCAAAGGTGGTAATGGTGGATGGGGTAATACGCATTTTAAGACATCAACTAATCGTGCACCAAAGCGTGCTAACGATGGCCAACCAGGTGAGCGTGGTACGTTTAAACTTATTTTAAAAAGTATCGCTGATGTAGGCTTAGTTGGTTTCCCAAACGCTGGAAAATCGTCTCTTACAAAGCAATTGACGAAAGCGCATCCTAAAACAGCTGCTTATCCTTTCACGACACTACATCCTCAGATTGGTGTAATTGAACTGTTTGATGAATTTGGTGGATCTAAACGCTTACTGCTTGCTGATATTCCAGGCCTAATTGAAGGAGCAAATGAAAATAAGGGACTAGGTCACCGTTTTTTACGCCACATTGAACGCTGCGCACTGCTTATTTTAATTATAGATATGGCGGGCTATGATGGTCGTCATCCATGGGATGATTATAAGCATCTGCTCAAAGAATTGAAAATGTATGATCCAGCGCTACTCAAAAAACCGCGCTTAGTTGTAGCTAACAAAATGGATCTTCCTGAATTTAAAGCTAATTTAGTAAAATTCAAAAAGAAGCATGATGTAAGTGTTATTCCTATCTCATGTATCGAGTCACTTGGCCTAGATCGCCTAAAGCGTGAACTCTTCAAGCGCGTTGCTACGTTTCGTGCTCAAGAAAAGAAACTCGCATGTCGTCCTACTGGCCGGAATTCCTAACACTCACTCTTGTTCATTTACTGGCCGTGGCGAGTCCTGGGCCAGATTTTGCACTCGTACTAAAACAAAGTCTAAAATACGGACGTAAGCCCGCTATTTGGACAGCTCTAGGTATTGGTACGGGTATTTTGTTTCATGTTAGTTACTCACTCTTTGGGTTAGGTGTTTTGCTTAAAAGTTCTGCACTTGCGTTCACTCTGGTTAAGGCTCTGGGCGCTGGGTATTTGGCTTACCTCGGTTTCTTAGGACTTAGAGCAGGTCCCTCACAAACTAAGACGCAGGATAATGCATCTTTAGGTTTTACAGAAATTAACTCTAAGGATGCCTGGAAAACAGGACTTATGGTAAATTTACTTAATCCTAAGTGTACGTTTTTTTTCGTCGCATTTTTTGCAACACTAGTAAGTCCAACCACGCCTTACCTCATTAAATGTATGTACGGAGTGTGGATTTCATTCACAACGATTCTATGGTTTTCACTGGTAGGATTTGTTTTTACACAGGGAAAAATACGCAGCCTATTTCTACGCCAGGGTTACTGGATCGATAGGGTTTTAGGGGTAGTCTTTATTGCTTTTGCTGTAAGTCTAGCGATTGCGTCTCTGCGCTAAAGGTAAACACAGCCACCTAAAAGTTTTTCACCACGGTAAAGAGCGAGTACTTGTCCAGAAGCAAGAGCTCTTTGAGGGGTCTTAAATCGAATGAGCGCTGTACCGTCTGATTCAGGAATAAATTCGCATGGTACGCGGGGATCGCGGTAGCGAACTCTTCCCTCTAATTCGCAAGGAAAAGTAATCGGATCTAGTGTCCAACTGAAATGGTGTACACGAATTTCTTTTTGATAAAGTCCAGGTGCATCAGGGTGATCGAATGCTACTAAGAGCGCGTGATCTTCAGCTCTTTTGCCTACAACTACATAGTTCTCGTTATCCGTATTTGAAGGAATACGAATGCCTTTTCTTTGACCAAGTGTGAAGTAGTGAAGTCCCTTGTGTTTGCCTAGTACTTTGCCATCACTGGCTCTAACAATAGGGCCTGGTTTTTCAGGAACATAGGCCGTGAGAAAATCGGCCATTTTAACTTCGCCTATAAAACAAATTCCCTGGCTATCCTTTTTTTCAGCAGTAGGTAGTCCTGCTTTACGCGCTATTTCTCGAAGTTCTGATTTTTGTAAATAACCAATCGGAAATAGAGCATCTTTAATTTGTGCTTCATTTAAGAGCGCTAAAAAGTAGGTTTGATCTTTTTCTTTATCTAGGCCTTCTAGAATAAATGGTTTTCCGTTTTCTTCGGTGCGTCTTGCGTAATGTCCCGTTGCGACATTTTTGAAACCGTGATCTTTTGCCCACTGTCTAAAAACGCCAAATTTAATTTCCCGATTACACATGATATCTGGGTTTGGTGTTAGACCACGTGCATAACCATCTAGCAGATATTCCACTACCTTATGCTTGTAATCTTCCATCAGATTCACGACTTGGAAGGGAATCCCTAGGTGATTAGCTACATTTCGAGCATCTACGATATCTTCTTCCCATGGACAGTGACCAATAACTTTATCTTCATTAATCCAGTTCTTCATGTAAGCACCTTCTACGTTATAACCTGCCTCTTTAAGCAGGAGTGCTGCTACGGAGCTATCTACTCCGCCAGACATAGCGACTAATATTTTATCAGGTGAAGACATAAATCGTAACAATCATCACTTTCTTAGGTAGGGTAGTTCAAGAACCGTTTTATTCAACTTTTAGCTTATATTTAGGCACTCGGCTTGCTTTACTACCTAAATGTACATCACTTGCGTCTTAGTTCATTTAAGCCTTAGCTAGAGCCTTATCTTTAATGGCTTCTGAAACTCCACATTTTATCGGGGCATGGCTCGAATCTTCCCGTGTGGGGATTGTGGAGTTTGATCGTGACTGGAATAGTGAAACTCCTCCTGCCATAGGTCTTATCCCTGAAGTATCTACGTCCTTAGCTGTTGAATTAGCTCCTAGAGGAATTGTAGGGAGTTTGTATGGTTATTATTATGATGAACAGCGAGAAGAGTTTAATTTCATCTATCCTTTAAGTCATGGAACTGATTTTGGAGCTTCACATGATCCCGTGTATGTGGCGGGTGAGTTTAATCGGTGGGGTGAAGCGATAGGAAATCCGATATGGAGATTAGATCCTGATGTTATAGATAATCAGCAGGTACTACGGTGGAGAGGTAAAGCAGATCGGTTTTTATATTCAGGAATACAAAGTTTTAAATTTGTAACCTCTGAGCACATTTGGCTACCAGTTCCTGATTACGCACCAAATATTATTTTAGATACAGTAGGAAATCATAACCGTGCTATTTTGCCTGATAGATTAGGACGGCAGATGTGGCAATTTAGTGCTTCAAAAGCGTTTGAATTATCATCACTTCCTTTAATTGAAATTGAAGGATGTATAGGACCAAAACCATTAGCACTAGGTAATTTCTTTTATGAACTAAAAACCGATTTGCCGCTCGGTGCACACGTGAAAGGACAAGAAACGGTATTTCGTATTTTTGCACCACGGGCAAGTGCTGTCACTTTGTGTACGAGTGAAACGAGTCATTCTCAAGTGTATGAGTATCATCTTCAACGGCTCAAAGTAGATGACGAAGTGCCCTGTGTTTGGGAAATTACCATTTACCAAAATATGCACGGCTGGAGGTACTGGTATTTGCTTGATGGTATTCGCGACGGAGCAGGAGCATTTGATCCCGATGCGCGCGTTTTAGATCCTTATGCATTAGCCTGTGTTTCTAGAGAGGGACCTGGCATAGTTGTAGCTCATGAGTGTATTTCAAAATCTAAGCACTATAAGACACCGCATTGGCAGGATTTAATTATAGCGGAAGCTCACGTCAGAGACCTTGCTGCAAAAGCACCCGTTGTAGCTACAGAAGCAGAGAGGCGTGGTTTTACTGGCTTAACAAAAGTAGTCGAATCGCCCCATTTTTATCTCACAAACCTAGGTGTTAACTGTGTTGAGTTACAACCTATCCAGCAGTGTGATAGTGTAACTCAGGAAGAGTATCACTGGGGGTATATGACGACCAATTATTTTGCGCCGTCTTCAACGCTTAGTCTTGATCCGGACAGAGCTTCTGGAATTCAAGAATTACAAACACTTATAGAAGCGTTTCATAAACGTGGGTTAGCTGTAATACTTGATGTTGTATATAACCACGTTGGAGTTCCAGAGCATCTACTTAAAATAGATCGTATTTATTACGCTACGGTTGATAGGGCGGGGCATTTAATGAATTGGAGTGGTTGTGGTAATGATTTAAGAGCTAGGTCAGCGATGGCTAAGCGCCTCATTATTGATAGCTGTAGCCATTTAATTACTGTTTATGGTGTAGATGGCTTCCGGTTCGACTTAGCAGAATTACTCGGTGTTGATGTACTTTGCGATGTAGCTTTAGCACTCCAAAAGGTTAAACCAGATGTTGTTCTTATTGCAGAGCCGTGGAGTTTTCGTGGTCACATTGCAGGTGCGTTACGTGATACACCTTGGTCGTCTTGGAATGACGGATACAGAAATTTCTTAAAAGAATACGTTTTAACTCTAGGTAAGTCAGAAAGTTTAGAATACTACTTAAAAGGCTCTCCGTGGTATTTTGCTAAGTGGCCAGCTCAGAGTGTAAACTATACTGAGTCTCATGATGATAGAACCTGGATCGATGCAATCACGGAGAATCCTGACTTTAACGGCTATAATCCGACAGCTAATGATATAAGGCGTACGCACTTGATGGCGGCTGTCCTCTTTATGTCGTTAGGTATCCCTATGCTTTCAAGTGGTCAGGACTTTCTAAGATCAAAGTATGGAATTAATAATACTTACCTTAGAGGGGATATTAATGCGCTTGATTATAGTAGGTTGGAAAAATACTTACCAACCCATGCCTATTTTACTGAGTGGATCGATTTTAGAAAAGGGCACTTGGGTAAACTGTTAAGGCTTTACAGCCGACCAGAGGAGGGCTTTTTTACCGCTTTTCATGGGCCTGACGGTAAGTCCTTAACTCTACTGTATAATACAAATCTTACGCATGGTGCTGTTAGACTTTTGTTTGCTATAAATCCTACGTTTAATGCTACAGTAATTAGCCTAAGTGAAGTAGTTACTCAACTTGGTGGATGGCAGCAACTTGCTGATGAAGAACGCTTTCACATACCTAAGCATGGTGCGCAAAGACTTGTGGAGTCAAATTTACACGTTCCTGCTATGAGCTGTACGCTATGGCTTCAAGAGCTGTAATTAGCCTGTAACAAAGCATAAGTTTGCTAGCATTCCCCTTGCAAAAAAGGGCTAAAGAATGTTGGTTATTCTTTCCTCACGTTTGTGGGGAACAATCACACAAAAATCTAACGTAATAACAAACGACTCCTATGGCTCTCAAAGTAGCAATTAATGGTTTTGGACGTATTGGCCGCCTCGTATTCCGCGCTCTCGTTGAGCAAGGTCTTCTTGGCACCACCTTTGATGTGGTGGCAGTAGGCGATATTGTTCCAGCTGATAACTTAGCATACTTACTTAAGTATGATTCAACCCAGGGTCGCTTCAGTGGTACCGTTTCCTCAAAGAAATCTTCTGCTGATAAATTAGAAGATGACGTATTGATTGTAAATGGACACGAAATCAAAGTCGTTAGCGCAAAGACTCCTGCTGAATTACCATGGGGTGCTTTAGGCGTTTCAATCGTTATCGAATCAACCGGTCTTTTCACAGAAGCTGAAAAAGCAAAAGGTCACATTACAGCAGGTGCTAAGAAAGTTATTATTTCTGCTCCAGCTAAAGGTGAAGACATCACAATCGTTATGGGCGTAAACGACCATAAATATTCACCAGCTTCTCACCACATAATTTCAAACGCTTCTTGCACAACAAACTGTTTAGCTCCTGTTGTACACGTACTACTCAAAGAAGGTTTCGGTATCGAAGAAGGTCTCATGACCACCGTTCACTCCTACACAGCTACACAAAAGACAGTAGACGGTCCTTCAAAGAAGGATTGGAAGGGCGGACGTTCAGCAGCGATCAACATTATTCCTTCCACAACTGGTGCAGCTAAAGCAGTAGGCTTAGCAATTCCAGAAGTTAAAGGAAAATTAACTGGTATGTCATTCCGCGTACCAACTCCAACCGTTTCCGTTGTCGACTTAACAGTTCGTACTGTAAAAGAAACTTCCTATGCTGAAATCAGTGCAGCAATGAAGAAAGCAAGTGAGACCTATTTAAAGGGTATCTTAGCTTACACCGGTGATGAAGTGGTTTCTTCAGACTTCATTCACGATAAGAGCTCTTCCATCTTTGATGCAGGTTCAGGTATCGAACTTAACAACCGTTTCTTTAAGCTCGTTTCGTGGTATGACAACGAATGGGGTTATAGCAACCGTTGCGTAGATCTTCTTAAGAAGGTCGCCACTGGCCTCTAATCAGTAAGGTTTTTTATCGCTTGAAAGAGGAAGTGTGCACTTAAGCAAACTTCCTCTTTCTTTGTTTATAACGTTTGAGTCATTCGCTTTAGCTTTAAATTTCTAATTATGTCTAAGTTTAAAACAATTCGTGATCTTCAGCTCGCAGGTAAGCGCGTTCTTATCCGTGTCGACTTCAATGTTCCTCAGGACAAAGTCACCGGCGCTATTACTAATAATCAGCGTATTGTCGCTGCACTACCGACCATTAAATATGCGCTCGATCAGGGTGCTTCGGTTGTCCTCATGAGCCATTTAGGAAGACCAGATGGACAAAAGATTGCTAAGTTTTCACTCAAGCCAATTTCTCAAGAATTAGAAAAGCTCTTAGGTAAAGCTGTTACGTTCTTAGATGATTGTGTTGGACCTGCTGTTGAAACTGCGTGCGCAAATTTAAAGCCAGGTAGTGTGGTTCTTTTAGAAAACTTACGCTTCCACATCGAAGAAGAGGGTAAAGTAAAACTCGAAGATGGTACGTCAAAGAAAGCAGATCCTAAAGCTGTAGAAAATTTCCGTGCAAGTCTCACTAAACTAGGTGACGTATTTGTAAACGACGCTTTCGGTACTGCACACCGTGCTCACTCATCCATGGTTGGTGTTGCACTTAAGGACAAAGCAGCTGGCTTCTTGATGGAAGCTGAGCTTAATGCGTTTGCTGCAGTGCTTGATCATCCAAAGCGTCCGCTTCTTGCTATCTTAGGTGGTGCAAAAGTAGCAGATAAGATTCCTCTGATTAATAATCTCTTAGAGAAAGCAAATGAGATTATTATTGGTGGTGGTATGGCATTCACGTTTAAGCACGTTGTCGAAAAGATGCCAATCGGAACAAGTCTTTTTGATCCAGAAGGTGCTAAGATCGCTCAAGACTTAGTTAACAAAGCAAAAGCGAAGGGTGTAAATCTAGTATTCCCTGTTGATTTTGTTTGTGCTGATAAATTTGACCCAAATCCTAACACGCAAATTGCGAGTGATAAGACAGGTATTCCTGAAGGCTGGATGGGCTTAGACGGTGGTCCAGAATCCATTAAGCTTTATCAGGCAGCCATTGGCCGTGCTAAGACGATTGTTTGGAACGGACCTTCCGGTGTATTCGAATTCGAAAAATTCGCTGGTTCCACGAAAGCAATGGCAGAAGCTGTAGCACTAGCGACCGCTTCAGGAGCAGTCACAGTTGTTGGTGGTGGCGATACAGCAACCGCTGCAAAGAAGTTTAAAGTCGCTGACAAAGTAACGCACTGTTCAACCGGTGGTGGTGCAAGTCTCGAGTTCCTCGAAGGCAAAGTACTTCCTGGTGTCGCTTATCTCGAAGTTTAAAATATCATTCTCATGTCTTCTCTTCGTAAAAAATTAATAGCTGGTAACTGGAAGATGAACAAGACAGCCGCTGAGGCGTCTAGTCTTCTTAAGGATATCCGCACCGCAGTAGGTCAACGTAACGATGTAGAAATCGTTGTATGTCCTCCTTTCACATCGCTTGAAAGTGCTGCTGCTGCTCTAGAAAATTCTGTCACAATCAAAAACCGTGGCACAAAAACAACACCAACTACTAAGAGTAGCATGAATGCAATGAAAGCTAACCGACTGCGAAGTTGGCTCAACATAGTAGAACTTAAAAACCTATACTTGCTCCACCATCAACAGGAAGGACAACACCCGTAACAAAACTAGCGGCGTCTGATGCCAGATATACTGCAGCCCAGCCTATATCTTCTGGCTTACCCAATTTTGCCATCGGGGTACGGCCTAACACTTTTTGTAAACGAGCAGGATCTCCAGCAAACGCTTTCGCTGACATCGCCGTTTCAATCCATCCTGGAGCAATAGCATTAACACGTATACCTTGAGATGATAATTCAGATGCTAGTGTTCTTACCATACCCACTTGTGCTGACTTAGCTGCGCTATAAGCAACAACGAGTGGAATTCCAAATAAAGATGCCATGGAGGCAATAAAGAGAACAGAGCCTGACTTACGTTCAATCATCTGCGGAGCAAACGCTTTCGTCAGTGAGTGAGCAGCAAGTACATTTGTTGAAAGTATCGTTTGAAATTCAGCTTCTGTCGTAGTGACAGCTGACTTTTTCATATTAATACCGGCATTATTAACTAAACAATCAATAGGACCTACTTCTTTTGTAACACGCTCAACAAGCTCCTGTGATTTATCAAACTGAGTGATATCGTGTGAGATCGCATAGGCTCTGGATCCAAGCTCTTTAACTGCCGCTTGTAGTTCTGCTTCACGCCTGCCGACAAGTACTACCGTAGCACCTGCTGCGTGCATACTCTTAGCGATAGCAGCACCAATTCCTGTGCCGCCTCCTGTAATGAGAGCTGTTTTACCTTTAAGTGAAAATACGTCTGGGAATGTGTGCATTAGGAAATAGCTAAAGCCCGCATGGATGCCTTCATATAACCCATAGCGTATGCCATACCGGCATGCCACGGAGCACCACAGGCCATCTGAGGAGTATGATCAGGAATTAAAACTCCATCGAAATTATTCTTCTTAAGAATTGTAAGAATACGCATCATATCGACATCACCATCATCAATGAAGGTCTCTTTATAGGTAGGAACTTTACCACGTACATTACGAAAATGCACATACCCAAGACGCCCTTGCTTACTGTACTGCTCGACCGATTCATAGACATCGCCTTCTGTCATTTCTGCTAAGGAGCCGATACAGAATTCTAATTGGTTAGCCTTACTAGTATTTATATCAATGAGTTTTTGATAATGGTGAGGTTGATAAACAAGACGTGGTTGTGCACGAATTGTAGGCAGCGGTGGATCATCTGGATGTGCTGCGAGTTTTACCCCTGAAGCTTCAGCAACCGGTAAGACCTCATTTAAAAACCGTGTTAAGCGGTTCCACAATTCTTCATGCGTAATGGATGCTAAGGTACCTTGAGGTGCGCTTTCATCATACACCATATTCCATACCATACCCTTAGGTAGTGGCTTATCAAGTGGACCATCCATACCAACCGAAGGGGCACTGCCGCGGGCAAAATTTCCAGTCACGCGGCCCGCAACACCCGCAATACTAAAATTATATCCCATTATAGGAATACCAGCTTCTCCCATTCTACGAATAATCGTTTTTACATTTTCAATCTGCTCATTGTATTTTGGACCATTGAGTAAAATATCATGCCAGTGAGCAGGATCGAAATTTTCAATCGCTTCGAGCTTAAGTCCTTCCGCTTCAATATTACGGCGCAGCGTAACCAACTCTTCAAGAGTCCAAAGTTTAGGATCTCCTGCTATGCCCCAGCCCCTGTCTGTACCTGTAGGCTGATCGTCTTTGGCTCCATGAGAAGAACCACGAAAGTAATCCACTAAGTGAGCTACTATGTGCGTTGCGCCCGCTTGCTTCGCAAAACGGAAGTTCTCAGGCGTTAACATGTGACGATATAAGCCAAGACCTAATTTCATATGGGGAATCTTACTATCTACGTAATAGACCTGTGGAGCAAACCAGATTTTAATCCTCTTAGTCGTACAGTCAGATAAGTAACCTCGATTTAAAGACCTCTTGAGGCTTAGGTCCTTGACAGGTTAACAGGGCAGCTTTTTCCTTGTCACTTAGTGCTGCCGATGTAGCTCAGTTGGTTAGAGCGGCTGTTTCGTAAACAGCAGGTCATCGGTTCGATTCCGATCATCGGCTCCATTTTCACATGGAGATCGGCATGGCAGACAAGTTACTTCTTTCCTTTTACACGTGTCAGCTAACCAAACGCTTAACCAAAAAAATCATCAAGTAAGCACGTCTGCGTCTAAGAAAGAACACTCGAGTAGCAAAATCTCAAACCGCTACTTTCTTAAACCTTATTTAACGTTAAAAGCACTTAAGTTAGGTACAAACAGTTACGAAAGTTTAGGCGCACATCTGATTACACATGAGGGCGTACAAGGAGTGAACTTTGCTGTATGGGCACCGCATGCATCCTCCGTTAGTGTGATTGGAGATTTTAATGAGTGGAACCCAAAGCATGATCCTATGTGGCAGATCGATAGTACCGGTGTTTGGGAATTATTCATTCCTGGTATTAAGGAGAAAACCCATTACCAGTACAGTATTTGTCATGCAGATAAAAAAACGCGGGTAAATAAATCTGATCCCTACGCTTTTCATTCAGAGGTACGTCCAAACAAAAAATCAATTGTCGCACCAAGAAATTCTTATACCTGGCGTGACGCAGCCTTCATCAAGTCTCGAATCAGTAAATACGCCGTTAATAAGCCAATCAGTATTTACGAAGTCCATTTAGGTTCTTGGAAATTACATGCATCAAAAGAAGGTACTAAGCGCTGGCTAAATTACCGAGAATTAGCGAAAACACTTATTCCGTATGTAAAAGAGATGGGCTATACGCATATCGAGCCACTCCCCATAACAGAACATCCTCATGATGGATCGTGGGGCTACCAACTCACGGGACAATTCTCTCCTACTTCACGCTACGGTTCTCCTGATGACTTTAAATATTTTATCGATGAAGCGCATGCAGCAGGTCTTGGGATCATCTTAGACTGGGTCCCTGGTCACTTTGCTAAGGACGATCACGGGTTAGGTAAATTTGATGGTACTGCTCTTTACGAATCGAGTGATCCAGCACGCAGTGAAATACCTTCCTGGGGAACGTACAGTTTTGATCTCGATAAAAAAGAGGTACGAGACTTTCTCTTAAGTAGTGCTTACTTTTGGTTCAAAGAATACCATATCGATGGACTCCGTGTTGATGCCGTATCATCCATGGTTTATCTCGATTTTTCGTACGAAGATAGTACATGGAAACCTAACGCTTTAGGAGGAAATGAAAATCTCAGTGCGGTTACCTTTTTAAAATCACTCAATCGACTCATTCATTCACATTTTCCTGGTGTTATGATGATCGCCGATGGCCATGCGTTACAGGACCCAATAAAAAGCAAAGTCTTGGATTTGATTTCAAGTGGAACATGGGCTGGATGCACGACACGCTTACCTTTTTCAAAGAAGATTTGGTACGTCGTAAAAACCTTCACTCAACACTAACTTTCCCACTCATCTACGCTTTTAAAGAAGCTCATGTACTACCCTTCTCTCATGATGAAGTAGTTCACTTAAAGCGTCCGCTTCTACTTAAGTCACCAGGAAGCCGTGCGTCTCAATTTTCACAGCTTCGGTGCCTATACGCCTACATGTTTTCACACCCAGGAAAAAAGTTACTCTTTATGGGAAGTGAGTTAGGAGCCCTTACGGAATGGAATGAATCAACAGAGCTTGATTGGTCCCTGCTTAAAAAAGCACCGCACAAAAAACTCCAAGCTTTCGTTAAAAAACTAAACTCACTCTACACGCAAACACCTGCACTCTACGAAAAAGACACTACTTCTGATGGGTTCGAGTGGATTAGTGTTTCTGACAGTAAGCGCTCCGTGATTAGTTATATAAGAAAAGGAAAAAAAGAGTTCCTTATTTCGTTAAGCAATTTTTCGGAAAAAACGTACGAAAACTATGCGCTAGGCGTTCCTAAACTAGGCACGTATAAAGTCATACTTTCGAGTGACGAAGTTGCCTTTGGTGGTACAACTTCGAAGCAATCACGTGCCTACGAAGCTAAGCGCGGGAAAACCGACACTCAGCCCTATTTCATCACATTAAACGTACCTGCCTCTACGACACTCTATATTAAAATAGAGGCGTAAAGCACCTGCACTTAGGAGTGCAAGTAGGACATAATGATGTTCTCTAAGTATTCTTGCTTACCTGATTTTGGTGTTGGTTCACCAAGCTTTGTAAGCACTAATTTTTCTAGATCCTTAAATCCGATCTTCTTTTTCTCGATTAATTTGCCATAACCGGAATCAAAACTCGAATAACGGTTAGTAACAATCGCCTCAAGCTTACCGTCTGCAATGATACGGCGAGCAATCTTAAAGGCTAAAGCGTAAGCATCCATACCACCGATATGCGCATGGAAAAGATCTTCTAAATCAATCGAAGGACGACGTAGTTTAGCATCAAAATTAAAGCCACCTGTTCCCAAGCCGCCTGCTTTTTGAATAGAAAGCATAGCTAAGGTTAATTCACGTACATCGGTATTAAACTGATCGGTATCCCAACCTAGTAATAGGTCTCCCGCATTAGCATCGATAGAACCTAGCATTCCTTGTGAAGCAGCTACCTCAATTTCATGCTGGAAGGTATGACCTGCTAAGGTTGCGTGATTTGTCTCAATGTTAAACTTAAAATATTTTTCTAAGCCGTACGTTCTTAAGAATGCGATACCACTTGCGACATCAAAATCATATTGATGCTTTGTTGGTTCCTTTGGCTTTGGTTCGATTAAAAATTGACCCTTAAAGCCAATCTTTTTCGCGTAATCAACAGCCATATGTAAAAACGCAGCGAGATGATCCTGCTCACGTTTTAAATCCGTGTTAAGTAGGGTTTCATAGCCTTCTCTACCACCCCAGAAAACATAATTTTCGCCACCCAATTCTTTGGTGACTTCGAGGGCTTTCTTTACTTGCGCAGCAGCATAAGCAAAAACGTGTGCATCAGGATTTGTTGAAGCACCACACATATAGCGTGGATTGGAAAATAAATTCGCTGTGCCCCATAGTAAGCTAACGCCTGTTTGCTTTTGGAGCGTTTTAGCGTGAGCAATTAACTTATCTAAATTCTTATTTGATTCACGTAAGCTTGCTCCTTCAGGTGCAATATCACGGTCATGGAAGCACCAAAATGGTACACGAATTTTTTGGAAAAATTCGAACGCGGCATCCATACGTGTCTTTGCTACTGAGATAGCGTCTTTTCCTTTTTCCCAAGAACGTGTTATCGTACCTGGTCCGAATGGATCACTTCCTACGCCACGAAAAGCATGCCAGTAAGCGATCGAAAAACGCATCTGCTCAGAGAAGGAAATACCATCCATCATTTCATCCGGATCAAAATGACGGAAAGCGAGTGGATTATCACTCGTTGGACCTTCGTAGCGAATCGTATCTATTTTGGGAAAGTGTGAGAACTTCTTCATGGGGAGGTACTCTCCACACTGAGCTAAGCTTGTCTACAAATCACGCCAAAAATAAAAGTTACCCTATCCCAAATAGGTTTACGTAGACATAATCATGTATTCGACCGCTTCAACGAGTGCTTCCCAGCTAGCATCAATGATGTTGTCGCTTACCCCTACGGTAACCCAAATTGATTTTCCATCACCACTTTCAACAATGACACGTGTTCGAGCAGCAGCACCTTGATTACTTTCCAAGATACGAACTTTGTAATCACGGAGTGTCATTTCACGTAAGTGCGGATAAGAGGATTCTAGCGCTTGACGAAGCGCACTGTCTAGAGCTCCAACTGGTCCAATCGACTCAGCCGTTTTCTCAATAACCTTATCTCCTACTTTAACCTTAACGGTTGCAAATGCGGTTAACTTATCGCCCTGGCGATCAATCACGACGCGGTAGCTCTCAACCGTGAAAGGCATAGGACGTTTTCCCATCCATTTAGCAACAAGAAGCTTAAAAGAAGCATGAGCTGCCTCATATTCATAGCCTCTAAATTCACGGTCCTTTAAATCGTCGATAAGCGATTTCATTTCAGGACGCTTTTCATCGAGTTCGAGTCCTAATTCTTTCGCTTTTAAAGTGAGACTACTGCGACCAGCCATATCAGATACCAGTACCCGGGTACGATTGCCTACAAGCGCTGGATCTATGTGTTCATAGCTGCGCGCTACTTTCTGCGCTGCATTGGCATGAAGCCCTCCTTTATGCGCAAAAGCAGATTCACCGACAAACGGAGCCTTTGTGTTTGGTCTTAAATTAGCCAACTCATCAAAGAATAAAGAAAGTTCACGAATCCGAGAAAGATTAGGTGCACAGTATGCCTGCTTACCCATCTTCAGAAGTAAATTAGGAATAATGGTAACTAAGTCAGCATTTCCAACACGCTCACCATAGCCATTGATTGTACCTTGAACAAGTCCTGCTCCAGCTTGAATACCAGCTAACGATACAGCGACTCCTAGACCACTGTCATTGTGACAGTGAACACCAATCTTCTCATGACCAAAATGTTTTACGGCACTTGCTGTGATACGCTCTACTTCAGAAACTAATTTTCCTCCGTTCGTTTCACACAGAGTTAAATTGGAGGCACCACCACGAGCCGCTGCTTCCAAGGTGCGAATCGCGTACTCTGGATTATCAAGATATCCATCAAAGAAGTGCTCTGCATCATAGATCACTTCCCTACCTTGCGATACTAGGTAGCGAACAGAATCTTCGATCATCTCTAAATTCTTTTCAGGTGTTGTCTTTAAAATTTCTAAAACGTGAAGCATCCATGTTTTACCAACAATGGTTACAACAGGCATTTCACTGTCTAACAGTGTCTTTAACTGAGGATCTTGATCAGCTCTTCCATCCGCTCTCCGTGTAGCACCAAACGCAGCGAGCTTCGCATGTTTAAGTTTTAACTTTTTTGCTTCAGCAAAAAACGTGATATCACGCGGATTTGAGCCAGGGAATCCACCTTCAATATAGTCGACTCCAAATGCATCGAGGCGTTCAGCTATGAGCAACTTATCTGTGACCGAAAAGCTAATGCCTTCACCCTGTGTGCCGTCACGTAAGGTGGTATCGTAGATTTTGATTGTTGTGTTGCTCATAAAAAAAATAACCCCGGGGCTTAAGATTAGGCCCGGGGTGATAAGTTTAGCGCTTTCGACTGTGATTACGCCAAGTTACCATTCCCGGGTAAGGTGGGAATAATAATAGAGCTAATAATAATCGCTATCGATTGCATGGGTTTGAAAGTTAAGAGTCTTAACGAGAGCAAAGCGGGTGTCGATCTTGTTTTTAAGCGCTTAGCTTACGTTTCCAGCAGCGGTTACAAGGTCTAGGAAGCTACGTGCCTCTAAGCTTGCTCCACCGATCAGACCGCCATCGATGTCAGCCTGAGCAAGTAATTCACCTGCATTAGCTGGTTTCATCGAACCACCGTATAAAATACGGATCTTTTGAGCCGTCTGTTCACCAAAGAGTTTACCTAAGAGACCGCGAATAAAAGCATGCACTTCTTGAGCCTGCTCAGTTGTTGCAACCTTACCTGTGCCAATTGCCCATACAGGTTCGTAAGCGATCACGAGACTTGAAGTAGTGTCTTTATTTACACCTTCTAAGGCTGCTTCGAGTTGTGTCTTTACTACGGTTAACGTTGTACCCGCTTCACGTTCAGCCAACGTTTCGCCAACACACAAAATTGGCTTTAATTGGTTCTTAATAGAAGCGAGCACTTTTTGATTAATGGATTTATCCGTTTCACCAAATAAGGTTCTACGTTCGCTGTGCC
>Ga0364900_10305_pt1 | contig 17482 bp, 19 predicted proteins | sample ExccelJu500002D3_FD_206974 | JGI IMG/M metagenome (GOLD analysis project Ga0364900, IMG submission 206974) | Enriched cells from Trout Bog Lake Hypolimnion, Wisconsin, USA - BchlTB.July09.5000.02.D3 | ecosystem: Environmental > Aquatic > Freshwater > Lake > Hypolimnion/Profundal zone | place: USA...
AAGGGAAAAAAGCTTATGAGGCTTGGAAAAAAGCTTTTGCAGATTGGGAAACTTACTTAGAACATCAAAAAGTGATACCAGCAGACATGGTAGCATCAACCACATCAGCCTCTGATGATTCCTAAGAATCCTAAGACAACTAACATACAAAAAACAAACGACCACCATTATGAATGACCTCACGACCACTTCTTATTTTGCGCTCCTCTCCACTTTTTTAAAAGCCATCGGTCAAGTCGAAGCGCTCGATGCGATCAATAAAGAGGAAGGTATCCTCGAATGGGAGGTGGGCAATCTTATCGTGCGGCTCATGCCGCATCGTTTGTATGAGGAGAATAAGGGAGAGGAATTCAGTGATCCTGATGCCATGATTATTGAAGTAGATCTCATGTTGCTTGATTTAGAAAATAGACATGTGAACCATGATCGCTTCCTTATCCTGCATCAGCTCAATGCGGCGAGCCGTATGACCACAGGCATTGTGGCATTTATTAGTGATGAAGGCATGCTCTTTATTAATAAAATTATGCCTCTTCAAACATTAGAGCTGGATCAGTTGTCGCAACATTTTGGCAAAGTCATTAAAGCTGCAGAAGAGCTCTACCAAGGATGGAATGAATTGGGGCAGGGTTTGACGCTGCGTCATCTGGTAGGTGAAGAAGATCAAGAGGAAGACGAAGTCTCGCCATCTCCTCAGCTTGATCAGAGGGCATAGGGAATTGGTTTCAGCTTTTTAAAAGTCTGAAATTTATTTGGGCAAAGATATACTTTGAACTCTTGTTCCCTGACCTCTTGTTCTCACGACGCTTTCCAGTGAGGTCAAGGAATGGCCTGTAGTGGAACTGTTGCGATTGTTTGCAAAATACGTCCTGCGATTTTGTAGGGATCACCTTGAGAGTTGGGCCGTCTATCCTCTAAGTATCCCTGGTATCCATTATTAATAAAGCTATGCGGAACACGAATGGAGGCACCACGGTTGGCAATTCCATAGTTAAATTTATCAATCGACTGTGTTTCATGAAGACCTGTAAGACGGAGATGATTGTCTGGTCCATAGACGGCAATATGTTCGTTTTTATATTTATCAAAAGCGCTCATGAGCTTTTCAAAATATTCTTTTCCTCCCTGTTCTCTCATAAACTGAGTGGAAAAGTTGCAGTGCATTCCTGAACCATTCCAATCAAGGTCCTTTCCAAGAGGCTTGCAATGATATTCCACATCGACTCCGTAGCTCTCTCCAAGGCGTTGTAAGAGGTAACGTGCTACCCAGACTTCATCAGCAGCTTTTTTAGAACCTTTTCCAAAAATCTGAAATTCCCATTGACCCTTAGCAACTTCAGCATTGATTCCTTCGTGGTGAATTCCGGCTGCTAAACAGATTTCTAGGTGCTCATAGACCATTTGGCGGGCGATAGAACCGACGTGAGAAAAACCAACGCCACAGTAGTAGGGGCCTTGTGGAGGAGGGTAACCTTCTTTTGGAAAACCTAGAGGTCGGCCGTTTTGATAGAGGAAATATTCTTGTTCAAAACCAAACCAGGCTTCTGAATCATCTAAAATAGACGCGCGAGTATTGGATGGGTGTGGAGTTCCATCTGGCATTAAGACTTCACACATGACAAGGTAGGCATTGTCCATGGTAGGATCAGGATAGAGTGCTACTGGTTTTAAAATACAGTCTGAGCTTTTACCTTCTGCTTGGCGTGTGGAGCTTCCATCAAAGTTCCAATAGGGAATTTCCTCGAGTGTTGGTTCGCCTATAAAAGGTTTGACCTGTAATTTACTGCGTAGGTTAGGGATAGGTTCATATCCATCGAGCCAGATATATTCTAATTTGTAGGGAGTCATGAGAAGTAATAGGTTGAGCAACGCTTTTGTAAAATTTTAGATTTTAAAAAAAAATGATCATTGGGCAAGTTACTTCGTATTTTATTTATCGAGTGATAGTTTTTATTTGAATTTCAAAGAACTCATGCATGAGGTCAAAGATACATTACGCGCGTCTGTTTATGTCACTTTTGATGGACGTGTGATCAAGCAGTTTCGAGGTCCTAGGGCAAGCGAGCGCTTTGCCAATGAAGTGCGAGTGCTCGAGGAGCTTGAAAGAAAGGCCTGTCCCTTTGTGCCTCGTCTCTTAGCAGTCAATAGGGCACAACTAAAAATAGTCACTACCAATTGTGGAAGTAGAGTTGAACATTTGGATCAAAAGCGTCAGGACGAAATCTTTAAGGAGCTTGAAGAATACGGCGTTCGTCATGATGACCCTGACAAACGCAATGTGACGTATCGTTCCCAGGATGGTCGCTTTTGTTTGATTGATTTTGAATTTGCAACCATTTTAGAAAAGAAAAATTAAGACCATCATGCTCTTTTAATATGTTGCCTCAACATCCACCCTTCCTCCGCTGGTCAGCTTGCACCGATATAGGACGTGTCCGCACAAATAATGAAGATAGTTTTCTAGGATTATTATTGGATGCTAACGAGGTTTCTTATCTGGGAAAATTTGGAGATGCTTTTGACGCTTCTAAAAACTATCTCTTTGCCCTTAGCGACGGAATGGGCGGGGCGATGGCGGGAGAATTTGCAAGCCGTATAGCCGTTGAAAAAATCACAAGGCTCCTTCCAAAATACCTCATTCATCTCGCCAAAGACGATAGTTGGAGTCTGCCAAAAACAACACATTCAGTCTTAGAAGTATTGTTTTCTTTATTTCATGACATTCATCGTGAGCTGCTTCTTCTAAGTGCAAGTTATCAGGAGTGTCATGGCATGGGAACAACGCTGACGCTTTGTTGGGTGCGAGCTGAGCAGGTCTATTTTGCACATATTGGTGATAGTCGTCTCTATCATCTCCCAACAACAGGTGGCATCATACAACTCTCAGAAGATGACACCCATGTTGGTTGGCTTTTGCGTCAAGGGATGATTACAGAATATCAATCGAAGCATCATCCCCGTCGTAACCTTCTGCAAAAGGTCCTTGGAGCGGACCATCAATTTGTCACACCTCAAGTTGGGTCGGTTATTTATCATTCGGGGGATCGGTTTCTTCTTTGTTCGGATGGGGTGACTGATCAACTCTTCAATCATCAATTACTAGAACTTTTAAGCGAATCGACGCTTGAATCACCAGCCGCGCATCTCGTGCATAGGGCTGTGGATCGATCAGGAAATGATAATACAACGGCCATTGTGCTTGAATTTTGTGAAGGTAGTGATTAATTTTTTTTGCCCTTCTCACGTTCATTTTGATTGTATTGTTGTCACTTTACTCCTCCTAGAATAATTTCTCGCCTATTGTTCTTTACGTTGATATGGAGTTTCTTCGGGTCATCCTTGACCTCCTTTGGGTATGCGAATGATGTGACTTTAGATTCGAAAAATGAGTCATGGATTACTAAAAAAGACTATTGCGAGTTTCTCAATATTTTTGCTAAGGATGACGTGCATCATCTCTACGACGAAACGATGGGTTCCCAGGTGCTTGGAGCAACTATTTATCGCTTAGGAGAGAAGGGACATTATGAATATGTGTGTGAAGAAAACGAACTCGATGCTCCGCTCCTCTTCATCGATGCCTCCTCAACATGGCGGTATTGTCATGCTCGGGAATCGCAAGTTTCCTCTGGATGGAAGAACAGTGAGGCCACTGAGTGCGGAGTCTACAGGCTCAATGATGACGCATTACTCTCTATTAATGATCAGGCTACCTATTATATTGTCTCGTCCTCTAGCCCTTTAGAGGTTTTCTCTCCAAACAACCTTGCCACCTGGTATGAGCAATGCTTCCTATGCTCAACACGGCTCCACTATCCGCTTGAGGCTAGTATGCGTTCCAAGATGACTTCTATTGATGATATGCTGCGATCATCATATATTGGCGCTGCGCTCATCATGCATGCTGCTGCTTCTAGAGCCATGCAAAGCATCTCAGAGAGCTCCTCAGAGGCATCGCCCAATAATGATGGGCTCTGGGAGAGTGCGATTGGTATTGGATGCTTACTAGGAATTCTTGGAAGCGGATATATGTATTCTAAGTGTCATCGAGTTAGTGAACAGCGACGGCATCAGGAACGTGAGCCGCTTGTTGCCTCGGATTCCCGTCTATTAGCATCTTACAACGCCATAAATAATACAGATGATAATCATGGCTTAGGGCTATCTAAATCGATTTTAGAAATTGAATTAACCGACATCAAGGCTCATCCATTCGAAGACTTTTTCAAAGTGACGCGCCCGTTTCGAGAGGGGAGAAACTCAAGACAAACTGGAACGAATTCTAGAGAGATTGGCAGAGAGTCCTCAAATACTACTATAGCAGCAACATAGGAGCCTAGCCCTCTCGCACGATACGTCGAATCGATTCAATATAATACCCACTCGTTTTGTACGAATATAACGGCTGTAGGCAATAGGATTATAGATACATTTCGACCTCTATATCTCTGGACACAAGCCTTCCTTAGGAAGGGTTGCCAATAAAATGATGATACTAGGAGAACAGCTGACTGTATTAGCGCCTCTCTCAAAGGGGAAACTACGGCGAATGTTCGGAGTGAGCTTGAGCGAGTATTACAACGTCCCGATCTTGATAAGCATACTAAAGAAAAATGGACTCAAGTAGACAAACTTTATCGCTCGCTCACTGAAAACCAAAACAAGGATATTTTCTTTTCTCAGAATGACGGAGACCTAGGACTATCTGATGGATTAGTACGACTTAGTCTTACGACCTTGTTACCGTTGCTCGAGAATACACATGAGATTCATGATCATATTGCTCGATTGAAAGGTTTAAATTCGTCTCAAGGAGGAGCAATAAAAGAGACAATCATAGATCGCAGTTTTTTGGAACAAATTCAACTTGCTCCTGCCGAGCTTGCTCATTACGAACTCAAGAATATCGAGGCGAAAATCACCAGGATCGGTCAACGAATGGATCCGCCTGACTATATTAAGGACGTGACATGTTTATATAACCAAGCACTTGATGACACCAGGGAGAAGGTGATTTCACGGCTGCCCTCAGATATCGTTTCTCGCGATCCCTTCGCTCTGCTTGAGTCTCCTGAACTTACTCGCAGCTATCTCTATCTAATCACCCGAAGGATAAACTGCACGTTATCTCAAATGAAGGCTCTCATCAACTTAGATCAAGGAACATTGGGTGGTGCAGGACTGACATGGGATAGGAGTAAAAATGATCGTTTTACGAAAGTAGGCCAAGCTTTTCAACAAGTCCTGAACAAATTAGATCTCATCAACAAGGCCCTCAAAAAAAGAACAGAAGCAGGAAATATCAACCTTTGAACCATTTCTCAAACTCAAAAAAATAGAAAGAAACAGAAGGCAAGAGCGTGCACAACAAGTTTCTTTAGAAGGTATTAACAACTTGATAATAGACTATAATAAAGAGGTTGATCATGCTCTTAAGCTCTATAATGGTACATCGAAGGTGAGGTTTCTCAATTAGATATTCAATGATTGAGTAGGAAGAATTCAATGAAAGAAGATGATTTTATTTCGTTTGGACTAAGAGGCGGGGTGAGTATAAATTCTCATCTTCCGGCTTGTGACCTCTAATAAGAGATCATTATTTTCAAAATCAATGATTCAACCTATCACCCTACAATACTTCTATGATGCTCTATCTTCTTAGGCATGCTGACGCAGGGTTAACTCGGATATTTCACAGCGATCTACTGAGGAGACCGCAAAGCCAGATGGATGTTATGTTGAGCTCAAAGTCTTCCTCAGGCAGGATGGACTCATACAGCCGTCGTCAGACTTCATCGCTCGCTTTACCTCATCAGCCTCCTTATGACGATCAGTATGAAATATCCCGATTAAACACACCGCATAATGATTCAGAACGTCATTTGACCGCACTGGGTAGATCACAAGCCACGGCGATGGGAGCATTTTGTCACAAGTTCCAGATCAAGCCACAAATTATTCTCACAAGCCCTTTTTCTCGAGCTCTAGAGACAATGCATCTTGTGCAGCAAAAAATAGGACTGCCTCCATTTCTAACGCTCGATTGGCTTTCCTCGGGCATGTCTCCTGAGGTAGCCATCCAGGAGCTTGCTGCCTATAGCAAGTTTGACTCTGTTATGCTTGTCGGACATCAACCAGACTTGAGTCACTTGATTGCAAGATTGATTGGTATGACTCATGCAGAAAATGTGTATGTTCCTAAAGCTGCGTTAACGGCGATTCATCTAGAAAAATGTGCTCCGGACACAGGAAGTCTGCAGTTTCTCATTCCTGTGGAATTCATCGAGGCACATTAATGTTTTTACTTTTATGAAACTTCTTTTGCTCACTAAGGAATATCCTCCGCATGTTTATGGTGGTGCTGGGGTGCATGTGGATTATTTGAGTCGCGAGCTCTCAAGACTCATGTCGGTTGAGGTTCGTTGTTTTGGTGAACAAAGTGAGGAGGGTTCAGCCTTATCTGTACGAGGATTTTCCGGTGAGGAATTTGCCTTGAAGGCTCCAGCGCAGTTCGCCAGTCCTCTAGAGGCAGCATGGAGAGGGATTCAATTTAATGCAGCAGGGATTGATGCCGATTTAGTGCATTGCCATACTTGGTATAGCTATCTTGGTGGAATCATGGCAAAACAGCTCTATGGCATCCCTCTTGTCATTACGGTTCACTCTTTAGAGCCACTGCGTCCTTGGAAGGCAGAGCAGTTGGCAGGAGGATATGATTATTCTTGTTGGATTGAACAACAGGCACTCATGATCGCAGATGCCGTCATCGCTGTTTCCGAGGGAACAAAAGAGGATATCTTAACTCATTTTCATATTCGAGAGGATAGGATTTCTGTGATTCATAATGGTATTGATCTACAAGAATACTCAAAGAAAGAAGATAAAGCCTGTTTAGAAAAACATGGTATTAACCCCGATCTTCCCTACGTTCTTTTTGTCGGACGGATCACAAGACAGAAAGGGATCATTCATCTCGTGCGAGCCATAGATGAGATGGATCCTGGATTTCAAATTGTTTTGTGTGCTGGTGCTCCCGATACTCCACACATCGCTCGCGAGATGCAAGAAGCCGTCTCGCAAGCTCAAGAGCGTCGCCCCGGAATTATTTGGATTGATCATATGGTTGAGCGTCATGAAATTATTTCGCTCTATTCAGGAGCATCGGTTTTTATCTGTCCTTCGATGTATGAGCCTTTTGGAATTATCAATTTGGAAGCTATGGCTTGCGGTGTGCCTGTGGTTGCAAGCGCTGTGGGAGGTATTAAGGAAGTCGTGGAGGATGGAGTGACGGGATTTTTAGTACCATGTCATTATGTGGCTGGAGATTTAGATATTTTAGATCCAGAAAACTATGAATTAGAGCTTGCTGAGCGCGTGAATCAATTAATGGGTGATCCTGTTCTTCGAGCTTCCATGGGCGCTCAAGGACGTCTTCATGCCAAGAAATATTTTGCTTGGGAGATGATTGCTAAGAAAACAGAGCGACTTTATGATCAAGTTCTGAAAGACTGGCTTCATGTTCATTGATCGCGTTCGTATTCATGCAAAAGCTGGCAAGGGTGGCAATGGTTGTGCTAGCTTTCGTCGAGAAAAATTTATTCCTAAAGGTGGCCCTGACGGTGGTGACGGAGGAGATGGGGGAAGTGTGATTTTACAAGCCAGTGTGCATGAGACACAGCTTGCTTCGTTGTTTTATAAACCAATATTACGCGCTGACAATGGAGCTCCTGGTTCCAGTCGTCAAAAGCATGGTAAGTCTGCTCTAGATCTTATTCTCCCTGTTCCTGTAGGAACCTTGATTTATCGTATTCCTCCACCTCAAGCATCACGATCATTGGAGGAGGAAGCATCCGAGTTATCTGAAAAAAAAGAGGATAGGAGAGAAGCTTGCTCTTCTGTGGTTCCGGTAGAATCCGTGAAGCTTCCTTTAGTTAACAAAGAGAAGAGCAGTTTGGAGCACAATAGCCTTCATGAAATACTCGATGAGGTGAGGGCTAGAGGGATGAAAATTCTTGAGACTTCGGCAGACGTTGGGAGCAAATCCATGGAGCCTCGTTCTAAATTAAATCAACCAGATCCAGAAGATTTAGTAGCTGACTTAGCAGCACCAGGAGAAGAATATGTCCTTTGTCTCAAAGGTCATGGAGGAAGAGGGAATATTCATTTTAAAAGTTCACGTAACCGTGCCCCACGTCGCTTTACCGAAGGTACAGAAGGCGAGGAGGGATGGTTTCTTTTAGAGCTACGCACGATTGCTTTTGCAGGACTTGTAGGATATCCCAATGCGGGAAAATCAACCTTGCTTCGAGCCCTTTCTGCCGCTCATCCCAAGGTTGCCTCGTATGCCTTTACGACTCGCTATCCGCAAGTTGGGGTTGTTGATTTAGGTGATTATATACAGACGACGATTGCTGATATTCCTGGACTTATTGAAGGGGCAAGTCACAATCGTGGCCTTGGACATGCCTTTCTAAGGCATATTATGCGATGTCCTTTTTTGCTTTTTGTGCTCGATATGGCTGGTAGTGAGGGACGTGAACCATGGAATGACCTTCATATCTTGCGTCGAGAGATAGAGCTCTATGATGCTCGCTTAGCGGCCCGTCCTTGGTGTGTGATTGCTAATAAAATGGATGCCCCTCTTGCCTCAGAGAATCTTCTTAGGTTTCAAAAAAAAGAGCCCTCTCTCAAAGTGATTCCTATATGCGCTGAACTAGGTGAGGGAGTAGAGGAGATTAAAAAATTTCTTAAAGAGCAACTAACTCTTATTCAAAAACTCATGCCATAACTGAGGTCAATCTAAGCTAAGGTAACTCCAATTTTGACGGTAACTTGCCAATGCGCAATTTTCTCGTTCTCTAAGTGAGCACGTGTTTCTACGACTTCTAGCCAACGAAGGTGAGTATGTTCTTGAGTTGCTTTTGCTACTGCATTTTTAACTGCATCCTCAATACTTTTGGTAGAGGAACCAACTAGTTCTATTTTTTTGTAAATATGGTCATTCATAAGAGTTGTTGTGTTTGTTGTAGTTTTTTTAAAACTATTTTATGTTCCTGTTGTTCTTCTTGAGAGAGATGATCAATAAACAAAATACCATTGAGATGATCGACTTCATGCATGGCAGCACGTGCAAGAAGACCTTCGGCTTCGATTTCTAATCGCTTGCCATCAAGAGACTGATAGCGAATCTTAACACGAGCAGGACGATTTACTCTGGCCGTAACCTCTGGAATACTTAAGCACCCTTCTAGATCATAGGAAGTGCTCTTTCCTAGAGGAATAATTTCCGGGTTGATGAGGATAAGAGGAGTAATGCTCTCAATTGTGACAGGCTCACCATCTCTCCATGCCTTGCTAGGACGATCTTTAATAGCCATGAGCACATCGATTACGGCAAGACGGATCGCACGTCCCACTTGATGGGCTGCTAATCCACACCCATCATAATCGTACATGGTTTGAATCATCTCTTGGGCAAGAGAGATAATATGATGATCAATGCTCTTAATAGGACTCCCTTTTATTCTAAGGACTGGATGACCATAGTAAACAAGTTCGAGTGACATAATTTTAAAGAGATACTCTAGGGTTTAACCATTTGAGTCATGGCTGGAATATTCTTGATGCCTGATGACTGCAAGACGTCAAGTATGCTGACAATGGCACCAAAGGGAGCATCTTTATCAGCATGGAGGGTGACCAAAGATCCTGGATAAGTTTTCTCAATTTCTTGCAGTGCTGCTGTGATTGTTGCCTTCGTCACGGGGCGTCCATCGAGTAAGATTTGATCTTCCGATTGAACTTCTAAAACAATGTTTTTTTTATTTGAAGAGAAGACTTTGCTTCCTGATGTTGACTCAGGAAGATGAATTTGAAGTTGAGAAAGTTTTTTTGAAAAAGTGGAGGTCACAATAAAAAAAATCAGGAGAATAGCTAGAATATCGATAAGCGAAACAATCGTGATGGATGGGATACGTCGTTTTTTTGTGTAGAAGCGCATAGAGCTCAAATAAAATAGGTGATGCTCTTTAAGAGGTAGCTGCTGCTAGCATTTCTTGGCTAAGATACAATTTTGTAACGAGTTCTGCCGATAAGGCTTCCATGTCAATAGCGATGACTTCAATACGCCGTGAAAAAAAATGAAAAGCAACAAGACTAGGAACAGCAACAGCAAGGCCTAGAATAGTCGAGTTTAAAGCTTCAGAAATCCCTAAGGCTACCATTTGAGGGTCTCCTTTATCACCGAGGTTAGCAAAAATTCCCACAAGTCCTGAGAGAGTACCTAGTAGGCCCAGAAGTGGTGCAATGCCAGTTGTAATTTCAAGTAATGTGAGTCCTTCCTCTAAACGTGCAATTTCATGACGAGCCCTTACCTGGACTGCATCTAGCGCCTCTATGCGAGGCCAGTCGCGATGAGCGAGTAATGTTGCTAAAACCCTACTTAAGGGAGAATCACTCTTTTTAATAATTTGATAAAGTTCGCCCAGAGAACTCGATTGCTCAAATGTATGCAATGCCTGCTTGAGCTCTGGTGGAATAACTTCAGAACTGCGTAATGCTAAAGCACGTTGGAAGATAATAGTGAGAGATGCAATCGAGAGAATGAGTAGGAGAATTACAAAAGGTCCCCCATGGATAACGAGTTGAAATATGGGAGGCAAGGATGAGGAGTTTATAGAAATCATATCAGGAGTTAATAGATCTTGAGTTTAGTACAATGAGTTTTTTACGTTTCGGTCATCTACCTGGTGATCGAACGCGCGTAGATATTAAGAGTTCCATTTGTTTCTCTTTTCACATCTGTAATCATGAACGGATGTAAGCGATCCTGAGAAAGAGATGTCCCTGTTGAAGGAGGGAGTATGCCTGAGGGATATTCAACAATAATTCGAATGCTAGCACAAAGACTGACAGGAAGGTTCATTGCACCAGCTTGATAGCGTAATACAGCATTGTGGTCACCCGATGCAGTAACTGAAAAATCTCCGGATATGTAGAGCTGTTTTCCCAAGGTGCCTTGATTTCCGAGTGTTTCAAATTCTTTGGGACTCAGGAGTCGACCTCGAGGCATTTTTCCTGGCTCGTAGAGAGACCACGTACTCAGAGAAGAATTACTTGTTGTCAAAATATTTTCTACGTCACCTTGAGGTAGGGCATTTTCTATTGGGGAGCTCGACTGTATGGGCTCTACTACTTGGGGAGAGGGCAATAGTGTCGCATTGGAAGCAACGCTTGGTATGAAGGATGAGTTTGTTTCACTTCCAGGTGAGGTGGTTTTTTCTACTGCTAGACTCAAGGGTACATTGGATTTTGTTGTGCTATCTATCGAGTTTTGGCTAGTTGATGGTGGTGAAGTAATAGGAATGGCTGGAAGAATCCTCGGAGCATTGAGTGGAATAGCTCTAGGAATGTTTGCTCCTGGAGCTATTTTTTGAGTTGTCTTGAGGGCAGTAGATTGAGTTGGCTCCTGAACCACTTGAGGCACGAGAGGTACCTTTTGGGGGAGGGGTTTAGTTTCCTCTTTGTTAATTCTAACGAGTGTTCTCTTGATTTCTTGACTAGAAATCTGCTTATCTAAGGGATTCTCTTCGGGAGCTTTTTGTGCATTAAGATCCATGCTTAGTGGAGACGTAGTGGCAGGTTCTTGATTGAATGATTCGATTTGTTTTTTAGTCAGAATGGGGAGCCCTCCTTCGATATTAAGATTTTCTGGTGGTTCTAGTGAAAAGGTGTTTTGACTCATTTCTTGTGTGCCATAAGTTCCGTAGAGCAGAGGCATCGTTGTGAATTTAAGACGGCCATGAGTGAGGTATTCTAAAAAAATGATGACTGAGAGGTCTTGAGGTTTTTCTAATTTAATTTCTTGGCCAGGAACGAGTGATGCTTCAAGAGCGGGCAGGTTTGCATTGTTACTTGTGAAAACTTGTTCCAACAAAATTCTAGGTTCTTCTAGGGATTGAAGTAAGGTTACCATACCTGGATAAAATATATCCTTTTGTGTTAGTGGGGCGACCATGAGGATTTTATACGTACCAGTTGTATAGGCAACGAGACCCCTCATTTGATGATAATTACGAAGAAAATTTCGAATCCATGTTTCGTTGAGTCGTGTGATCTCAAGAGGTGTTAATATCCCATAGCGTTCTAAAAGTTGTGATGGTTTTAAAAATTCACCTCGCGGTGCAGCTGTGATTTCAAAACGCTGAGGATCTTCGAGTTTATGGAGTTTTTTAAGAAGATGATAATTGGCGACTTTCTCTGGATGTCCAAAAATATAAAAACTCCCCATCCAACAAAAAAAAGTAAAACCAGTCAGTAAAAAAATAAAAATGGTCCACGCAAACATGCTGTCAAAACCATGAGGCATCGCCCGCCTTTTTACGGAGGTTGAAAAACTGTGATAATTTCTAAAAGACATCGATAAAAGCTCTAAAATAGAGGGTTAAAACGGAGAGGTAAAGAATCTGTTTTAATCGTCTAATAATTTGGAAATTTTTGAAGGATGAGAAGCCTTCATGATTTTTGACTATACTTCTACTAAGACTTTATTGTGGCTCAAAAGAGGTACCGCACCCACAGCTGCGAGCAGCTTGCGGATTGATGATACGAAAGCCGCTTGCCGTTAAGCTATTTTCATAAGCTAGCGTGCAACCTGCTAAAAAAGCGATACTTTCAGCATCCACAAACACACAAGCCTCATCACGGGTGATTATATGATCGCCTGTTTCTTGTGGACCAAGAGTCATGATGTATTGATGACCAGCACATCCTCCTTTGGTAACCGTTAGGCGTAATCCTTGTGAATCACTCCCTTTTTGTTCCGCAAGAAGAGTGCGTATATGCATTGCTGCTTCTGATGTGATTGTAATCATTGAGGTGTTAGACTTCTCCATAAACTCTACTGCTGCTCATAGTTGCTCCGTTGCTTCGAACTGTATCCGCGTTGAAGACTCTTGATCTCACCCTCAAACACTTCATGTAGAGTGCTAAGTTTGCGCGCCTAAGGCTCCTTGTGGTTGATCAGTCTTAGCAGTTTTTGCAAGAAGTCTATTATTCATAAGGAGGAATCTTGTGGAAGTGGGATTTTTTCAAATCCTACAATTTCTTGATGAGAAACAATAAAAATACCGCTTGAGCTCAGCGTATTGGTTAAAAGATGGAGTAGGCTTTGGATATATTCTTTGTTGAGTTGAGAGAAGGGTTCATCCATAAAAATCCAACGAGGTTTTTGCAATAACACACGTAAAAAATTGATTCGCTGTTGCTCCCCTAAAGAAAGTCGATTTTGATAATCATCTCTTTGATGAAGCAAAGGAATAAGATGTTCTAAGAATGTGTTTTTCATTAAAGAAAGGAGTCGTTCCTCAGTGATGTCTTGTGTTGCAAGGTTGCTTTCAAGCGTAGGATAAAAGAGGCATTGTCGCAGCGTGCCCACAGGCATATAGGGGCGTTGAGGAATGATCATCGCTTCTTGGGTAAGAGTGATGAGGCCACCATCAACATAGGGATAAATTCCTGAGATCACACGTAGAAAGCTCGTTTTTCCTGTTCCTGAGGGAGCCATAAGAATCTTACGATCGCCAGATTTTAAAGAGACCTCGGGAGAAATCCAGATTTTTTGATTGCTTGGGGTTCGTATCGTTAGTGAGGAAATATAAAGCTCATTGTTAGATGCCATCAAGTCACGAACGGGACGATGACTTGTTTCCATAAGAGAATGGAAGGCGATCAGACGCTTGAGTGACGCTAGCGCCCCTGCAATCGTGTTAAACTCGGTCATGAGTGAGGATAGAGACATATTTACTTCTCCAAACATTCCCTGAGCCTGCATCAAAACGCCCATGGTAATGATGTTTTTAAAATATAATGGTCCCACTAAAAAAAGTGGGACGAACATACTGGCATTACGATAAAAGTTTTGAAAGAGATTGATATAAATTTGGCGTTTTAAAATCTGATAATAATTCTTTGTTAATTCTAAAAATGTTCCCTGCAAGAACTCTTCTTCCACAGCTTCTCCGCCAAGGGTTGCTATTTCCTCGCGGCGTTCAAAAATACGCATTAAGCCATAACGAAAATTGGCCTCTCGTTTTTCTTGGATCCGGTCGAGATCAATAATAGGTCCACCGATCTTAAAAATGAATATAGTTCCTATGAGTGAGTAGAGTATTGCCATCCAAACAAGCAGCCCAGGAATATGAAGGGTCAAGTTTGCAATCTTAAAATCAAAAGCCCGCGATAGATTCCACAAAATAATGGAGAAGGTGATAAAATTGACTCCTTCTCTAAAAAAAGAGAGCAAGATGGCAATAGTACCATAACATACCTCTCGTACATCTTGTGAAATACGTTGATCTGGGTTGTCCATTTCTTTGCCGAGAAGGGGAATTTTATAAAAATTCTTATTGGAGAGCCATCTGTTTTGTAATTGGACTGTCGACCAACGCCGCCATCGAAAGCTCAGCCATGCCGTTAAGTAAGATCGTGAACAAAAATCAACGAGCAACAGGAGAAAGAGAGGTATAAAAATCACAACCTGATGCAAAAAGGCATCGAGATTTTTTTGCTCAATCGTATTATAAAAATCACGTGACCAGTTATTAAAAATCACCGCAACATAAACAGAAAGCAGACTCAAAACGATCAGCGTGATCATTCCCAACCAGGCCAATGTTTTTTCCTCGGAGATCCACCACGGCAAGATGTGTTGCCTAAGAACAAGGAGCAGCGATCGAAGTGACTGTAGAAAAGCGGTCTTGCGTGGCATGAACTTATGAACTGAGTTAAGTGAAGTAGTTAAGTGGAGATCAAATTTTAGGTCAAGAATCTCTGAATATCTCTCACAAAAGGCAGGCCTTCTTCTTGCAAGATCAGCGAGTATGTTGCAAAACCTCTATCCTTAAGACAATTCATTGACGAGCAATTATTGCACTATCCTTTGACATTGCTTGACATCTTCCAACAGGCTTCCTCGTCCTATAAAATCGGAATCAAAAAGCTTATTCCATTCGACTGGGCCATAAAGCATCTCCTGAGTCATAAGGCCAATTTACCGATTCTCGAGGATTTTCTATCCGAGCTCCTACGTACCGAGTTTACCATCGAGTCATTGCTAGAAAATGAATTTAACAAGAACCATCCACAAGAAAAATCCAACCAATTCGATGTGTTTGCAAAACTAGGAAGTTGTGAAAAAGTAATTGTTGAGGTTCAGTGGGAGCGTCAGTGGGACTTCTTAGACCACGCTCCAAACTCTACTCATAGAGATGTCCTGCGGTGTCGCTCCGGTGCTCGAATCCTCGAGTGCCACGCGTACACTCCGGTTCTGCGGGCCGGAGACTCCTGGTAGGACATCTCTATGAGCGAGTTTGGAACGTGGTCTACGTCTTATTATTGTCGCAATCATCTATTCAATGTTACTCATGAAGATGATTACATCTATCATAGAAGACCGATTTTAGAGGCATTCACAAGCACGATCTCCTGGAAGCTCAGCGAAAAAGAAAAAGAACATTATCCCAGAAATATCGATCAGGTCGCACATGTTTTTCCAGAATACTATGTGCTCAAGGTGAGTGGATCTATACCCTCAAGGAATCGGAAGTGAAACCAGAGTTTACTGCAAAAGACATCCATGAAGCCTTACGAGCACTGACATGCTTGAGTCTTGCAGAAGACGAACGCAAGGCTTACGAACGTCATGTTGGTGATGTTAGGATTTCTAGAAGCACCTTAGAATCTTCTCTCAGTGATGGAGGAAACGAGGGGAAAATGGAATGCTTGACTGAGGGAAAAGCAGATGGAAAAGCAGAAATTGTGTTCAATATGCATCAAATGGGTTTGTCAGTCATTGATATTGCAAAGTTTTTTCAATGTTCAGAAAAAGCAGTTAATAGACTTTTTTCACAAACCGCTCATTAGGATGAAATGCAAGAAAATGACCTTGAGGGCAGCAGGTCAAGACAAGACTACCGTGAGCGTACACAAAGAGTGATTGGGCACCACAACGATTCTTTACCCATGACTCTTGATCCATTAGTGTAGTCTTTTATGGGTATTATTCGTCTTTTAAGTGATCTTGTGGCAAGCCAGGTGGCCGCTGGGGAAGTGGTCGAGCGTCCAGCTTCTGTTCTCAAGGAACTTGTCGAAAATAGCATTGATGCTGGTGCTAAACGTATTGAGGTTACTTTTGCCCAAGGTGGATCAAAGTTGCTGCGTGTGAGCGATGATGGATGTGGCATGGATCGCTCTGATGCACTCTTATCCTTGGAACGGCATGCGACAAGCAAGATTCGCACTTTAGAAGATCTCTCGGTGATTGGCACACTAGGTTTTCGTGGGGAAGCTGTTCCAAGTATTGCGAGTGTTTCTCGTTTTCGTTTGAGTACCCATTCACGTACAGCAGGAGCACTTCAAGGCACTAAGATTACTGTAGATGGAGGAAAAATCATTGATGTCCGTGAGCATGCTCAATCCTATGGTACGGAGGTGGAGGTGAAGGATCTTTTTTTTAATGTTCCGGCACGCAGAAAATTTTTAAAAAGTGAGAAAACTGAAACGGCACATCTCCTCGAACAGCTTCAGATCTTAGCAGTCGCTCATCCTGAGATTGCCTTTGCCTGTCTCCATGAAGGACGAGAAATTTTTCGCTTAGGCTCCAGTGATTCCCTAGCAGTGCGTCTTCGTGATCTTTATGGAGCTCGTTTTTTAGAAAGCATGCAAGAGGTGACACGCACTGAAATGGAAGGCATTAGTGTTAATGGGTTTTTTGCACGGCCTGGAGAAGGTCGATCTGATAGGTCGTTACAATTTCTTTTTATCAATGGGCGCATGATTCGAAGTCCTTTTTTGTCACAAGCCTTACGTGAGGGCTGCGATGGTATTTTACCTAAGGGATTGCATCCGCAAGCAGTTCTTTTTTTTACACTCGATCCTGCAAAAGTAGATTGCAATGTTCATCCCGCAAAACGTGAAGTTCGTTTTCAAGAGCCAGGGAAAATAAAAGCAGTTGCCTTGCACGTAGTAGAAAAAATTATGGGGAATTATCATCGCATGGTGACTCCCATGCCACTAGAAGGCATTGCACGGCCATATGAGGTGATTCGTCCCGTTGCTGCTCAGCCATTTTTGCCTGTCATAAAAACGGCAATGCTTAAGGAGAGTGAAACTGTTGCGTTGAAGGTTAGTACTTCGACTTATGATCAAAAAAATCATCAACAACCCAACGATCTTAATAGTCATCTCTTACCCGTTATCTCTTTTCTGGAAGAGAAAAGACCCCTTTACCGTTATGTAGGCTCGGTAGCAGAGCGTTATTTTATCATGGAGGAAGGGGATGGCTTTACGCTTGTTGAAGTCCGTGCTGCTTTGGAAAGAATCACCTATGAGCGCTTGCAACATTCTTTTGTAGATGGAATGTTGGAGCGTCAGCAATTGTTACTTCCAGAAATTATAGAAGTTTCTCCCTCTCATTACTCCTGGA
>Ga0364900_10308_pt1 | contig 17405 bp, 14 predicted proteins | sample ExccelJu500002D3_FD_206974 | JGI IMG/M metagenome (GOLD analysis project Ga0364900, IMG submission 206974) | Enriched cells from Trout Bog Lake Hypolimnion, Wisconsin, USA - BchlTB.July09.5000.02.D3 | ecosystem: Environmental > Aquatic > Freshwater > Lake > Hypolimnion/Profundal zone | place: USA...
AAGCACTGGCAATTCCAGCAGGACGTCGCTTGGTTCAAGTCGGGTCTGTTTGGAACACACAACTTTAAGTTCGGTTACCAGTACAACCGGTCGCAGAACGACATCAATCAGACCTCCAACGGACCACAGGTTAGAGTTTATCCAGCTCCGGCGACTTCGCCGAATGCTGTGCCCGCCGCTACCTCAGGCACGTTTGGCCAGCTTGAAGTGTTTGACTCAGGCACCGGCGGCAAGGTTTATAGCTACAACAACGCCTTCTTCGCGCAGGATGCCTGGACCATCGGCAAGGGCGTGACCATCAATGCCGGTATCCGCTTCGAGAGTGAAAATGTCCCGCTCTCGTCGTTCGCCATTGCAAGTGGTACCCTCCCGCTTAAGTTCGGCTGGGGCAGCAAGATCGCTCCCCGCCTCGGCGCTGCCTGGGATGTTTTCCGGGACGGCAAAATGAAGATTTTTGGCAGCTATGGCCAGTTCTACGACCAGATGAAGCTGAATCTGGCCATCAGTTCCTTTGGTGGACAGTGGTGGAATAGCTGCTTCTATCAGTTGAACAGTGATGACCTTTCTCAGATTAGAGCTGCCCCCGGTGCCGGCGGACGCTACTGCAGTGGCAACAGCTCAGCCGCGCCGGCCCTCGGAAACTATGGGGTTGGCAACACCTTCACCGCTAATGCGAATTTCCGCGAACCTGTTCCCGGACTGAGCTACTTCACCTCTGGTCTGAAGCCTTACAAGCAGCATGAAACGGTCTTTGGTGGTGATTACCAGCTCAATAAGACCCTGGCAGTTGAAGTTCGCTGGGACCGTCGCCGCCTTGACAACGTGATCGAAGATACTGCCATTGATGTCGTGGATGGTTCTGAAGAATGGCAGGTCGTCAATCCCGGCCAGGGCAACAATGCAAAAAGTGCGTGCCCGACTTGCCCGATGAACATCAAGGCTGCACGCAGCTACGATGGTCTCGAGTTCCGCCTTACCAAGACCGCGACCAAGCACTTGGGCGGAATGTTCAGCTACACCTACAGCCGCCTGCGCGGTAACTACTCAGGCCTTACCAACACGGATCAAACCGACGGCGGCGGTGGACGCAACTCACCGAACAATGGCCGTGCGTTTGACGAACCCTACTTCCAGTTCAACTCCTATGGCACATCCTCCTCTGGACCGCTGGCCACGGATCGCCCCAACACCTTCAAGGGTTATGCGTATTACAAGATGAAGGAAGGGAAGCGGTCTGACACGACTCTCGGTATCTTCCAGACCATGTACCAGGGCACTCCGCTGAGCACCTATATCGACGTGGGAGGCGGTGGTGGTGGATACGGTGTTTACCCAGAAAATCGCGGAAAGTGGGTGGACATCACGCAGGACCCCGTCACCGGAACGATGACGGCTGGAGCTGCTCACGTCCGTCGCACTCCGTGGTACAACCAGACCGACCTCCAATTCGGCCAGGAGTTCAAGACCAACAAGAACAACGAGCGGCAGGTTCTGGGATTTGAAGCGGTATTCAGCAACCTGTTGAATCAGCACGCGGCGCTGGTTTACGGCAGCCAGGTCAACTCGAGGACCGGATCGCGGTACTTGCTCCCTGGCGGTAAGTATTTGTATGGTAACGACACTATAGCGTCCTACAATGCCTTCGAGCATGCATATGACTGGAAGACCTTGCTGAACACCAATGTCGCGAATGACGCCGGCTACGTTAATGCTCCAAGGCCGATTATCTTCAACAGTCAGTACGGTCAACCGCTTGGCTGGCAGCAGGCGCGCAACATCCGTGTCAAGCTGAGCTTCAGCTTCTAAGTGGAAGCATAATCTGAAACTTGTAGCCCTCCGGGGAGCTTTCGAGCTCCCCGGTTTTTTGTTTGCTCAGTCCGTTTCCAATTGCGGCCCGCAGTGCTCGGCATCCGGCTCTTGCTGATTGCTTGAATCGGCCCTATTTGCAGGCTCTCGGCCCTCCTAAAACGCTCAACCTTCGCCTTCTTGAGAGAACTCCGCTCCTCAATCTCACATCTAAGTTGAAATTGTGCGGCTTAGGCCGTATCGTATTGGCTTGTCCCGGTGACGCAATTTCCCCCCGCCGGGCAAGGTTCTACCCGCCTTTTTGGGCGGTTGTGGTGCTTTTGGTTTTTTGGCTGTTTTATTTGAAGGAGAAAGTGACCGATGGAAAGCAAACCGGCACAGAACATACAAGACTCTTTTCTCAACACTGCGAGGAAAGACAAGTCTGTCATTACGATCTACCTTCTCAGCGGAGTTAAATTGGCCGGTCGCATCCGGTCATTTGATAAATATTCCGTCGTGCTCGAGACCAACAATCAGGAACAGTTGATTTTCAAGCACGCCATCTCCACCGTTGTCATGGCACGTGCGCCCCATCTCGAGCGCTCCGCCCAGGGAACTTCGGTGGCGGCGTCTCCCGTGGTAGTCGTCGCGCCGATCACCCCAGCGGCGCAGTCGCAGGGGTGAGCTATCGCTGAGCGTCGTCTGCCAGGTCCACTGGAGGTTGCGGTCGCCGCAGCAGTTCGGCCCCGTGCTCCCGGCGGACCCGAGCGCGCTTTCCTCGTCGGTGTCGAATTCCGCAGCCGTCCCCACTCCCGTCCCCAGGGTGAGGTAGCTACGGCGGAAGACTCCGCTCGTAAGCCTGCGCGCATTCCCCCGCAAGCCCTTCAGGCCAAGTCGGCCTCCAAAACCGTGCGTCTGGAAACGGAGGACCATGCCGTACCGTTCAACGCCGAAGAGTCGCTTGCCGAATTGCATGAGCTGACTTTGAGCGCCGGTGCCGTGGTTGTAGGAGAAATGTTGCAGCGCCGGGATCGCCCGGATGCAGCGACGCTGATTGGACGCGGCAAGGTCGAAGAGGTAGCCGCCGCAGCTAAGTTGGCTGACGCTGGCGTCCTTATCTTCGACCACGAACTATCGTCCTCCCAGCTTCGCAATCTTGAGCATGAGTTTCACTGCCGCGTGGTGGATCGCACCCAATTGATACTCGACATCTTTGCCCGCCACGCGCGCACTCGTGAAGGCCAGCTTCAGGTTGAACTCGCGCAGCTTGAGTACATGCTGCCGCGCCTCGCCGGACGCGGCGCCGAGATGTCTCAGCTTGGCGGCGGTATCGGCACCCGCGGACCCGGTGAAACCCAGCTCGAAACCGACCGCCGCAAAATCCATCGCCGCATCAAGCACGTTAAGCAACAGATCGAGGACGTCCGCCGCATTCGCTCCCAGCAACGCCAGCGCCGTGAGAGCATTCCGGTCCCCGTGGTGGCGCTTGTGGGCTACACCAACGCAGGCAAGTCCACGCTGTTCAACGCCCTCACCCAGGCTGGAGTGGTCGAAAGCTCGCGGATGTTTGCCACGCTCGATCCCACCTTGCGCACCGTGACCCTGCCGTCGCGTCGCGAGGTTCTTTTGTCTGACACGGTAGGATTCATTCGTAACCTTCCCACTACGCTGATTTCAGCCTTTCGGGCCACGCTCGAGGAGGTTCAGCGCGCGACCATTCTGCTTCAGGTTACTGACGCCACTAGTCCAACTGCCGCCGAACAGATGGCGCAGGTCGAGTCGGTACTGCGCGAACTGGAAGCTTTCGACAAGCCGCAGATTCATGTGCTGAACAAGATAGACCTGTTTGATGAGACTACTCGCAGCACCCTCAAGGACACGACGGACAGCGTGCATATCTCTGCCGCTCGCGGCCTCCGCCTGGATTGCCTGCTCGCCGCAATTGACGCGCATCTGGATCAGGACCCAATTGAGCGCGCCCGTCTGCGTGTTCCGCAGGCGAACGGCAAGGCGCTGGCGCAACTGGAGTCGCGCAGCATCATTCTTTCGCGCCATTACGGCGAAAACGAAATGGTCGAGCTTGAAGTCAATGCGCCGGAGTCTCTGTTGCGCAAGTTGAGTCAGTTCGTAGTGGATGCCCCAGCCGTAGTCGGCCAACGTCGGGTCCGTCGCAAAGCAATCACCGGTCAAGAAAAGCCATCCGGCGGCTGAAGAATGCGAATGAGAGACGAATTTGCTTGCAATTGAGGGCGCAAGAAAATCAAATGGGCCTGTGGCTGAGGAGCGGGAAGACTTCCTCAACCACAGGCCCATTTCGATCCGGATTGGATCGGAGGCGATAGTGTCATGTTACCGCTATTGGGACGCTAGTCAAGTAAGATCGAGAGTAGAGTCTTATTTTTTTGCTCCTGACGACCTAAATCGGGTCCGATTTGGAGATCGATTCAGGCAGATATTGACAGTGTAACTTTGGGAGTGATAGCTTCTCAGGTGTCGAACTCCCTGCATTTTCCGGCCGTTGAAATCACTATAGAGATATGGATCAAACCCTCAGGCAATTAGGTGAATTACTGCTCGGCGCAATCCCCACTGTGGTGCTGCTTCTGGCGCTCTACGGTCTTTACCACGTCATTGTCCACAAGCCATTGGAAGCCGTTCTGGCCGAGCGGCGCAAACTGACCCAAGGGGCAGTCGAGCAGGCACGCGCGGACATCGCTGCTGCCGCTACCCGTGCCTCCGAATATGAAACCCGCCTCCGCGAAGCGCGCCTGGCCATCTTCAAAACGTTGGACAATCGGCGCAAGCAGGCAATAGAGGCCCGCGCCGCAGCCGTGGCCCAGGCTCGCGAGCGCTCCCTGCAACAGATCGCGGCGGCCAAGGCTCAACTTGACCAGGAAACCGCTGCCGCGCGCGCCACCCTTGGGGCCGCCAGCGATAGCATCGCCAACCAGATTATCCAGACCGTTCTACGGACTGTTGGCTCGAATCCAGCGTCATTGGGTGGGCGATAATGGCGAAGAAGCTATACATTCTTGTTTTGGCCGCTGGCCTTGTGTTCGCCTCCGGCATGCTCCTTGCCCAGTCCGGCACCCAGGCTCAGGCCCCGGCGACGGTCTCCGCTGCGCAATCTGCCAGTGTTGAGAAGGCACCGCAGCATGATCATGGCAAGTCCTCCGTGCAGAAGGGAGCAGAGGCAGACAACGCTCCAGCGGAGGAAGAGGAAGAGAACATTCAGTTCAAGTACTCCTCCATTGTGAGGAAGGTGGCCGCGGCAACCGGGCTTTCGAAAGAGGCCGTGTACTGGATCTTTCTCGTCATTAATTTTGTAATCCTCGCCGCCGGGCTGGCCTGGGTCGTAAAGAAGGCGCTTCCCAACGGATTCGCTCCCCGTACCGCTGAAATCCAAAAGGGAATTGAAGAGGCGCGCAAGGCCAGTGCCGAAGCCGGCGCACGGCTTGGAGAAATTGAAGGTCGCCTCGCCAAACTAGATGCCGAAATCGCCGAACTCCGCACCGCCGCTGAGGCTGACTTCCGGGTTGAAGAGGAGCGCATCAAGGCTGCTGCCGAGCAGGATGCCAGGAACGTCATCACCGCCGCCGAGCAGGAGATCGCTGCCGCCGCGCGCACTGCACAGCGTGAACTGAAGTCGTTTGTTGCCGGTCTTGCGGTCGATCTTGCAGAGAAGAAGATCAAAGTTGACGATGCTACCGATCAGGCGCTGGTTCGCGGATTTGCCAGCCAGCTTGGAAAGGATGGCAAATAATGGCAGCAGTTTCCAGCCGCTACGCTCGCGCCCTGGCCGATGTAATCGCCGACGCGAAGTTGGACGCTTCCAAGGCCATCGTGCAGCTTAATTCCGTTGTGGCCGCCTTTGAACTCAGTCGTGAACTGCGCGAAGTATGGGAGTCGCCCGCGATTCCGGTTGAGCAGAAGCGCCAGGTGCTTGACGCTATTGCCGCCAACGTGGGCGTCACCGATCGCCCCGTGCGTAACTTTGTGGCCGTACTCATCGATCATGGCCGCATAGCGCTCTTACCCGAGATTGCCGCACAGTTGGACATCGAACTCAACAGCCGCAGCGGACGCGTCGATGCTGAGATCGTTAGCGCCCGCGAGCTGGCTCCCGAGCAGCGCGCCTCGCTGATTGCCGAGATATCGCGCCTTACCGGCAAGGTTATCCTCCCGCACTATACGACCGATGAGAAATTGCTGGGCGGAGTGACCGTTCGTGTGGGCAGCACAATTTACGACGGATCAGTGCGTGGCCAGTTGCAGCGCATTCGCCAGCAGTTAACGGAGAGCTAGGTTTTACTTTGTAGAACGGCAGATTTTTCGTTTTGATTTTTTGAGTGCCCTGCCGGCGGATAGCCGGTAACTGAGAGCTAAGAATGGCCCAGATTAAAGCAGACGAGATTACACAGCTCATTCGTGAGCAGATTGAAAACTACGAAACCAAGATCACGGTCGATGAAGTTGGCACCGTCATCTCCGTTGGCGACGGAATTGCCCGCATCCATGGCCTTGATAAGGTTATGGCTGGCGAGCTGCTTTCCTTCCCGCACGGCATCGCGGGACTGGCCTTGAATCTCGACGAGGATCAGGTCGGCTCCGTGCTTCTTGGCGAGGCTACGGAAATCAAAGAGGGCGATCAGGTCAAGCGCACCGGAAAGATCATGAGCGTGCCGGTTGGCGACGCCATGATCGGGCGCGTGGTCAACGCTCTCGGTCAGCCCATCGATGACAAGGGCCCCATCGCCACCACCGAGTCGAATCCGGTGGAGCGCATTGCTCCCGGCGTGATTGACCGCCAACCGGTGCGCGAACCAATGGCCACTGGCATCAAGGCCATCGACGCCATGATTCCCATTGGCCGCGGCCAGCGTGAACTCATCATCGGCGACCGCCAGACCGGCAAGACCGCCATCTGCATTGACACCATCATCAACCAGAAGGGCGGCGACTTGATCTGCGTGTACGTGGCGATCGGCCAGAAGCGCTCAACGGTTGCACAGGTCGTCAAGACCCTGGAAGAAGCAGGTGCCATGGCGTACACGGTCGTCGTGGTAGCTTCGGCCTCCGACCCCGCGCCGCTGCAATACATTGCTCCATACTCGGGCACGGCCATTGCGGAGTACTTCCGAGACACCAAGCGCCATGCGCTGGTGATCTATGACGATCTTTCGAAGCACGCTGCTGCCTATCGTGAAATTTCGCTGCTGCTCCGTCGTCCACCAGGGCGTGAGGCATATCCCGGCGACGTGTTCTATCTTCACTCCCGTCTGCTGGAGCGTTCCAGCAAGTTGAGCGACAAGAATGGCGGCGGTTCCATCACCTCGCTGCCCATCATTGAAACCCAGGCGGGCGACGTCTCGGCCTACATTCCTACCAACGTTATTTCCATTACCGATGGCCAGATTTTCTTGGAAGCCGATCTGTTCAACTCCGGCGTACGTCCGGCTGTGAACGTTGGTATCTCGGTTTCGCGTGTCGGATTCTCCGCGGCCGTCAAGGCCATGAAGCAGGTCGGATCAAGCCTCAAGCTCGAACTGGCGCAGTACCGCGAACTCGCTGCCTTTGCGCAGTTCGGCTCCGATCTTGACAAGGCCACGCAGGCACAGTTGAATCGCGGCGCGCGTCTCGTCGAACTGCTCAAGCAGGGCCAGTTTGAACCGCTTCCGTTCACTCACCAGGTTCTCGCGATTTACGCTGGCACCAACGGCTTCCTCGATGATCTCGCAGTGAGCGATGTGCGCCTGTTTGAAAAGGCTCTCTACGCTTATGTCGATACCGTCAATCCTGCGTTGTTCAAGAATATTGCGGAGAAGAAGTCTCTCACCGACGACATCAAGGCCGATATCTCTAAAACCTTGAAGGAAGCAAAAGAACGCTTCCTCGCCGAGCGCAGCGCAGAAGTTAAAACAGCCGTGGCTGCACAGTAAGGGGCAACTGCCAGAGTGAAAGAATATGCCTAACGTTCTGGATATCCGGCGCCGTATCCGCAGTGTGAAGAGCACGCGGCAGATTACCAAGGCCATGAAGATGGTCTCTGCCGCCAAGCTCCGTCGCGCCCAGGAACGCGCCCTGGCCGCCCGCCCCTACGCGCAGATGCTGACCAACGTGCTTCGCTCGCTGGTGCAGCGCGCTGACGTAATTGACGAAGATACCGGCAAGGCAAAACATCCTCTGCTGGAGACCCGCGAAGAGCACAACATCGTTCTCATCGTTGTCACGGGTGATCGCGGTCTGGCCGGGGGCTTCAACTCCAACTTGCTCAAGGCTGCCCAGCGCTTCCTCGACTCAAAGTCCAACATCAACGTGGATGTCGAGTGCGTGGGCCGCAAGGGTCGCGAGTACTTCCGTCGCCGCTATCCCGCGCAATCTGCGGGTGAAGCGCGTGACGCGGCTTCGGCTATCCGTGTCACTGGCGAGCACATCGGCATTCTCAAGGTTCCGCAATTCAGCCACGTCTCGCCCATCGCTGAAGACATTATCGAGCGCTACGCCAACGCTGAAATCGATGCCGTCTATGTGCTCTTCAATGAGTTCAAGTCGGTCATCGCGCAGCGTCTCGTAGTCGAACAGGTTCTCCCGGTCGGCTCCATCGGTGAGCGCGACATCGAGGAAGCCATCGAGCTCTCCGTCGAAGAACGCGAGCGCATTGGTGAGGCCGCAACCTCGGCTGGCATCGGCCTTGAGTCGCAAGATACCAGCGAGATTGATCGTCACGCCGCCGGTTTTGGAACCGCGCAGGTGGATTACATTTACGAGCAGCCCGCCGCTACATTATTCCACGCGCTGCTTCCCAAGTACGTCGTCGCGCAGATCTACCGCGCCATGCTTGAGTCGGTGGCTGCTGAACACGCCGCCCGCATGACCGCAATGGATTCTGCTACCAATAACGCTGGTGATCTGATCGACTCGCTAACGCTCACGATGAACCGCGCCCGTCAGGCCGCGATTACCAAGGAAATCATCGAGATCGTCAGCGGAGCCGCAGCGCTGTAAATAAGTTCTCGCCATAAAGGCGGGCGAATTCAGCTCCACCGGTTTCTGCTTTCGAGGTTTTAGCCTTGAAACTTTGAAACCTTGAAATTTTGAAACTAGGTTCTGCTCATATGCCTGAAAACATTGGACACGTCATTCAGATCTCCGGGCCCGCCGTGGACGTGCAGTTCACCGAGGCGGCGATTCCTCTGATCTACACTGCGCTTCGCGTTGTCAGCGACGGCTTCAAGGTTCCCCAGCCCATCGACGTCATTCTTGAGGTGCAACAGCATCTCGGCGAAGGCCGCGTCCGCTGCGTTGCCATGCAGCCCACGGAAGGCATGGTCCGCGGCATGAAGGCCATCGATCAGGGCGGCCCCATCAGCGTTCCTGTCGGCCGCCAGACCCTGGGCCGCGTGATGAACGTGATCGGCGAACCTGTCGATAACCTCGGCCCCATCGGTTCCGAGACGCGCATGCCGATTCATCGTCTGGCTCCGGCTTTTGATGAGCAGTCCACCCGCGCCGAAATGTTTGAGACCGGCATCAAGGTCATCGATCTCATCCAGCCATTCTTGAAGGGCGGCAAGATCGGACTCTTCGGTGGCGCCGGTGTCGGCAAGACGGTCGTCATTCAGGAACTCATCAACAACGTCGCCAAGCAGCACGGCGGCTATTCGGTATTCGCCGGAGTCGGCGAGCGCACCCGCGAGGGCAACGATCTCTGGCTTGAATTCCAGGAGTCCGGCGTTATCGTTGCCGGCGATCCTTCCAAGTCCAAGGCCGCGCTCATCTACGGCCAGATGACCGAGCCTCCAGGCGCGCGTCTCCGCGTGGCCCTCACCGGCCTCACCGTCGCCGAGTTCTTCCGCGACGCCGAAGGCGCGGACACGCTGCTCTTTATCGACAACATTTTCCGTTTCACCCAGGCTGGCTCGGAGGTTTCCACCCTCCTTGGCCGTATGCCGTCGGCCGTGGGATACCAGCCCAACCTCGCCAGCGAAATGGGCGAGTTGCAGGAGCGCATCACGTCCACCAAGAGGGGTTCAGTCACCTCGGTGCAGGCCATTTACGTGCCCGCCGACGATTTGACCGATCCCGCTCCGGCCACCACGTTTGCTCACCTTGATGCCACCACGGTGCTCAACCGCGCCCTTACTGAAATCGGCATCTATCCCGCCGTTGATCCTCTGGCCTCCACCTCGCGCATTCTCGATCCGCGCATCGTCGGTCAGGATCATTACGACGTGGCCCAGAGCGTCAAGCGCACCCTGCAGACCTACAAGGATCTTCAGGACATCATCGCCATTCTCGGCATTGACGAGCTTTCGGAAGACCAGAAGCTCACAGTGTCGCGCGCCCGCAAGGTCCAGCGCTTCCTCTCGCAACCCTTCCACGTTGCCGAGCAGTTCACTGGATTCCCGGGCAAGTACGTCAAGGTTCAGGACACCGTACGCAGCTTCAAAGAAATCATCGACGGCAAGCACGACGCCATTCCCGAGCAGGCCTTCTATATGAAGGGCTCCATCGATGAAGTTCTCGAAGCCGCCGAGCAGATGAAAGCGAAGGCATAAGTGTAAGTCGGGTGGCCCACTCAACGCTCTTTTCGTTGAGTGGGGCAGTCGCACTTGCTGTTGTTCTTCATGTTGAGTAGGAAACCCACATGGCAGACACTATCGAACTCGAAATCGTCACGCCGGAGCGCCTGGTTGTGAAGGACCGCGCTGAAGAAATTCAGATTCCGGGCCGCAATGGCTATCTAGGAATCCTTCCCGGCCACGCACCGCTCATCACCGAGCTTGCCGTCGGCGAAATCAAGTACACCAACGCTGGAGTATCGACGCGTCTCTCCGTGGCCTGGGGCTTTGCGGAGGTTCTCCCCGACAAGGTCACCATCCTCGCCGAGGCCGCCGAACTTGCCGCGGACATCGACGTGCCTCGTGCCGAAGCCGCCCGCGACCGTGCGCAGCAGAAACTGAAAGAGGGCGGGGACTCGGGTGAATACGAAGAAGCTACTCTGGCTCTGTCTCGCGCCGAAGCCCGCATCGCCGTCGCCAAACAGCAGTAAGTCAATATAACTTGTGCAGCCTCAAACGCCCCTCCGGAGGGGCGTTTCATTCATAGGGCGTCATCCGTTCCGTGCCGCACCCATCACCCCTGCTGGCCAGTGTTCCATGAACGCGCTTCAAATCTCTGTAGGAGCTTGAGCGTCTTTGTTGATAAACTCCCCTGTTAAATTCAAGCCGGGTATCCGTGAGGCTTTTACAATGACTATTCAACGCATCGGCGTCGTCGGCGCAGGAACCATGGGCAACGGAATCGCTCACGTCTGCGCTAAGTCTGGATTCAGCGTAGTCCTCGTCGAGGTGGAGCAGCGCTTTCTTGACCGTGGCCTTGCCGCCATCGCCAAAAACCTTGCACGCGAGGTGGAGAAGGCAAAGCTCTCATCCACCGACCGCGATGCCGCGCTGGCGCGCATTCATCCCACTCTCTCGCGTGACGACCTGGCCGCCTGCCAGCTCATAATCGAGGCCGCCAGCGAGCGCTTTGAGGTCAAGCAGCAGCTCTTTCAGCAGCTCGATCAGCTCTGCCCGCCGGAAACTATTCTCGCCTCGAATACGTCGTCTATTTCCATTACCAAGCTGGCCGCGCAAACAAAGCGCCCCGATCGTGTCATCGGTATGCACTTCTTCAATCCCGTCCCGGTCATGAAGCTTGTCGAAGTCATCCGCGGACTGGCCACCGGCGATGAAACCTACGCCGCCGTCAAGGCAACAGCCGAGCAACTTGGTAAAACGCCGGTCGAGGTCAACGACGCTCCCGGCTTCGTCAGCAACCGAATTCTTCTGCCCATGATTAACGAGGCGATCTATGCCGTGATGGAAGGCGTCGCCACGCCTGAGGCCGTCGACGAAGTTTTCAAGTTAGGCATGGCGCATCCAATGGGCCCGCTCACCTTGGCCGATTTCATTGGCCTCGATGTGTGTCTCGACATCCTGCGAGTGCTGCAAAGTGGCCTCGGTGATCCCAAGTATCGCCCCTGCCCGTTGCTTATCAAACTGGTGGATGCTGGCTGGCTTGGCCGCAAATCCGGTCGCGGCTTTTACAACTATCAGTAAAGGGCCATCTGGTTTTCGGGCTCGCAAAAATGAGAATTTTCGGGCGAGCAACGCCGTCCACCTGTATCGCTGTTTTGCTTTCGCGGCTGGGGTTTTCGTCGCACCTTAATTGTCCACCGCGCACTTAGCAGATAGAATCGCTCCGCAAGGAAAATGCTCTTCCATGACATCGTCTAAGCCTGAACGCTTCCCGCTTCTCTTCGGCCTCTTCGCGCTTCTTCTCGGAGCTGCTTGCGGCGTGCTCCACGTATTGGTGGAGACCATGGAAGAGCCGGACCCTCTTCTCTCGGCTCTGGCCGTGACCGTGGTCACCATGATGCTCGGGTTGCTTCGTCCCGCGCGTCCATGGCGATGGGTTCTGTTCGTAGGTGTTCCCGTCCCGCTTGCGATTCTGATCGCGACCTTTATCATGCCTACCGCGCACTTCACTCGAGCAAGCATTGCCGGCTCAGTTCTGGTCTCCCTGCCCGGATGCGCTGGTGCCTTCGGTGGGTCGCTCCTGCGCCGCAAAGTCTCCGAGATTTTCTTCGGTGATAAACCGTAACTTCGCGCAGATGGTCCATACACTAATGGCCGCCCCGTAGGGCGGCCACAGTCCTTTTTGATTAGAGGACGACACTGGCGTCCTAGCCCTCTCGGGCTTGCTGTTCCAGTTCTCCTCGCTCCAGTTTCTCCTGGCAGCGGATGCAATGGCGAGCCCATGGAACCGCGTCCAAACGCCGCACGTTGATCTCATCGCCGCAATGTTCGCACTCTCCATAGGTGCCTTCCAGAATATTGGAAAGCGCGTGTTCCACCATCTGAATGAATTGTCTATCGTTATTGCTGCGCGCAAATAGAAATTCCTTTTGATACGAACTGTTCGCACTGTCGGCAATGTCTTGTGCCGAGTCCGTCATCTGCGCGGCGCGACCGTCTTCTTCGGTTCGCGCAACGCTCGCGCGCAGATTAGCGCGCCTGGTTTCCAGCAACTTCCTGTAATGTTCCAGCCTTTGTTTATCCATAACCTCGACAATTCTCAAGGCACTTGCCCTGACCTCTTCAGCCACAGGTTCGCAATCATATTCGTAACCGCTTCAGCGGTCAATTCAAATAAGAATGCACTGTTTAGGATGCCGCAGAATGACCACATGCAATGACAAATGGAGGGCTCCTGACCACCCGTCAACTCCAACAAGAAAGCGACCCGCTTAGGGGTCGCTTCTGAAAGAGGCAAGGGAGGGTGGGATCTGATTGGCAGGAATTGACTAGACGCCGCTCCTATAAGTCGGAGCAGACTTGAGAAGTAGATACCTCTTGAGAGGAACTTGCATTGAGTTTACGGCCTCTTTGTTACTTGAGTTAGATGCACGTGTCAGGCCAGTAGCACCAATTATTTTCAAGTTTTCTGAATAATTATAAGTGGCTTATTAAACATATACTTACAGGAACCAAAATATTCTGGTCCAGAAAAATCATCCATCATCTTCAGGGAAGAAATATAGAAATGGAATTAAGGTGCCACTATTAAGCACTTTATGACTTCTTAGTGGCATGGTCGCATTCTTCCATGATCTTCAGTTTGTTCAGAAGGGCTTTGTAGCTCACCTTCAAAATCTTTGCCGCCTGCCGACGATTCCAGCGAGTCTCATTCAGCACTCGCTCAATTGCTTCGCGCTCTGCAAGCATGGCGGCTCGCCGCCCAATTTCCAGCAGCGAGAGCGATTCGACATCCACCGCCCTTGGCGTCAAGAGCTTGCTGTCTTCCTTCGCAGCCGGAAGCGCTGGCTGTAAGTTCGTGTGACCATTCCCTTTCGGTTCCCAACCCGGGACGGTTGTCCCGTTCGTGGACAAAACCTGCGGCTTCGGCGTAGAAATCTCGCGAATAATCTGCGATTCATTACCCACAATCACATAGCGCTTCACCAGGTTTTCCAACTCGCGGATGTTTCCTGGCCAGCCGTACTCCATCATGCGGCTCACCGCGTAATCCGTGAACGGAGGCGGCTGCTTTGCGTAGTATTCACTGTACTTGCGCATGAAAAAATCGAGGAACAGGGGAATTTCGTCCAACCGCTCGCGTAGCGGGGGGATGTGGATGCTTACCACATTCAGGCGATAGAACAAATCCTCTCGGAAGAGCCCTTCCTCAACTGCCCTTTCCAACTGTTTATTTGTTGCAGCCAGCACGCGAACATCAACTGCAATGTCTCGTTTTCCGCCGAGGCGCGCAAACCCACCGTCCTGCAGAACGTGCAAAAGCTTTGCCTGGAGCGCCGGGTGCATCTCGCTGATTTCATCCAGGAAGATCGTGCCCCCGTGTGCCAGGTCGAACTTACCAAGCTTCTGCCGATTCGCTCCCGTGAAGGCGCCAGGTTCGTAGCCGAACAGTTCGCTCTCCAGCAGTTCATGCGGAATTGCCGCGCAGTTCACCTTCACAAACGGCTTTTCGCTGCGAAGCGAATGCGAGAACACCATCCGCGCCACAACTTCCTTGCCCGTGCCGCTCTCTCCCCGGATCAGCACGGTTGCATTGGTATCCGCCACCTGTCCAATGGTGGTCTTCACGTCCTCCATCTTCGGGCTCGTACCGAACAACATGCTGAAGTCGCTCTCACGGCGTACGTGGTCGCGAAACTGCATGGCATCGCTGTTCATCCGTTGTCCGTCCAGCAGTCGAGTCATTCGCTGATCCAGTGCGGGCAGATCGATCGGCTTGGCCATGAAGTCGTCGGCACCAAGCTTGGAGGCGCGGAATACCATCTCCGGCGCGCCGCTGCTTGCAGTCATGATCACTGAAACGTCCGGCTTAATCTGCTTCAGCCTCTCCAGTGTCTCCATGCCCTCCATGCCGCGTGCATCCGCATCCAGCAGCACGAGCGCCGGGTCAAACACCCGGAACATCCTGATCGCTTCATCGCCCGTCAACGCGGAGCTCACGTCATAGCTGCGACGCATCAGGTGAGCGCTCAAGAACTGCGATTGGGCGCGATCATCGTCAACGATCAGTACTCTCAGTCTGGCTGAAACCTGCAAAAAATCGTCCTCCCAAGCGGTACAGGAACTCGCAATTGCGATGCCGAATCCAAAAATCGAGTCATGGATTCGTCATAGTCCGTACATCCTCTAGATTACTGAATCCAGAAAACAGTTGCATGTGCAGATGCTTTTATTGGGTTACCGGAACCACGAAAGTGGTCTGCATATACACATTATTGCCAACCACATCATAACTTGGGCCCGCTAGAGTTAGCATCAGAGTAGCAATTCTATGTATTTTGTACTCATTACTGGGAATCTTTGGTAGTAAGTCTTTCCAAGAAAAGAAAAACAGAAATTTCCGGCTGTCTTGCATCTGCCCTCTAGTTGAAATCGCCCCGGCTCTCCCGCCTCTGGATTCAGCGCAAGACACAGGAAGAGAGGCTGGTGCTGATCAGCCTCTCTTCCGTGATTTCCAAGATCTTAGTTATGGTTCAGGACGGTGCGAACCTTGCCTGGACTCGGCATGAAGTGGTACGGCGGCCAAGGCCCGGTCAAGGAGATCTCGACGCCCTTGAACTGGTGTAGAGCACTCGAGTAGCGGTTCTGGTATCTTTCCACACCTGCTGAGTCGATCAGGTGAGCGATGTCCAGTACCATTCCGGCGTCAACCTTCTTGCAGGAGACTTCTTCCTGCAGCGGGTTCAGCAGCTTGCTAACCTGCACCGACAAAGCGCGCGCACGTGACTGGCGCTCCCGGTCGCGGCTGGCTTGCTCCTTCAGCCTTGTAAGGTATTCTCCACCGGCTTTATGGGGCAGCAACGCCACCATTTCGGCGATCGCGGTGCCTTCGTGGACCGTGACCTTGATGTGCATTTCACTCTTGCCGCGCAATTTGGCAATCGAGTCCGCAAACGTCTTCTTGTTGTTCCGGATTGCCTGGCGCATCGCGTCGTCGGAGTCAAATACGGTGCCGAACTTGAACGGCAGCAGCGTAGCTACCTTGAAGCACTCGCTCACGATCCGCGCGTGTTCCTTGATGGACTGTTGGGTCAGTGTAAATCCATGTTCGATTTCGCTGACTATGACGACAAACTCGCCGCAGGGAAACCCACGCACTGGGCTTGCATTCAAACCTTTAAGAGACTCGATGAGAAACGGGCGGCGAACTCTGCCTTGCTGGAAGTTCGCCTGTTCGCTGATGCAGTACGCGTACCACGCCATCTTCGTTCTCCAACGACTCCCGGCGCAGATTGCTCCGGGTGTTCAGGACCAGTTTCAACTGAGGTGGAACTTCGAGAGTGATACCGAAGGGGGAGGTCGGTTCATAGCATCCTGAGCTTTCCTGCCAGCTCTCTCGTGGCCTGTCCAGAGTGACTCTCTTACTGCCTGGAAGCCGGTTCATTGAGGAATCTGCCTTCTGGACTCCAAAACCACGGTTTGAACTTGTGAACTGCAGTAAATCTAAGGTGATCCTTACCAATAGAATCCTAGAGCGAATCGCTTAAATTAGCAACTGAAAGTCAACAAATAGTCATTGGAGCTAAAGCATCCCTGCCGGGCAGCGCCGTGGTTGTGTCCCGCATCAGATTTCGGCAGGGCATCCAGAGCACGGCTGTTAGTCGTGACACAGCTCGAGTTAGCCTCTCTTTCAGGCCTATGTCGAACCCGTTACCCTTACCCGAATCCGCCCCCCTGGAGCGCTTTGCTGTCGAGGTTTCCTCGGAGCTGCGCGAGAACACGATCGTCCGTCGCTCCCGGGAGGTCAGCGTGCTGCTGCGCATGGGCATGCTGGCCGGCCTGGAGATGGAGTTCGTATCGACACTCAACCTGATCTGCGACCTCGCAGCAGAGATCGTCAGTTACACCTCCGGTGCAGTCTATTTCTGGGACGAGGATGGCGAGGTCATGAACCTGCGCGTCATGCGGAACATGCCCGCACAGGACGCTGAGAGCACTGCTCGCGCCAACCTGCTCAATTACTGGTCGGCAAAAATGCGGCGGCCGCTCCTCCTCACCCGCCACTGCCATACTGAAACGGACCTCCTTCTGTGGGAAATGAACGCGGCCAGCGTACTCGTGGTGCCTCTCCTGGTGCGTAATCGAGTCATGGGCCTGCTGCACCTCTTCGGCGAGCGTACGGATAGCTTCTCGCGCGAAGACGCACAACTCCTGTGGGTCCTCTCACTCGTCGCAGAGAGCATGCTGGCGCGCGATTATTCCAATGAGACTCTGCTGCAATTTGCCTTCACCGATTTTCTCACTGGCCTTAAGACCCGCGGATACTTCGAGCAGCAACTTGTACTCGAACTGGCGCGCGCCGAGCGCCGGACCACTTCCGTCGCGGTTCTTATGATCGACATCGATCACTTCAAGCGTCTCAATGACATTCACGGCCATCAGGCTGGCGATATTGTGTTGCGCGATGTAGCGGCTATTCTCACCCGCGATCTGCGAGAGGTGGACACTGCCGCCCGGTACGGAGGAGAGGAATTCATCCTCGTGTTGCCCGAGACTGATCTGCAGGGAGCCCAACTGGTCGCCAATCGCCTGCGT